>Ga0316363_10000006_pt1 | contig 332312 bp, 297 predicted proteins | sample Sb_taG_3_FD_200459 | JGI IMG/M metagenome (GOLD analysis project Ga0316363, IMG submission 200459) | Peat soil microbial communities from Weissenstadt, Germany - Sb_50d_a_PC metaG (v2) (version 2) | ecosystem: Environmental > Terrestrial > Soil > Wetlands > Peat | place: Germany: Weissenstadt... | reverse complement strand
ATTCCATTACCGCCAAACTCTCCCCCTGCCGCCAGACCCTCGAACAAATCCAACCCGGCTGCACCTTGCCGCGCACTACAAAGAGGAAGAGTTAAATGTTAAGCCAATTCTTGGACACTACACTAGCATGCCGGACCAATCGAGAGACACAGACTGAGGCTCGCCGACGCCCTTGCCGCCGTCAGCCCTGAGCTTTACCCGCATCACTGCGTGCCCTGCAGAGTCTACACAGTAAAAAGACAGTGAATCCTACCGCCTGCAGTATTCGGCTCAAATGTGCCAAGCCGGAAGCTACGGGAGTCTTTGGTGTGGGACGGGAAGCCACTCAAATCTGCAGCCTTTGACAAGTCGTCATGAGCCAAGTACATCTTGGCGGCACCGCAGAAGGAGCCATTCGAGCATCTAATCTGGTACCTCACACGTCCTGATCAAACCAGATAACCTTAAACTCGATGCCCCGCATGACTGACGATTGTAAGGCATAGTTGATGAAAACAGGCGATTACACTCAGAATCCGGTGGCGCGTGCAGCGACGATTTTTCGGCAAGCGGGCAGAGCTGTTGTTCATTCTGTATCCCGCTTGTGGGAACGATTTCTTGAGGCGAGCTTGGCCTCACTGCATCAGCCGCTTGAGTGCAGTCCGAGCCTCGCCGACTTGGGCGAGGCGGGATGGCGAACTTGCGAAGTGCGAGAGAAATTCCTGGTATTCGTTAATGGCCTGATCGTGTTTGCCGGTGCGCTCGTAGAGTTGGCCGAGATAGTAGTGGGAAAGAATTCCAAGTACGGGAAATCGCGCTGTCAGAGTGTTGGAGTTCGCCAACACGCGCTCGCGCAGTAAGAGTCTACGAAACTCGGTTTCGGCCGGGGAATAGTCATTAGTCAGTAGATGGGCGCGGGCCTTGAGGAAAAGCAGATAGGGTTCCTGGAAATCGGGGATAGTGGCGCCACGGCTTAAGGCTGTTTGCCCATCTCCGCGATGCACGGCTGCGGTCATGTCACCGTAGGTTTGTCCAATTTCAATCGCCCGCGACGTGACCCAGGGATGGCTGGAGGCGAATCGCCGTAAGCTTTGCTGCGCGGCCGGTGGGTTTCCCGCCATGCTCTGCAGGAATGCCACGACTTGGAGTTCCTCGTCATCGAGCTTCTGTTGTTGGGCAAAGGACAGAGCGGAAGAACCTTCCCCCAACAGAACACACAGGACAGCGAATGGCCGGAGGAGCGTCGCGGCAGCCTGGCTCTGTTTTGCGCGCCCAAGCTGGAGCACGGCCTCCCGGTAACTGGCCAGTGCGCCTTCGAGGTCGCCCCCCGTCTGCTTGAATTGCGCCTCGAAGGCCGGAACATAAAGACGCGAGAGGGGAGACGCGCGTTGGGCAAATTGCTGGAAGGCAGCGTTGGCCATGTCAGGTTTCTTCTGATCGGTGTAAACGATGGCCAGCTTCAGGTATTCGCCGTAGTCGCTGAAGTCCGGTTTCAGGTCGAGCACTTTACGGTAGGCGGTTACAGCTTCGTCATCCCGGCCCGCCGTGAAAAGGATGTCACCGCGGCTGTCAAAGGGATTGGGATCGCCGGGACGAATCGCCATGTAGCCGTCATTGGCGGTCAGCGCGCCATTGAAGTCTCCCCAGGCAGCCAGTTCGTAGGATTCAAAGTTGAACAGATCTTCGTTTTTCGGATCCAACGCGAGTCCCTGCTGGAACAGTTCGAGCGCTTGCTCCCGCTTGCCCAAGCTGGAGAGAATCGTGCCCAGGATGCCGCGGTCGGTACTTGCGCGGGGGAATTCCGATGTCAGTTCCTGACGTGCGGCCACCACAGCCTCGATATCACGAGAGCGGCCGGCTTTGAGTACCTGCAGGGATAGTTGCTCGTATCGCGGCAGGCGCGACTGGAATTGATCGACCTTGATTGCGAGCTCGTTTCTGCGCCGTAGATCGCCCTGAAGTCCGTACTGATCGGCGAGGCGCATGTAGGCAAGAGCGAACTGCGGGTCCAAGCGGACCGCCTCCTCCAATTCGCGGATGGCGTCGGTGGTGAGAAAGCGCTGGCCATAGTCAATGCCCATCTGGTAATGGCGGTACGCCTCTAGGTTGGAAGTGGAAGCCTGCTCAATCTCTGGCGCCTTTCGCGGCAGCTCGGACGCGGGCAGAAAGCTACCGGCGATGCTCGCAGTGAGCCGGTCCACCATACCGAAGATGCTCTGCAGGTCCTGCCCTTCGAGCTTGTCGGAGAACAGGATCTGGCCGGTGCCCGTGTCCTGCGCGCGCACGTCGAGGCGCAGTTGTGTGGGTCCGATCTTTAACAGCGCGCCGGTAATGTAGGCATCGGCCCCGGCATCGCGCGCGACACTTTGCGCCTGGGCGGGATCCATGGATTTGCCATCCTTGCTGGCGCGCTGCACCGCGCTCATCACCCGCTCGGTGGAGAGCACATCCAGACCCTTCACCTGGGCCAGGTTCGTGGTCAGCATGTCGGTGAGACCGTTGTCCAGCCAGTTGAGCGACTGATCCTGCGACAGGTTGGAGAAGTATAGGACGGCGATAGCCTTGTGTACCGGAGTGCCGGCGGGATGACTGGTTCGGCCGCGGAAAAACCAGAATCCCGCAACCGCCCCAACCATCAGCGCCGCCACTGCGGAGACCACCAACCATGTGCGTTTGGCAAACGGAGCTGTGGTTGCTCCCTGGCTCGGTTGCGCCGAAGTGGCTGCACTACGTGAGGAAGGCTGTGCCGTTCCTGTGGCAGCCGATACCATCGCCGGGGGAATGGAGTCCGGCGCATCAGATGGCAAGGACTCGATGAACGCGCTCTTTCCCGATTCCGTGTCCCGCTTCAGCCGCTGAAGATCAGCCCGCATTTCGGAGGCATGCTGATAGCGCAGATTGCGGTCTTTCTCCAGCGCCTTACTGATAATCTCTTCCAGCTTCGGAGGAAGGTCAGGATTGAGCCGCACCGGGGATACAGGGGCCTTGCGCAGGATCGACTCGAATATCGTCGCCGTACTGTCGCCGCGAAACGGAAGGGTGCCGGTGGCCATCTCGTAAAGCACGACGCCAAAGGAAAACAAATCCGTGCGCGGATCGAGTTCCTTGGCTCGGGCTTGCTCCGGCGACATGTAGGCCACCGTTCCCAGCGTGCTGCCTGGGCTGGTGAGATGCGGTTCGCTGAAGGCCGTCGCACTGGCATCGACCGCCTCAGCTTTGCGGGCGACGACCTTGGCCAGGCCGAAGTCCAGCACTTTGGCGTGTCCGCGCTTGGTGATAAAAATGTTGGCCGGTTTGATATCGCGGTGGATGATGCCTTCGCTGTGGGCGTTGTCGAGCGCATCGGCGACAGAAATGCCGATTTCGAGTATCTGCTCAAGCTCCAACGGCCGCCCCGTGATCGAGTGTTTCAGGGTCTGGCCATCGAGAAACTCCATCGCGATGAATGACTGGCCGTCATGTTGCCCGATCTCGTAGATGGTGCAAATATTCGGATGGTTCAGGGCGGAGGCGGCCTGGGCTTCGCGCTGGAACCGGTCCAGCGCCTGACGATCTTTGGCCACGTCGTCGGGCAGGAACTTGAGCGCGACAAACCGGCGAAGGCTGATGTCTTCGGCCTTATAGACGACACCCATCCCGCCGCCGCCCAGCTTTTCCACAATCCGGTAATGTGAGATGGTTTCGCCGATCATGAGGCTGCAATGTCTGGAAGGGGCGAATGCGAAAGCCCCCTCGAAAATACCAGCTATCACTCCTCAGTGTCACCTGGTTGCTGATGAGTTTATTTGTGAGCGGCAGTGTTGAGGCGCACAGGGCCGGTCAAACGCGGGTTGCCAGGCACCTTGCGCCTTCGAGGACCAACGAACTTCTGAATTGGCCGCTAGCTTCAGAAATTCCATAGGCAGGATAGCGATTGGGAAGTGCCCGTGTCTCGCGATTAATCGTGATTGTAATGGCCTGATTTCGTCAGCAATCATTCTCCAACTCTGGGAGGCCCCCTGCGTACGTCTGCTGTTACTTGGTATCGGAATTCACCGTGAGGGGGCCCGCCGTGACTCAGCACAGCGGGCGTACTCTACGGTTCAAATTGCAAACCTACGGCTGATAGATCTGCAGGTAGTTGTAAACCGTTCCCTGGCCGAGAACGCCGTTGTTGGAGCCTCCGAAACAATAGAGGAGACCGTTTACCTCGGCGGCTCCGGGGCCGATCACTGCCTTCGGCAGGGAAGCCAGAGTCGTCCATTTGTTAGTCGAGGCGCTGAAGGATTCGACCACTTTCAGCGGCGACCCAGAGGCTCCAGCCGTTCCACCGGCGAAAACCAGCCGCCCCGCAACAGATGCCGCACAGCCCGCTTGGCGGGGGGTCGGGTCGGACGTAAGAGCGCTCCACGAATTGCTGGTCGCGCTATAGCCTTCATTCTCCCCCGTTGTCGTGCCTGAGTTCGTATACCCGGCGGCGGCCACGATGGTCGAGCCCAGCAACCCTACCGCAGGGCCAGACTTGCCCACCGACAGGGGCGCTTCCCCGGTCCAGGTATCGGTGACGGGATTGTAGCTTTCGACGTTCGTAGTTCTTTGTCCGTTGGCATAGCCGCCGACGACGTAGATGATGCCGTTTTCCACGGCGGCACTGGCGCTGGCTGTGGCCACAGGCAGAGAGGCTTTCGTGGACCAGATGTTGGAGGCGGGGTCGTAGGCCTCTACCACGCTGAGCGGGGTACTTCCGTCCGCGGTGCCGCCAATGACGTACAAGATGTTATTGACGACGCCGGAAGCGCCGCCGAAGCGAGCGGTCGGCATGGACGCACCCGTCGTCCACTTGTTCGTCGAGGGGTTGTAAATTTGGTTGATGGCCACCGTCCCGCTGTTGGTGCCTCCGCCCACGACGTATACTTTGCCGCGGATTACTCCCGTCGCCGGACCCTGAAGCGCGGTCGGCAAAACTGCGCCGCTGCTCCAGGAGTTATGGACGATAAAGGTCTGCGGGCTGGTGAGCTTGCTGGCGCCTGTGGTCACGGTCACTTTGCCGTCAACCGCTCCCGCAGGCACCGTGGCCAAAATGAACGTCGTTCCCGTGAGCGTAAGCGACTTGGCCTGCACTCCGCCGAACTTCACGACGGAGGATTTGCTGAACCCTTGGCCCAGAATGCCGACCTTTGAGCCTACTTTGCCCGAGGTGGACACCAGGCTGGCAAACGGGGGCGCGCCGATGTTCAGACTGTAAACCACGCCGCAACCAGGAGTGCCGCAGACGGTGAGTTTGCCGCCCTTGAAAGTGTCGCCATACAAAATGCCATTCGTGTTCTGGGTCAGTGTAGACCACGGATTCGCACCGTTGGTGTTGTCAAAGTTGTGGACGACGGAGTAGGCGCCTTGCGGTGTGATCTTGTAAATGGTCCCATAACCCAGTGTTCCACCCTTATCGGTTACGCCGTAGAAATTGCCATCCGTGGCCTGTACCAGACTGGAGTAGGCATTAAGCCCATCGGTAGTGCCATTGAGGTTGTGGAGGACGGAATAGGTGCCCTTGGGGGTGATTTTGAAGACCACTCCGGCATTGCTGGTACCCCCTGCGACGGTGGCGCCATAGAAGTTTCCGTCGGCAGCCTGAATCAGACTCCAGGATCCGTTTCCATCGCTGCCGGTGAAGTTGTGGAGCACGCTGAAAACTCCGGACGGAGTGATCTTGTAAACGACTCCATCGAGGTTTGCGCCCCCGCCGAAGGAACCGCCATAGAAGTTTCCATCGGTGCCCTGGATCAGCCCGGACGCGATAGAACTGCCGTCGGTGACGTTAAACGTATGCAGCGTAGTCAGCGTTCCGGTTGGAGTCATCTTGAACACAGTGCCGGTGTTGCCCCCTGTGGTCCCATAGAAATTGCCGTCCGTGCCCTGGGTCGGCGCTGCATACGGGTAGTACCCTTTGCTGAGATCGGCCGGAAAGATGAAAAGGGTTGTCAGCGCGCCGCCCGGCGTGATCTTGAACACCGTTCCGCAGCCAAACCCTTGGTTGCAGTTGAGATCGCCACCCTGCTGGCTTGTGCCATAGAGGTTTCCATCTGTGCCCAGGGTCAAGCCACCAAGTGGGACGAGACCGTTGGTGAAGACGAAGCTGGCCAGCACGGTCTCTGTTCCTGACGGCGTAATCTTGAATGCCGCACCCCGGTTGTCGGTTCCGCCTGCCCAAGCCGTGCTATACATGTTGCCATCGCGCCCTTGCGCGATAAAGTCTGGCCCGCTACCCGGAATTATCGGATCGGAGGCGCTGTTGGTTCCGAAAGTGTAAAGCACTTTATAGGTTTGGGCTTGAGCGGGGATCGCTGCCCCAGCCAGGGTGAATACAACTATTACAGCCACAAATGCCGCCATCATGCGAAAGGGCTTATCTTGTTGCCGGCCGCAATTCATAGAGCCTCCTGAGAGTGCAAGAACCTTTCTGGTGTTTTCGCGGATCGTTTCAACTCATCTTGCAGCCCGTGACAATCTCAGGCGAGTCAGAGACTCACTTGGGAGTGTGCAAAATGTTGTACTTTACACACGGGTCCTGCCGAGCCTGGGCACCGAAAGACAGTGGGGGGAAAATATGTTCACACGATGCGCAGTCGAACTGTACTCGTAGGTCCCTTCTCTAAGCAAGGGAAATCACGGGACATTAGCCGAAATAAAAGGCGCACCGCGGGCTTATGCAGGCTCGCGAGCAGCAGGTGTCCAGGCTCGGATTTCGATTCGGGCCGCCATGCGATGACTCCCGAGTTTCGCAAACAAAAAACTAGGGCAGCGGCCGGCAACTTCTTCGCATCGGCACTCACCAAGGATAGCTGTTGTAACATCGCCATTACTCCACTCATCGCTCGGCAGTTCATTTACGAGATGACTGAGCGGCCTTCGGCGTGTAGCCAATCAGCGCGGGAAAAAGGTTCGCACGGACGGTCGGGTCAGGTAAAGGAGCAAAGATCCGGCAAGAATCACGCCGACCGCGCCCCCGATCCAATCGCCCGAGGCGAAGCGAATCAGATCTCCCAACGCATTTCCGCCGATCAGGAGCACTGCCAGACGCCAGCCCCAGTAGCGCCTTTTGAGCCAGCCGATTCCGGCCGCGGCCAGCGCGAGTCCGAGCACTGGAAACAAAAACCCAACCGACTTGCCCAGAGAGGCGAGACCGGCGTGTCCGGTTTTGTTGAGGGTCCACATGCGATCCAGGAAAGTTCCGGGCGAGATTAGAGTGATGCCAGCAATGGTGGCCGTGACCGCACCCGCGAGGAGAAAAATTCCAATGGCAAGCGATCCGGCGGGCCGCGCGTGCGGAGTCGGCGGGTTCATCTGACTTGTCGTCGTCGCCGCGGGCGTGTCTTCGGAACCAGTTGGGAATAGCGGAAACAGCCGGTCAGGTGGTCGTTCACCATGCCTACGGCTTGCATGAAGGCGTAGCCAATCGTAGTTCCAACGAAGGAGAATCCGCGCTTCTTCAAATCTTTGCTCATGGCGTCTGATTCCGGTGTACGCGCTGGAACTTGTTTCGCCGAGCGCCATGAATTCACGATCGGCGATCCGCCGGCAAATTGCCAGATGTAAGCGTCGAACGATCCGAACTCGTCTTGCAATTTCAAAAATGCTTTTGCGTTTTGTACGGCGGAGGCAATCTTTAGCCGATTGCGGATGATGCCGGCATCGTTCATCAGGCTTTGGATTTTGCGGTGGTCGTAGCGCGCGATCTTTTTCGGATCGAAGCGGTCGAAGGCGGCGCGATAGTTCTCGCGCTTTTTGAGGATGGTGTCCCAGCTCAGGCCGGCCTGGGCGCCTTCGAGGATGAGGAATTCGAACAGAGTCGCGTCGTCGTGCGTGGGGATGCCCCATTCTTCATCGTGGTAGCGGATGGAGAGGTCGTTGCTTGCCCAGGGGCAGCGGATCAGAGCGGCGGATTTCGAGTTCATCGTAAGAGTCGAGTTGCGCTCGACGTGGAGGTCAGCGGCGCGTCCCCACACAGCAGCCCCCATTCCCCACACAAGGCACAGACGGGCGAGGCGCCCGTCCCCACACAAACACTGCACACGAGCTACTTCAGCGATTTTGGATCGGAGAGGTTCTTGGGACTCTTTTTATCGAGCAGCGCGACCAGTTCTTGCGCACTGGGCGGGATGCCCACCTTGCCTCCGCGAATGATATCTTTCGCGCTCAGTTTCCGGCCGTACAGCTTTTCGTTCGCACTGCCATCCGAGCGCAGTGTGGAACCTTCCAACGAGATTCCGGCAAACAACCCCTTGGTGCGTGAATACGACAGAATCTCGGCACTCATCACGACGTCAGTCGCACCCTCCGCAGTGCGGCCCTTGGGTCCGGCGGCGGCCGATGCGTCACCGCCGAGCTTCACCTTGCTGCTCAGTAGAGAGCGGGCGCCTTTGGGATTCATCACCAGCAGCACGAAGTCGGTGGCTTCGCCACCCAACTGGAATCCTATATTAAGCCCCTCGAGCGCATACAGCGCGGGCGGACCCCAGGGCCCGGTGTAGTGTTCTCCACCGCGGCATACCATCACGCCGCGGCCATAGCTGGCGCCGACGCCGAACGCGCCCTTTTTCACCGATGGCAAAACGATAATGCATTCGGCCTTGTTCAGCAGATCCTGGGGAATATCGTCAGGGATGTTCAGAATCTCTTTCAGTACCTCTCCCGATTCTTTGACGCGCTCCTTTTCCTTGTCATTGTTGGCAAAAGCGGGCAGGACCAGGGCACAGACCAGGACGAGCGCCAGCAGCGTTTTCATCGAGTCTCCTCTTTTCGTGGTGGTGCTATTTTAACCTCTGACGGCGAACCGAGGGGCCAAACAAGACGTTTTGGCTAAGTCAAGTAAGTTGAAGGGCCCATGACCAAACGAGTGCTCCTTTTGTAACTTGGCATTTGCCAAAGTGTCTCCTAAAGTCCTAAGCAGTAAAAGCGGCATCTGGCGGGTACTTCGGCCCATGGCGTGCATCTAATAAGCTGGGATGAATGCGGTGAGCGGAGGACAAACGCCGTAAGTCGGGACGGGATGTGGAATGAAGTACATAGCAAAGTATTTTTTGCTCGCAGGGGTGTTTGCGACCGTGGCTGGGTTGCCGCTGCGGGCGCAGGTGACCTATCTCGCGCCGGGCAACATGTTCGTCTCGCCTCCTTCATCCAGTTTTGATTCCGGCCAGCCCGACCAGTCCGTTCTCACCATCAAAAAGCGGGTGGACGAGGTCAATGTCCTATTTATTGCCACGGACAAACATGGCAAGTTCGTGCGCAACCTGAACGAAAAGGACTTCGCGATCCTCGACGATCACAAGCCCCCGCAATCCATCGTAAATTTCCGCCGCGAAACTGATCTGCCCATCGAACTCGGACTTTTGATCGATACCAGCGGATCGGTGCGCGGGCGCTTCGACTTCGAACAGGATGCAGCCGTCAGTTTTCTGCAGAACACGGTCCGCCCTAATTTTGACAAAGCCTTCGTAGTAGGCTTCAACGGGCACAGTCAGATGATGCAGGATTTCACCGATAACGCTGCCTTGCTCTCCGCGGCTGTACGCCGTATGCAAGACGGCGGGGGGACGGCGCTCTACGACGCCATCTATCGAGCCTGCCACGACAATTTGATCAAGGATCACGAGGACCATCCTTCGCGACGGGCTATCGTGGTGGTGAGTGATGGCGAGGACAATCAGAGTGACCTTAGCGAGGCCCAGGCGATTGAAATGGCGCAACGCGCGGAAGTCATCATTTATGCCATATCGACCGATGACAGCGGCTTGATCCTGCGTGGCGATAAGGTCCTGCAGCGCATTGCCGAGGCCACTGGTGGCCGCGCCTTCTTTCCGTTCAGGATGAAGGACATCAAGAACTCGTTTTCAGCCATTGAAGAAGAGCTGCGCAGCCAATACATCGTTTCCTATCACCCGGCGGATTTTGAGGCAGATGGCCGCTATCGCCCGATTGAAATCACCGCCCTCAAAAAGGATCTTCAGGTGCGCTCCCGCAAAGGCTACTACGCGCCGCGGCAGTAGCGCATGCCCTTGCTTCAGGACGCTCGTTAAGACCTTAGCCTTTGCCAGGATAGCCTAACCAGCCAGCGACTCATGGTGCCTTTTCTCGGCTCCAGAGGCGGGCTATCGGTGCTACAATTTGCTAGGCTAGAGCGGATTTGTACGAATTTCCGCAAGACCGGCCGGGGTCGGCGTTCCCAATGTCAGGTGGACCATTGAAGCCAACGTTTCTCTTCACCGTGAGTCTCGCGTGCTTAATGCTGGTGACGCCTGGTTATGGCAAGCGACGGCGCTCCACTACCCACCAGTCCGCTACACAAGAGCAGCCTGCGGCTCAAACTATCCCGGCGCCTCCTCCACCGACTCTGGCACAGCTGCCAGCCACTCCTCCCCAAGTTTTATTCCAAGGCGGCCAATTGACGATTTCGGCCCAGAATTCCACCTTGGGGGACATCTTGAAAGCGGTCCGGGTGCAGACCGGTGCGACGATAGACCTTCCCGGTACTGCGCCTGAGCGGGTGGTTGGACATTTTGGTCCGGCTCCGGCTCGGGATGTACTAACGTCGCTGCTCAACGGATCGCACTTCAACTATCTTCTGCTGGGGTCATCGACCGACCCTAGCGCTTTGGATCGAGTGATTCTGATGGCTAAGTCAGGTGGATCAGCCGAGAGCAATCCGCAGCCGCCGAGCCAACAGGCAGTCGCCTACAATCAGGCCGTGTACAGCCGTCCGACGGCAATGCCCATGGCAGCCCCAGGTGGAAATACCGTTGTCGTTGAAGGTCAGGATGCTCAGGACGCTCAGGACGACACAGCGACTGATGATTCTGCGGATGCTACCGATGACGCGCAGGCCGATGATCAGACCGACCAAACTGACCAAGGGGACGACCAAACCGCGGCCGACGACCAGCAGCAGCAACAACCAGATGGACAACAGTCCGTCAAGACGCCTGAACAACTCCTGCAGGAACTACAGCAACGGCAGCAGCAACTGCAGCAGCAGGGAATACAGCCGGGAGTACCGCCTGGAATGGCCCCGGGAATGCCGCCAGGAATGCGTCAGTTCCCCAATCCTGGAATGCCGGGACAGCCGGGCGACGGGACCAACACGCCCCCGCACAATTAGCCCCACTCAGAGCACGAGTAGGCTTGGCGCGGGATCTTTCCTGAAAGTCAATTGTGTAATTCATTTCAGTTGGCGGAAGGTCCTAGCCCACCTCGCCAAGACAATTCCGCGCGACGTAAAGAGGATCGGTCAGGACGGAGTATTCAGGCGGAATGCGGCTGCTAGTTTCCGCCTGCATGCGCGGCACGGGCTTGACTGTGGGCCAGTACAGGTTCTTCATCGATGCTTTGCTGCGACTGGTTAGCGAAGGTGTGAAGAATTCCGATGACGGAGCCGTAGGCGGATAGAATTCCAATTGCCAGCACAGTAACCACGGTGAAACAGAGGATGCCGACGCTCAATAAACTGCCCATGTTCCCTACCTGGCAACGAATTGCTGCGTGCCTTTGATGTCGCCGCGCTCCCTGAATCTACCTGCGTTGACGCTGGCCACGGATTGCAAATAAGATACGTAAGTAGAGCTGCGCACTTCCACTTTCCAACATCTCTGGGGACCCGTCCACTTACGAAAGGGCATTGAAGGGCATTACTTTCGCGTTTTATGGCTATTACCAAGATTTCGGTGCGCGGCGCGCGCCAGCATAACCTCAAGAACATCGATGTCGAAATTCCCCGTAATAGCCTGACGGTAATCACCGGTCTGAGCGGATCGGGCAAGTCCTCCCTGGCGTTTGACACCATTTATGCGGAGGGCCAGCGGCGCTATGTGGAAACCCTCTCGGCCTACGCCCGCCAGTTTCTGGATCAGATGGAACGGCCCGATGTGGATGCCATCGATGGGCTCAGTCCCGCCATTTCCATCGAGCAGAAGACCACCAGCCGTAGCCCCCGTTCGACAGTGGGCACAATTACAGAGATTTACGATTATCTTCGACTTTTGTTCTCTTCCATCGGAGTCCCGCATTGTCCGAAATGCGGGCGCGCGATAAGTCGCCAGACGGCGGACCAGATCGTGCAGCGCGTGATGGCTCTTACCCCCGAAGACCGCGTCATGGTCTTGGCGCCCATCGTGCGCGGGCGCAAAGGCGAGTTCAAGAAAGAGATGGAGAAGCTGGTACAGCATGGCTTCACTCGGGCGAGGGTGGATGGCGAGCTGGTGAACCTCGACGATGACGTCCCGCTGGATAAACGCAAGAACCACACCATTGAAGTGGTCATCGATCGTCTGCTGGTAAAACCTGGCATCGAGCACCGGCTCGAGCTTTCCGTCGGACTGGCGATGAAGCTGGCGGGGGGTTTGGTGCAGGTAGCCGTCGTAGGCGGTGAGGAACAGCTCTACTCTGAGCGGCTGGCGTGTCCGGATTGCGGCATCAGCGTGCCCCAATTGGAGCCGCGGTCGTTCTCCTTCAACAGCTCATATGGAGCCTGCCCCGAATGCCACGGCTTGGGTAGCCGGTACGACTTTGATCCTGCAAAGGTGATCGTGGACTGGTCGAAACCCTTGCTCGAGGGTGGATTGGGCCCAGGATCAGCGTCGCAAAATCTGATCCACATGCTCCACATCGCAGCCACGGCGCATGGCCTGGACCTGAGCACCCCTTTCGAAAAATTCCCGGAGAAGGTGCAAAACCTGCTTTTGTTCGGAGAAGCGGGCAAGGGAGGTAAGACCGGTTTCGGCGGAATTCTAACCTACCTCAAGCGGGTGTTGGAGGAATCCACCTCCGAGGGCTACCGCGATTTCCTGCTCGATTATATGTCGGCTACCCAATGCCCCGCCTGCCACGGAGAGCGGTTGCGTCCGGAGAGTCTGGCGGTCAAAGTGAACGGCATGTCAATTGCCGATTTTACCCGGCTGCCAGTTTCTCGTTCGCTGGATCTGGCGAGGAAGATCCATCTCACGGGACGCGAAGCTGCGATTGCGGGACGCGTCATGCACGAGATCGTGGAAAGGCTGCAGTTTCTGAACGCAGTGGGACTAGGCTATATCGCGCTCGACCGCTCTGCGGCTACGCTCTCGGGAGGCGAGGGACAGCGCATTCGCCTGGCCACGCAGATCGGCTCAAAGCTGAGAGGCGTGCTGTACGTACTCGACGAGCCTTCGATCGGCCTCCACCACCGGGACAACGCCCGCCTGCTGAAGGCGCTCGAAGAGCTGCGCGACCTGGGCAATACGGTGCTGGTGGTTGAGCATGATGAAGAAACCATCCGGCGTGCCGACTATGTGATCGACCTTGGTCCCGGGGCAGGTCGGCACGGAGGCGAACTCGTGGCCCACGGTACGCCGGAAGAAATTATGGAGGTGCCGGGATCGCTTACCGGAGCTTATATTTCGGGCAGAGTCCAAATCGAGATGCTGCCACAGCGCCGGCAGACGAACGGTGCGGGCATCACCATCCTGGGCGCGCGCGAAAATAATCTAAAGAACCTCGATGTGACGTTCCCGCTGGGCGTGATGACCGTGGTGACGGGAGTCTCCGGCTCCGGCAAATCTACGCTGGTGAATGACATTCTCTATCGCGCGCTGGCCAAGACTCTGTACCGTTCGCGGGAAGAAGCCGGCGCTCACAAAGCGATTTCGGGCGCGGAGAACATCGACAAAGTTATTCGTATCGATCAGTCGCCGATCGGACGCACGCCGCGCTCGAATCCGGCCACCTATACCGGACTCTTCGCCCAGATTCGTGATCTCTATGCCATGCTGCCAGAGTCGCGGGAACGGGGCTACAAGCCGGGACGATTCTCATTCAACGTAACCGGCGGACGTTGCGAAGCCTGCCAGGGCGAGGGCCAGCGTCGCATCGAAATGAGTTTTTTGCCCGATGTCTACGTGCTTTGCGAAATCTGCGGCGGCCGCCGCTACAACCACGAAACCCTCGCGGTGAAATACCAGGGCTACTCCATCGCGGATGTGCTCGAAATGCCGGCTTCAGATGCCTTGCCAATTCTCGAAAACATTCCGCAGGTCAAGCAGAAGCTGCAGACGCTGGTCGATGTAGGTTTGGGCTACATTCACCTGGGCCAATCGGCGGTAACGCTCTCTGGGGGCGAGGCGCAACGCATCAAACTGGCACGCGAGTTAAGTAAACGGCAAACTGGCAAGACTTTATACCTCCTTGATGAACCCACAACCGGCCTGCACTTCGACGACGTCAAGAAGCTGCTGGACGTTCTCCATCGCCTAACCGACCTGGGAAACATGGTTGTAATTATCGAACACAATCTGGATGTGATCCGCAACGCCGATTGGATCATTGATCTCGGTCCCGAGGGCGGAGAAGAGGGTGGACGCATTGTCGCTCAAGGCACGCCGGAGCAAGTCGCCCGCAACAAGAAGTCTTATACGGGGCAGGCGCTGGCGGCATATTTCAACGGAAAACAAAAGCGGCATTCGACCGCGGAGTTGCTGGCCTGATCCGTCTCGGTTGGCCGTTCTCCGTGCCGTCTGCGAGCCGCCTGCATCGGTTTTCTTTTTCGTGTAAATTCAAATTGTCCCAGCGGTAATTCTGAATCGGTGTCCTCACCCCCAAATCCGTGGTCCGAGCCCGGTCCGCTTCCCCTCCCGGAACCGCCGGCGCCTATAACCGGCACCGCTTCCGAGAACCCAGTGTGGAGCGGATGGGATGTGCTGCAGATTGTGTTTCTCACCATTGTCTCGGTTATAGTTTTTCTGCCAGTGGTTGCAGTAGCCACGCAGCGATTGTTATATCCCAAAGCTACATTCTTCCAAGTTGTGACCTATCCGCTGGTGACTGTGCTGGCGCAGGGATTAGCCTATTTATTGATCTTTGCGTTCATGGTCTCGCTTGTGAAGCGCCTGCCCGGCCGAGATTTCTGGCAGGCGATCCGATGGAACTGGCCCCAAAATTGGTCAGCCTATTTGCTGGCAGGTATGGCGCTGGCATTTGCGTTGCAAGGGATCGCACACTTTCTTCCGATGCCGAAAGAATTGCCCATGGACCGCTTCTTCCGGACGCCGGGCGAAGCGTGGGTACTCTCGCTGTTCAGCGTAACCTTCGCACCGCTGCTCGAAGAGCTATTCTTTCGTGGATTTCTCTATCCAGTACTGGTGGGCCGGCTCGGTGTCGCCCTCGCAGTGCTGGCGACGGCCGCAGGCTTTAGCCTCATTCACGCACCGCAACTGGGACGCGCCTGGGGGCCGGTGCTGGTGATATTCATGGTCGGACTGGCGTTGACTCTCACTCGCGCCCTCACCAAGTCCGTCGCCGCCAGCTTTATCATGCACATGGCCTACAACGGTACGCTCTCAGTCCTGCTGTTCGTGGGAACCAGCGGATTCCGGCATCTGGAGAGGCTGAATCAGTGAGGCAGGCTTCAGGCTTCAGGGCTTCAGGAAGGACGGGCTGGCGCTTAGATTGAAGCCTGAAGCCTGACTCCCGCCTCATGCTATCTTAGATTTTCCATGTCTCACGCGCGTCAGGAACTCTTGCGTCTGCTGGCCACGAAGTCGTTTCGTCTGGGAGAGTTTAAGCTCTCGTCAGGAAGCACCAGCGATTACTACATCGATTGCCGCACCACAACTTTGGACGCGCGCGGCTCGCAACTCACCGGCCAGGTCTTCCTCGATGAAATTCGCCAGCGCGGATGGCGGCCGAATGCGATCGGCGGCTTGACCATGGGCGCCGATCCGGTCGTAGTTGCGGTGGCTGTGACCAGCGGCGAAATTCATGGCTTTCTCATCCGCAAAACTGAGAAGCAGCATGGCACGGGACAGCGCATCGAGGGCTTTCGAGAAAAAGGCGCGCGTGTGGTGATCGTGGACGATGTCTGCACCACGGGCGCGTCCACGATTCAGGCGATCGAGACGGCCCGTGAGTTTGGATTTGAAATCGCCGGCGCGATGTGCCTGGTCGAGCGCGAAGAGGCCAAGGGGCGTCCGAATGTTGAGAAAGCCGCCGCTCCCGCGCCGTTTGTTTCGATATTCACTGCGACGGATGTGCGCCGACAACACTTGAAACAGAAAGTCCAGGCATCTCCGCCGATCTTCGCGGTCGCTGCCAGTTGCGAATTATGTGGAAGGCCTGCCGTGACCAACATGCCGCGGAACCGCTGCGAAGTACACAGAACTTAAGAATTGAGCCATTGAGTGATTGATTCGTTGAGTCATTTGGTTTTCAATGGCTCAATCACCCAATGACTCAATCACTCAATTCTATGATTCAAACCCTCGAATGGACTGACAAGGGCGTACGCTTCATCGATCAAACCAAGCTGCCCACCGAAGAAACCTACGTAACCTGCAAGACCTACGAGCAGGTCGCCGACGCCATCCGTACCATGGTAGTGCGCGGCGCCCCAGCCATTGGGGTTGCGGCGGCCATGGGCATCGCCCTGGGTATGAAGAACTCGAAAGCCGAAACCGGTGGCGAACTGAAGCGCGAGTTTGACCAGATCTGCGACGTAATCAGCAAAACGCGCCCGACCGCGGTCAACCTTTTCTGGGCCATCCGCCGCATGCGCGACAAATTCGAATTGCTAAGGGTGCGCCCCCTGCCGCAAATCAAGCAAGCTCTGGTTGAAGAAGCGCAGCGCATGCACGCCGAAGATATCGCCGCCAACCAGGCCATGGGACGCTACGGCGCAACTCTAATGCCCGCCAGCGGCGGCGTACTAACCCACTGCAACGCCGGAGCCCTCGCGACCTGCGGCTACGGCACGGCGCTGGGGGTGATTCGCGCGGCGGTCGAGCAGGGAAAGAAAATCCACGTCTACGCCGACGAAACGCGTCCATTCCTCCAAGGTTCGCGCCTGACCGCATGGGAGCTGATGAAAGACGGTATCCCCACGACGGTGATCTCCGACAATATGGCGGGCGCGATCATGAAGCAAGGCAAAATCGGAGCGATTGTGGTAGGCGCAGACCGCATCGCAGCCAACGGCGACGTAGCCAACAAAATCGGAACGTATTCGGTTGCAGTGTTAGCGAAAGAGCACAACATCCCCTTCTACGTGGCTGCGCCATTATCAACCATCGATTTCGAAACCCCAGACGGCAGCAAGATTCCCATCGAGCAACGCAACGAGAAAGAAGTCACCCACATCGCCGGCAAGCAAATGACCCCCGACGGAGTGCAGGTAGAAAATCCCGCCTTCGACGTAACCCCCGCGAAGTACGTAACCGCAATTGTCACCGAGCGCGGAATCGCGCGCCCACCCTACGAGGCGTCGCTAGGGAAGTTGGCCGGCGCCGAACGCGTGGCGACGAGTACCTAGCATTTTGGCACTTGGCATTTAGTATTTGGTTCTCTTGAGGTGGTTCTTGACTCTGATAGTTGACCAAGCCGGGTGCTTCGGCGACCATGCTGATGTGATCCAGCGCACTGCAAGGGCGCTCCCCATCCTCTCATACTGAAGTAGGAGCCAGGTCCTTCACTTACTCATTGTGTTCCCCCAGGTGGGAGATCGCCTCTCGATCGGCTCCGGATTCGAAGCGCAGCTTGCGGTCAGGGAAGCTGAATAAATGGGGTTCCACGCATGTTGAAACTCTGGTCTGTGCTGTTTCTTTCTCTGGCGCCGGCGCTGGTTGCGCAGGTCCCACCGCCTAAACCTGGCACCGCCAAGGCGGACTATTCCCAGGAAGGGTTCGTCATCGAGCAGTTTTCCTGCAAAGTGAGATTTGAGAATGACGGGACCTTTTCCCGGCAGGACACGGCTCGGGTTCGAATCCAATCGGAGGCAGGCGTGCAGCGCTACGGATTGCTGAGCTATTCCTATCCCAGCGCGACAGGAAGCTTCGAAATCGGGTACGTGAGGGTGCGCAAGCCGGATGGGTCGGTGGTCGAGACACCTCCCGAGAACGTGCAGGACATGGCGGCGGAAATCACGCGCCAGGCTCCGTTCTATAGCGATTTGCATGAGAAGCACGTTGCGGTGAAGGGGCTGAGCGTTGGGGACGTGCTGGAGTACCGGATCGAGCAACACACCACGAAAGCGCTGGCGCCCGGACAGTTCTGGACGGAATACAGCTTCGCGCATGACCAGATCATACTGGACGAGGAGTTGGAGATTAGCGTGCCGCGCGAGCGAGTGGTGAAGGTCAAGAGCGCGACGGTTCAGCCCGTGATCAGCGAAGCGGGCGGGTATCGCATCTACACCTGGCGCCACGCAAATCTTGAGCATAAAGATGACACGAACGCGAAGCGGGAGGCGACCGAACAAGTGTGGAAACAGGTGCGTGGACGGCTCCCGCAGCCCGATGTACTGATAAGCAGTTTCACGAGCTGGGAGGATGTGGGGCGCTGGTACGGTGGCCTGCAGGAGGAGCGGGTGAAACCCTCACCAGAGGTGACGGCGAAGGCGGCGGAGCTGACCAAGGGCGCGGTGAATGACGAGGCGAAGTTGCTGGCGCTGTATGGTTACGTGAGCACCCAATTCCGCTATATCGGCATCGCCTTCGGCATCGGGCGGTACCAACCGCATAGCGCGGCCGAGGTGCTGGCCAACCAGTATGGTGATTGCAAAGACAAACACACGCTGCTGGCGTCCTTGCTGACAGCGGTGGGAATTCCGGTGTACCCAGCTTTGATCAGTACTAGCCGTGAGGTGGACGCGGATGTGCCGTCTCCCGGGCAGTTCGACCACGTCATCACGGCCGTGGCGAGGGATGGCGGACTGGTGTGGCTGGATACGACAGCCGAGGTGGGACCCTATCAATACCTGGTGTCTCCCTTGCGCGACAAGCATGCGCTGGTCATCTGGAAAGACAAGCCGGCGGCACTGGTCAGCACTCCGGCGGATCTACCGTATGAGACGAAACAGATATTCGACATGGACGCGAAGTTGAACGATGCGGGCACGCTCGAGGGACACACAGATTTCTCGACGCGGGGCGATCTGGAGTATTTGCTGCGGATCAGCTTTCGGGCGGTGCCGCTGCCGCAGTGGAAGGATCTGGTGCAACGGATTTCGTTGAGTTCTGGATTCGGCGGCGACGTGAGCGAGGTAACCGCGACCTCGCCCGAAAAGACGGACGAACCATTTCACTTCTCGTATAAGTACACGCGCAAGGAATTTGGGGACTGGGCGAATCGGCGAGTCGTAGCACCGGCACCTTGGATCTCGCTGCTGGCGCCGAGTGAAGAAGAACTGCTACCTGTGGGGCCGTCGTGGCTGGGACCTCTGATGGACATCCAGTTTCATAGCCGGATGGAGTTGCCGGGCGGCTACCGGCCGGAGCTTCCTGCTGAAGTTCACTTGAAGCGGGACTTTGCGCAATACGACTCGACTTATGGATTCAAGGATGGCAAGCTGATCAGCGAGCGCCACTTGAAGACGCTCCTGTGGGAGGTGCCAGCCAGTGAACGCGAGGAGTACAAGCAGTTCATGAAGGCGCTGCAGAACGACTACGGCGTGTTCATTCCGTTGATGTCGGGCTCGGGTTCGTCGGTGGCTGCGAACGAGGAGAATCCTAGCGTAGCAACCATGGCCGCTCTGCGGGCTCTGCCAGACAGTTCGAACGCCGAGGCCGCGCGGCTGGAACATGAGGCACGTGACGACATTGCGAAGCAGGACCTGCCAGACGCGGTCTCTTCGCTGTATCGGGCAGTGTCGATGGATCCGAAATTTGCGCGCGCCTGGGTGGTCCTCGGAAACTTGCTGTTTATGGAGCAGCAGGTCGAGGCCGGTGTGGACGCATTTCACAAGGCCATGGCGGCTGATTCCACGCAAGCGGCAATCCCAAAAGGGCTGGGTTTGAGTCTGATGTCAGGTTCGAAGTACGAGGCAGCGGTTCCGGTGTGGCAGGAATACGTGAAAGCGCATCCGGACGACCTGGACGGGGCGGCGGCTTTGGGTACGTGTTTTATAAAGCTAAAGCGATATCCAGAAGCAGTCGCGGTGTATGAGGCGGCGGAGAAGACTCATGAGGATCACCGCGCGGATTTGCAAGCCAGCGTGGCTGCGACGTACCTGCTTGCGGGGGAACGCCAGAAGGCAGCGGCAGCGTTCGGCAGATTGGCTGACGTTGACCCGCAGGGCAGATCGTTCAACGACGCAGCCTACGAAATGGCCGATGCAGACTTAAACCTGCCCCTGGCTTTGGACTTCGCGAAGAAAGCGGTGCGCAGAGTGGAAGAGGAGTCGCAGAAGATCACACTGCCGGATCTGAAGATGGAGGATGTGAGGAAGATCTTCCCGGTGGCAGCCTACTGGGATACGCTGGGCTGGGTGTACGAACGGATGTCGAACCTTGAGCTCGCGGAGGAATATTTGCGGGCGTCGTGGAATCTGACTCAGGACGGAGTGGTTGCGGGTCACCTATGCCATGTGTACAAACGCGTCCACAAAGTGGGGCTTGCCATCGAGATGTGTCGCCTAGCGATATATCGCATCCCGATGTCGGAAGGATTGGCCTTGAGCCAGTACAAAACCGAGAGGGATGCGGCGCAGGAGAATTTGGATCACTTGACTGGCGGGACGACGAAGGCGAAGAGCACATTCGAAGCCTCGGATGAGGTGATTCGTGAGCGCACCTTCAAGCTGGCACGATTCATGCCGGGGACGGAGAGTGCGGAATTCTTTGTGCTGCTGGCGTCCGATGGGAAGAGCAAGACGTTCAAGGTTGAGGATGTGAAGTTTGTCAGCGGGTCGGAGAAGATGAAATCCCAGGGAAAACAGCTGAAGAGCATCGATTTCAATGTCCGCGCGCCGGACGACGTTCCTACGCGTTTCGTGCGCCGCGGGATTCTCGGATGCTACCAATACAGCGGTTGCTCGTTCGTGCTGCTCGACCCGGCATCGGTGCGCTCACTGGACTAAGACCCTGGCCGAGCCAACGTCTGCACCCAAAATCTAATCTTTCCCACGGTCAAAGGCAGCGGACCGGAGTGTCACGCTCTACACTACTTCAGTTCGCGCTCGAAGTGGTCTTCGATCATGTGGAAGAGGTGATCGCGGTCTTCTGGGCCGCGGATGCTGTGGGTTTTGTCGGGGTAGACCATGAAGCGGAATTGCTTGCCTGCTTTGAGGAGCGCTTCGACCATCTGGATGCTGTTTTGGAAATGCACGTTGTCGTCGCCGGTGCCGTGGGCGAGGAGCAGCGAGCCTTGCAGCTTGTCGGCCACTTTGGGTAAATTCAGATCGACGTAGCTGGTGGTGTCTTTGTCGGTGGGCAGGCCGTTGTTGCGTTCGGTGTAGATGGAATCGTAGTCGCGCCAGTCGGTGACGGGGGCGATGGCGGCGCCGGCTTTAAAGATACTTGAATGCGTCATCGCGTAGAGGGTCATGGATGCCCCGTTGCTCCAGCCCCATATGGCTACACGGCTGCGATCGAGTTGGGGAAATTGAGTGAAGAGCTGACCGAGGGCGGTGAGCTGATCTTTCAGTTCGATTGCGCCAAACTGATGGCGGACGGCGGTCATGAACTTGCGATCGCGCGCGGGAGTGCCGCGATTGTCTACGGTAAAAATCGCGAATCCTCGCTGGGCTAGAAGTTGGTGGAACAGGCCGGAGGAACCGACCCAGTTCTCGATCCAGCTGTTGGTGACCAGTTGGGCGGCTGGGCCTCCGTAGATGTTCACGATTAGCGGGATCTTGCCTGGCGGCGTGCTTTCTGGGGGAAGCAGGAGTTCGCCGTAGAGGGCGGTGCCGTCGTCCGCTTTGAATTCGAGGAACTCGGGCGCGGTCAATTTGTAATCGTCGACACTGCGCGACTTCCACACGTTTTTGCAGTTGCCGTCGGTATCGCAAATCAGGGTGCGCGGGGGCGTCATCCGGGCGGAGAATTCGTCGACGAAATGCTTGCCGTCTTCGGCAAATATCGCGTGATGGGTTCCGTCTTCCTCGGTGACGGGTTCAAAGCTGGAGCCGTCCAGCTTCACCGCGTAGATCTGGCGCTCGCGGGGATCGTCCTGGTTGCAAGTGAAATAGACCACGCCGGCGTCATCGTCCACCGCCTCGACGCCCAGCATTTCGAAGTCACCCTTGGTGAGCTGGCGCTCTAACTTGGCGTCGTAGGCGAGCGGATTGGCTTTGTCGAAGCTGTAGAGATAAAGCTGGGTGGTTCCGTCGCGCCAACTTGACCAGAGGAAACGGTCGCCGGACTTCAGGATGGTCATGTCGTCGTTCACGTTGACCCAGGCGTTGAGAGTGGTCTCGCTTAGGACCTTGTGGGAGCGGCCGGAGCGGGCCTCGATGAAGTAGAGGTCGAGGGTGTCCTGGGCGCGACTCAATACTTCGGCCCAGAGGATGCCGTCGCGCACCCAGCCGAAGCGCGGAATGTAGGTGTCGGGGTTATCGGTCAGCGAAATCCACTTGATGTCGCCACCGGAGGCGTTGACCACTCCCAGGCGCACGACTGGATTGGGGTCGCCGGCCTTCGGATATTTTTCCATATCGACAGTGGGGTGCGTCGGCATCCAGTCGGTGATGGGATACGTGGGCACTCGGGTTTCGTCCATGTGCAGGAAGGCGATGCTCTTGCCGTCGGGCGACCAGAAGTAATTGCTGCGCACACTCAGTTCTTCGGCGTAGACCCAGTCGACCTCGCCGTTGAGCGGATTGCCATCTTTGTCTTTCTCTTTGTCTTTCTCTTTGTCGTCTTTGTCGCGGGTGAGCTGCTTTTCGATGTCGCCAGGAAAAGTGCGCACGTACAAATTGTGTTTGCGCACGTAGGCCAGGTGGCTGCCGTCGGGGGAGAACTTGGGATCGCCGTTGGGATCCGAGGACGCGCTGAGTTGGACGGCGGTGCCGTTCTCGAGCGAATAGAGCCAGAGTTGACCGTGCGGAACGAAGAGCAAGTGTTTGGAATCCGGCGCCCAGTGGTAGGGATCGACGTGGTAACGCGTGACGCGTTCTATTTCGCGCTCATCCTTGATTTTCGCTAGGGGCGGAGCGAGCGTAGCTAGTTTGGATTCACTGACCAGCAACCTCTTGGCGCCGGTGGTCGCGTCCACGGACCACAGATCGCCGTAGTCGCCGGAATCGTCGCGCTGGATAAAAGAGAATTTGGTGTAGTCGGGAGTCCACTGGATGGTTTCGGGCGGGCGTCCGGTGATGCCGCCATTGGCGAAGATGGCTTCAATGGTGAGAGGTTTCTTGGGCGGGTTGTTGGGAGGGGCTGACTGGGCGACGGCAAGGGGGCCCAATAGCGAGTACAGCATCATCCGACCAATGAGTCGATTCACGAGGCATCTCCGGGCATAAATCCTCTTTTAATGGCGAGGTTGAAAAGTGTACACCGGCGGGACGGGTTCGTGCAGGCGGAGGCTGGCGACCGCTGACAAACTCATCCTTCTGTCATTCCGAGGAGCGAAGGCGACGAGGATCTGGGTTTTCGTCGGCCATGCGAACAACCTAGATCCCTCGCTTTGGCTCGGGATGACGACCACTTTATCGGCAATCTGAGACGTTGCAAGCAACGTCTGTACAGAGTCGCATGGTAAAATCGAAAGAGCGCTACTCTTGAAGATGCTTCCTGACGTACAAAACCTGATCGCACTGCAACAAGCGGATCGGGAAATCCTGCGGTTGAAGGAAGAAATCGCCGCCTTGCCCAAGCGGGTGGCCGCCATTGAAGAAGGGCTAGCCGGCACTAAGGCGATCCTGGAAAAAGCCAAGACTGCAGTGAAGGCGGATGAAGCGGCCCGCCGCAAATACGAGACCGCGATCCAGGACCAGCAACAGAAAATCTCCAAGTACCGCGACCAATCGCTCGCGGTCAAGACCAACGAACAATACAAAGCTCTGCTGCACGAAATTCAGTTTGCCGAGCAGGACATTCGTGCCAACGAAGACAAGATTCTGGAGTTGATGGTCAATGCCGAGATTCGTGAGAAGGATGTGAAAGCGGCCGAAGTGAAATTGAAAGCTGAGACGGCTGAGATCGAGAAGGAAAAGGTCGAAGCGCGGCAACGGACTACGGAAGACGAACGGCAGTTGGCGGAATGGAACGCCAAACGCGAAAAGGCACGAGCCAGCGTGGATTCCGATCTGCTTCTTCAGTATGATCGGATCGCGAAGCATCGCGGGACGGGCCTTTCCGAAGCCCGCGATCACAAGTGCCTGGCGTGCCAGGTCATGCTGCGTCCGCAGACCTACAATGAAGTGCGCGCCGCAACTCATGTGGTCTTCTGCGAATCCTGCCAGCGGATTCTTTACTACGACCCGGCGAATGACGAGGTGGCAGACCCAGCCGTGGTTGCCAGGCGACGGCGGGCACACCCTAAGTTTGAATCCAGCCAAGCCTGGTATTACCGGCCCAGCTTCGAGGATCATGGGGAAGTATTTCTGGTTTATCTCAACAGCAAAGGGATGTCGAGCCGCCATGTATACGATAGCTCGTCGGGGCGCGGACTTGGCGATATTCTGGTCCGTGAAGGCGAGTATCGATTGGCGTTTCCCGAAGATTTTGCCGACGATGTGATCCGCCTGAATGGGAGTTGGACCGAGGCTGAACTCGAGGAATGGGGAAACGAACTTCCCACGGCAACGCTGGACGCTCTGCATCGAGACCTCGATTTGGCGCGGGTGGAATCGCGTAAGCGCAGTCGTGCTAAGAGCGAAGCGGTGGGGCATCCCGCCGCTAGCTGACCTTCCTAGATTTTTCCCGTTGCAGCCATCACCCTGCGGAGCTTTGCTCCGCCGGACAGCCGAGGGCGGCTGTCCCCATGTGACCCTCGCCGGGTTAAGATTCCTTCATGCCTCAAAAATCAGTGGACCGTCACGGGCTTCCCGTGGTGAAGGTCTCCCGCCGTGGAGCGAACCGGCTCCAGGATGGACACGTTTGGGTTTATCGCTCTGACATCGTTGCGGCAGACGGTATTGCGCCCGGCGCGCTGGTTGCGGTAGAGGGCGAACGCGAGAAATTTATGGGCACCGCCCTGTACAGCAACGCTTCGCAGATTGCGATTCGCATGATTTCGAAGGATGCTATTAAGGATCTCGACGGCCTATTGCGGAAGCGTATCCAGGAGGCAATTGCCTATCGCGAGCGAGTGGTGCGCGACACAGATGCATATCGGATCGTGTTCAGCGAGGCGGATTTCCTGCCCGGGCTGATTGTCGATCGCTACAACGACCTGCTTTCGCTGCAGGTGCTCACCCAGGCGATGGATACGGAAGCGGTGCGCCAGGTCATCGTTTCCGAACTGGCCGAGCGGCTGAAACCGGAGGCAATTGCTGAACGCGTCGATCCCCGGGTGCGGGAGTTGGAGCAACTGCCCGCCCGCTCCTCCAGCCTGTTACAAGGCGAGAAGAAGAGCACGGTGTTCTCCATGAATGGAGTTCGCTTCCATCATGAAGTTTTTGAAGGCCAGAAGACGGGCGCGTTCCTGGATCAACGCGAAAACTATGCCGCGGCGGCACAGTATGCGCGTGGCGAAGCGCTGGACGTCTTTTGCTATCACGGAGGATTTGCTCTGCACCTGGCTCAGCACTGCGCCAAGGTTACGGGAGTGGATAGCTCACGCCCTGCGCTTGAGGTCGCCGACCGCAATGCAGCCTTGAACGGGCGCGAGATCGAATGGATTGAGGCCAACGCGTTCGACCTGCTGCGGGATTACGCCAGCGCGGGACAGCAGTACGACACGGTCGTCCTCGATCCCCCTGCGTTTGCCAAGAGCAAGAGCAATCTGGAGACAGCGCTCCGGGGCTACAAGGAGCTAAACTTGCGGGCTTTGAAGATGCTCCGTCCCGGGGGAATTTTGATTACCTGCTCGTGCTCGTACCACATCAGCCCGACCGAGTTTCTGGAAGTCGTGGCTCAAGCCGCCCGCGATATGCACAGAAATCTTCGTGTCGTGGAGAACCGGACCCAGGCGAAAGATCATCCCATTCTGTTGACAGTGCCAGAAACTGCATATCTGAAGTGCATTGTATTGGCTGTAAGTTGATGAAAAAGAAGCCAATAAATGCATTGACAATAATACACTCAAGTTTTATGCTTCCTTTACGCTAATTGGGCATCCAAGCAAGTGCAGGAAGCCATAAAAATCACCCAGATTTTGAAGGAGGAAATTAACCATGACCGTATTAACCCGTTGGGATCCATTCCGTGAGCTCAATACTCTGCAAGACCGCATGAACCGGCTGTTCCGTGATTCGTTCAGCCCTGACACGCCGGAACAGGCTTTGGCCACGAGCGCTTTTGCCCCGCCCGTGGACGTGTACGAAGACGAGCACAATGTCACGCTGAAGATCGAAGTACCGGGCATTGACGAGAAGGATATTGATGTCCGCATCGAGAACAACACCCTGACCGTGCACGGTGAGCGCAAGTTCGAGAAGGAAGAGAAAGAGGAAAACTTCCGTCGCGTGGAGCGGCAGTATGGCAGCTTCACTCGCTCCTTCACTCTGCCCACCGCCGTGGATGCGGAGAAGGTCTCGGCCAACTATGACAAGGGAATTCTGAAAATCACCCTTGCGAAAAAGGCCGAAGCCAAGCCCAAGCAGATCAAGGTCAACGTTGGCAGCGAGAAGACCTTGGAAGCCAAGGCTGCGAGCAAGGCCGCGTAAGTTGGGCGAATTGCTTGTGTGGGGACGGGTCTCGTGGCCCGTCCGGTCGAGCGAAGCTCAACAGTTATGACGGGGGACGGCAGAGGTGACCGTCTCCCGTTTTCTATGAGGGCTGTCATTCTGAGCGAAGCGAAGAATCCATGCATTTTTTCCAGCACGAACAAAATACATAGACCCTTCGCTTCGCTCAGGGTGACAATATAGATAAGGGAAAGATTATGGCAATTCGTTGGGATAAATTCACAGTCAAGGCGCAGGAAGCGGTCCAGCGCGCCAATAACTTGGCATCAGAGCACGGCAATCCCGAGCTCATGCCGGTACATCTTCTCGCCGCACTGGTTGAGGACAAGGAAGGCATTGTGCCGCCGGTGCTAGAGAAAATTGGGATCGGTCCACAGGCCGTGCTGCACGATGCCTATGGCGTCATTGAGAGCTTGCCAAAGGTCTCGGGCAGCGCGGCGCAAGCGACGATCTCCAACTCGGTGAATCAATTGTTGGAGCTGGCCTTCAAGGAAGCTGGTAACTTCAAGGACGAATACGTTTCGACCGAACACGTGCTGCTCGCCATTACGCAACTCAAGCGTGATGCTGCGCAAGAGATCATGGCCCGGCACGGCGCAACTCATGACGCAATTCTGAAAGCGCTTACGTCGGTGCGCGGCACGCAAAAGGTCACCGATCAAAATCCCGAAGACAAGTACCAATCGCTCGCTCGTTATACCCGCGATCTGACCGAGCAGGCGCGTCGCGGCAAGCTCGATCCCGTGATTGGCCGCGACGAAGAGATCCGACGCGTGGTGCAGGTGCTTTCCCGGCGCACCAAGAACAATCCGGTACTGATCGGAGAGCCGGGCGTGGGCAAGACCGCCATTGTGGAAGGTCTGGCGCAGCGCATCATCTCGGGTGATGTGCCCGAAGGGCTGAAGAACAAGCGTGTCGTCGCACTGGATCTGGGCGCGATGCTGGCGGGGGCAAAATACCGAGGCGAGTTTGAGGATCGCCTGAAAGCGGTGCTGAAGGAGATTGAAGATTCCTCGGGGCAGATCATCCTCTTCATCGACGAGTTGCATACGCTGATTGGCGCGGGTGCGGCTGAGGGCGCGATGGACGCGTCCAACATGCTCAAGCCGGCACTCGCTCGCGGCGAGCTGCGCGCGATTGGCGCAACTACGCTAAACGAGTACCGCAAGCACATTGAGAAAGACGCGGCCTTGGAGCGCCGCTTCCAAATCGTTTTTGTCGGCGAACCCAACGTCGAGGACACCATCGCCATCCTGCGCGGGTTGAAAGAGCGCTACGAGGTGCATCACGGCGTGCGCATCAAGGATTCGGCGATTGTCGCGGCGGCAACCTTGTCGCATCGTTATATTTCCGATCGCTTCCTGCCCGACAAAGCCATTGACCTCATCGATGAGGCGGCAGCCTCGCTGCGAATTCAAATTGATTCTCTGCCCACGGATATCGACCAGCTTGAGCGCCGAGCCACGCAACTGGAAATCGAGCGACAAGCGTTGAAAAAAGAAAGCGATCCGAACTCGAAAGAACGGCTCTCGCTGATCGACAAAGAACTGGCGGAGATTCGCGAAAGATCGAATGCGCTGAAGGCCAACTGGAAGCGGGAAAAAGACCTGATCGCCCGCTCCCGCACCCTTAAAGAAAAGATCGAGCAGTTGAAGACCGAAGAGCAAGCCGAAGAGCGCAAGGGCAACCTGCAGCGCGTGGCCGAAATCCGCTACGGCCTGCTGCGCCAAACCGAGGACGAACTCAATAAGCTCACCGCGCAGATGGATGGCAAAGGCAAGACGCGGATGCTGAAAGAAGAAGTCGACGAAGAAGACGTCGCCCGCATCGTCTCCAAGTGGACTGGCATTCCGGTGTCGAAGATGCTCGAGGGCGAAGTGAAGAAACTGATCAACATGGAAGACCGGCTGCGGCAGCGCGTCGTCGGCCAGGACGAGGCGCTGGAGCGGGTTTCAAATGCCATCCGCCGCTCACGTGCTGGGTTGAGCGATCCCAAGCGTCCGATCGGTTCGTTCATTTTCCTGGGACCAACGGGGGTGGGCAAAACCGAACTGGCGCGCGCTCTGGCCGAGTTCCTGTTTGACGATGAGCACGCCATGGTGAGAATTGATATGTCGGAATACATGGAGAAGCATGCCGTATCGCGGCTCATCGGCGCGCCTCCGGGATATGTTGGCTATGAGGAAGGTGGGCAGCTCACCGAGCAAGTTCGGCGGCGTCCGTATGCGGTCATTCTGTTCGATGAGATTGAGAAGGCGCATCCCGATGTCTTCAACGTTCTGCTGCAGATGATGGACGATGGCCGTCTCACCGACGGGAAAGGCCGCACGGTCGATTTCCGCAATACCGTGATCATTATGACGTCGAACCTCGGGTCTTCTTTTCTGCAGGCGGAAGGCCTGCGCTCCGAAAAGGAATTCGATGAGGCTTCGAAACAGGTGATGAACGCGCTGCACGGGCACTTTAAGCCGGAATTCCTGAATCGTGTGGACGACATCATCATCTTTAAGCCGCTGGGCAAGGAGCAGTTGGTAAAGATCATCGAGCTGCGGCTGGAAGATGTGCGGCATCTGCTGGCCGAGCGCAAGATCTCGCTCGAATTGACCGGCGCTGCGAAAGACCTGCTCTTCAGCGAGGGCTACGATCCGAATTTTGGGGCGCGTCCACTGAAGCGGGCGATTCAGAAGCTGGTGCAGGATCCGCTGGCGATGAAGATTCTCGACGGTGAAGTGCTGCACGGCGATCACGTGATAGTGGACGCGGACAAGCGCGCCGGCAAGATGAAGTTCGAGATCAGCAAGCGGGTGGGCGAGGAAGAGCCGGTAAAGGCGAGGCGATGATGGAGGACGGGCGTCTCGCCCGTCCCGATCAAAGTCAAGCTTCGCTCGACCGGGCGGACGAGGGCGTCCGCTCCTACGTGGTCTTTGCTGAGGTTGAAAAGCATTCCGCCACAGGCTTCTGATAGAGATACCAGATGATCATCACTCGGACGATAATTCCCAGTCCTCCCCAAACGAGCGACCCGCGAAAATCCACCGCCGCGGCCGAAACACTCGGAACCAGCATCGCCACTCCAATGAATCCGATCACAATGGCCGCCCGCCGCGCCCAATTATTCAGCCGCAGCAATCCCCACGCAATCAGCGCTCCAAGTCCCGCTATCAGCAGAAACATGTAAGGTCCAGCCAACTCTAGTCCGCTGAGCAGCGGCGCTCCCAGCGCCATGGACACCGCGCCCGGCGAGGCCAGCATGACCACGCCAATCAAACCGAGATAGGCAGCCGCAAGAAAGAAGAGGAACGCAATCACGGTGACTCCGGTCGGGATCGAAGAAGCCACGCCGCGATTTAGGATCATCCGGCCATGGCCGATGTGCCCTGCCGCAGCAGACGCTCGAGTGTCACCGTCGGGCAAATGTTTTGATGAATATAGTTCATGACATTCGTTGCCAGACTGCGCACCAATTTCTCGACCGCCGGGTCGAGCACGCGGCCGGAGGAGTCAAATACTTTCTGGACATTCGGGACCGAAACCGGCAGGGGCAGAACAAAAGCGCCGATGTGAGAAGCAATACTCCGCAGCTGTTCCAGGGACTTGATGGCGCCAATTGACCCAGCCGCCACGCCTAGCAACGCGACCGGCTTTCCCGCGAGCACCGAGGGGAAGCCCAGATTCTCGATGACCAGCTTCATCACGCTACTCAGGCCGCCGTGATACTCCGGAGTCGCCAGGATTACGATGGTCGCTTGCTTCACCGCTTCCTGGAGCTTGCGCGTTCCCTCGGCTTGAGGATTGATTCCTGGCAGAGGCAGATTGAGTTCCAGCGGGTCGATGACCTCGACGTTGACCTTGGGATCTTTTCTCAGTTCGTCCACCACCAGGGCGGACGCCATGCTGGTGTAGTTTCCTGGGCGAACGCTGCCTTTGATCAAAACAATGCGAATCGGCTTCGATTCATCTGCCATGGGACTTACCTCAGTGCACCATTGAATCACAAACGACGCTCTAGAGACGTAGCTAGCTACGTCTGTACTGCCGGGCCAGATTACGCCAGATCGAACAGCAAGACTTCCGCGTCTTCTGTGCCTTTGATCGTCAGCTTAGGTTCGTCGCTCACTGCAGCGCCGTCGCCCTGTTTGAGCGGCTTTCCGTTCAACTCCACCGCTCCCTTGGCGACCTGCAGCCACGCATAGCGGCCCTTGGCCAATTCATGGGCGACTTCCTGTCCGGGAGGCAGGAGGGTCACATACAGGCGCGCGTCCTGGTGGATGGTCACCGAGCCATCCTTGCCATCCGGCCCGGCGATCAGGCGCAGTTTGCCGCGCTTTTCTGCATCTGGAAATGCTTTTTGCTCGTAGCTGGGCTCATGACCGGAGCGGTCAGGCATGATCCAGATCTGCAACAGATGAGCCGGTTCGGTTGATGATGGATTCATCTCGCTATGGCGGATGCCGCGACCGGCGCTCATACGCTGTCCGTCGCCGGGGCGAATGACCGAACCAGTGCCCAGACTGTCCTTGTGCTCAAGCGCGCCTTCCAGGATGTAAGTGATGATTTCCATGTCCCGGTGCGGATGGGTGGGGAACCCTTCGCCGGGCGCGACCCGGTCTTCGTTGATCACACGCAGGGAACGAAATCCCATGAAGCGTGGATCGTGATACTGATCAAAAGAAAAGGTGTGGCGGGTATTGAGCCAGCCGTAGTCGCCGCCACCTCGTTCATTGCTGCGTCGAATGTCGATCATGATGCAATCCTCGTTATAACGACTATTTCGCTTAGGTTAGATGAAGGAAATCACAAAGGGATTCAGCGCTTCCAGGGACGGGTACGTGCTTGGAACATGCCGCGAAAGACGTATGACGTTCGGTCACGCCTTGGAGGTAAGGAAAGACTACTCAGTGCCGATGGCGTTAGTAGTGTTTTGCTGGGAACGATGAAGCGCACTGTCGTCACGGCTATTTTGACAATGGTTTTGCTGGGATGCAGAGGAAGTCCCGGCAGCCCGGGTCCCGTCGGATTTATAAATCAGACCCAGCATTCCGGCACGGATCTGCAAGCGATCTGGACGGAAGCACAGCAAAGCGTGGCACAGAAGATCGACCTCAACCCGCTGCAGCGGCTCTCTAACAACGTGCCCCCGAACATGCGCCCGGGTGACCCACGTGCCTTGAGCGTGGAGCCTCATCAGCTTTTGGTAGCGGCTGAGCCGGATGTCTCGTCGGAGGTTTTATTCGCCGCGACCGGGGAGCACCGATCCGACCCGACAGGCATGATTGCCTGTCCGCAACCCTGCAATGCACGCTATTCCACCGCGTACTCTTTCTACCATCCTCCGCTCACGAAGTACGCCGCGTCCTGGGAGTTCGCGGGGGACAACTTCAACGTGATCCTGGAGTATGAATTCGAAAACCATATTCTGAGTGCGCTGGGTTACGACATGACGTGGCGATAAGTGGAAGGATTACTTCTTTTCCGTCTTTCTGCTGGAGGTTTCTGACTTCGGCTTTTCTGTCGACTTCGAAGACTTTTCGTCCTTCTTCGGAGCCGTCTCCTCTTTCGAAGCAGATTCCTTCTTCGCGGCGGCCTCGTCCTTCGACTTTGAATCTCCATTCGAGGAGGAGGCGGTTGCCGAGGATTTCTTGGGGTAGTCAGTCACGTACCAACCTGAACCTTTGAACAGCACGGCAGGGGCGGTGATCGTTTGCTCTACCGGACCGCCGCAGTCCGGGCACTTTTTCATGGGGCGATCGGAATACTTCACGATCCGCTCGAAGCGGTGATGGCATTTCTTGCATTCGTATTCGTAAAGTGGCATGGACTTCTGAAATCGCTCCCGTGAAACGGCGAAATGTGTCTAAGGCTCTCTGGATTTGATTTTAGGTATTGCGCTGCCTTGCGTCAATTCAACGAAAGTAACGTCGGCGCAGGCGTCTCGCCCGTGCTGCCCGAGCGAAGCGCTCGGGGTTCTGGTTATAAATGGCAGAGCTCGTGTCATACCCCAGGGACGCCCGCGACCTACATTGGTGGTAGACTCGCGACGATGGTACTGGGAGAAAACAAGAATCGGGAAAATGAAGGCGCTCTATCCGCTGGACTTTATCTGGTAGCAACGCCGATCGGCAATCTCGAAGACATCACGCTGCGAGGGTTGCGGGTGCTAAAGGAAGCCGACCTGATTGCCTGCGAAGACACGCGCCAGACCCGGAAGCTGCTCACCCATTACAGCATCACCACCCGCACCACCAGCTACCATGAACATAACGAGATGACCCGCGCCGCGGAACTTGTTGTCGACCTCGAGCAGGGGGCGCGGATTGCTCTGGTAACGGACGCAGGCATGCCCGGCATTTCTGACCCTGGATTCCGCCTGATCGCGCTGGCGATTCGACATCACGTCCCGGTCGTACCGATTCCCGGTGCGTCGGCCTTTCTGTCGGCTCTGGTTGCGAGTGGCTTGCCGACGGATTCATTTCGCTTCGGCGGATTCCTGCCCGCGAAACGTGGCCAGCGGCAGCAGGTCCTGGAGAGCATCCGCGAATCGGCACGGACGCAGGTGTTTTACGAGGCTCCCCATCGGGTGCAGGAAGCGCTGGAAGATATCGTCGAAATCCTGGGAGGGCAACGGCATGTGGTCATCGCCCGCGAAGTGACCAAGATCCACGAAGAGTTTTTGCGGGGCCGCGCCGAACAGGTTCTGGAAACACTGAAGGCGCGCGGCGACATCAAGGGCGAGATCACGCTGCTGATCGGCAAAATGGAAGCTACGCAGCAAAACGCTTCTCCTTCGCGAGTGAGCATCCGGCAGCGGGTTGAGCAAATCATCGCGGAAGAGAAGTTGGACGAGAAGGCGGCACTGAAGAAAGTTGCCAAAGAGATGGGGATGTCGAAGAGCGAAGCCTACCGGGAATTGCAGAGGAGCAAGTGATGTTTACAGGGGCAGGGCTCCGCATTCCGTCAAGAACTGGGCCGTCTCATCGTAGGGGGCACGCGGCCTAGTCGAGTCTTGATCGTTCCCCACTGGAACGAAGAGAAGCATTCCCTGCCGAGCCCTGGTAAGCAAGACTCTGTAGCTGTTGACGAGATATGCTCTTGCGTTTTCTTGGCCGATGTTCTGCCAAACTGTCCCCCGAAGTCTCTTTAGATCCCAACCGCTATTGGCTCGTAGAAAATCGCCCCCCCAGCACACACATATCCAATCAAGCTCCAGACCTTGAATTTGAAATTCAGTTGCCGCCACTTCTAACTGAAATGACGATCGCACATCGCCTTTCTCGTTTAAAAACCAATGTTCCACGCCATCAGCGCGAGCTGGTGGTAGCTCCAACCCTTCTGCCCTTAGCCTCTTGGCCTCAGAGGATGCTACAAACCCGTATCGCTCAGTCCCGCGCGCCGTCGTGTCGAGCCAGGACTTGGCAGTAGCCAGATTTCGTGTGAGCCGTATCGGGTATTCAGGATTGTCGGCAAGGATTCTCTGACACTCGCGGGCCTCGCCTCGAAGGAGGGCCTCCGTCCAGCCAGCTATAGTCTTTCCCCGGAACTGACGTGTGGGAGTGTCAAGATGCAGGTTCGCATGGATAGCCACTTCGAGATCGTTCGGCTGTCTACCCTCAAAGAGCTTCGCGCCGGCACCGTACACGCCAGATAGCGCCTGGGGTGGCGCTGCAATAGACCAGTGTCCAAACTTTTCTGTGAGCGCCCGCCCCCACTCTGAAAGCCCTGCTTCGCCTCTGTTAATCTCCTGACCGCCTCCCACCAGGGCAATGAGAGCAGCCCACGGTTGCCGGTCGAGTATTGCCAGCATGAGAGCAGGCTCAGAGTAACCAAGAAACTCACCTGAACTGTCGGTAAGGTACTCCGCAGTTCTGTCAGCATCCCAAGCGCGCTGAGCCTCGTCGAAGACCACGATTTTTTCGTGAGGTGCATTCTTGTTACGAGTGTGTTCTCTCTTGTACCCGAGTACAGTGTTGATAGTGGTTTTCGGATCCCGGGAAGAAACTCTAAGCTGATTTTTTCGCCGTCGCGAGGCGTCACGAGCTAGTGCTGCCTGCAACACCTTAACAAGAGGCAAGTTGCCGGTTAGGAAGACGGAATCACTCTGGGTGACCTCTCTTAGTTCCCGGTCGTGAACAAGCCTAAGACCGGCGAGCGTCTTGCCTGCTCCAGGAACTCCCGTGACAAAACAGACCGTTTTCTTATTTGATCGTGCTGATCCAACAACGATCTGTCGGATTGTCTCGACGGTAGTGGTGAGGTTGATAGGGTCACATCCTGCCTTGGCAATGTCGTCGACCTGCATCTCCGCGAACATGCCGATCGCCGCTTCGACGATTGTTGGTACCGGCCGATAGCTCCCTCGGTTCCAGTGCGCAATCGAAAGTTGCGGCTCGCGACAGTGTTTCTGGGCCACAATCGCCAGCCACGTCCCAAGTCTTTTGGTATCTACAAACACTGTGGGACGAAGCTCGCCGAACACTTGAGAGTGTCGGACTTTAGGCTCTGCTCCTGTCTTGCCGACGACCACCGGGTAAATAACTTTGCCGTGGCTCCCCTCATGAAAGTGAAGGAGGTCCAGACAGTAGTCCTCGACCTGATCGGCGGCGCTTGAATCGACGCTTTCCCCCTTGAATTCGAGAACTAGGATTGAGTTCCCAATCAAGAGAACCGTGTCAATCCGGCCCATTTTCCGTGGTACCACAAACTCGATCGCTATTCCCCAACCGTCTGGATGGAACTGCTCAAGATCGGGAGTCCCCAGCGCGTCCTTCAAGTCCTGAATCTGGCTGCGCCATGCCGTGAGCTGAGTTGTGATGAGGTCTTTGTAGCGATCCGATTCGTATGCTCTGATCAAAGCTTGCTCGATCCGGTCTGCTGACACCGCACGAAAGTTCCCGACGCCGTCTGCGTAATATGCAGGCATACTGATGAACTACCTTGCCGCCAACTCTCGCTTTACCGCTTCGCTGACCTGCTTCCCATCCACGCGAACGCCCACGCCGGCGAAACGGGCCATGACGTTCTTCATTACCGTCCCCATGTCTTTGATCGTGGGTGAGCCCATCTCGGCAATCACGGCTTTCACGCCGGCCACGATCTGGTCCTCACTCGCCGCCTTAGGCATGTAAGCCTCGATCAAAGTAATTTCAGTGGCTTCTTTATCCGCCATTTCCTGGCGGCCACCCTTGGTGAATTGCTCCACCGACTCCTTGCGCTGCTTGATCAGCGTGCTCAGCACCTGTTGCGCCTCTTTGTCGTCGAGCGGGGCCATTTTGTCGATCTCGCGGTTTTTGAGCGCGGTCTTGACCATCCGCAAGGTGGACAGCCGCTGTTCCTCGCGGGCTTTCATGGCCGCGGTGATGTCTTTCTGGATTTGTTCGATCAGGCTCATAGGCTGAATTATAGCCTTGCCCGACGCAGCAAAACGCAGCGAACTGCGTCTCTACAGACTATAGCGTCGTTGCTTGCAACGTCTTGTCGGTGACGATCTGCGTCTCAGGCGGACGTGAGCCACATCACAGCATTTACCCTGAGGTTCCGAGTAAACTACCGGGGAGTGCTCTCCAGAGGAACTATTCCCATGCTGCGAAAGAACCGTCTCTTCACTCCCGGCCCCACTCCCATTCTTCCTGCGGCCCAGACCGCGATGGCCTCATTCGCCATGCATCATCGCACCGCTGACTTCCGCGCCCTGTACACGCGGGTGCTGGCCGATATGAAGGATTTCATTGGTACCAAGAACGACGTCCTGGTGCTGGCTTCCTCCGGGACTGGCGTGATGGAAGGCGCAGTTTCGAACCTGACTTCGCCGGGAGACCGAGTGCTGGTGCTCACGGCGGGGAAGTTTGGGGAGCGCTGGCGCGATCTGGCCAAGGCTTTCGGATGTGCAGTGGAGGTAGTGAGTGTTCCCTATGGCGAGACCTTCGCGCTCGACGAAGTTCGGCGGAAGCTCACACCGGACATTCGCGCCGTATACATGCAATCGACCGAGAGTTCCACGGGGGCCCGGCATGACGTAAAAGGCATCGCGCAGTTGGTGCGCGACAGCGGTGACAACACACTGCTGGTTGTAGACGCAATCACCGGCCTCGGTACTACGCACTTTGATGTCGATGGCTGGGGCATTGACGTCATTATTGGCGGATCGCAGAAGGCGCTGATGATCCCGCCTGGTCTGGCCTATTGTGCGGTCAGTGAACGCGCCTGGAAGCGAATGGAAACGGCCAAGTCTCCGCGGTATTATTTCGATTTTCGCAGAGAGCGCAAAGCCGCAGCCAAAGGAGAGTCGGCGTACACGCCCGCGACCTCGTTGTTCGCCGCCTTGGGGGCGGCGCTCGATTTCATCCGGCAGATGGGCGACGGCGATCTCGTAGCTGGCCGCAAGGCGCTGGTTGACAACGCGGAACTAGCGGCGGCGATGACTCGCGCAGGTGCGCAGGCGTTGGGACTGAAGCTGTTCGCACCGTCGGCTCCAGCGGCCGCACTTACTGCCATCCAGTCGCCCAGCGGTATTGACTCCGGCGCCATCGTAAAACAATTCCGCGAATCCTTTGCGGCGGTAGTGGCCAATGGCCAAGGCGAGATGAAGGGACAACTGTTCCGCATCGCGCACCTGGGATATTACGATTATCTCGATACAGTTGGGATTCTGGCTGCGCTCGAGCACGTGCTCGCCAGCGTTACCGGGCAACCGGTCGAGTATGGCGCGGCGGTGCGCGCAGCTCAGGAGGTGTACGCCGGGAATCTACGGGGCCAAGCCAGCGCGGTGATTGTGAGCCGATGACGCAGCCAGGCAGGGATCCCGATTGCAAATTGGAGCCGCTGCCGTGCTTAGTTCACCGTGAACGTCATCATGTTGGAAGCCATGCCATTTGAATTCACATACACTTGAACCGTGGCAGACATTGCAATCTCGGAAGCAGGAACGGCGGCTACGACCTGGCTTCCAGAGATGAAGGTGGTGCTCAGGGCCATGGAGTTCCAGTAGACCACCGAGTTGCTGGAAAAACCGCTGCCGTTGACGGTCAGCATGAATCCGTCAGTGCCCGCCGTAGCGGTGTTGGGCACGATTTGCGACATTTGGACCGCAGTTCCAGTCGTCATTTTGTAATTGTGCATGGACGAACTGTAGCCGCATCCCAGAGCAACGAGCGTCAGCAGAAGAACCAAGACTAGCTTCATATACTTTCTCCAGAAGAAAGATTGCCCCAGGCAATGATCCAGTGTAGGAAGGGAAGTGCAAGCGGGTGTCAAGGTACTGTCATTTGTCTGTAAATAAGGATGTCGTAAATGGGCAGCGGCGTTAGGCGTAGATATGCAAACGAGTGAACGTGAGGGACAAACTCCATGAAGATAGTTGTTGCTGAAAAGATATCCGCCTCAGCCGTGAACTTGCTGCGCGAGCCGCGGTGGATCGTGGTCACGCCCGATCAGATGGAGGGCGGATTGGCAGCTCAGTTGGAGTCCGCGGATGCGCTGATTGTGCGCTCCGCCGTGCAGGTCAATGCCGAGTTGTTGGCCAAGGCACGCAAGCTGCGCGTGATCGGGCGGGCAGGAGTCGGAGTGGACAACATCGAACTGGAACCTGCGACACGCCAAGGCATAGCGGTGATGAACACGCCTGGAGCTAACGCAGTCGCGGTGGCGGAGCATACCTTGGCGATGATGCTGGCCCTGGCTCGCCATCTCTGCCGGGCCAATGAGTTGATGCATGCCGGCAAGTGGGAGAAGAAATCTCTGCAAGGCACGGAACTGCGGGGCAAGACGCTGGGCATTGTTGGACTGGGGCGAGTCGGGATGGAAGTCGCGCGGCGGGCGCGAGCGTTCGGGATGGAGGTCATCGCGCATGATCCGTTCGTCTCGGTCGCGGTGGCCAAGGACCAGGGCATCGCAATCGCCAAGCTGGAGGAAGTCTACGCGGTGTCAGATTATTTGACTCTGCATGTCGGCCTTACTCCGCAGACCACTGGCATGGTTAATGCCGACTCGTTGAAGAAGATGAAACGCGGGGTGCGCCTGGTGAACTGTGCGCGGGGTGAATTGGTCGACGAAGCGGCTCTCGCACACGCGCTGAAGCAGGGTCATGTGGCTGGGGCCGCGCTGGACGTTTTTGTCGAGGAGCCGCTGAAGAACTCCCCGCTCACTGCCATGGACAACGTAATTCTCACGCCGCACATCGGCGGCTCAACCCACGAGGCGCAGGAGGCGGTGGGCTATCAGATTGCCCAGCAGGTGAAGGAGTATCTGAAGCACGGGGTTATCCAGAACGCGGTGAACGTGCCCTCAGTCTCGCACGATGAGTACGTCGAATTGCAGCCCTACATCGTGCTGGCGGAGAGATTGGGTTCCTTCCTGGCGCAGGTCAGCGAAGGCGCGCTGGAGGAAATCTCGCTGAGCTACAGCGGCCACATTGCGGAAGGGAAGACGGAGTTGATTCGCAACGGCGCCATCAAAGGCATTTTGAATGAGGCCCTGGAGGAAAAGGCAAATCTGGTGAACGCGGCCGCGATTGCGTCCTCGCGCGGCTTACGCATTCACGAGGAACGCAAGCCTAAGGGTTCGACCGGAGGGGCGGGCAGCGTGCTTTCCATCGCGGTGAAGGCTCTAGCGGAAGAGCATGTGGTCAAGGGCGCCGTACTGCATAAGAATGCCCCACGCTTGCTGCACGTGGATGGAATCGAAGTGGAGGCCCCGCTCGAGCGTAATCTGATTTACCTTCGCAACCGCGACGTGCCCGGCGTGATCGGGAAAGTGGGCACGATTCTGGGGAATCACAAAATCAACATTGCCGATTTCTCCCTGGGACGCCGGGTGGGAAATGTGAAACCCGGCACCCCGCGCGAAGCCATCGCGGTAGTACACGTGGACGGAGTCGTGCCCGAACCGGTATTGGCAGAACTCAGGAAAGTGCCGGCGATCGAACAAGCGAAGGCCATCCGGCTCTTGTGATCGTGCCACGAAAGAGCTTCCTGCAGCTTCAGTTTCGCTTCATCAGGTCGAGGAGTGCGGGGGTGGGCGTCGCCGGTGGCCCCGACGCGAGTTGGCCGAAGCTCTCCAATTGCTGCTTCGTCCACCGGAGTTCGACGTGCGGGACTGGTTGTTCCGGAGCGACACGCTCCAAGCGAGGTGAAACCAGAACCCGCTTTTCCCCCGTTACGCTTTCGCTCACAATCACACATCCGCGACGGCGTTCGGACACCGCCCAACGAATCAAACTGACTGCCTCAGCGAGGAAATCCGCGTTGCTTCGGACTTCCAGATCCTGTTTGAGACGCTGCAGCGCACCTGCGTCGGACGGCGCGAGATCGGCCTGAAACTTCGTCTGAATGCGAACGATTTTGCTGCGAGTTTTGGTAGAGCTCTTCATTATAAGTCTGATAGGGTTGCCACAATATGCTAGCAACTGACCTCGCAATTATATCCCAAAACGCACATGCATGCACATGAATACAGACGAATAATCCACCTACTATCGAAGCGATCTATACCATTAAAGTAGTATATATGGATGAACCTATTGAGCTGGGACCAGGAGTCGTAAGGTGGCGTTGAAAATTCGGCGTCTTGCGCAAGAGGATTTCGTAAAAGCTTTCGCTTGCGGGGATCACCCTCTGGACAGCTATCTTAAGCGCCATGCCTGGATCAGCCAGGAGCAAAATTTAATTGGGGTAACCTATGTCGCGGTCGCAGAAGACCATCCAAAGATCGTCGTTGGCTACTACACCCTTGCTACTGGTGATGTTCCGCGTGATTCTCTTCCCACGGACATTACCAAGGACCTGCCTCGATATCAGAACCTCCCTGTTGCCCTGCTTGCGCGACTAGCGGTTGACCGTCGATTTCAAGGATCTGGCCTTGGGAAGAACCTATTGAGGCACGCTTTCGAAAACGTTCTCAATCTATCGCGACAGGTTGGATGCCGCTACGTAATCGTGGACGCGTATGCCACGGCCTTAGAGTGGTACGCGAAATACGGCTTTACCGCCATCAACGGGCTGTCTCCAAACGGAATACAACCAATGTTCGTCGACGTTAGAACGCTACAGGAAGCAAGTCTCTGACCAACTCCTCCACCGCGCGGTACAATAATCCGTTGGGCGATGCCCCACGCTTCGTCACGCTGTCGGGCCGCCACGAGGGTTCATGTTCGAAGTTACCGTTGACGATTCCTTCGCCGCAGGACATTACCTGCGCAACTACAAGGGCAAGTGCGAGAATCCGCACGGACACAATTACAAGGTGCGGGTCACGCTGGCGGGCAAGGAATTGGACAAGGCCGGGCTGTTGCTCGACTTCAAGGATTTGCGCGAGGTGATGAGGCACGCCATCGAGCGGCTCGATCACCAAATGATTAACGATCTGGAGCCGTTCACGGTCGTGAATCCATCGGCGGAAAACCTGGCCAAGTATTTTTACGACGAGACCAACGCACGGCTCGACCGCGTAACCGCCGGGCGGGTGCGAGTGAAGAACGTAACGGTGTTCGAAACGGACACGACCACTGCAACCTACTCGGAGTCGTAGCGCGGAGCCGTCACGCGGCGACGAGAGGCCGGCGCTACTCACCATGCAGATCACGGAGATCTATAAATCGATCCAAGGCGAGTCCACGCATGCCGGGCTTCCGTGCGTGTTCGTGCGTCTGACTGGATGCAATCTCCGTTGCTCTTGGTGCGACAGCGAGTACACTTTCACCGGCGGTCATCGCATGACGATGGAAGAGGTCGTCGAAGAAGTCGAGCAGTTGAGTCCCAGCGGACTGGTCGAGGTCACCGGCGGCGAGCCCATGCTGCAGGAGCGGGAAGTAGTGCCGCTGATGCAGCGCCTGCTGGATGACGGTTATACAGTGCTGCTCGAAACCAGCGGCGAGCGTCCTCTGGAGCGGGTACCGAAGGGTGTGGTCAAGATCGTGGATGTAAAGTGTCCAGATTCAGGAGAGCATGACAGCTTCCACATGCAAAACCTGGACGCCCTCGATTCGGCCGACGAAGTCAAATTCGTGTTGAGCGACCGGGCCGACTATGAGTTCGCGCGCGACTTTGTGGCGCGTCACCATCTGGCTCGCCGGGTAAACGCGGTGTTATTTTCGCCCGCCTTCAGCAAGGACGCAGGTGGCCCACGAGACAGCTCACACTGTTTGCTGGATCCGCGGGAACTGGCGGAGTGGATGCTGGCCGACAACGTTCCCGCTCGCCTGGGATTGCAGATCCATAAATTCATCTGGGATCCGGCGATGAAGAGCGTATAAATCTTTCACCACAGAGGCACAGAGGCACAGAGAAAGCAACGGCAACGCCGATAGACGAATCCTTTGAGTATTCCAAGTTGAGTTGTGCAGCTGTTCTTTTTCTTGATTACTCTGTGTCTCTGTGGTGCGGTTCGAAATGGTGAGAGAGGCCAAATCTCGCGCGGTTGTGCTGCTCAGTGGCGGGATGGACTCCTGCGTCTGCGCCGCGCTGGCGGCACGGGAGTTCAATGCGGCCGCCGTGCACATCAGCTACGGGCAGCGCACCGAGGAGCGAGAGCGGCGGGCGTTTTTGGGCATTTGCGATCGGCTGGGGATTCATGACCGGCTCGTAGTGCGAAACGAGGCGCTGCGGGCGATTGGCGGGTCGGCGCTGACGGATCGCGAGATCGCAGTCCCGGAGTCGGCGACGATCGGCTTCGGAATCCCGGTGACGTATGTGCCCTTCCGCAACGCGCACTTTTTGGCGGTCGCGGTGAGCTGGGCGGAAGTCCTGGGAGCGGATAAGGTTTACATCGGCGCCGTAGAACAGGACAGCTCCGGATATCCTGACTGCCGGCCCGCTTACTATCGCGCCTTCAACGAGGTGGTAAAGACGGGAACGAAGGATGGGCGGATCGAGATCGTGACTCCGCTGATCGGGCTGCGCAAGTCGGAAATTGTGAGCCTTGGCCTTGAACTGGGCGCTCCCTTCGATTTAACGTGGTCTTGTTACAGCCGGGAAGATCGCGCCTGCGGAGTGTGCGATAGTTGTGTGCTGCGGCTGCGGGCGTTTCAGGAAGCCGGCGCTGCGGACCCGGTCCGCTATTGTGAAACCGTAGAAAAGGCTTAGCAACGCGACTGTTTTCGATTTTCACCGGGAATAGCACACGTGGCCAGAAGTTCGCATACTAGAATCGGAAATCAGAAATCCAAGTTTGAGCCGGAGGCAACGACGATGAAGCAATATTTCGTAATACTTGCGCTTTTGCTGTTGGTGGTTGGGTTATGCACCAGCCCGGCATTCGCCCAGAACACAGTAAGCGTGAAGGGTGTTTGCAAAGACGTGGAAGGGAAACCCATTGCCGGCGCGGTAGTGGATTGGGCGAATATCGAAACCGGCCGGAAGTACGACCTCAAAACCAACAATAAGGGCGAATACTTTTCCTTGGGTATTGCGCCCGGCCACTACAAGGTCACACTTCTGGGGCAGGACAATAAAGAAATTTTTCACTACAGCGGGTTTACCGTCAACGCAGAGGAAAACACTCTGGACTTCGACATGAAGAAAGAGCAGGCCAATGCCGCCCAGGGAGCGGGGTTGACGCCCGAGCAGTTGAAGCAGCAGCAGGAGCAGGCGGCCAAGGTTGCGAAGGAAAACAGCACGATTAAGGGCTTAAATGAAAAGCTGGCGGCGGCCAAGACAGCCTCCGATGCCGGCGATTTCGATACCGCGATTGCGCAAATCACCGAAGCCACGCAGATGGATCCCAGTCGCGATCTGCTTTGGGCCAAGCTGGGAGACTATGAACTCAGTTCGGCAGTAAAGCAGGCCGACAACGCGGAGAAAACCAAACGATACGATGCCGCGGTTACGGATTACCAGAAAGCCGTGGATCTCAAACAGAAGGCTTTGGCAGCGACTCCTCAGAAGCCGCCGGACGCGGCCAAAACACTCGCCTCCTTCTACAACAACTTAGGCAAAGCACAAGCCCAGTTGGGCAAGACCGACGACGCGGTCAAGTCTTACAACCAGGCAGCGCAGTTAGACCCCGCCGGTGCAGGCATGTACTACTTCAACTTGGGCGCGATTCTGACCAATGCCAACACCAAGAATGACTCGGAGATGCGGAAAGCCGCTGCCGATGCCTTCGATAAGGCGATTGCCGCTGATCCCACCCGGGCTGATGCCTACTATTGGAAGGGCACAAATCTGATCGGCGCTGCTACTCTGCAAGGAGACAAAATGGTTGCGCCGCCTGGCACTGCCGAGGCTTTCCAGAAATATCTCGAATTGCAGCCTACCGGTCCGCATGCGGAAGAGGCTAAAGCCATGCTGCAGGGTCTCGGGGCCCCGGTCGAGACCAGCTACGGCACCAAGAAAAAGACGACCAAGAAGTAGTTGCAAGTGCTGACGGATCGGGGCGGCTGAAAAAGCCGCCTCTTTGTTTCTTGCGACTCCTCTCGAAGCCTTCATTACCAAGGTCTACGGCCTTGACGTTCTTCCTAGAACCCTGCCTCTGATTTCGCTAGAGTGAAGTTCAGGCACGATTTCGTACGCAGACTCAAGACCCAGCTCGCCGGGTCTGAAATGAGGCTATGGCCGCACCAGGCAATGCTCCCATCTCCGTTATCCTCGATTCCTCGACTGACTCGGGAGCAATGGCTACGCATGCGCTATTGGCATCGATCCTGCGTGCCAACGATCAAGTCAGCGACCTCATTTTTTCGCCCGGACGCCTGCCTCAGGTAGAGATCCACGGCCAACTGATAGCGGTGCAGGGCGCCGGACTCCGCCCCTTCAGCGCCGACGACACCCGCCGCATTGCCTCTGATCTAATCGGCGAAAACAAGCAGGCGATCGGCATCTTACGAGAGCAGGGCTTTTGCGACGTCTCCTACGGGCTGCCGGGAGTTGCCCGTTTTCGGGTGAACGTCTTCATCCAGCGCGGCAGTTGTGCGGTGGTGATGCGAGTCATCGCGACCGCGATTCCGACCCTGCAAGCTCTTGGCCTGCCACGACAGTTGGCCGAGGTGGCCCATCTCCGCGATGGCATTGTACTGGTCACGGGGCCGCGGGGCTCGGGAAAGTCGTCGACCTTGGCGGCGCTGCTCGATAGCATCAACCAGCAACAGCTCTGCCATATCCTTACCATCGAAGATCCCATTGAGTTCCTGCACAATCACAAGCGCGCCACGGTTCACCAGCGCGAGTTGCACAGCGATACGCCCAGCATTGCCTTGGCTCTGCGCGCGGCGTTGCGGCAGGCGCCCAACGTGATCCTGGTGGGCGAGATGCGTGACCGCGAAACCATGGAAATGGTTTTGCAAGCAGCCGAAGCCGGACATCTGGTTCTCACCAGCATGAATACCGTAAGCGTTGCCAAGACCGTGGAACGCATGGTCAGCGCGTTTACCGCGCCCGAACAGGCGTGGATTCGCAGCCGTCTGGCCAGAACCTTCCGCTACATCGTTTCCCAGCAACTGATTCCCCGTAAAGACGGTACCGGGCGAATCGCCATTGTCGAAATGCTCAAGGCCAATGCTCGCACCCAGGCGTGCCTGGAAGCGAATGATTCCCATGCGGAGAGCCTGCTTCAAGCCATGAGGGCCGGCGGCTCCGAGGGCATGCAGTATTTTGACGGCGAACTCAAGAAACTTGTACATGCGGGAGTTGTGGATTTCGACACCGCAATGATGTATGCCACGGATCCCCAAGAATTGCGGCAAACGCCGACCAAATAGATCTGCGATTTCGTTGCGTCGGAGGCGGGCGTTGATTTTGGTCGAGCGCTCTGTCTCGCCTCGCGGTCGGGGATGAATCGGGGTAGGACGAAATCGAGGATACGTGAGTGATGGTAACGGACCATTTACGCTCACAACCGGCTCAATGAGTGCAATGGCGATATTTCAACAGCTACCTCGCCGGACGTTCTGCCCTGGCCGACCGGCGACATTAGTCGACCTCTTCTGTGGTAGCCGTTATCACAACCCCAGCCGAAAGAGTTCAGCATCGTGCTGCAGTCCCAGATGCAGGTAGCACGGGGAGCGGTCGAACTGCGAGTGTTGACTGTATTTATGGTAGAACCTGGAAATTCCGGTTGCTGACCAGATTGCCGCCGGGGATCATTACCGTCACCGGACCCGACGTGGCTCCGGCGGGCACAACGGCGGTGAGATACGTGAGCGACACAACGGTGAAAGAAGTTGCAGCAGTTCCATTGAAGGAAACTCCCGTCACTCCATGGAACCCCTGACCGAGAATCTCCACCGTCTTCCCCACTTTGGCAGCCTGCGGCAACAAGCTGACAAAGGGTTTCAGACCTTTGTTCAATTTGTAGAAAACGCCGCAAGCGCAGTAGCTACCCGTGCCGCCTTGGAAGGTATCTCCGTACAGGACTCCGCTGGTGCGCTGGAAGAGCGAGACCGACGCAGCGATGCCGGTAGTAGTGCCATCAAAGTTGTACAGGACGCTGTATTTAGATTTCGAGTCGATACTGAAAATCGTGCCGCTTTGCATGCTTCCACCGGCGGGGGTCACGCCGTAGAACTTTCCGTCGGTGGCCTGCACCAGTGCGGTGTCCGGTCCATAGCCATCGCTCTTTCCGTTCACGTTATAGAGGACGGTGAACTTGCCAGTGGGAGTGACCTTGTAAATCACGCCCGCGTTGGCGGTGCCGCCAGCGTCCGTCGTCCCATAGAAGTTTCCATCGGTTGCCTGGATCACGGAAGTGCGAACGTTTCCCCCATGGGTTCCATCAAAGGCGTGGACCACCGTGATCTTTCCGGCAGGCGTGAGCTTGAACACCACACCCTCGCCGCCACTGCCTCCGCTGTTCGTGGTTCCATAAAAGTTGCCGTCGGTCCCCTGCACCAGTTGCGCGAGCGAATAGGCTCCATGGGTGTTGTCAAAGGAATACAGCACACTGAACTTGCTAGCGGGCGTGATCTTGTACACCCCGCCAAAGCCATAACGGCCAGCGGAATTGGTCGTGCCGTAAAAATTTCCATCCACACCTTGGATCGGGGGCGGAAGGGGATTTGCCCCGTCGGTGCTGTTGGTGAAGGTGTAAAGCACGGTCAAGATCCCCTTCGGCGTTATCTTGAAAACACTTCCTACGTTGGCCTTCCCACCGTTGGCAGTTGTGCCATAGAAATTGCCGTCGGTGCCCAGCGTCAGCCCGCTAAAGGGTTGCCCGTGTGCCCTATCAAAGTTGTAGAGAACGAACGGTATTCCCGCGGGTGTGATCCGGAACACCGTGCCATTGCCGGAGAGACCGCCATAGGGTGTGGTGCTGTAAAGGTTCCCGTCGCGGCCCTGGGCGATGGCGCTCGTGCTTTCAGGCCCCTGCGGGTCTTGCATCGTGCTCCCGAAGTTGTACAACACCGCAAAACCTTGGGCGTGGGCAGGTTGCGCTACAACCGCACCCAGAATCAGCAAGCTAATTGCAAAGAGACCACCACTTCTTGTCTTGTTCACAAGGAGTCCTCCCGGTACGAAGTTTACAAAACGCCGGCGAACAAGCCAGACGCGACCCAGCACTCCCCGTCCGCCCACTGGGGATGTGGTGGCGGGCTGTAATCTTCCTCCGGTGCAGGGCTGAAGTCAAGGAAAAAGGGGCCAACCAAGCCTGTTTTCAGCGTTCGAGAAGAGTGCGTCGACGCGTCTGACGGGTGGAAAATCAATTAATTTCTTCTTGCGCCAAGAGAAAGGACTGCTTGAAATAAGGGCACCGACCCACCGAACGGCAGCCCGTCGTATCGCGCCTTCCCGATGATTCCGGTCGAGCGACCGGCCACCCTGAAGTTATGTGCTTCTATGTAGTGGGCTTACCGGACGGGAGACTGAATTGTTGACGAAACCAGGCCATTACACAGAACCGAAGATTGTGAGTTTAGAGGGATTTGGCGGCCCGCAACTGGGAGCATTTGGTCTTAAGATGGCAACGCTAGAAGCTCAGCGCTTGTAGTGTGGTTCTTGGGATCTGCAATTTTCAATTGCTGAAGCACTTCGGCGGCCACGTTACGAACGTAAGCTTCAAACACGGTTTTCTGCTACGAGCGGTTTTCCCAGTCCGCTATGCTCGGAACGACACCACCTGCCGTGTCGCGGCCGGGTGTCGGAATAATCCCGTGATCCCGCTGCTGGCATTCTTTCGCTTCTCCAAAGACGATGGCATCATCATTGCCGTCATCGGCGTCTTTGTCGGCGCGTACTTGTTCTACCGTGGTTTCCGCCTCTTACAACGCAAGCGTCTGATCCTCGACACACCCGCTTCTAAGATCCGCAGCGCCGCCATGGGCCTGGTTGAAATCAATGGTCTGGCCGCCGGTCCCTATACCATGCTGGCGCCGATCACCGGCGTCCCTTGCTATTACTTCCATACCACGGCATGGGAATGGCAAAAGCGGGGCAAGAACAGCGAATGGGTTAAGGTCGCCGACGAGAGCCTGCATGTTCCCTTTTTTCTTGACGACAATACCGGACGCGTCCTGGTCGATCCGCAAGGCGCCGAGATGGACATCCACCGCGACTTCCACGACGAATTCGGCACGGCCCTCTTCTCCAGCAGCCTTGGGGTTCCGTCCACCGTAGCCAGTTTTCTGGCGCGCCACGGGATTTCCACCGACAAGAAAATCAAGATCGACGAATACTGCATCAAGCCGAAAAACGCGCTCTTCATCCTCGGAACCTTGGCGCAAAATCCTGGCCTGAGCGTGAGCGCAACCCCGGTTCGCAGCTTAACCGCCGAGCAGAACGCGCTCTCGTTTCGCATACCAGATATCTCCGGCCTGTCTCCCCATACGGACGTAACCACCGCGGGAAAAGTACTGCTCTCCGCATTCACCAGTGAGCCGGCGCCGTCAGCGCGTATCTATCTGAGCACTCACCATCCCGCCCCGGTTTCTGATGGAACGCAGCAGGAAAAAATCACCTCAGCATTGATAAAAGCAGGCGTCACGAATCCGGCGGCCTGGGCAGCCGCCGGCCTGCTGAACCCTGCGGTCGTGGCCACTGCGGCCACCTCGTCGATGGGCGGAGGCGCTGCTGCCGCTGCCCCTGCAGCTGAGCAATTCGATCTGCGTCCCCCAGTCGTGCTGATGAAAGGAGCGCATGACCCGGCATTCTTGATTTCCTGGCACAGCCAGCGCGACGTCGTCGGCTCGCTGAGCTGGAAATCCACACTGATGATCTGGGGCGGGCCCGCGCTCACCCTGTTGTGCGCTTATATCGTGGGGGCGCACTTCGATTGGCTGTGAGGAAACGGAGAAGGAAAACAACATGAACAGCATCGTCTCACTCGCATTCCTGTTTGCAATATTCGGCGTGACCGCTTACGTGGTCATGATCTTCAACGGGCTTATCTCCGTGAAGAATGATATCGCCAAGGCCTGGGCGAATATTGACATTCTGCTCAAGCAGCGGCACGACGAACTGCCCAAGCTGTTCGATGTCTGCAAGGGCTACATGGATTTCGAGCGCGACACTCTGCAGAAGATCACGCAAGCCCGCAGCATGTATCAGCAAGCCGTCAGCGTCGACCAAAAAGCACAAGCCGACCAAAACATGACTTCCGCCCTGCGCGGATTCTTTGCCGTGGCCGAAAACTACCCTCAACTGAAGGCCAACGATAATTTCATGCGGCTGCAAGGGCGCATCACGCAACTGGAGAGCGAGATCGCCGACCGCCGCGAGTTCTACAACGACTCCGTAAATACTTTCAACATCCGCATTCAGCAAATGCCCGACACTTTCGTCGCCAGCTTCATGAACCTGGCCCCACGCCCAATGTTCAAAGTGGAAGAAGCCGACAAAGCCGATGTCGCCATGACCTTCAGCGCCGCAAAATAAAGCCAATCGCTAGCTGGAATTGGCGCCTGAAGCCCGCGGCCTGAAGCCGGTTTTGTTGGGTCACCAACCTACACACCCACGTAACCAGCACAAGCAAAACTTCTCAATTAGAATTGACCCCGTGAGCGATGCTGTTCGCATTGGCATTCTGGGCGACTTCGACCCTGGATCGCGCGGTTACAGCGCGATCAACGACGCCCTGCAACACTCCGCGGCCAAATTGCAAATCAAGCTTGATTCACCGTGGATTTCGACTCCATCCGTTCTCGCGCCCGACGCCAAAAAAATGCTGGAAAGCTTGGACGGGATCTGGGCCGCGCCCGGTAGCCCCTACAAAAGCTTCGATGGCATGCTGAAGGGGATCGAATTCGCGCGCCGTCGCGATTGGCCTTTTCTCGGCACCTGTGGAGGCTTTCAGTACGCGCTCATCGAATGCGCCCGCAACGTTCTAGGCATCAAAGATGCGGACACTGCTGAGAACAATTCCGGCTCCAAGAACATCATCATCTACCCGGTAGCATGCGCTGTGCCCGGCCGCAAGAAAGACGCGCCCAAGCTGTCCGGCCTGATTCCCGAAATCCGCTTGCGGCCAGGATCCTACCTGCAATCTTTCTATATGAAGGACACCGCAACCGAAGAGTTCTTCTGCAACTTCGAAGTCAATCCCGATTACGAATGGACCGCGATGGAAGCCGGATTCCCCGTCGTAGCCCGCGGCGCTAGTGGCGAGATTCGCGCCATAGAGTCGCCCACTCATCGCTTCTATATCGCGACATTATTTCAGCCCCAACATTCTTCGAAGCCCGGCAAGCCGCACCCACTGGTCCTCGCGTTTGTGCAAGCAGCCGCGGACTGGGGAAGAAAAAAGCTGGAAGACGCCGTGCTGGAGTAATGCAGCGTGGCCGAGCGTACTCGCAATGAACGACTCCCTCACAAACTCGATTCGCGAAAGCTATGACCGCCTGGCCGAGGAATACGCCCGCCGAATCGCCGACGAACTCCAGCACAAGCCTTTCGATCGCGCACTGCTCGACCGTTTCGCCAAACACACCAAAGGATTAGGCGAGGTATGCGACATGGGATGCGGTCCGGGGCACGTGGCTCGCTACCTGCGGGATGCGGGGGCATCCGTCTTTGGGCTTGACCTTTCGCCTGGGATGTTGGAGCAGGCGCGAAAGCTGAATCCCGATATTCCCTTTCGCGAAGGAAACATGATGGCGCTCGACATCGCGGACGGAACGCTTGCTGGGGTTGCCGCCTTCTATGCCATTGTGAATATTGCCAAGCCGTCTCTGCCTTCGGTTTTCCGGGAGATCCAGCGGGTGCTGCACCCAGGCGGGCTCCTGTTGCTTGCATTTCATACGGGGGACGAAGTGCTTCATGAGGATGAGTTGTGGGGACAGAAAATCTCGATGGATTTCCTGCTGCTTCCTCCGTCAGAAATCAAACGCGATCTCGAAGCGGCGGGTTTCACTATCGAAGAGGTGGTGGAACGGGGGCCGTATCCTGAGGTCGAGTACCAGAGCAGAAGGGCATACATTTTTGCCCGCAAGGCGTGACCACCGTCAGACTGCGATCAACTCAAACGCCGGATAACTCCGCGCGAGCTCGCCAAAGGCTTGGACCGGCGAACCCGCGGGCACGGGAAAATAGCGCTGCACCGCGCCCTTGAAGTTATCCAGATAAGCTTTCAAGATCTCCGGTTTATTCGCGTCCGGAATTGGCCGCAGCTGAAACCGCTGCCGGGTCCTTCCTTTTTTGAGGGTCACTTCTCCCGCGGCCTCGGCATTGCGCACCCACTGGGTCCGTCCGCGGGGAGCGACCAGGAAACGCTTGCCTCCAAGCTCCAGCAGATCGATGGGGGTGGAATAGAGGCGTCCGCTTTTGCGGCCCCGGACTTGGAGCAGGTAAATGTAGGAAGGGCCGAGTCCGAGGCTGACCAGGAATCCGAAGATTCGGTTGAATACGCGTTCGCCAGCGGTAGGTGCACGAAATTCAGGTGGAGTCGAACTCATGATGAAATTCAGATGCCGCCGTGACGTGCCTCGATGCTGAAAAACCCCTAAAGGAAACATCTCTGATCCTTTCCCACTTTGGGACGGAGTTTACTGTTTTGTACCGGGCACCCCGCCCCCTGTCGCGTGCAAGATCTAGAAAACAAAGGATCAATTTTGCGACTATGTGCTAGATCTTTGAGTTTACAGGAGTTACCCGCAAAATATAGATAACATGGGAGTTACGGCGGGTACGGGGTACCGTTTTGGAACTGCGCCAGACGCCGGACCCTCGATTTCTTTTGAAGGTGAGGACGAACCAGCGCGCGGTCGCGGCCGCTTTGATCATTTGGGCGACACGGCGTGTGAAACGAAATCGGCGCCCGCTGCACCATGCACACGTAAGCCGATCACTGATTGAGCAAGTCAACAAAGTAGTAGTTTGGCATCGGTTTTCCTGGGGAGACAAGCTATCGGGGGAGAGCTTTGGCTTCCCGGAACAATACGGCCCCGGGCGCTCTAGTCCCGGGGCCGTCATCGCGAATCGTGGGAGACCGGGACCTCTGAGTTTACTTCAGATCAATTCAGCACCAGGAACATGCGGACCGGACTCCGGCCGTAAACTTTTTTTCGCTTGGTTGACCCTTTCTGCTTCGATCTCGCGCTTTGAAATAGTGAGGACGGCCCAGCGGGCGTTCGCCGGACGCTCTGATCCATTTGGGCGAACGTGTCGGGGGGTGGTGTGTGAAACGAAATCGGCGCGCGCGACACTATGCACAGGAAAGTGATCAGTGAGTCAGCAAGTTAAAAAAGTAGTAGGCAGGCATTGGTTTTCTGGGAAGACGAGCTCTCGGGGGAGAGGTTTGGCTTCCTGGAGGCAATACGGCCCTGGGCGCTCCAGTCCCAGGGCCGTCATTCCGTATTGGGGGAAAGCACGGGATCTCTGATGTTGTGAGGCGGAAATACGCGCCTGGGGTGAGGCCTACCCACGACTGTCAATAGTGAGTAGTTCGACTGAGCAGTTTTCTGTCCGGCGTGCGCCATCGTGGGCAGTCTTCAGCCGTTTCAGTACCAAGTCAGCAAATCAAAAAAGGAGGGTATATGTTTCGCATCAGCGCTTGGGTGTGGGTGTGTATTCTGGTCGTTTCTTGCGCGCTGCCCATGGCGGCACAGTCCTGGAGCGCGCTGAATAACAAAGCCAGCTTTAACGCCAGTACAGCTCTTCTGCTCACCGATGGCACAGTCATGGTGCAGCAGATCGAAGCCGGGGCCTGGTGGCGGCTGACCCCTGACAACTTCGGCAGCTATATCAATGGAACCTGGGCAGCAGCGGCCTCGTTGCCCTCGGGATACGGGCCTCTCTATTACGCATCGGCGGTATTGCCCGACGGCCGGCTCCTGGTGGAAGGCGGGGAGGACAACTGTTGCGGCGGCAGCGAAGTCACCCTGGGGTCGATCTTCGACCCAGCGGCTAATACTTGGACGAGCGTGAACCCGCCCAGCGGATGGACCTATATCGGCGACTCTCCCTCCGTCGTCCTGCCCAATGGCACGTTCATGATGGGCCAGGGAGCAAGTCCATCCACGCAGCAGGTCGTGTTTAATGCCAGCAATTTGACCTGGAGCGCTGTGGGCTCCGGAAAGATAGACGGATTCTCCGAAGAGGGGATGACGCTTCTGCCGAATGGAGATGTCATGGTCGTCGATACGGAGAACGGTACCCACGCCGAGAGATACAACCCCTTGCGCGGCCGGTGGGGAAGCGCGGGGAACACATTCGTGGTGCTTCCGTCCAACGGTGGCATGAATATCGTGCCTGAGCTGGGGCCCGCAATCCTGCGAGCTGACGGCACGGTCTTCGTGGGGGGAGCAACCGCGAACAGCGCGCTCTACTATCCTTCTGCGAGTAAAGTGGGCACGGGTTTTTGGATACCGGGTCCGACGTTTCCGACGGGAGTTATGGCGGATGCTCCCGCGGCCTTGCTGATCAACGGCAATGTGCTGGTCGACACCAGCCCATTCTTCACCCCTCCTTCCACCTTCTTCGAGTTCGACGGCTCGAATTTCAACCCGGTGCCAGCGCCACCCAACGCGGTCAATGACGCTTCCTTTTATGCCCGCATGCTGGAGCTGCCGAGCGGACAAATCCTGTTCACCGACGGCTCCTCCGATGTGGAGATCTACACCCCGGCTGGAGGCTACAACTTCTTATGGGCGCCGCTCATTGAAAGCGTCCCAAGCTCGATCACTCGCGGAACCACCTACAAAATTTCTGGCTTGCGCTTCAATGGCCTGTCGCAAGGGGCGGCATACGGGGACGATGCTCAAATGGCTTCGAACTATCCCCTGGTGCGGATCACCAACAACAGTACCGGGCACGTCTTTTATGCCAAAACGCACGGCCACAGCACGATGGCGGTCGCAACCGGAAACCGCATTGTGTTCACCAACTTCGATGTGCCCGGCGGGATGGAAACGGGTGCCAGCACCGTGGTCGTCGTGGCCAACGGTATCCCGTCCTTTCCAGTCGCGGTGACGGTGAATTAGGACCCCGAACATAAGGCGCGTGGAAGCGTTGCCCAAGTCGTGGTTCCTCGGCGTACAAGCCGGAATTAAGACGGAATTCAAAAGGAGGGTTTATGTTTCGCACCAGCAATTTGTTATGGATGTTTGCGCTACTGGTTAGCTGGGTCCTGCCTGGATTGGCCCAACAGCCCGCAGCAGGAGCCGCTAGCGAAGTCGTGCCGCTGCTGGTCAATTTCAGCGGTACGTTGACTGACGCGAACGGCAAGCCAATCACGAAAGTTGTCGGAGTAACTTTCTCGCTGTACAAAGATGCTCAGGGCGGAGCTCCACTGTGGGTGGAAACGCAAAACGCACATCCCGACACGACTGGACGGTATTCAGTCCGGCTCGGTTCCACCAGCAGCCAGGGCTTGCCCACAAATATTTTTGCCACGGGCGAAGCGCGCTGGTTGGGAGTGCAAGCGCAAGGCGAACAAGAGCGGCCGCGCGTGCTGTTGATGAGCGTGCCTTACGCCTTGAAGGCTCTGGATGCTGAGACTCTCGGCGGCAAGCCGGTTTCGGCTTTCATGGCAGCGCCTGCCAGTAGCGCCGCCAGTTCCTCTTCTCAGGGCTCCTCAGCTCCGCCCCTGCCCCCGATTACCGGGACCGGAGCGAAGGGGTTCCTGCCGATGTTCACCGCCGCGCAAGTCATTAAAAACTCCAAAGTGTTTCAAAATGCTGGCGGCAGCATCGGCATTAACACCAAAACACCCGCCGCAAACCTTGATGTGAACGGCACAGAAGATGTAAGGGACACTCTGGCGCTGTTTCCCAACTTAACTCATCCCACGCTGACGGTTAATGGAACTGCCTTCGCTGTTAGCAACACCGGAGTCGTGACCTTCGTCGCGTCGCAGACCTTCCCCGGCACAGTCACGAACGTGACCGCTGGGGCTGGCCTGACTGGGGGTGGCACCGGCACTCCTACTTTGAGTGTGGCTACTGCGGGCGTGACCAACGCTATGCTGCAGAACTCGACGCTGTCGGTCAACACGAGTGCTCCGCTGAGCGGCGGCGGCAGCATCGCCTTAGGTGGCAGCCGGAGCATCGGCCTGAATAGTTGCGCAGCCAACCAGATCCTGGAGTTCACGGGCGGCGCTTGGACTTGCGTCCCCGTGCCAGTGGGCACGGTCAACAACGTGGCTGCGGGGACTGACATCGTTGTCACCAACCCCACCGGCCCAACCGCGACGGTGAACCTTGATACCACCAAGGTTCCACAGCTCGCGGCGGCGAACCTATTCACCAATACCAACACGATTGGGGTAAACAACGCGGGCAACGGCCTGGTCGTTTCCAACGCCGGCAGCGGCAATGGAATGAACGTCGCCGTAACCAACTCCAGCGCGGTGGGAATGGTCACCACCGGTGGGGTCGAAGGCGTGGTGGCCGAGTCATCGACTTTCCCGCTGGTGGGTTTCGGTAGCGAGGAAGGCGTCTTCGGCGAAAACCTTACCGATGGCAATTTCCAGCCAGGGATCTACGGGTACCAGGGAGGGACCACAACGATGACCATCGGCGTGCAGGGTTACAGCGCCAGCCCGATCGGCATTGGCAACTTTGGGGTGGCGATCGGCTCGAGCTTCGAGGGCTCAACCATTGACGGATCGGCCGCCGTGGGCGTCTGGGGCGACACCAGCGGAGACTGGGGCGTTCTGGGCAGTACGGATGAGGGGGATGGCATCGTCGGCTTCAACAGCAGCGAACCCTTCGCTACCGGATACTTTGAAAATGACGAGAGTGCGTCCGCGACCGCCCCGGTGCTGGTTACGGTCGGCGGCAACATTGGCGGCGCTTGCATGTTCGACGTCAGCGGCGACATGTATTGCAGCGGCTCGAAGTCCGCGGTGGTCCCGGTGGACAACGGCGCCCGGAAAGTGGCGCTGTACGCCGTGGAATCCCCGAAAAACTGGTTCGAGGATTTCGGCTCTGGCCGTCTGTCCAATGGATCGGCGGTCATCGAGTTAGAACCCACTTTCGCCCAGACGGTCAACACCGAGAAGTATCACGTGTTCCTCACTCCCAGCGGGGACTGCAAGGGCCTCTACGTCAGTCAGAGATCGGCGGGCGGGTTTGAAGTGCGGGAACTGGGTGGCGGTACTTCGAGCATCGAATTCGACTATCGCATCGTGGCGGAACGTCGAGGCTACGAGAACATCCGCATGGCGGACAAGACGCAACTGTTCCGTCAGGGGGCGATGTTGAAAGGCGGGAAGAAGCGCACCACGCCGCTTCGGGCGCCGGTTCGGGAGAGACCACCTATGCCCGCGCGCACCGCGATGGTTCGCTCGGCACTGGAGCGTACTAACGGAGGGCCGAAGGCCCGGTAAGCCGTGGGCTCTTCTCCGAATAGAGCCACTTCCGGAATGAACCGGCCCTGGTACGAAGATCATCGCGGGGCGGTTCATTCTGGCAGATCGGAAACAAGAGCGCTGCTGCCCAAAGCTGAGAGCTGGGTTTGACCGTGCTCACAACAGGAGAACAAATTTAAGGAGATCTTATGAAAAAGCTAATCACCATTGCTGCCGCAGTCGCTGTAGTCGTCGCTGTGTTCGGAGCTTATCACCACGTGCATGCACAAGGGAATCAACGGCCTTACGGGCCGCCGGGGGCGTACTTTCCTGCATCCACACCCGCCGTGCGTCCCGCTCATACCTTGATTACTTCGTACTTCGCCTCCGGCGACGATGCTTCAAGTGGAAGCGGTTATCAGCCGGTCGATAGTGCGTTCAACTCAAACTGCAGCAGCGTCGCCGGGTGCACGATCGAGCTCGATTCCTGGGTTACCGTTGGGGGCGGGACTTCCAGCGATTTCTATGGCATTTGCCTGTTTGTGGACGGTGTCCAGGCGCCCGACTGTCCGTACATTGGCCCGCTCCCCTCAGATGGAAGCTTTACTACCAGTTCGGGCAGTCAGACGGTCGCTGTGGGTCCGGGAACGCACACATTGCAGACGTACGTTTACACCACGGGATCGGGGGCGATTAACTTCTACCACAATAACTATCACCTCTATCGACCGTAGAGAGTCAAGGTTCGCGGGCGCAGCTACGCACCCTCGTTCCATCACAAAGCAGCGGGGCAGCCCATCTGCCCCGCTGTGTGTCCCCTTAGCGCGTCGCTTGGCCGTTCGGGACTCGAACTGCCAGGGTCACTGATCGAGGTCCTCGTCAGGAAGCACTGGATCCACGGTGGCGCGGTTGGAACCGGTTCCATGGAAGCCGAGAACAGTGGTGGATCCAAAGATCGTGTATTTGACTTTGCAGCCCGGCCCGCCGGCAGTCTTGGCCGAGGTCAGCTTCTGCTGGGGGGGTTTGAAAACTCCGGGGTGCTTCAGCACGGCAGTCGTCCAACTGCCGGTCTTCAGAAACGTGGTGTCGGTGATCATCAATCCGCTCGGACCAGAGGCGATCAGGGTCAGAGTGTCCGCTGTACTCATGAGATTGATGATCATCTTGGACGGCGAAGTGGTGGTGAACTTGTTGGTCCCCGCAGTGACCGTGATCGCGCCCGCGGGAAGAGTGTAGGTGGCGGAGGTAGCGGTGTGTTTGGTGGGTGACAGCGACTCGCTGGCCATAATGGTGACGGTCCCGCTTTGCCCATTCAGGCCGAGCGGATCGGAACCCGACAGGATCGGTCCAAGCGTGCCCTTGAGAGTGATGGTGAGGGTGTGGGTTGCCGGGCTGACTGCTGCAAGCTCAATCGATTGTGCCCAGGTCGTGCAACCCAGCACAAGCACAACAAGAACCAAGGCGGAGGTGCGGACTATCTTGGATAACATGGGAATTCTCCTTCTTCGACGGCAGGCACGGGAGACGGATTCCGTGCGAGCGTAGGAAAGCTACCACGACATCCCGGCAGACTGTCAACGGAAAAAAACACGGAGTGGGCAAGGAGTTGGAGGTGCCGTGTTGGTTGTTCAAAGCAAAGGGCCTTCCTGGACAAATCTCATGCCGCAATTTCTAAGATTCAGTTAGTGGCGGCTCCCGCGTGCCTTGAGCAGAGGTGAGCGCTGTGATGAGTTGAAGAGGCCATCAAGCCAGTCCATGCGTGTCCTACCGGTGCATCCCCGTTGCGGCCTGCGTTTCAGTCGCTAAGCTTCGTACTCAGCTTCCCTAAAGCGCGGAGGGAACGAGTTACCCTCGGCTGCAACGGAGATGGGCCGGGCCCCTTTGCCAGCGTAGTTCAACCAGTCATCACTTCTCAGCGATGCTCTTCCGGAGGCTTGGACTGGTTCCGGGGCTGCTGTCTGGCCTGCAACTTTTGTTGTTGCTGGTCGTGTTTTCGCTGCAGTTGCTGGGTCTGTTGTTGGTGCTTCTGTTCTAACTGCTGAGTTCTGGCTTCATCCGCTTTCTGTTTGGCCAGGCGCTGGTGTTCTTGGTCTTGTCTCTGCTGGAGTTTCTGCCGTTGCTGGTCCTGCTTGGCGGATAACGTTTCCTGCTGTTTCTGGTACTTCTGGTCCACCTTAGGGTTCCCGGTGTTGGGAGGAGCAGGGCGTGCAGCACGTGGCAGTTCGTTGGGATGGACGGGGGGACGAGGAACACTGTTTTCTGGACGTCCTGCGGTATTGCCCCGAGGTTCAGCTGAGTTCCCTGGACGTGGAACCTCATTATTGGCCCGCGGCTCGGCTGAGTTACGATTGGGTTCCGGGCGATAAGGCGCTCCCGCCTCTTTGGCTGGAACGACTCCGCGCTCGTTGAATGCTCCCGGTCTAGGAGTGGCTGCGATGGGTGGCCTACCCTGGTTCACTGAGGCCCGTAGTTGCGGGTTGGACCGGGCGGCCTGGATATGTTCAGTTTGAGCAGCAACCGGGGGAACGTGTCGCTCATGTTCCGCAGTCTCCTCTTCAGAGGTGGGGCGGGTGTTGATTCCACCTTCGCCACCGTTGTAGCTGACGCGGTTGACCGTGGTGTTGTTGATCACGGTGGTGTTGTAAACATTGTGAATGTTGGTAATGTTCACGTTGTTCACGGACCGGTTGTAGTAAAAGTTTCCGCCCTCCCAGCGTCCACCTTCGTATCCATGTCCGAAGTAGCCAAAGCCGTAGGCAATTCCACCATAGAAACCTACATGCGGCCCCCAATAGCCCTCATGGAAAAGAAATACGCCGCCGCCCCAGCCCCACCAGGGTGGGGTCCAGAGCAGACCGACTGCGGGCGCCAGCACCCACGTACCCGGCACCCAATAGTAGCCGTCTGGTCCGTAGGCCCAGAAACCGGGCGTCCAAATATAGCCTGCGGTAGGACAGGGAGGCTGCTCGTAGACGGGCAGCGCGGGCGGACCGATGGTGATGGAGATGCCAATCTGCGCAAACGATGCGGCGGGTAACGCCAGCATCACCACGGCAAACAACAGTGAACGGAAAAGCCTTGAACTGACGGAGCGGATAGACATTGTGTTTCCTCCTGCCCCATGATCCTTCGCTTGCCCGTTACTGCTTTACGGCTCCGGGTTGCTCGGGTTGAGAGGCGAAATTTTCAAAATGCTTTGCGAAATCTCCTTCCCTAACAAACACCGGATATAAGAGTATGTTGCGCGGAATGAAGTTGCCTGCAATAAACCTGGAGTCGTGTCCGGCTTCTAGATATTACCGGAAACCTGGAGCTAGATCATTTCATTTCAGGTGTAAAGTTTGGCCGCGCTGGCAGTCGTAACCGGCGGACTCACGTTTTTGACACCGACACTTTTCTGGAGCTTCCTAGACAAGTTTCACGCCCGCCAATACACTTTTCTAGGATTCATTTGCACCTATGCGACTGGTTACTTTTGAAGATCCGGTACGGCGCTCGCGGGTTGGCGCCGTGGCTGACGACGGGCGCATCGTCGATCTGCACTCCGCATGCGCGCTCTACCTGCGCGATGTCGAAAACGAAACTGCGTTTTATCGCCTGGCCGACGCCCTGGTTCCTCCGAACATGCTCGCTCTGTTTCGAGGTGGCGACACCAGCCTGGAAGCCGCGCGCAAAGCGTTCGATTATGCCATCCACAACGACAATGCAACCGGCCCGCGTGGCGAGGCTATTTTCTACTCTGCGGAAGACATTCGGCTGAAAGCGCCTATTGTGCCGCGGAAGTTCTTCCATACTGCCGGCAACTTCCGCGAACACCATGAAGAAGCCACTAAGGCCGGATTTTCGCATCCGGTGATGCCGTGGATCGTCTTTTTTCAGAACGTCGACGCCATCATCGGGCATGAAGAGCCGGTGATTTATCCCGAGCATCTTACCCAGGAACTGGATTACGAACTGGAGCTCGCGGTCGTCCTGAAAAAGGGTGGCAAGAATTTTTCTCCCGAGGAAGCAGCCCAACACATTGGAGGATATGTCATTTTCAATGACATCACTGCGCGCGACATTCAGCGCCGGGAGATGAAATCGGGGGTTTTCAGCTTCTGTAAGGGAATCGATACCTTCTGCCCTTTGGGCCCCTGGATCGTTACTGCCGACGAGATTGCAGACCCGCATAATCTGGCGATGGAGCTGCGAGTCAACGGCGAATCGCGGCAACTCTCGCACTCCAGCAAAATGTCAGTGAAGATTCCGGAGATTCTTTCGCACTATTCGCCCATGGGATACAGCGCCGGCGACGTCGTCTCCACAGGCACAGTCTCGGGAGTGGCCGCCTTCAGCGGAGATCCGAAGGCCTGGTACCTGAAGCCGGGAGATGTGATGGAATGCGAGATCGAAAACATCGGCATCTTGCGCAACCGCGTGATCTCGTGGGAAGAAGCTTACGGGCATAAGCCCGCGGCGTTGGCTACGCAGGAAAGCCTGCGCTAGGAGAGACGTTGCAAGCAACGTCTGTACAGAAAGAATCGCAACTGTAGAAACGTAGCTTGCTACGTTTTCTTTTTGAGCCGGAATCGGGATTCGTATCAATGAACTATAGTGCCGATAAGATCTGGGTCAGCGAACTGAACGCGCGCCCGGAAATCCGCGCTGTATTTCCGCGGACGACAATTCGCTTTTACGACACCACGCTGCGGGACGGCGAGCAGACCGTCGGAGTCGTGCTCTCGCCCCAGCAGAAACTGGAAATTGCTCGCAAGCTGGATGAATTGGGCGTGAGCCGCATTGAGGCCGGGTTCCCGCGCGTCTCGCCCGAAGATGCGGAAGCCATTCAACTCATGCAGAAGGCGAAATTGAAGGCCGAGCTATGGGGTTTTTCCCGAGCGCTGAAAGCCGATGTCGAAGAACTCGTGCGTTTAGATCTGCGCGCCTCGGTCGTCGAGGCTCCCACAAGCGATATCAAGCTGAAAGCCTATGGTCTGACGCGCGACGATGTGCTGCGGCGCGTGGTGGATGCGATGTCCATCGCAAAGCAAAACGGAATCACCACGGCTTTCTTCGCGGTCGATGGTACCCGCACTGACCTTGATTTCCTGAAGAAAATTTATCTTGCCGCCCTTGAAGCCGGCACAACGGAAATCGTAGTCGTGGATACCATCGGAGCCTGCGGCCCCGAAGCAGTTGAATTTCTGGTTCGTGAAGTATGCGCGTGGGTCGGAGCCAGTACGCCGCTCCACTTCCACGGACACAATGACTTTGGTATGGCCACCGCCTGTGCCGTCGCCGCAGTTCGCGCCGGAGCTGGCTGGATTCAGGGAACGATCAACGGCATGGGCGAACGCGCCGGCAACGCCGATATTTGTGAAATCGCTCTCGCGCTGAGGTGCCTGTATGACGTGCCGGTTGCTCTGGATCTGACGAAAGTACGGGAGGCTTCAGAAGTGGTTTCCAAGTCCTCTGGTTATACGCTGGACGCCTGGAAACCGCTGGTGGGCGAAAATCTCTTTGTGCGCGAGAGCGGCGCCGTGGCCGCCCAGTTTCACATCCCCGAAGCCATCGAACCATATTCCGCCGAGCTAGTAAATGCGCACCGCAGCATCGTGCTGGGAAAAAAGAGCGGACTAGACAGCATCGATCTGAAGTGCATGGAACTCGGATTGACTGTCTTGCCGGAACAGCGCGCACCAATCTTGGCCGAGGTCAAAAAACGTTCGATCGCCAAGCGCGGGCTGCTGACGGATGAAGAGTTGCGATCAATCGTAAAAGAAATTCGCCTCAATCCGTAAGAATCCGTGGCTAGACCAATTTCACAGTTGCCGTATCCCATTACAAACTGGCATCCCGAGCGAAGCGAGGGAGCTCGGCGTCCACCCGCGGCGGCGATACGGTTGTGCAAACAAGAACCTAGATCCCTCGCTTCGCTCGGGATGACAAGTGTGTCTTACTCCACGCTATATTTGAAGAGGATCTAGTTTCTGAAGTGTGGCAGCACCGCCTCGCCGAACAACCTGGCTTGGCCGGCGCGGTCATCGCCCCAGATTTCCAGCATGATGTGAGTGCAGCCAGCGGCACGGTATTCCTCGATGCGAGCGATGCACTCCTCCAACGTTCCTGCTATCGGACAAACTTTGCGCAAAATCTCATCCGTCACTGCTAAGGCAGCGGCCTTCCGCCCGCCCTTTTCCATGGCGTCGGCGACCGGGCGCAATTCGTCGAAGGTCAGGCCAGCGCATTCCAGCAACACATCCGCCGAGCCTTTGATGTTCTGTACCTTGTTGGCGAGATACATCGCGGCTTGCTCGCGCGCGCCTTCTTTGCCCTTCGCCGAATCGCGGTGGATGCTTCCAACGATGACCGAACCGAGCACCAGCTTCGACGGGTCTTTCCCCGCCTTGCGCGCGCCCACTTCCATGTTGTTGCGCGAGTAGCGCACAAACGCGGGCGTGGTGATGCTGGCCGTCAGCAACCCATCTCCGACGACGCCGGACATTCTCTGCAACACCGGTCCAGTCCCGGCAACGTAAATGGGAGGAATGCCACGTGGCGTATGTGCATCTGGCTTGAGCGGCGGCACGTTCGCCTGAAAGACTTTGCCCTGATACTCGAAGGCATTGCCCGCGAGCACGCCCTTGACGATCTCGATGCTCTCGCGCATCACGGTCGCTGGTCCGACTTTCTCGCCTTCGCCTTCGCCAATCTCTTTCATGAAGATCTTGGAAGCTCCCAGGCCGAGCACAAAGCGATCGCCTGCAAGATCTTGCATCACCCGCGCTTCCATCGCGATCTGAACCGGATGACGGGTGTACGGTGAAATGATGCCCCACCCTAACTGGATCCGGTGAGTCTCAGCTGCGATGACGGCCAGCACCGCAGTTGACGAGCGTGCTTCGAACGAATGTTTCCGCCACCAGGGGTAGGCCTCGGCAATCCAGAAGGCATCGAAACCCGCGTCTTCGCAAGCCTTCGCCATGGCAACGGTTTCGCGCACCGGTTCCATGCTGAGTTGCAGAACACCAATGTTGAATGGGATTGGCATAAGTCAGCTACTAGCTCCTAGCTCCTAGCTTCTACCTTTCAGTCTGGATCTTCCCACGAATGTTCCAGGCCTTTAATCAGTTCCCACAGTGCTTTGTTCAGTGGAGTGGGCACCCCTATGTGTTCTCCCCAGTGGACAATTGCTCCGTTCATGAAATCGACTTCAGTCTGCCGCTTGGCGAGCACATCCTGTAACATGCTGGCGCGGTGCTTGCCGGGAGCGTGGGCGCCCTTGTGCACCAGTTGTCGAGGGTCGCCGTGCAATTCAATTCCGAGCTTCTTCGCGACTGCCTCGCCTTCCGCGATCAGGTCGTTGAAAAGGTGTCCGGTCGGCTTAAAGCGCGTTGCGGCGCCGTGATGCAACAGCGTGAGCGCCCCTACGGGATTTGTGGACGCATTGAAGATCAGCTTGGTCCACTGCGCGCCGCGAGCGTCTTTCAACGGTATTGTGTTCATCCCCGAACGCGTGATCAGTCTCGCCAGTTCCTCCACTTTATCTATCGAGGTGTTGGTCGGTTCGAACGGCCCGATCCAGGTGTCGCCTTGAATGTCATACCCAATGTGTCCCGGTGCGATAGGATGCCCGGCGGGGAAGGTGGTGCCGCGAATGACGAATTGGACGCGCTCCGCGATGATCTCTTCGTTGCCGACACCGTTCTGGACTGAGCAGACCGCGCTGTGATCGTCGAAGATATGCGCGACCTCGGCGATTGCGACCCGGGTATGGATCGCTTTGGTCGCGACGATACCGTAGTCGCAGCGCGGCAACGCCGTGGCATCGCTGGTCGCGTTAAGGTCGGCGGTAAAGTCTTCCGCTCCGGAAAGTCGCAGGCCGTTTTTCTGGATGGCGTCGATGTGCTCTTTCCACACGTCGTAGGCCCACACCTCCGCTTCACCCGCTCTCGCGAGGTGCGCGGCAAACAAACTGCCCACTGCTCCGCAACCGATAACGCAGATCTTCATTAGAATTTAGGACCGTTTCAGGTTAACTGCGGTTCCCCCGGTTCTCAGTTCGTTTCTCCGCGCCGGTATAAAACTTCCAGGGCACCTTCGCCAGACACTCGCCTTCCGTCTTGCCGATGCGATACGTGTCCTGCGTATACAGACAGAGCTTGCCGTCTTTATCGACAACCTGTGGATGCAGCGAGAAAATCATATTCTCCTGAAGTTGCACTTCGCTCTTCGCTCCGAGGGCGGGATACTCGAGCATGGTTGTGCCGATACTGTGCCCGGACAGATGGCCGAGGGCAAATCCATGTTTGGCGAAAGTTTCAGCGACGACGCGATGCACATTGCTGGCGAGCTCACCCGCGCGCATCAGCTTCCTTGCAGCTTCGAGTGCTTGCGGATAGGCGTCCGCCATGGCCTGCGTACGCGGACTCAGCTTGCCTCGAATCAGCGGACGCGAAAACTCCACCCAGTATCCTCCAGCGCCCGTGACCTCGAGCGAGTACAACAGCAAATCGTCAACTGCAGTTACACGATGACCTGGAACTTTGAATGACGCTTCCGCCTCGCCATCGGTGCCCGAGAGCAGAATGTTCATCATGCGCGGGCCCGCGCCGCGGGCAAAGAATCTCTCCACGGCCGGCGCCATGATTTCGGCTTCGGTTTTGCCTGGCTCGTAAGCCGCCACCAGAGCCCAGAATCCGTCCACGATGATATCCATCGCATCGCGCACTTCGGCGAGTTCTTCTTCACTCTTGACCGCACGCGCCATGTCGAACTCGAAATCGAACGGCACCATTTCGAAGGGACCGTTTGCCAGTTCGCGGTAGTCGCGCACGGCCATGATGAAATTCATGCCGTAAACGCCGACCCGCTTCCATGCGCGCTCCGCTGCTTGGTCGGAGATCCACTGTCCGGGAACATCAGGCCAGACATGGTCTTTCACCCACGGCTTAACCTTGTCACCAATCCAACGGGCTTCCCGCGGAAAGACCAAGGTTGGCTCGCCTTCGAGCGGCAGCACAACATAGACGTAGCGGTGAACAATTTCGAAGCCCGAGACGTACAACGCAGCGCCTTCGAAACCCGCATACTGATTGCCGCAGACGATGAGCGCGTCTAATTCTTCGCGCCGCATAGCGGTTCGAATATTCTTGTACCGGCGATCGATCTCGAGTTGGCTTGGCAAAGTTCCTCTGGGTTTCAGGTTTCTATTGCACACCGCAGAGCTCAGCAGCGGTTAAAGCATAGATCTTTGTGATATCCACCAGCGTCTTGATCTTGACCTTCTCGCCTTCGGCATCGCGCGGCCCACTGGAAGGTCCATAGTTCACTGTCTCGATGCCATAACGCGTCATCACTGAAGCGTCCGAGCACCACAGGACTACATCGCGCTTCGGAGCCTCGCCCATCACGCGCTGATGATTCATTTCAATCGCCTTCACCATCGCATGGTCCGGCGCGATGCTGGCGCCGGGCACCGAAACGTAGGTCTCGAATTCCAGGCCATAGTCTGGATAGCGCCGTTTCAAATCGAGGAAGAGCGACTTGGCCGCGCGACGCGCTCCCTGCATGGACATATGCGGCGGCACGCGCAGATCGAGAAACAACTCAGCGCGCTCGGGAGTCCGGCTGACCCGCCAAGGTTGTCCGCCACGAATGCAGCCGAGATTGGCCACGCCTTTGTGTCCGCGATAAGTGGTTTTCTGCTCCCAACCTTTGATCCATTTCACTACCACGCCGAGCACATCGTAGAGGCGCCGGATGGAGTTGCGTTCCGCGCGGCCAACCGCGAACGCGGTGTGGACATACATGCCCGTCACCGAAATGCGCACCCAAAGCGACCCGTAATGTTCAAGAATGATCTGCATGTCGGTGGGTTCGCCCAGGATGCAAATGTCGGGCAGCACTCCATGGTTCACCAGGTAATGTGTGCCCACGCCGTAGCCGCGGTATTGGCGGCCGCGAAATTCCTTCCATTGCGTCTTTTCGATTTCCCCCGCGACTGCCGCGAGGATGATGTCGCCTTGAAGCTTTACTCCCGCGCGTTGCAACGCCTTCACCGCGTGGGTATAGCAGACTAACGCGCCCTTCATGTTGTAGATGCCGAGGCCGTAAATCATTCCGTCTTTGATCACGGCGTTCGGCTTGTATCCAATTCCTGTGAGGAAATCTTCCTGGCCGGTGTTGGACGTATCCATGTGGCCGTTAAACATGAGGCAGCGGGCAGTGCCAGTGCCCTCCCAGCGGGCAATCACGTTGGCGCGCCCTTCCTCGACTTCCTGCCACGTAACGTCGAGCTGCATTGCTTCCCACGTGGCACGCATGTGTTCAGCCATTTTGGCTTCGTCGCCGGTAGGGCTAGGAATGTTGATGACGTCGCAGCACATCGCCACGATTTCTTCTTCCTTGACCTCGACGAGAATTCTTTCAACCAGTTTCGGGTGGAGCCTCGAGATTGGAGCTTTGTTTGATTTGGCCACGGTTTTTCGTTTCTTAGCGGTGTCCTGCCAGCCGAAAATCATCCGGATAGCTGCACAGCTTTTCGTTGCCTTCATCCGTAATCAGGAAATCGTCTTCGAGTCTCAGCCCGCCGCCGCCGGGCCAATAAATTCCCGGCTCGATGGCCAGCACCATCCCTTTTTTGATCGTGCCTTTCCCGGCTTGATGCGCGTAGGGGAACTCGTGCGCACGCGCTCCCACGCCGTGACAAATGGGATGCGAAGGCTGCCCGGGATATCCGCCTTCCGCAATGCGAGCGCGAATCAGACGATCGAGTTCTGGGAAGCTGGCGCCGTCACGAGCATAAGCAACCCCGTCGTTGAACACGCGCAGAAGCAAATCGAGCAGTTTGTGATATTCGGGTGTGAGGTCACCAGGGCACGCATTCTTGGTGAGGTCGGTCCAATAACCGTCGACGCACACCCAGATTTCGAACAAGGTGGGCTCGTTCTTTTGAATCGGGCGGTCTCCGGTTGCGGTGAACGTGGCAATTCCCTTCCCCGACCAGACCAGCGTGAAGGCGCGGGCCATCTCTACTTTTCCTTTGTACCCGACGCCGATGCCGTGCACGAAACTTTCATACATGCCGCCCACTTCGCTTTCCTTCATGCCAGGGCGCATGTGCTCGCGGGTGTACTCCATCGCCGATGCAGCCAGTTCATTGGCCAGCCGCATACGTTCGATTTCCTGCGGTGTCTTGATGGCGCGGGCTTCGTTGAGCAGCGGAGTGGCGTCAACCACCTGGCCCGCGACTTCGCCGAACGCGTCGAAATACATTTGCGTAGGAGTCGTGGGCTCGCCCACCATGCGGTCGGCAGACTGCGTGCCCATATTGAGTTCGACGGCAACTTTGTCGGTGAGACTGCGTTCTTTCAGCACTTTTAATGCAAGATCGAGGGCGCGATACTGCGGCGGTCGCGGATCGCTTTCGTGATAGCCCTTGAAGAGTCGAATATCCTTCGTCCAGGAATTACGCTCGGCGTCCGCCAATTGCGGTTCCAACGCAATCAGCGTTGGTTCCCCCTCGCGGGGGAAAAGTGCCGTGTCGTATCCCTTCATGCACCAGTAGTTCGTGAGATACACGAGATTGTCCGGCGCACGTACGACCAGCGCGGTTACGTCCTGATCTTTCATCAGGGCGCGAACCCGATTCAATTTCGATTCGTCAATTGGCCACGACATTTTCTATCCCGAGACATCGACTGCGCGATTCTCATCCTTGAATGTCCATGACGCTTCCTTGCCCTTGATCAGCCGGTAGACCGTGGTGTGGAGCGGCGCCAGCACGCCGGCCCGTTCTGCTTCGCGCGCAATGGCGCCGCTCAGAAAATCGACCTCGGTCAATAACTGATGGCGAATGTCATACAACATCGATGGCGGATGATTGGTTATGGCGCCGATCTTGTTCATCTCCCACGGATCTTCATGAAGTTTTATCCCCACTGCCGCCGCCACCTGTTTCCCTTCTGCAATCAACTCATGCAACAGGTGTCCGAGGCCCGAGAATTGGGATTCATCCGCGAAATGCGGCGAATGCGGCAGCCCGGTTAGTGCGGACACTCCGTTGACCGACGCATTAAAAATCAGCTTCGACCATTGTGCCGGACGCGCATCCTGCAACGCCTCGGCCTTCAGGCCGCCAGCGTTGATCAAGTCGGCGGCTTCTTTTATCAGCGCATATGGAGTGTGGCGCGGCTCAAATGGACCGATCCAGGTCGCGGTATCGAGTTCTAACTGCACATGCGTGTCGCTATGCTTTGTGCCGCTCATGAAAGTGGTGCCCCGGATAACTTGGCCGCGAGTGTGGGCGGCAATAATCTCTTCGCTTCCAAGTCCGTTTTGCGCGGAGATGACCGCACCCTGATTGAACCGATTGCCGATAGCGGAAATGGATTCCTCCACTTGATTGGCTTTTGTTGCCACGATGCCAAGCGCGCAATCGGGGAGCTGATCCGGTTGCGTTGTAGCCTTCAGCGACACATGAAACTCGCGCTTTCCCGAGACGCGCAGACCGTCGCGGCTGAGAGCCCGGGCGTGATCCTCGCGACGGACGAAAGCCCATACCTCCGCAACCCGCGCCAGGTGCGCTGCGTAGAGGCTGCCAATGGCGCCGCAACCGACGATGCAAACTCTTTTCATTTGTAGCGCCGGCATCTTGCCGGCTGGCGGGCATTCGCCCGCCCATCGGGCCGCCGGGACGGCGGCGCTACATTCGCCTTTCCAACTTCACCAACTTCTCGGCTTGACTGATCTCTTTCGCCACCATCGCCCGGAACAGACTATCGGCATTGTTGAATGAATCGTCGATCATGATGCCGCTGGCGAACAGCGCATCCTGGAGGGCCGCGGAAATCGTGTGGATGGGCGCGGCGCCTCCTTCGCCCATCCCCTTCGCGCCGCTGTAGCTGTGCGGCGAAGGGGTTTCGATGTGATCGTACTTCACCTTTGGCATATTCATCGCGCTGATGGGTGTGTAATCACTGAATGTGCTGGTGAGCATATTGCCGACCGCGTCGTACACGCAATTTTCCATCAGAGCCGCGCCGATGCCGTGCGCGGTTGCACCGTACACCTGGCCCTCGACGATGGGCGGATTGATCACGGTGCCGCAATCATCGACCGCGACGTAGTCCAGAATGCGTGGGATGAAAGTGTCGTGCTCAATTTCAATCACTGCGATGTGAAGCTGGGAGGCGTAGGTCAGGGTCAGGTTGCCGTATTTCTTTTCCTTATCCGGCACTTTGAATGGGGCACGCCAGATGTAGCGACAATTCAGCGTGACTTCATACAACTCGGACGGGAGCACTGCGCTGTTCACGTTGACGATGTTGGCCAGTCCCCAGTAGTTGATGGACTTGCCTGTGCTCGTGGCGCGAATCTCGGGGCCCTGCTCGCCCGTGCCGAATTCAAGGTCGTCTTCTTTGGTTTCGAGTAGGAACGCCCCCAGGCGCAGCATTTCTGTTTTCAGTTTTTGCGCGGCCCCGTGAACTGCGGAAAGCCCTGAGACGGCAAACTGGCTGGCGTAGGTCCCGGAAAATCCGGTGTGCACGTTGCGTTCAGTGTCGAAGCCGGTGCGCACCGTGATGCGATCGGGGTGAATATTCAACACGTCGGCAACGACCTGCGCGGCTGTCGTTTCGTGTCCCTGGCCCTGCGGGCAGGAACCAACCGAGACCACGACCTCGCCATAAATATCCAGCTTGCAGTTCGCCCCTTGCGAGTTACCGGAAAATGGCGCGCTGGGGTTGACGATCTGCGACTGGCCAAAATTGTTGGTTCCCGAGTCCAGCGTAGTGCCGATGCCAATTCCAATCAGGCGGCCCTCCTTGCGGGCCGCGAGTTGCTTCTTCTTCCATTCGTCCCAACCAACGCGGTCTTTCGCGACATGCAGCATTTTCGGATAGTTGCCCGAGTCGTAAACGCAGCCGTTCGGGGTGGTATAAGGAAACTCTTCTGGGCGAATGTAGTTGCGCAAGCGGATCTCGTCGGTCGGGATGCCCAGTTCATGCCCGCAGATGTCGATCACGCGCTCCAGAAACCACAAGTGCTGCATGCGGGAGTATCCGCGATTGGGGCCGACCGGACATTTGTTGGTGACCGCTTGCGTGAAATCGATCCGCGAATTTTTGAAGCGATAAACGCCCGGAAACACTTGCGACCAGATCACGCAGCCCAGCGGCTCGTAACGCGGGTAGGCGCCGCAGTCATCGATATGTCGTGATACGAGTGCCGTGATGACGCCGTTCTTGTCGAGGGCGACTCTGGTATCGCGGAAAGTCCGCTCGTTGCCATGGGCGCTCGAAGTAAGGTGTTCCGTGCGCGTTTCCACCCACTTGACCGGCCGACCTCCGGCTTTCTTCGAGGCCAGCGCGCACACCGCCATCTGCGGATAGCTCGTAATCTTGATGCCGAAGCTGCCGCCGATATCGGATGTCTCCACGCGTATGCGATCGATGTGGACGCCGAGGTGCGCTGACAGAAACTGAATGGCAAACGATGGGAACGAGTTGTTGCACTCGTAGTAAATGCGATCGTCCTTCGGGTTCCATTGCGCAATGACCACGTTGTTCTCCAGCGGCGTGCTGGAGAAGCGGTGGAAATGCATCCGGTCGATGTTGACGACGTAGACAGCTTCGCGAAAGGCCTTGTCAACGTCTCCGTATTCGAAGACTCCATTCCAGACACGATTCGTGCCAGCTTCTTCGTGCAGGACGCTTTTGTCGGTTAAGGCTGCCTCCGCATCGACCACCGGATCGAGGGCCTCGTACTCGATCTGCACCAATTCGGCAGCGTCATCGGCAAGGCTGGGCGATTCGGCCACTACGGCCACGACGGGCTCACCCTGGTAGCGCACTTTGGAGACGGCTAGCGGATAATCTTTGATTCGGGCGCAGGGATCCGGACCGATCTCGATGAATGGCTGCGTCTGTGCTGCGATCTCAGCACCGGTGAGCGTGCCAACGACACCCGCGAGGGTTTCAGCGGCCGAAACGTCGACGCTCACAATCTTCGCGTGCGCATACGGCGAGCGCACGAATCGCAGATACAGCATCTCGCGCAGCTTGATGTCATCGGCAAACTTGCCCCGGCCGCGCAGCAGCCGGTTCTCTTCTTTGCGGGGAAGCGCTTGCCCAACCCAATTCTTAGCGCCGTCTTTCTCGATCACACCATCTCCTCAGTAGCGCCGCGGTCTCGCCGGCTGTCGCGACGGCATCTTGCCGTCGCTGTTCATCGCAACGCCGCCTGCAATCCATCAATCAATTTCTGAACCTGCTTTTTCCCCAACGGCTCCAACAAACCGCCAGCCATGGACCTCAGGCGGCCAAAGATCTCCGCCTCACCCTGCCAAGCGACTTTCGTGCCGCCCTCACCGTCGAGCGGTGACAAATCAAAGCCTGCCGTGAGGGCAACATTGCCGCCGGCCACGCTGCCTTGCCCCTTGTATTGCGCCCGCTTCGGACGCTCGGCCTGCTCCAATTCCATCTTCACTTCCGCCGTGCCTTTGATATGAGAAATGCCGACTTTCACTTTCACGGTGAAATGGGTCGAGTCCTGTACCAGCAGGCCCTGAAAGTCAGGCAGCAGCGCCGCGAACTTGTTCGGGTCGATGAGGAAGTCGTGCACTTCTTCCGGCGTGCGCCTGACTTCAAAGTCGCCAGCAAACTTGATCGCCATGCTTCAAGCACCCTTCATGTTCTGCGCCGCGGTTTGAATTGCCCGAAAAATATTCTGGTACCCGGTGCAACGGCATGTATTTCCCGCAATCGCCTTGCGGATTTCCTTGTCGTTTGGCTGTTTGTTCTGGGACAACAACTGCAAGGTTGAAAGCATCAGCCCCGGCGTGCAGTATCCGCATTGCAGGGCGTAGCAATCGCCAAAAGCCTTTTGGATTGGATGAAGCTCGCCGTCCTTTTCCAGACCCTCGACGGTGAGGATATCTGCGCCGTCCGCTTGCACCGCGAACATGGTGCATGACTTCACCGCCGCGCCGTTCATCAGCACCGTGCAAGCGCCGCAATAGGTGGTGTCGCAGCCGACGTGCGTTCCGGTGAGATCGAGGTCTTCCCGCAGCAACTCGACTAGAAGCTTACGCGGCTCTATAGTCCGGGAATAGGACTTTCCGTTGACCTTGAGCTGAATCGGAATGTTTTCGACGCTGTCAGGCATAAATGTGGCTCACCTCAACGGGCTCGCCGTGAGCCCGGCGGACGGCAATCTCAATCGCCCGCTTGACCAAGGCGCCGACGAGAGTACGTTTGTAGTCGGCCGAACCGCGCATGTCGGATTGCGGATCAGCAACCGCCCGCGCCCCTTCCATCGCGGTCGCGATATTCTTCTCTGTGAGCGTATGCCCGCGTAAAGCAGTTTCGGCGTCCTTCGCCCTTATCGGGGTCAGGCCAACACAGCCCAGAGCGATCGCCGCATCCTGACAAACATCGCCATCCATCGTGAGTTGGACGGCAGTACTCGCCGTTGGATACACCGGCGCAGAACGCTTGAACGCCAGATACGCTCCGCCGCTTCCCTTAGGCGGTATTCTCACGGCTGCCTCACTGACTAATTCGTCGTGAGCCAGGGCCGTGGTGTATGCGTCCGTGATAAAGTCAGCGAGGGAAAGCGCGCGCGCACCATGGGTGCCAAGACAACGAACTTCCGCAGTAAGCGTGAAGAGCACTGTCGCCCAGTCGCCGCTGGGATCAGCTTCGGCCAGCGAGCCACCAATGGTTCCGCGATTCCGCACCTGGACATCGGCAATTCCCGCAGCGCAGTCATGAAGAATGGGAATCTTCCCAGCCGCAGCCGATGCCTCGATCTCCGCATGCCTGGTCAGCGCGCCGAAGCGAAGCGTGCCATTGTCTTCCTTAATGTAAGAGGTGCCAGCTATGAAGTTCAAATCCACCAGATGGGCCGGATTGGCAAATCGCAGCTTCATCAGCGGGATGAGGCTCTGACCGCCCGCCAGCAACTTGGCGTCGTCCCCAAGTTGGGCAAGCATGCTCGCCGCTTCCTTCAGCGAGCTGGCGCGGTGATAGTGAAACGCTCGCGGATACATCCTTAATCCTTAGTCCCTGCGCCCGGTTTGTTGCTCGCGACAATGCTCCGCGGAACACCGATGAGCGCAAACCAGTGCACGCTGGGCCAATAAGCTTAACAAACGTGGTCATCTCGCGGCTACAGGACGATAGGAATGACACCGCAAGCGCAGTCTTGGCACTGCATACTCCGGCACCCAACTCCGGCACCCAAGCCTTGACACAAGTCCGAACGCGAGCCTAACCTTTCGTCCCGATCTTCCGATACTCTCCACGGAAATACAGCAGCGGATCCCCGTCCCGTACCACCACATCCTCCACTTCCGCAATAAAGATCGTATGATCTCCCGCATCCTGCGCGGTGTGCAAGCGGCACTCCAGATAAGCCAGGGCACCGTGTAAGACTGGAGTACCATGCGCGGTGTGATCGAAACGGGCTCCAGCCTCCTGCTCAGCGTGGCGGTGGGTCGGGCTCGGATCGGCATAGTACTCCGAAACCGCCCGCTGGTTCTCCGCGAGAACATTCACTCCGAAACGTTTCCTGACCTGCAGGTGAGTGTGGGTCCGCGCACGATGATCCACACAAACCAGCACCAACAAGGGATCAAGCGACACCGAGGTAAACGCGTTGGCGGTCATGCCGTGCACCTCACCCTCAGAGTCGACAGTGATGACCGTAACCCCGGTGGCAAAACTGCCCATTGCCTTGCGGAATTCTGCCTGCGTAACGCCCATAAGAAAGCTGGAATCTCTGCCTGGCTTAGTCCGAGTTCGTCTTAGTTTCGGTTCATCTCACCCAGGACCGAGCGGCCGGCCACGCGTTCTGCCCTTCAGAGTTTTACCACGTCGGGCGGGTTCGCGACTCTCCTGAATGAACAAAGCTGGATGAACAACAGCCTCCTTACTTAGGCTGTCCTCATGTATGATTTTGTGATCGTGAGCGTGGGACAAACAGCTTGGACTGAGCGCCAACCCCTTGGTTCGTATGCGGACGAACTGCGCGCCGGAATGCCGCTTTCGCGGGACCGGGCTTGCCAACTGATCCGTTGTGCTGAACCGGAACTTCCCGCGCTGCTGGCGGCTGCCCTGGAAGCCAGGCGGCGTTTCAAGCCCGGGATTACCACCTATTCGCGCAAGGTTTTTATTCCGCTCACCAATCTCTGTCGCGACTACTGTGGTTATTGCACTTTCCGCCGCGACCCGGGGCAGCCCGGCGCACACACCATGACCCCGGAGCAGGTACTGGAGGTGGTGCGAGCGGGCGAGAAGATGGGATGCACCGAGGCTCTTTTCAGTCTAGGCGATAAACCCGAACTCGCATTTTCTGAAATGCGCGAGACCCTCCGCCGGCTGGGATACAAATCCACCCTTCATTATCTCGAGGCCATGTGCGAACTGGTTCTGCGCGACACCGCTCTGCTGCCTCATCCTAATCCCGGACTGCTGAGCGCGGAATGGATTACGCGTTTGGCGAAGGTTTCTCCCAGCATGGGCCTGATGCTCGAGACTACCAACGCTTCGCTTCTGAAAGCCGGAGCGGCCCATGACAATGCTCCCGACAAGGTCCCCGCCAAGCGCCTGCACACCGTTGAGGAAGCGGGCAAGCAAAACGTTCCCTTTACTACTGGCTTGCTGATCGGCATCGGCGAAAGTCTGCAAGATCGCGTGGATACGCTGCTCGCTATCCGCGAACTATATCGCCGCTACGGACACATCCAGGAAGTAATCATTCAGAACTTTCGTGCCAAGCCCGAAATTCCTATGCACGACTGGCCCGAGCCCACGCCGGGCGAAATGATGCGCACTGTCGCAGTCGCGCGCCTGCTGATGCCGGAGGTCAATATTCAGGCGCCACCCAATCTCTCCGCGCCGTACTATGATGAGTTGCTCGATGCTGGCATTAACGATTGGGGAGGAATCTCGCCCTTGACGCCAGATTTCATCAATCCAGAAAAGCCGTGGCCGCATCTGGAACAGTTGAAGTTGCGAACCGAAGCGAAGGGATATCGCTTGCGTCAGCGGTTGCCAGTCTACCCTGAGTTCGTGCCGACGGTGACCACGGAGCCAGGCTTGTTATCAGAAAAAGTCAAAGCCGCGGCCGATAGCGAAGGCTACGCGCGGAGACCCGCATGATCGTTGTGCTCACGGGCGGCACGGGCGGCGCGAAGTTCGTGGAAGGCCTCCGGCAAGTCGTCTCGGCCCACGATCTCACGTTCGTCGTGAATACCGGAGACGATCTGGAATGGTGGGGATTGTACGTCTCTCCCGACTTGGATTCGATCACTTACGCGATGGCCGGCCTGCTCAGCAAGGAGCGCGGCTGGGGGGTAAAGGGTGACACATTCTTTTGCCTGCAGGCCATGGGAGAGCTAGCCGAGCCCATCTGGTTCAATGTTGGCGACCGTGACCTCGCCGTCCACCTGCTGCGCTCGAAATACCTGGCGCAGGGAAAAACGCTGACTGAAGCCACCACGGCGATTTGCAACAAGTTGGCCGTGCAGGCACGAATCCTGCCCATGAGCAACTCGCGAGTCGAAACCAGGGTCGATACGCCAGTCGGGGATCTCAGCTTTCAGGAGTATTTTGTGCAGCGCTGGTATCAGGACCCGGTCAAATCGGTTCGCTTCACCGGAGCCACCGACGCCGAGCCTGCACCTGGAGTTGTCGACTCCATTATGTCCGCAAGTGCTGTGATCCTGGCCCCAAGCAACCCCGCTACCAGCATCGGCCCCATCCTTGCCGTCGCCGACATTCGAGAAGCATTGCGGCAAACCCCGGCCACTGTCGCCGCCATCAGCCCAATTGTTAATGACGCCGCAGTCTCAGGTCCGGCCGCCGCGTTGATGGCGGCGCAAGGACTGCCTGTCTCCATCGCCGGAGTAGTCAAGGCTTATGAGGACTTTCTGGATATTCTGATTGCGGATGTGCGCGACCTTGAAGCCGCCAACAAGTTGGATCGTCCCGGACTGCGCGTCCATTGCGCCAACACCATCATGCGCACCGCAGACGACAAAGCCAAACTGGCGCGGACGGTGCTTGCCCTGCTAAGCGCCGAAAACGCCCGGGCCGCGGATCCGTCATGATTCTTGTCCCTGTCAAAAGCCTGGCCAACGCCAAGCAGCGGCTGGCATCGTTGCTCGATCAACCGACCCGCACCAACCTGGCTCAGGCCATGCTTCTCGATGTGCTTGAGACGTTGGGCACATGGGCGAGCCGGCCCGAAGTCAGCATCGTCACCAGCGATCCGTTCGCAGTCGAACTCGCACGGCGATTCGAATTCCAAATCATTCCCGACAACGCAAATCGCAGTGAGACCGATGCCATCGAAATGGCAACCAGATTCTGCGAGTCTCGAGGCGTAGACAATACGCTAGTCATTCCCGGCGATATTCCCCTGATTGATACATCCGAGCTCGAAAAGATTCTGGAAGCGGCGCCTGACCAGGGCTCCGTACTGGTCCCTGCCGCTGACGGACGCGGCACAAACGCAGCCTGGCGGCGGCCCGCGGGATTGTTTGCCCTGCGTTTTGGAAACGATAGTTTCAAACCACATCTGGCAGCAGCGCGCGCCACTCAGAAACCGTGCGTGGTGCTGTCGCTCCCCGGCATCGCTCTCGATATTGATAACCCTTCCGACTTGCGGCAGCTCGCGGAAGCATCCGGCGAAACCCGCTCCCAGCGCCTCGCGCGACAGTGGGACCTCACCGATCTTTCTCTGGCAGCGAATGAGTAGCGGCCAACACTCACGTGGGGATGGGCGCCCTCGCGAGCCTGCCCTGAGCGAAGTCGAAGGGTCCAGGCCGAGCAAAGCTCGGCAGAGCATTCTCAACCCAAGCCTTGTCTTCAACCAATCACCATATTTTTTCGTACACTAGCATGCGTACGGTTCGGCATGGCTAGCCGCGATCCATCCCGTGAGTTGCGCATCATCCCCGTTCTGCTGGCGGATGAAATCCAATCGCGCGACTCGCTGACCGACAAACTTCTCCAAGCTATGCAGCATCCCAAGCTCTCGCTGAGAGCAGGTGACATCCTGATCGTAAAACACAAAATCGTCTCCAAGGCGGAAGGGCGGCTAGTTAAACTGGACAGCATCAAGCCCTCTGCCAGTTCACGGGCATGGGCGCGGCGTTACAATCTCGATGCACGAGTAACCGAAGTGGCTCTCGCAGAGAGCAAGCGAGTCGTGCGCCGCAAGCGCGGAGTCCTGATCACGGAAACCCGGCACGGCCTGATCTGCGCCAATAGCGGCGTGGATGTTTCCAACGTCAACGGTGGCCGCCACGCACTTCTGCTTCCCAAAGACCCAGACCGCTCGGCCACTCATCTCCATCTCGAGCTCAAAAAACGCCTGAAACTTTCCATCCCTGTCATCATCACTGACAGTTTCGGCCGTCCCTGGCGGGAAGGCCTCACCGAGGTTGCGATTGGCGTCGCGGGTATGCAAGCCTTGCACGATTATCGCGGAGATCGCGATCCCCACGGCTACCCGCTACGGGTAACCATGGAAGCCGTCGCCGATGAACTGGCTTGCGCTGCAGGCCTGGTCTGCGGCAAGCTAGCTCGCACGCCCGCGTGTATCATTCGAGGATTCCGTTACCGTCCCGGAGGGGGACGGGCTCGGGATCTGATTCGCCCCGCGGCTGCGGATTTGTTCCGTTGACGTGGTTTTGTTTCGAGGAGGACTTATGACTCGCATTCTAACCCAGCCAGAATTGGAAAATTTTCCTTCGCTGGAGTGGCTGGACATCGCTCCTCGCATCAGTCGTCAGTCGCGCGCCGCACTCGAGCAAGTGATGGAAACGCTGAATGGCGGCATGCTCACCCATGAGCAGTGCGTGCTGCTGGCAAACGCCGACGGCGACGACCTCCTCGGCCTGCTCGTTGCCGCGGATGCCTTGCGCCGCGAGTTAGTCGGAAACATCGTCACGTACGTAGTGAACCGCAATATCAATTTCACCAATGTTTGCTTTGTCGGCTGCAAATTCTGCGCCTTCAGCCGCGGCCCCCGCGAATCCGACACCTACTTTCTGAGCCTCGAGCAAATCGCCCACAAGGCAACCGAAGCCTGGAAAATCGGCGCCACCGAAGTTTGCATTCAAGGTGGACTGCCGCACGGTCTCCCTCCATTTCACTATCGCGACATTCTGCGCGCAGTAAAGCAAGCTGTGCCCGGCATGCACATTCATGCCTTTTCGCCCATGGAAATCGTCTACGGCGTCGAGCTCACCGGCATGCCGCTCGAAGACTACCTGCGCATGCTCCGCGACAACGGCCTCGACACTCTGCCCGGAACCGCCGCCGAGATCCTCGACGATGACGTCCGCTTCGTGCTTTCGCGCAACAAACTCTCCACCGAACAATGGAAGCAAGTCATCCGCACCGCGCACGGCTGCGGCATTCGCAGTACTTCGACGCTGATGTACGGACACGTCGAGTCGCCCGAGCACTGGGTCAATCAACTCCTCTTGTTCCGCGAGATTCAGCAGCAAACCGGCGGCTTCACCGAGTTCGTCCCGCTCGGATTTGTCCACCAGAACACCTTGCTCTTCCATCAGGGGATTGCGCGACCTGGTCCCACGCTTGCGGAGCACCTCAAGATCCACGCGCTGGCTCGGGTTCTCCTCGCGGGCGCCATTAACAATATTCAAGTGTCGTGGGTAAAACTGAACCGCAGTCTGTCCCAGCTGTGCTTGCATGCCGGCGCCAACGACTACGGCGGAACGCTAATGGAAGAGAACATCTCGCGCGAAGCTGGAGCCACTGCTGGCCAGTACACCAGCCCTGAAGATTTTCACGCGCTCATTTTGGAAGCTGGCCGCATTCCTGCTGAACGGAACACCGTCTACACCCGAATCAACCTCAAGCTGCGGCCCGCGGAATTTACCACCGAGCAATTGCTCGAACCGGAGTTTGCATGACAAAAGTCTCATGAACACGACCCGGCCCATCGCGGTTCTCGGAGGCACCGGCCCCGAGGGATTCGGCCTGGCTCTACGCTGGGCGCAAGCCGGCGACACCGTGATCATCGGATCGCGAGACGCCAAACGCGCCCAGGATGCCGCTGAAAAAATCAAGGAGAGAGTCGGCGCCGGCGTGAAGATCTCCGGCAGCGAGAACATCTCCGCCTGCAGCGCCGCCGACCTGCTGGTGCTCACAATTCCTTTCGAAGGCCACGCCGCCCTGCTCAAGCAGCTCAAGCCAGCGATTCGTCCCGGCAGCATCGTGATTGACGCCACGGTGCCTTTAGCTGCAAGCGTGGGCGGTCGCGCCACCCGCACGCTGGGCGTCTGGCAAGGCTCCGCCGCGCAACAGACCGTGGAACTTGTGCCCAAAGGTATTTCGGTTGTCGCCGCCTTTCAAAACCTGGGAGCCGAACTGCTGAATGCCGAGGGCCCGGTCGACTGCGATGTGATTGTGTGCAGCGATGATCCGAACGCCGTCCAAGTTGTGCGCAGCTTAGCCAAAAAGATTCCCGGAGTTCGCGCCCTCGACGGTGGCAAGTTGGAAAACGCGCGCATCCTGGAGCAAATCACAGCGCTGCTGATAGGCCTGAACATCCGGCACAAAGGTCACTCCGGCATTCGCATCACAGGCCTGCCTCCAGCTGCATACGAAGTTGGGTAGCGCCGGCATCTTGCCGGCTGTCCCGAGGGCATCCTGCCCTCGGAGCAAGCGGCGAGAACTCTGAAGCTACAAGAACACGCGATGAGCAATTTCCCCGATACTCGCCCAGCCATCGAATTTCGCCACGTCTCCTATCGCGTGAATAGCGACGGCGGCGCCAGCCGCGAACTGCTCCACGATCTGAACCTCGAAGTGCAACGCGGAGAAACGCTAGTCCTGCTAGGCCGCAGCGGCTCCGGCAAAACCACGACTCTCAAACTAATCAATCATCTACTCACTCCCAGCAGCGGTGAACTTCGCGTCGACGCGCGTCCGACTCGCGATTGGGATGTAATCCGTCTTCGCCGCATGATCGGCTACGTCATCCAGGAGGTAGGACTCTTCCCCCACTTCACGGTCGAGCGCAACATCGGCCTGGTTCCGAAAATTGAAAATTGGCCCGCGAATCGAATCCACGAACGTGTCCACGAGTTGCTACAACTCGTGGGACTCGATCCCCAAGTCGCCTCACGTTATCCCCGCGAACTTTCCGGCGGCCAACGCCAGCGGGTGGGCGTAGCCCGCGCACTGGCGGCCGATCCGCCCATCCTCCTAATGGACGAACCCTTCGGCGCCCTCGATCTCATTACCCGTGTTGAGCTGCAACGTGAATTTCTCGACTTGCAGAAGCGCCTCCGCAAGACCGTCGTTTTCGTCACCCATGATCTGCGCGAGGCCCTGTTACTCGGCACCCGCATCGCGCTAATGGAAGCGGGCCGCTTAGTCACCGTGCAAACCCCCGAAGAGTTTCTCAATTCCACCGAGCCACTGGCCGCTGCCTACAAAGAGGCATTCGGGAACGATTTGAGAGTTCAATGAATTTAATGGAGGACGGGCGTCCCGCCCGTCCCCGAGCAAAGCTCGGTAGGTTCTAAGAAACCATAGCGAGGAACAATGAACCTCTGGCAATTCCTACTACAGAATCACACTGAAGTCCTCGAACTCACCCTCGAGCATTTGTGGTTGGTCGGAATCTCGACGCTACTGGCCGTGCTCATCGGAATCCCGCTCGGCATTCTCATCACCCGCTGGCCCGCGCTCAACAAACCTGTCCTCGGCGGCGCCAACATTATTCAAACCATCCCTAGCCTCGCGCTCTTCGGATTCCTACTACCCGCCCCGTGGATCGGAGCCCGAGCCGATCGCCTCGCTATTCTGGCGCTCGCGCTCTACGCCCTGCTGCCGCTCATTCGCAACACCTACGCGGGCATCCAAAGCGTAGACCGAGCCGTAGTCGAGGCCGGACGAGGCATGGGCATGACTGATCGCCAACTTCTTTTTCAAGTCGAACTCCCCCTGGCTCTGGGAGTGATCATCGCGGGCGTTCGCGTCGCAACTGTGATCTCAGTCGGGCTGGCGACCATCGCCGCCGCCATCGGCGCCGGCGGCCTGGGAGAATACATTTTCCGCGGCCTCGCCATGGTCAACAATCAAGTCATTCTGGCAGGCGCCATCCCCGCCGCTGCTATGGCACTCCTCGCTGACGTAAGCCTGGGCTGGCTGGAAAAACGCTTAAGTCCACATTGATCCTCTCATCCTTGAGCGAAGCGAAGGATCTATGCATTTCCGGTTGTGTCGCAAACTACATAGATTCTTCGCTGCGCTCAGAATGACAATGACTAACGTAAACATGATCCACCGAATCACGACGTTTGTCGCCCTGGCCGCACTCCTCATCGGATGCGGCCCGTCCCGTGAGAATCGCATCGTGGTTGGTTCCAAAAATTTCACCGAACAACTCATCCTCGGAGAAATGATCGCCCAACAAATCGAAGCCAAAACCCATCTTCCGGTTGAACGCCGCTTCTATCTCGCCGGAACTTACATCTGCCACCAGGCCATCCTCGGAGGCCGCATCGATGTCTATCCCGAATACACTGGCACCGCCTTCACTGCGGTCCTGAAAGAAAAGCTCGACGGCGATCCCGAAAAAGCCCGCGAAAAGGTTTATGGCCAAGTCAAGACAGAATATGAGAGGCGGTTCAACCTGACCCTGGGACAAACCTTCGGCTTCAACGACACTTTCGCCATCGAAATCCGCGGCGACGACGCCCGCCGCCTCGGCCTGAAGACCATCTCGCAAGCCTCAACCTACACTCCAAAGTGGCGCGCCGGATTCGGCTACGAATTCATGGAGCGCCCCGATGGCTACAAGGGATTGGCCGCCACCTACGCCCTACACTTCGCTGACTCTCCCCGGATCATGGATCTAGGCCTCCTGACCCGCGCCCTAAAAGACAAACGGGTAGACCTGATCGCCGGCAACACAACCGATGGCCTGATCCCCACTCTGGACCTCTTCGTCCTCGCAGACGACAAACATTATTTCCCCCCGTACGAAGCCGTACCCATCATTCGCCAGGAAACGCTAGCGCGCCATCCCGAGGTCAGACAAGCCCTCGATGAACTCGCCGGGAAAATTTCCGACCACGACATGCGCCAACTAAACTACGCCGTCGACGGCCAGCACCGCGACGTGAAAGAAGTAGTGCGCGATTTCTTGCGGGCGAAGGGAATCTAGTCCAAATCGGCTCAATTCTGTCTACTGGTTCGGGGCTCATTTTTGTTAGACCTGTCATCCACGCAAAGCGAAGAATCTGCATTCTCGCTGTCTTGACTCATCATAATGAGTCAGTTAAACTCATACTATGACTAAGAGGTTGCAAGTAATTCTACAGGACCCGGAATACCGCGAAATCCAAAAAATGGCGCGTGCCCGCCGGATGTCGCTGGCCGAATGGGTCCGCCAGGCGCTCGACCTGGCCCGTCGCCGGGAACCTCTAGGAGGCGCCGGCAAGAAACTCGAAGTAATCCGTGCCGCCGCCCAACATGACTATCCCAGCGGCGATATCGAAAGCATGTTGGCCGAGATCGAGAGGGGATACGGAACTGGCGTGCACCCGTGATTCTGCTCGACTCGAATATCCCGATGTACCTCGTTGGCGCGCCCCACCCTCACAAGAGCGACACGCAACGATTACTCGAAAAACTGGTCAGCGACCGCCAGCGCTTGGTAACCGACGCCGAGGTGTTACAAGAGATTCTGCACCGCTACGTCGCCATCAACCGCCGCGACGCCATCCAACCGGCCTTCGACGCCCTGCTCGGCGTCGTCGATCAGGTCCTGCCCGTCGATCGTGCGGTCGCCGAGCGCGCAAAGGAGATTGTCTTGGGGCACCCGCAGATGTCGGCCCGTGACGCCGTGCACCTGGCCGTAATGGAACAACACGGCATCGAGCAAATCCTAACCTTCGACGCAGGCTTCGACGGCTTCCCCGGAATCAAACGACTGTCATAACAAGAAGGGGCTAAGCGCGATACCGTGCCCGTGTAGCGCGGACACTCCTGTCCGCGGATTTTGACCTCGCCTGTGCGGTACTACCTGGTTACCGAGAATCTTCCGGAGGTAGCTATTCGGTTTCGGGACGCTGTTCGGCGCACCGTTGAATCATTACGCCAACATCCTCTGGTGGGACCGCGCTATCATTCGGACATCCGCATCTTCAAAGTCTGCGCTCATGGCCGGTTGCTGGATTTGAGGCCATTCGGATTTATTACCCGCCGGATAGCGATGCTATCCACGTCGTTCGCGTTCTGCACGGAAAGCGCGATCTTAAGCGGATTCTCGAAAGCGAAAGAACCGTTTAGTTTAGGAGCCAGCTAGGAGCTTCTTCTCACATCAGCCAAACTGCATCCACATCCACAATCACCTGCGTGCGCGGAATCTTCTCCCGGACTGCATAAACGAGCATCGATCTTAGAGTCGCATTGAGCTTCTCCCGGCTCGCCGACTTCAAAACAAAATGGTATCGATAGTCGCGCTTCAACCGCACGATCGGCGCCGCCGCCGGGCCTAGAACGCGAATGCCTTCATGCCGCGTCGCCTCAAACCACTTGCCCAAAATACCCGACCATCGCAACGCCTCGTCCAGTTTGTCGCTGCGCACCAGAACGTTCGCCAGCGCACTGTACGGGGGATAGTGCATCCAACTGCGAAAGCGCAACTCCTTCTCATAAAATCCGACAAAGTCATGCTGCGCCGCATACTGCACCGCATAGTGGTCCGGAAAATAAGTCTGCAACACAACTTTGCCGGGTGTCTGCCCGCGGCCCGCGCGTCCAGCCACTTGCGTCAGCAATTGAAAGGTGCGCTCCGCCGCGCGAAAATCCGGGAACCCCAAAGCCATATCGGCCCCGACTACGCCCACCAGCGTGACCCCATGAATGTCATGACCCTTGGCGATCATCTGCGTACCCACCAGTAGATCAAGTTCGCCTTGGTCAAGCGCATTGAGCGCGCGCTCAAAATCTTCGTTGCCCCGAACCGTATCCCGATCGAGACGGCCAATGCGCGCCTGCGGAAACAAGCCATGCAACAACTCTTCCAGCTTCTCCGACCCAGTTCCGAGAAAATACACATACTCGCTGCCACACTCCCCGCACACCTTCGGCACCGGCGCCATGAATCCGCAGTAGTGGCACACCATGCGGTTCGAGCCCTTGTGATGGGTTAACGCTATGGCGCAGTTTCTGCATTCCATCCGGTTCCCGCAGGAACGGCACAGCGCCACCGGAGAGTATCCGCGGCGGTTGAGCAGGACCATGACCTGCTCCTTGCGATCCAGCCGCTGCTTGATTTCCTCCGCCAGCTTCCGCGAGATCACCTGCTCCTTGCCGGTCTCCTGAAACTCCTGCCGCATGTCAATGATTTCGACCTCGGGCAGCGGCCGATTTTCCACCCGATCCGGCAATTCGAGCAGGGCGTACTTGTTCTTCTTCGCGTTGTAATAAGATTCCAGCGAAGGCGTGGCCGAGCCCAGCACCACCACTGCATCCGCCATCTTGGCCCGCATCACGGCCACATCGCGCGCGTGATATCGCGGCGTTTCCTCCTGCTTGTAGGAAGAGTCCTGCTCTTCATCCACAATCATCAACGCCAGATTGGAGACCGGAGCGAACACCGCCGAACGCGTGCCCACCACCATGCGCGCATCTCCGCGTTTGATGCGATGCCACTGCTCAGCCCGCTCCTGATCAGAAAGAGCCGAGTGCAGAATGGCGACCTCATCTCCAAACACCTGATGCAGATCGGCCGCGACCGCCGGCGTAAGCCCGATCTCTGGAACCAGCAGGATCGCCGAACGTCCCGCCTCCAGAACCGAACGCATGGCCGCGAGATAAATTGCGGTCTTCCCCGACCCGGTCACGCCGTGCAGCAACAAACCTGAGAACCGTCGCGCAGCCACAGCGTCGTCGATTTTCTTCAGCGCATCCTGCTGCGCGGAATTGAACTGAAAGTCCAGCGGTGAGGTCCGAGCCATTCTGCTTGCGACTGTGAACTCGGTAGCCTCTTCGACGATCTCAACCAACCCGCGCTTCACCAGCGTACCCAGCGTAGTCCGGGGAACCTCCAGCGCTTGCAGAGTCTCCACGGCGAGCCTCCCCCCCGCAGCCGCCAAGGTTTCGATCAGCGCTCGCTGATTGGAATTGAGTTTGCCCTCCGCGGTCCTTAACACTGCAATCCTCATGGTGCGAGTGGCGTCGCGCGCACCCGACAAATCTTCCCGCACTATCCATCTCTTTCGTACCATGCCCGCCAGCAGGGATTTTGAAACGCGGGTTGCGGCGCGCAAGCTCTCTTCCCGCACCGTCTCGCGCTCGGCCAGGTAGTCCAGGACGCGAAACTCCACCAGTTGTTCTTCGGGCGTCTTACGGGCGCGAGCCGATGAGCCTGACATCCCCGCAAGGTGCAGCGCCATCTGTCCATGGTTGGCGATGCGATAGCCAATCGTCCGTTTGAATTCCGCGGCCAGCGGCAACATGCTCCGAAAGACCTCGCCGAGTGGCGCCAGATAGTAGTCCGCAATCCACTTGCCCAGACGGACAAGTTGCTCATCGAGCACAGCGGAAACATCGAGTACGCTGAGTACGTTCTTGGCCTGAACTTTTGGGGGACGATCGTGCAGTGCGGTGACGATGCCCGACATGCGCTGCTGGCGAAATGGTACCAGCACGCGCCCGCCGACCATCGGTTGCATCCCGTCCTGGAGGCGGTAGGTGAACGCAGTGTCCAGCGGCACCGGGAGCGCGACGTCGCAGAATTCAGGCATGAGGGCGAGGACTGGCTGAATGGCATCGTAACATCGCGTCGCTGGACCGCGCAGGGCGGTCGCTCGACGTAACGTTCCACGTGGAACAATCTCATATATAACTATAAGTTATAGACATGAAACGCAGTGATACTTAACCACTTGCAGGTTTGAGAGGGGGCTTCAAGATCTTGGTCTGGGAGGCCACGCGACAAAAATTGTACAAAACTATGACATTCTATTGACAACAGGCGACCAGATGAGTCCTAATATCATGCTCGCAGGTTAGGCGTAACAGTGTTCTCACCTGTCTAGGAAATTGGGTCCTCCCCCGCCCTCTAATCTCTCATTACTCTTAAAGGAGAAATCAGCATGCAACATCTGTTCGTTCGCACCACCGCTCTGACCTTGTGGCTTGCACTGGCGCTGGGCTTCACCTCCAGCACAGCCCTGGCCCAATACAAGTTAACCAACCTGACTTCCAATCAAGCAGGCAAAGCTAAACATGTGGATCCCTTGCTGCAGAACGCGTGGGGGCTTGCCTACGCTCCCGGCAATCCATTCTGGGTGAGTGACGAATGGAATGGGTGGTCCACCCTTTACGATGGAGCGGGGGTCCCGCAGAGTCTGCAGGTGGTTGTTCCTCCCGCCAGCGGCAGCGGACCGGGCTCCCCTACCGGACTTGTCTACAACGGTTCCAATGAGTTCCAGATTGAGAGCTGGACATCCCTGTTTTTGTTCGCCACTCTGGATGGAACCATCCAAGGCTGGTCGCACTTTGAGCGGTCGCAGACGCTGATCGCGGTAAACAACTCCGCCAACAAAGCCAGCTACACCGGCCTGGCTATCACCAGCAAGAGCTCGGGGAATTTCCTCTATGCCGCCGACTTTAACAACAACAAGGTGGATATCTACGACGGCACCTTCACGTTTGTAAAGTCGTTTACGGATTCCACAATTCCGAAAGGCTTCGTGGTGTTTGGCATCCAGGACATCAGCGGTCAGCTTTACGTCTCCTATGTCAGCGCGTCGGGTGCTGGAGGTGGATACATTGACATCTTTACGGAAGATGGCACATTTGTGAAGCGGTTTACTCATGGCAAGCCGCTGAACCAGCCCTGGGGATTTGCCGTGGCTCCGAAGAACTTCGGTCCGCTGAGCAAAACCCTGCTGATCTCCAACAACACCAACGCGGGGACCATCAACGGCTTCAATCTCAAGACCGGCAAGTTTGTGGGCACCATCCTGAATTCCGCCAACAAACCGATTAAGATCGACCAGGTTTGGGGAATCGAGTTCGGTGGTGGAACCGCAGCCAACGGGAAGAAGAACCAACTCTACTTCACGGCGGGGCCGAACAATAATGTGAATGGCTTGTTTGGAGTGATCGCGTTCAAGTAAATTCTGCTTGATCGCTAAAGTACAGCCTGCAGCGGCGGGTGCTGGTTTCGACCATCCAGTACCCGGCCGCCGCAGCGCAACCGACTCCGCGTCGCGGCGGACCGGCAACGGAGCCGCGGCGAAGGCTGGTTACTCATCGCGCTCAGCTCTGTTTTCCAACCGATGCAGCTAGCTGCCTGGAAACGAGAAGGTCTAGAAGGGGAATTCGTAGCCACCCGGATTCGATGCGCTTGGACAAGTTTTCCAGCGGCTTGGGAAGCCGTATACCTATGCGGATCCTGCCGAGCTTTGCTCGGCTGCCCGGACGAGGGCGTCCGGGCCACGTGGGCATGGCGAGAGACTCCCACCGCCCCCGGACGCCGCTCGCGCCTACATGGGCAACTAGCCGGTGACGACTCTCCCTGCTACCATTTCAGCAGATGCCACTTCGCAAGTTGGCGGGAAACACTGGACGGCGAGCGCGCAAAGCCGGAGGCGCGATTGCCCGCGACCGCCGTCGGCGGGCCGAATTAGTTATTATCACCGGGATGAGCGGGTCGGGAAAAGCCTCGGTGCTCAAGGCTTTTGAGGACCTGGGCTACTATTGCGTGGACAATTTGCCGGTGGGGCTGATTCCGCAGTTTGCCGAGTTGGCCGGCCAGTCATCGGAAATCGAGCGCACGGCGCTGGTCGTCGATGTTCGCGAAGGCACGCAACTGGAAGCGTTGCCCGAGATCGTGAAATCGGTGCGACGCATCCTGCCCACGAAAATGCTTTTTCTTGAGGCAGCGGATTCTGTTCTGTTGCGCCGCTACAGTGAGACCCGGCGCCCGCATCCGTTAGGCACGAAGACAACGGTGAAGGCATCGCTTGCCGCCGAGCGTCAGCACTTGCGACGCATTCGGGCCATGGCGGATCTGGTGATTGACACTTCCAAGTTCAACGTCCACGAGCTGCGGGCTCATATCACGGAACGTTTCCAGAAGCAGGAATCGGGGAATAACATTCTGGTTTCGTGTGTGAGCTTCGGCTTCCGGCATGGGGTGCCAGAGGACGCGGATTTGGTGTTTGACGTTCGCTTTTTGCCGAATCCGCATTTTGTGCCGGAGTTTCGTCCGCTGAGCGGCCGCGATCCCAAGGTTGCGAAATATATCCGATCGTTTCCGCAGACCAAGGAGTTCATCAACCGGATTTCCAAGCTACTGGTCTATCTATTGCCGCACTACATCCGGGAGGGTAAGAGTTATTTGACCATCTCGTTCGGCTGTACCGGCGGCCAGCATCGGTCGGTGATGATTGCGGAAGACGTCAGCAAGCGAATGCGGAAGGCAGGGTACCGGGTGAAGGTGGTGCATCGGGATAGTCCGGGGTAGTGGCCGTTGGTCATTGGTCGTTGGTCAAGATCAAGCAAACTGTCATCCCGAAGCGGATCCGAGGGACCTTGTGTGTATTGTGTCCGCTTGGCGATGCGTGCGTGTGTGACGATAAGGTCACATCCGGCAGCAGAGCGGAAACGCAAGGTCCCTCGACTGCGCTCGGGATGACAGGACAGGGCATGGCATTGCCAACGACGAGCGGCCAACGACTGCAGTAGAATAAAGGCTTGCAACGCATGCCGATCTCATCCGTAGCGGGCCGGGTCTGGGTGCGCATGGGGAGCCTCCGATGCGGCAACTGACACGTCTCATCCGATACGTGATGCCCTATTGGTGGCCGGTGGGGGCTTCCGTACTCTTGATGGCGGCTGTGGGATTGCTCGATGCCTTCCGTCTGCTGCTTATCGGACCTATCTTTGACCGTGTGCTGAATCCAGGTTCGCAGTCGCGCCAGATGCAACTGTTTACGGTTCCAGGCAGCGGGCATGCCGTCTACCTGCAGCAGTTCGTTCCCTCGCACTTTCAGAATCCGTGGACGGTGGTGGCCTTTGCGCTGGTGGCGGCGACGATCTTGAAAGGAATTTGTGATTATGCCGGAACGTATCTCGTGAACTATGCCGGCTTCGGCATGATTACCGATCTGCGCAACGACCTCTACGATTCGATCCTGCAGCGCTCGGCGGCATTTTTTCATAGGCACACGACCGGGACGCTGGTTTCGACGATTGTCAATGATGTCGAGCGTGTGCAATATGCCATGTCGAGTGTGCTGGCCGAGTTTCTGCAGCAATTTTTTACCTTCATTTTTACCGCGCTGGTAGTGGTGGCGCTGGGGCGGAAGTTTGCCTGGATTCTGGTTCTGTTCGTGCCGGTGATCATCTTTTCGGCGGGAAGGATCGGGCGGAGAGTACGGCATACTACGCGGCGCGGTCAGGACAAGCTGGCCGACATCCAGAATATTCTGCATGAGACCATTACCGGCAACCGGATTGTGAAGGCGTTCAGTATGGAGCGCTGGGAGATTGCGCGATTCCGCAAAGCCGCGCAACGCTTGTTCCGCGCCAATCTCCGTTCCGTGGCTGCGGTCGCGATCAGTTCGCCCTTGATGGACATTTTTGGCGCGATCGCCATTGCCTTGCTTCTGTTGTTGGGGCGCGAACAGATTAATCACCACGTTTTTTCATCCGGCACTTTTCTGGCGTTTATCGTGGCCGTTTTCAAGCTTTACGATCCGGTGCGCAAGTTTGCCTTGTTCAACAACAATTTCCAGCAGGCTTTGGGCGCATCTTCCGAGATATTTAAGTTCATGGATACGGAGGACGATGTACGAGAGAAGCCCGGAGCCAAGTCGTTGCCACCGTTTTCCCGCAGCATCCGGTTTGAGAACGTTTGTTTCTCCTACGAGTCAGAAGGGGATGAAGGCCGGGAGATTTTGCGCGATATCAATCTCGAAGTTCACGCTGGTGAGGTGCTCGCGGTGGTGGGTTCGAGTGGCGCGGGCAAGAGCACACTGGTGCACCTGATTCCGCGTTTCTTTGATGTGACCTCGGGGAGATTAAGCATTGACGGCCGCGACGTGCGCGAAACCACGCTGGCTTCGCTGCGTTCGCAGATCGGGGTTGTGGCCCAGGACACAGTACTGTTTAACGATACGGTGCGAAACAACATTGCCTATGGGCAGCCTGGCGTGCCGCAAAAAGCGGTGGAGGCGGCGGCTCGGGCTGCATTAGCGCATGACTTTATTATGGATTTGTCCAACGGCTACGAAACGGTGATTGGCGAGCGTGGCGTTCGGCTGTCGGGTGGGGAACGCCAGCGTATTGCCATTGCGCGGGCGCTGCTGAAGAACGCTCCGATTTTGATTCTCGACGAAGCCACCTCGGCGTTGGACAGCGAATCCGAGGCGCTGGTGCAGTCGGCGCTGCAGAATCTGATGACCGGACGCACCGTAGTGGTGATTGCGCATCGGCTCTCCACGGTGCGGCGCGCCGATCGAATTGTCGTGCTGGAAAATGGGACCACGGCGGATATTGGGCCGCATGAGGAGCTCATGAAGAAACTGGGCACGTATCGCCGCTTGTATGAGCTGCAATTTGCGGAGGTGGAATCGAAGGTGGAGTCGAAAGCTAGCGTATTGTAGCAACATTTTCAATTTGCAATCGGCAATCCTCATTAGCCTTATGTCAATCCGCTCCATGACCGGGTTCGCGCAGGTGAAAGGGCAGATCAACGGCCAGCTCGGTTTCACCCTGTCGCTCAAATCGGTCAATCACCGGTTTCTCGACATCCATTTCCGCATGCCATCCGATAGCGACGACTTGGAGATGAAGCTGCGCCGGCGTTTGAAGGAGAGGATGGCTCGCGGTCATGTGGAGCTGACGCTAAATATCGAACGCAGCGTAAGCGAAGGCTTTTCCCTTAACCGCGCGCTGGTGGGCGGCTACGTTCAGGCATTTCGTGCGGCAGCCGCGGAGTTCGGACTGACAGCCGAGCCGGATCTCAATGCAATTCTTCGCATACCGGGCGCCCTGGAGTCGGAAGCGCTGCCCGCTGGCGACGGCTTGGAAGGCGCGGTTCTCTCCAAGATGGAAGAGGCGCTGGCCCGGCTCAATCAGATGCGCGAGGAAGAAGGGCGCGGCACGGAGCGCGAATTGCGGCAGCGGATGAGCCATGTACAGCAAGCCAGAGAAGGCGTGGAGAAGCATCGCCAGGCGGCGCTGCACACCTACGCCGAGAACTTGAAGAGGCGCATGCTGGAGTTGATCGGTTCACAAATCGAGCCGGAACGCATTCTTCAGGAAGCGGCGCTGCTGGTGGATCGCAGTGACATTCAGGAAGAATTGGTGCGCCTCGATCAACACGTGAAGCACCTTCTGGGGCTGCTCGATCAGGGTGGAGAGGTGGGTAAGAAACTGGATTTCCTGTTGCAAGAGATGAATCGCGAGGCCAATACGCTGCTTTCCAAGACTTCTGGATTGGCAGCAGAAGCGCTGAAAATTACCGAGCTGGGGTTGTCCATGAAGGCCGATATCGAAAAGGCACGCGAGCAGGTGCAGAACCTCGAATGACCACGGTCTACATTATTTCGGCGCCTTCAGGGTCGGGCAAGTCGACGCTGGTGGACAAAGTGCGGGAGATCGTTGCGGGACTGGACTTTTCAATTTCCTACACCACGCGGCCGCCACGAGGGACGGAGCAGAATGGGCGGGAATATTTCTTCGTGCCGCGTTCCGAGTTCGAGGAGATGGTACGGAAAGACGAATTCCTGGAGCACGCGGACGTGTTTGGCCATGGCTACGGTACGGCGAAGCGCTTCCTGCGCCAGGCTGAGCGGAGTGGGCGTGACTTGTTGCTTGACATCGATGTGCAAGGCGCGGAGCAGATCAAGCGCACTCTTCCCGAAGCGGTGAGCATTTTCATTATGCCGCCGGATCGCAAGATTTTGGAAGCGCGTCTGCGAAAACGCAGCCTGGATGCGGAAGGAGTGATCCAGCGCCGGTTGGTCACGGCCAGTCGTGAGATTGAGAATTACGAGAAATACGACTATATTCTGATTAACGACCGTCTGGATGAATCCATCCAAGCGCTGACGGCGATTCTGCTTGCGGAACGGCTGAGGCGCTCGGGAGTTCACGGATCCGACGATGCAGAGACGCTGGCCAAGGCCGAAGGTTGCCGCTTGAGCAATATCCGGGAACGCCTGCAGCCGATCTTAGCCTCGTTCGCGACTGCAGCGACTTCGGGCGGGCGTTAGCGACAGGGGAGAACACCATGAAGTTGATTGAAGGGTTCGACAGCAACTATCGATACATCCTGGTAGCCGCTCGCCGCGCACGCCAGTTGCAAGGCGGTGCGCCCCCAGTGATCGAGACTCACTCCCGCAAACCCTGCCGCATTGCGCAGGATGAGATCAAGGCGGGCAAGGTAAAGTGGGTGATCCCGGAAACGCCTAAGTCGGCAGTCGAAGTAGTCAGCGAAATGCTCGACAAGGCGCTGGGGCAAGAGTAGTCATTTCCAATTTGCGATTGCCCATTGCCGATTGATTCGAGCACGAGGGATATCGGCAATGGGAAATTGACAATCGGCAGTTATGAAGATTGCTCTCGGCGTCAGCGGCGGGATTGCAGCCTATAAGGCGGCGGAGATAGTTCGCCTGCTGCAAGATCGCGGCATCCGCGTGCAGGTCGTCATGACCCACGCCGCCCAGGAGTTCATCCGGCCTCTTACCTTTGCGGCACTCTCCGGCGAAAAGGTTATTACGGATATGTTCGGCGCAGGCGCGGGCGATCATCCGAATATTGATTCCGCGGTCGAGCATATCTCCGTGGCGCAGTCCATTGACGCGTTGCTGGTTGCACCGGCGACCGCGGACATTCTAGGTAAATTCGCACAAGGCCTGGCCACCGATTTTCTCAGCACCCTTTATCTTGCAACCACGGCTCCGGTCGTGGTCGCGCCCGCCATGAACGTCAACATGTGGGACCACCCCGCCACCCAGGCGAATCTTGAGATTCTGAAGAAGCGCGGCGTGAAGATCGTGCAACCAGGCAGCGGATATTTGGCCTGCGGTATGACGGGTCCTGGCCGCCTGGCCGAGAATGAGGCGATTGTCGCTGCCACGCTGGAAGCGCTGGGCGCGTCGCAGGAACTGGCGGGTGAAACGGTGTTGATTACGGCTGGGCCGACCCGAGAGAAGATTGATCCGGTACGATACCTTACCAATCGTTCCAGCGGTAGGATGGGATACGCTTTGGCGGAAGCCGCGCTTCGCCGCGGAGCGCGGGTGTTGCTGGTGAGCGGACCTACGGCGTTGACTCCGCCGGGCGCGGCTCAGGTCACGCGAGTGGAATCCGCGGAAGAGATGCGGCAGGCGGTTTTGCAGTTGCTGCCGCAGGCAACCATCGTGATCAAGACGGCGGCGGTCTCCGACTATCGCCCAAAATCGTTAGCCTCGCAGAAGATCAAGCGCAGCGGGCCCATGACGCTCGAACTTGAGCCTACGGTGGACATCCTAGGCGAAATCGCGCGCCACAAACAATCCCAATTGATCGTTGGCTTTGCCGCTGAGACGCAGAACGCGCTGGAGAACGCGCGCAAGAAGCTGGCCGCGAAGTCGCTCGATGCCATCGTGGTCAACGACGTTTCACGCGAAGGTGTAGGCTTTGACTCCGACCGCAACGCGGTCACTATTATCACTCAGCACGAAGTCGTGGAAGTCCCGGAGACCACGAAGTGGGAAGTTGCGCAACGGGTGCTCGACCAAGTGGTGCGGTTGCGGAATCCACAAAACGTCCCCGCAAAGATTGGGAAATGATGGCTGGCGTGCTCGATCCGCAACTGCAGCGCGCTTTGGCTGAACGTATCCGCTACTATAACGAGTTGGGCATCTACGATTTCTACCGCCGCGATTCCGCCGAAGCTAATCCTAGGGCGATCGAAGATGCAGTCGTTCACGGGAATCCCGTAGTCCAGCCAGAACAGCGAGAGGAAATGACAGCTAGATCCAAGGCGGATATCGCGGTGCCAGTTGTGCAGGAAGAAGATTTGTTCGAAATGGCGAACCCGAAACCCGAGTCAGGTGCGATTGATCCGGTCCAGGCCCTACGTCTGATTCGCGAGGATCTGGGGGACTGCACGCGTTGCCGTCTGCATAAACAGGGACGCAAGCAGATTGTCTTCGGGGTGGGCAACCCTAAGGCTGAACTTATGTTCATCGGCGAAGCTCCGGGCGCGGATGAAGACCAGCAAGGCGAGCCTTTCGTGGGGCGCGCCGGACAGTTGCTCAACAACATGATCAAGGCCATGGGCCTGCGGCGTGAAGATATTTATATTGCGAACATCATCAAGTGCCGTCCGCCGGGAAACCGCACGCCGGAGCGCGATGAGTGCGATACCTGCTCTCCGTTTCTGATGCGGCAGATCGCGGCCATCAAGCCGAAAGCGATCATGGCGCTGGGAGCGGTGGCCGCGAAAACGCTGCTCGCGATCAATGCGCCTATGTCGGAGTTTCGCGGGCGCTGGTTTGATTTCCGTGGGACCAAGCTCGCCGTCACCTATCATCCAGCTTTTCTGCTGCGTGATCCGCGCCAAAAGAAAGAAGCTTGGAAAGACTTGCAGATGGTGATGAAGGAATTGGGAATGGCAATACCGGCGAAAAGCGCCGAGTAGCTCCGTATCACGGGAATCACAGCCGGAATGGCGCAGTCAGAAGTCTCGCGGGCAACATCACCGCCGCCCACACCAGCTCCAACACTCCGTGCACCGCAATCCCGATCAGCCGGAAGGGCAGGAGCAGCAGCCACACGAATGGATAGAGCACCAGCGCCAACAGAGCTAGCGGCCAGCACAGCACGAACAGCACGCACCAGAGGAGAAAAGCAAACATGGGAGGCTCTCCTTGTCGTCTAGTGTAATTTACGAAGATGCTGGCTGGAAAGTTCCGAGAAAACTTGTGCCGCGGCTGGAGTTCAAACATAAACCACAAATGAAAAGACGGCGGCGACTGCACCCGAAAGCTATTACACCCAGGACATCTTCATTACGGGAGCAATTCTCAGGTGAATCGGCAGCCGCGCCGCATTCCCACATTGGGACGGAGTTTACTGTTTAGTACCGGGTACTCCCCCTCCCCCCTTTGGCTGCAAAATCCAGAAAACAATGGATCAATTTTGCGACTATGTGCTAGATCTTTGAGTTTTAAGGACTTACGCGCAAAATCTAGAGAACATGGGAGTTATGGCGGACACGCCGGCCTTTTGCATCCCATTTTGGAACTGGAACGTGTTCGGCATTTAGAGCGAGGTCTTGAAGCCACGCCATCGCCTGGTCAGGTTGTCAAAGATCGAATATTATCTTGCGGATAATGTATCTTGTAGTAGATTATCGGATTTCGGTCAGGCCGTCAACGATAAAGCGCGGTTCGGAGCTGAGGCCTTTGAAAGCAGTCCCGGGAGAGTTTCCTCAACCCAGGTTAGCGTCCAAAGAACGGACGCGAACCTGGGGCACCCGGGCACGCTATAAGTTAATCAAGTAAACTTTATAGGTATCTTATAGATAATACAAAGAAGCGCTAACTCCTTTGGCCGGAAGATTTTGCATATAAGTCCTTCTAACTCAAAGATCTTGGTGGTAGTGTGGCCCTAATCCTATGATTCCAAAAGATCAGGGGGGAGGGGGTACCCTGCTAACGAAAAAGTAAAAAGCCATCCCCGAGTCAGGTAGTGCAAAATAAAGTTGTGCAAAACTAATCCGTGAAAGCACGAGGCTGATTCATGCACCGCTTGACGCTTGGCGACTTCGAACTTATCGCCGTCTCTGACGGCACTTATCGGCTCGACGGAGGAGCTTTCTTCGGCGTCGTCCCCAAGGTTATGTGGGAGAAAAAAGTGAAGGCCGACGCCGAAAACTACGTCCCCGTCGGATTGAATTCGGTCGTGGTTCGAACTGGCCGGCAGACGATTCTGATCGAGACCGGTATCGGCAACAAACTGTCGGAGAGATTGGTCAAGATCTTTGGCCAGCCCGCCAAACTGCTCGACAATCTAGCCGCCGCAGGAGTTTCGCCGGATGACATCGACATCGTGATCAACACCCATCTGCACTTCGATCACTGCGGCTGGAACACAAGGCTCCAAGGCGACAAGGTCGTGCCTACGTTTCCCAAAGCCAAATACTATGCCCCCGAAGGCGAGTGGCAGCACGGACGCCTGCAACTCGAGCGCGACGCCATCAGCTACATGTCCGAAAACTACGATCCGCTGATCAAAACCGGCCAGATGGAGCTGCTGCCAGGAGATCGCCAGATCGTCCCAGGAGTATCGGTCAAAGTTTTCCCCGGCCACACTCAGCACATGCAGGCCGTGATCATAAGAAGTGGCGGGCAGACTGCCTGCTACATCTCCGATCTAATCCCCACCAGCGCGCACATCGATCTGACCTGGGTGATGGCCTTCGATCTGCTTCCGCTGCAAACCATAGAAAGCCGCAAGCGGTATTACGCCCAGTCGATTCCCGAGAAGTGGCTGACCATGTTTACCCACGATCCGAACATTCCATGGGCATACCTGGAGAAAGATGAGCGAGGGAAACTAGCGGCTAGGGCAGCCACATGACCACAAGAACTGCTGACAAATTTGGCATACAGCGTCCCAGAACGCGTGCTCAGCCAGTTCGCACTTCGGCGGAACACGCGTCCCAAGAACGATTCTTGCGGTCACAAGCGTTTACTTGAAAGTCGCGTTGAAACCTTGCATGGCCGCGCCTTTCGTAGGTATGTACCCACCTGCGACCATGCTCTTGTCGTTGAGCCCGCCACCGTAGGTTTCATAGGCCTTGGGATAGTTGAATTTATAGTACTTCCCCGCGTGGAACAGGGCGCCATGGAACAGTCCGGCGCTATCGAACCACTCGTAACAGATATCGTTCTCGTTATTGATATCCAGCGGGCCGGAGCCCAGTGCGCCAGCACCCGGGACATTAATCTTTTTGAAGGTCTTTCCGTTGTTTGTGGTCATCACTGATCCAAGTGTGCCAGTTGAATTCACAAAATAGTAAGCCACGATGGTCCCCTTGTTGTTGACCCCAGTAGCCACGGTACCCAAACCTCCCGGCACGGTCAAGGTTGTGTACTTCCCACCTTTTAGCAGAAATCCGTGGGTGACCCCGGCTGAGTCTGTGTAGTTACCGACAATCGCCCCCTTGTCGTTAATCGCGTTCGCCGATGCGCCTTTGCTCCCCGAGGGACCGGGGATGTCCGTATACTTCCCGCCTTTGTACATGAACCCTACCCCCACGCTGGCGGAGTTCGTGTATGCGCCCACAACCGTCGTGCCGTTATACTGGATATTGCTACCACCAGTAGTGCCAGCTTTGGCGTTCGGGTCATCCAGCGTGGTCACTTTCTTGCCGCTCAATATATAGCCATGACCAACACCCGCCGAGTCAGTGTATAGTCCGACTGACATTCCCTTATTGTTAATTCCACCGGGAGAGGTCGCCATCGCTCCAGGCACGCTTGCCTTAGTGAAGGTGAAGGTTAGTGGTGGCGCATCAGCTGCGGTAGCGGCGACGACCGTGAACGCCAGCGCAAACGCCAGCACGTAAAGTATTGACTTGCAGTTTTTCATTGGTTTTTCTCCTCTCGGGATTGATGTGACTAAAGAATTGACCTCCGTTAGCGAATCGCAGTCTCGAAACTACACTCCACGAGAACAGCTATAGCAAAGAGGCGGAAAGAGGAACTGCGAACTACCTAAATCGGGAGTCGGAACGCCTCCGACGTGACGGACGACTGACGCGCCAGAAATTATGTGCCCCTGTTGCGGAGGTGTCAATAGGCAAATTTTACGCTTGTGACCGCGCTGGAGATATCTTACAGTTCGCGGGCGAGGGCGCCCGCGCCACACAGTCTTTCCTCGAAGAATTGCTCCACTCTCACCAGAATGTCTGGTGCGCTTTTCGAGTCGTAGATCGCTTTGCGCAGAGCTGCTCCGCCCGGCACTCCGTGCGTGAACCAGGAGGCGAATTGTTTCATCTTGCCTACTGCGTCTGGCAGTTCTTCTTCGATCAGCATCTGGAAGTAGGTTCGGATCATCTGGTAGCGATCGGCCTCGGTGGGTTCATCGTAGGGAAACGCGCGATTGAGGTCCCTCGCTCTGCTCGGGATCTCGGCGTGCGGCTCAGACGCCGCACAATCGCCTCGACTTGGCTCCGCTGGACAGCCGAGGGCGGCTATCCCCACGTGGTCCTCGCTGAGCCATGCGTTGTATTGCTCGATCTGGCGGAAGATCCAGGGATTCGCTGGCGCGGTGCGTCCTATCATCACCGCATCGCAACCGGTTTGGGCGACGATGGCGCAAGCGTCTTCGGGCGTGCGGATGTCGCCATTCCCGATGACCGGAATCTTGACCGCCTGCTTGACGGCGGCAATCCATTCCCAGCGCGCCTGGCCGCTGTAGCCTTGCTCGCGAGTGCGGGCGTGCAGCGCGACGGCAGAGAGTCCGCAATCTTCGGCCATCTTCGCCAACTCCACGCAGATAATGTTTTCGTCGTCCCAGCCCGCTCGGAACTTTACCGTGAATGGAATCTTGATGGCCGCGCGAACCGACTCGAAGATCTTGCCAATCGCGGGCAGATCGCGCAGGAGGCCTGAGCCGCCGTTGCACTTGACCACCTTCTTCGCAGGACAGCCCAGGTTTAAGTCGACCAGGTCAAAGCCGAGATCTTCGACCATGCGCGCGGCGTCTGCCATCACTTTGGGATCGCTGCCAAAGAGTTGGGCCGAGATCGGATGCTCGTCCTCGTAGAAGTGCAGGTAGCGCTTGGCCTTCTGGTCTCTTGCACGGAGCACGCCATCGGCTGAGGTGAACTCGGTCATGATCAGGCCGCATCCGCCGAGGTTGCGAATGAAGCGCCGGAAGACGGTATCGGTAACGCCTGCCATGGGAGCGAGGACGGTCGCCGGGGTGATCTGGATATTGCCGATCGCAACCCGGTCGGGCACAGAGGCGGCTGCACGGGTGAGGACGCCCGCGGACACATTCGCCGGATTTTCCCAGTACTTCCGCACCTAGCTATTTTACTGCTTTCCGCAAACTATGCGGCTGTGGCACAATTTGCATCACACAATGTATGGATGAGATTGCTAAAACGTTCTCGCCGGAATCGTCTGCTGCGGATGCTGGCAAATGGATCGGCCGCGTGGTCATTGCCGTGATCCTGGCGGAGGGGATCTGGGGATTTATTGCTTCCGTCACCAACAACCTGGTTCTGCCGTTGCTGGCGAGGACCATGGGTGGGGATGTTCAGTCCCCGCTATACCTTGGCAAGGGCGACGTCAATGTTCCCGCTCTGTTTAGCTCGGTTCTCGAGCTTTGCTTTGCGGGGATCGTTGCTGTGATCCTGAATGCCTGGGTGCGACGCAAACCCAGGGTCACTCGCGGCAAGGCGGTGAGAGTAAGCCCAATTCCAGCGCAGCGCGCCGCTCCACCGCCCTCGCCTCCGGCGGTTGTGCCGGTTCAAGCTGTAGCCTCGGTGCCGCCACCGGCCAAGGCGCCAGTCATAGCGCCGCAAACAACGCCGCCAGTGATGGCCTCATCGGCAGCACCATCGACGTCGCCCGGTCAATTCTGGTCGCCGCCTGAGCCATCGCGGCCAAAGGCAGCAGCACCCCCTGTGCCTCCGACGGCTAAGCCGGCAAAACCGAAGCCGCCCAAAGAGGTTTACTACAACATCGTCGGAGAGCCCATCAATCCCACGGAAGACGAATAGATTGATTCGGGTTTGGCCTGGACGGGCGAAGACGCCCGTCCTCCATCGATCGATTTACGCACAGAAAGAAGAGCCTCCGTCGAGGAGGCTCTCCAGACTTCCTGCAAACCCGCAGCCTCTGACTTAGGCCTTCGGTGCTTCTTTCTTGGCGTACTTGCGACGGAAACGCTCCACGCGGCCGGCGGTGTCCATGAGCTTCTGCTTGCCCGTAAAGAAGGGATGGCAATTAGAGCAAATTTCTACGTGGATGTCGCCTTTGTGGGTCGAGCGGGTGGTAAAGCTGTTGCCGCACGCGCACATGACGCGGATTTCGTTGTAAGCGGGATGGATGGCTGCCTTCATGATCTCCTAACCTCTGTACCGAACCATTCGATTCTAAAGGAAGGCCGCAGGATTCAGCAAATGGAGCGAACTTTTGGATCCTCGAACGCTGACGGGTGAGACGCCCGTCCTCCATCATTTGGGCACAATGAAAAACGGCAGGGCCGACCCCCTGCCGTATTCGATGTGAAACTTGGGTCCCTTTACTTACTGCGGTTGACGGCTTTCTTGAGTTCGGCGCCGGCGGAAAACTTGGCTACTTTGCGGGCAGCGATCTTGATGGTGGCGCCCGTCTGCGGGTTGCGCCCATTGCGGGCTTTTCTCTGCGACACAGAGAAGGTGCCAAAACCAATCAACGCTACCCGATCACCTTTTCTCAGGGCAGACGTAATGCTGTCTACGGTTGTGTCGATGGCGGTAGCCGCTTGCGTCTTGCTGATGCCGCTACCAGATGCGATTCGGTCAATGAGATCGGCTTTGTTCATCGTCTCTCCTGGCAGGTCTCTTTGTCCTCAAAGGGCGCGAGGGAAGGGAGCACTCCCTGAGTGAGAAACCCGGCGGCTTTATTTAGCGCTCTTACAACTGTGAATGTCAACTGTGAAAATCGGCTCTGGATGCCTTGTTTGGGTCGGTTTAGTGAAAAAGTGTCCAAGGATTGGAATTCGCCTCAAAAGGAAAACCACTCTCCTCGCTGGTTGGCGACTCAGGAGAGTGGCTCTTTCGATCCGAAAATCGTGATCGATCGGCGGTGCTAGTCTCCGGAAGGCATCAAGCTCTCCTCCGGGCCAGGTTCGGTACCTTGCAGTTGGACCATGGCTTCGGGGTGAGGGCAGTCTCCCAGAATGGGCTGGCAACCCGCATCGGGGCCGCTCTTTGGGCGCAGCTGAGGCTTCATCTCGGCGAACTGCTCGGTCTCGGTCGAACCCGCCAGCGCCGTTACCGATGAAGTTCCACCCGCGATCACTTGCGTGACTGCGTCAAAGTAACCCGTGCCTACGAAGCGCTGGTGCTTCACTGCTTCGTAGCCATGGAGATATTCGCGGCTGAATTCCTTCTCTTGCAGCCGGGAGTACGCGGTCATGCCCGTGAGTTTGTATCCACGCGCCAATTCGAACATGCCCAAGTTCAAGGCGTGGAAACCGGCCAGGGTGATGAACTGGAACCTGTATCCCATTTCCGCGAGTTCGGTCTGGAAGCGGGCGATCGTGGCGTCGTCCAGTTTCTGCTTCCAGTTGAACGACGGCGAGCAGTTGTACGCCAGCATCTTGCCCGGAAATTTCGCGTGTACCGCCTCGGCGAACTGGCGTGCTTCCTCCAAGTCGGGATGCGAAGTCTCGCACCAGATGAGGTCACAATACGGGGCGTAAGCAATGGCACGTGCAATGGCCGACTGGATGCCGCCGCGGATGCCGTAGAAGCCCTCGGGAGTGCGCTCTCCGGTAAGGAATTCGCGGTCGCGCGGATCCACATCGCTGGTCAGCAGGTGGGCGCTGTCGGCATCGGTTCGCGCCATAATCAGTGTGGGCACGCCCATCACATCGGCTGCGAGACGCGCCGCAACCAATTTCTGAATCGCCTCCACGGTCGGCACCAGGACCTTGCCGCCCAAGTGTCCGCACTTTTTGGCGGAGGAGAGCTGGTCCTCGAAATGGACGCAGGCCGCGCCGGCCTCGATCATGGCCTTCATCAACTCGAATGCGTTCAGGTTGCCGCCGAAACCGGCTTCGGCATCAGCGATCAGGGGAGCAAACCATTGCACGCCATTTTGCCCTTCGGCGTGGTGAATCTGGTCGGCACGCATCAGGGCCTGATTGATGCGGCGGCAAAGGTTGGGCACGCTGTCGGCGGGATACAGGCTCTGGTCGGGATACATCTGGCCGGCATTGTTGGCGTCGGCCGCAACCTGCCAGCCGCTCACGTAGATCGCCTTCAGTCCGGCTTTCACCTGCTGCACCGCCTGGTTCCCGGTCATTGCGCCGAGGGCTGGAACGTAGGACTCGCTTTGCAGGAGCTCCCAAAGTCGCTCTGCGCCATGCCGAGCTACGGTGTGTTCAATCTGAAGGGATCCGCGCAGACGCTCGACATCCTGCACCGTGTAAGGCCGGGTAATTCCCGCCCAGCGCGTATTCGACTTCCACTCCATGCCCAGGTTTGAATGCTTTCCGTTGCCGTTGCTTGCCATATTTTGTTTTTCCTTTTGTAATGCCGATGTGCGGCTGGTTCCTTCTGCTCTCTAAATCGGGTCACTTTCCCGGCGGTCGATGCGGATCACAAAGTGGCCTGCATCTGTGAGGATTGTGGAGCACAGATCGCGTCTGGTCAAACGGAACGTTTCTATCGTGCTGATAGAAGATTGTTATCAGGGCTGAGGTTTGTGATAATAGGACATTGTTAGGAGCGGGATCGGCAGGCAAGACATGGAACTCGACCAGGTTGAAACGTTTCTCGCAGTAGCAACATTCGGCGGCTTTCATCGCGCTGCGGAAGCCCTGCGGATCAGCCAGCCCGCAGTCAGCGCCCGCATCAAGGCTCTCGAGGAGTCGCTTGCGGTAAAACTGTTTTCGCGCTCCCGGGGTGGTTTGATCGTTTCCGACGCCGGCCGCACCTTTCGTCCGCACGCCGAGCTGCTCTTACGCACAGCGGCGATGGCCCGGCAGGCAGTGCATGAATCGCAGCCGGCCAGCGGCACTCCGCTGCAGATTGCCGCCGCTCTCTCCATCTCGGTCTACTTTCTGCCGGATATCTTGAAGCGCTTTCAGCGGGCTCATCCCAGCGTCATCATCAGCATTCGCACCGGTCACTCGAAAGAGGTATTGGATATGGTGTTGAATGAAGAGGCAGAAATCGGCTTGGCTCGGTCGCTGCATCATCCCGAGGTGGAAACCATAAGCCTTCGGGACGATCCGCTGCTGCTGGTCGCACATCCGAAGCGAGGTCCGAAACACTCGCGGCGTGCACGTCTGGAGCAGGTAGCAAGCTGGCCCCTGATTTTCTACGAACGAGGATCGAGCGACTGGACGCTGACCCAAAGCCTGTTTCGCACCGCTGGCCTGGTTCCGAATATAGCCCTTGAGGTTGATTCGATCGAAACCGCAAAGCGGATGGTCGAACGCGGACTGGGCCTTTCCTTCCTACCCCAGATGGCAGTTAGCCACGAAATTCGCGCCCATAAGCTGACCACGGTGAAGCTCCTTAATGCGGAGCCTCTGCGGCGAAGCCTGGATGTGATCCATCCCCGGCATCGTCCGCTGAGAAAAGAGGTTCAGGCATTCCTCCAAATGGTCAGAGAGGCGGCGAACGAAGATTCCGTTAGAGGCAGTCCTGTGAGAAAGAAACGAAAGCATTCAAAATGACTGACTCACGTGGGGACAGCCGACCGACCATCTTTGCTGTGCAGGTCGGCTTGATCTAGCTAAATCTATCTTTTCCGCCCTTGTCCACAACCTGGACCACATCTCCACAGCATGTGCACAGCCGAAGAGTTTTTTCCTGTTGCGCGATCTAAGGCAATCGGGCACCCTTCAGAGCGCAACTTAAATTATGGCCTCGGTATCTGTGAGTTCTCGACGAAATCAACTCCTACAGTGGTTTCCCTTCTACGTTCACCTTTTGGTGGGAGACGTACGCTACAGGGCCATGAAGGACTATCAGCAAGCTTGGTATCTGAATCTGCTATTTGCATCGTGGGTTTCGGAGCGACCGGGATATTTGCCAAACGACGGGCAGTTGTGGCGCCTCGCGAATGCACGCACGCGGCAATTCTTTGAAAAAGAATGTGAGCCGATCATGTGCATGTTCGAGCGCGAGGGCTCGATGACTGACGGTGCTGTCTGGATTTATAACCGTGTGCTCTTGGAGATCTACGACGAGCAGGTACTAAAATTCCACAAGAGGAGACGTAAATCCTCAAAATCCACAGATGACAACAACACCTCTTATCTAGATTTTGAAGGTACACTAAGCAAGAAAGAAAATGGACGAGAAGGATGCACGCTTCATCCGGAGTCTGGCCTTACACAGTGGGGAACCTGCTGGGAATGTTATGCAGAAAAATGCAGCAGCCAAGCTAGCTGAGGAGCCGCAGAATTGCTCGATATGTGGTGGAACCGGATGGAAAGACGTTGTTTCCGGGAGTGAGAGGCGCGTTACGCGCTGCGATTGTTTCTTACAAACGCAAACTAAGCATTTGTTGGCAGCATCGGAAATCCCGGCACGCTACCAGGATTGTGAGTTTTCGAATTATGAAACTAGTGGGAACGATGGTCTCGCAGCTGCAAAGATAAAGATAAAGACTTGGGCTGCCCAATATCCCTTAGATCGAAGCGGCCTTTTGCTGGTCGGGCCCAGCGGGGTAGGGAAAACTCATTTATCCGTCGCTGCCCTTAAGCAACTTACTCAAAAGGGTGTGCACTGCCTGTTTTGCGACTATCGGGAGCTTCTTAAGAAAATTCAGAACTCTTACAACCCGTCGGTTCAAACAACGGAGTTGGATCTTTTGCGGCCAATCTTCGAGACCGAAATAGTGTTGCTGGATGATCTGGGTGCGGTAAAGCCTTCAGAGTGGGTTTGGGATACAGTAAGCCTAGTCTTAAATGCTCGCTACAATGAAAAACTAACGACCATTATCACCAGCAACTTTTTAGATGGCGCTAGCGCCGGAGCAGAGAGAGCCGATGGTCTACGTCGTGCAGCACGTGAGGAAACACTGGGCGACCGCATCGGGGAGCGCATGCGCTCCCGTCTCCTCGAAATGTGCCGGCTTGTCCTGGTGAATGGAAAGGACTATCGGCAGAAATTCCGCAGCGCTAACCTCCGCTAGTGTGCGAGTCTATGCCCTCGGTGGGAACTTCACACTAGAATAGCCTTGTGCTGACTCACATCCTTGAGTTCATCGCCGCCCACGATGCCGAACTTTGGACGGTAGTCCCGGCGGCGCCTGCCGTTTTTCTCCTCCGCGGCGATGATCCACAATCCGAGCCATACGTCAGCAAAACTGCGAACCTGCGGCGACGGCTCCAGCGGTTGCTCGGTGCGCCTGCGGAACACAGCAAGAAATTGAACCTGCGCGATCGCGTGCGCTGGGTCGAATACACCTCCACGGGTTCGGACTTCGAATCTGGATTCTTGCTGTACCGACTCCTGCGTTCGACGTTTCCGAAGACTTACGCCAACCGTCTGCGGTTCCGCTTCGCACCTTTGGTCAAGCTACACTTGGAAAACGAGTTCCCGCGCGCTTCCGTCACCACGCGGCTCGGCCGTCTCAGCGGGCGCAATGTCTACTACGGACCATTCCCTTCCCGCACCGCGGCAGAGAAGTTTGCCAGCGATTCGCTTGATTTTTTCAAGATGCGCCGCTGCGTCGATGATTTACATCCCGATCCCAAGTTTCCGGGCTGCATCTACTCGGAGATGAAGATGTGTCTCGCGCCGTGTTTCAAGGGCTGCAGCGATGAGGAATACCAAGCCGAAGTGTCTCGCGTCCAGGCGTATTTCGATACCGGTGGCGAATCCTTGGTGCGAGAAATCTCCGTTCAGCGCGATGCTGCCTCAGCCAATCTGGAATTTGAAAATGCTGCCGCCCTGCATGCGCGCCTGGACAAGCTCAAGCCCATGCTGAGCCAGCTTCCGGAAATCGTTCACCGCATCGATCGTCTCGCGGGCGTGATGGTGCAGCGAAGTGCCAGCCCGGGATCGGTCAACTTCTTCCGGATCGATGCTGGCCGCATCTCCGGTCCAGTGACTTTTCCCATTCAGTCCGCGGAACATACCAAGTCGCAGTCGATGGAATCACGCGTACAGGCAGCTCTCGCCTCGTCTCCGCCGCCAACTACAAGTACCGCGCTTGAAACCATGGAACACCTGGTCCTGTTGAAGCGCTGGTACTACCGCAGCAGCCGCGTCGGCGAAATCTTTTTTGCGAACGAGAAAGGCGCATTGCCGCTGCGCCGCGTCGTGCGAGGCATATCGCGCGTTTATCGTGGAGAGAAATCAGAGGCAGACGCACTGAAAGTCATCAACCCTTCATCTGACTCAGGAGGACAGCTAACTGTGGAGAGGAGTCGTGAAATATGAAACAAGACCGCAAGGACAAGGCGCTGCGCGAGCATCTTCTTTACCTGCTCGAGGGAGGCGGCGCCCACGTCAAGTTCGACGAGGTGATTGCTGACATTCCGGAGAAACTGCGCGGACAGAAGCCCGCCAGTCTGCCCCATTCACTGTGGATGCTGCTGGAACACCTGCGCATCGCACAATGGGACATTCTGGAATTCAGCCGCAACTCGAAACACGCGTCTCCGCAATGGCCCGAAGGGTATTGGCCGAAAACAGAAACCCCGCCCAGCGCGGCCGCTTGGAATGCAAGCGTCGAGAAATTCCGTCAAGACCTGAAGGCGTTGCAGGATCTGGTGAACGATGCCAAGACCGATCTTTTCGCCCGAATCCCCTGGGGCGATGGTCAGACCATCCTGCGCGAAGCCCTGCTGGTGGCCGATCACAATGCGTATCATCTGGGGCAGATGTTAGACGCACGTCGTCTTCTGGGGGCATGGCCGGAGAAGTAAGCACCTCAAACTCGCCCTGGATTCGCACGGATGAACGCGGATCTATAACTTTGCAGACACAGCTCAGTTAGCTCGCTTTCGTGATTCGTACATTCCGCGCTGGCCGCTTGCGGAACACAACCCGCACTCCCTCGCGCCATCTTTCGTCAATGCCCAGTAACGCCCAATCAATCTCTGGCGAGATGTAATGCAGCAGCGTATCGGTCGCGGGATGCACATGCAGGGCGGGAGCCACCAGGAATAGCAGCGGCTTGTCGGCGCACAACTCTCGACTGGGAAAGTATCCGAAACGCTGGAACTCGCCGCGGGCGTGGTGCCACGCCACTCGCGACCAGTAGTCGAGACCCTGTAGTGGCAAGTGAATATCCTCGTCGGCCTTGAGTTCGACCACCGCAAGGCGTCCGTCCCTGGTGACGGTGAGCACGTCGATCATGGCGCGATCAGAAGCGGAAAACGCCGGCACTTGGGAATACAAGCAGGCGGGATCCAGGCGTTCGTCCACTGCCGTCACGTCACGCACGACGAGCGATTCCAGCCAGCGTTCCGGATGCATCCGCCACAGTGGATGATCGCGCGGGCCCTCGGGATGGCGCACTTCGCCGATGCTGCGTACCAGTTGCGCGAATGCCGCGATATTCGTTTCGCCGAGAATTCTTTCCTGTGCGCCCACGCCGAAAACGGTCTCCGATGTGCTGAGGAACGACCCTGGCTGATGAGCCAGCCGTGCTCGCGCGAACTCCAGGCCGTGACAACGAAAAGCAATCTCTGCCGGTGACACAGTCGCGACTTCCGCTTCGGACATCAGCTCTCGAACCTGTGTGATCGCAGCCGCAAACCTCGCTTGTACCGCCGGTTCGTCGGTCGAGTGCACCAGCCGGGTCGCCACGTTGCCACAGTCGGAGATATCCAGTTCTCTTAGGTTGTCGTCCCGCTCTTCCAGTTCGTACAAATGCCACTTGGCTGCTTCCGGATTCAAATGCGCCATGCGCTCCCGAGTGAGCGCGGAAGATCCCGCGGGCACGAACAGCTTCAGTCCTTCGACGGCGAACTTCCCAGCTTTCGCAATCCGGCAGGCGTCGAGCCACAGAATGCCAAACGTCAGCGCCGCATCGATCGAGCCCTGGGTCTCCTCGCCGTTTACGCCCAACACGGCAAAAGCAGATTGCCCGCGATGCAGCAACCCTCGCGCATACACAGGGCCAAAGGATCGCTCCAGATCCGTGGATGTGCTGAGCCGGTCCACGGTGAAGCCGGAGAACCGGCGCAGCAGCACGCGTTGCAACACTCGCTGGTACGCGACGCGCGCGGCCCGCTTTGCCGTGGGAGTACGTCGATCGCGTTCGCGGCAGATCTCCAGCTTTGTCGGTTTCGCCTGGCCCATACGCTGCACCGAAAGCCGAAGGATTTCATTCTTAACCTCGGCTTCCAACACTCGCCGCACAAAGTTGCGTTCCGCCGACCACAGGTGCAGCAGACACTTGTTGCGTTCCCCGGAGATGGAATACTTGGATTCAGCGAGATCGAAAACTACGGCGCCGTCTTCAATGATTACGGCATCGCGCGCGCACGTAAGAAAGTCTTCGACCATGCGCACAAGGGATTCTGGAGTCACTGAAGAATTGTTTCAGCCGGCCCTTTATCTCGTCTGTGACGAGTGAACACGAGTTCTTAATTTGTCAAACAGTCGCGTGCCTCCCAGAAAACGCGGGCGAGGGCGCCCGCGCCACACCATGCCTTGTGGGATAATGACGCAAGGAGCCTTTCGGACTCCAAGGGCATCTAATCAACGTGGATAAAAACCGATTCTTCTTCCAGCATTACGGCCTGACGGAACACGATCTCGAGCATTATTTGTCCGCGGCCCTTTCGGCAGGTGGTGATTACGCCGACCTCTATTTCGAGTACCTCTCTTCCACTTCGCTGATGGTCGACGAGTCCATGGTGAAGTCCGCCTCCCAGGGGATTTCGGCCGGATGTGGGGTTCGAGTGATCGCCGGCGAGCGCACGGGATACGCCTATACCGACGATCTTTCGTCCGATCGCATTCTGCACGCCGCCCGCACCGCTGCGTTAATTGCCAGCGCACCAGCTAAGACTCCGGCGGTCGGCTTCCAGGAAAAGCCCGCTCGCAGTTTGTATCCGGTAACGCTTCCCTCCGTGGATGCGGAAATCACTACCAAGGTCGATCTGGTGATGCGCGCGGATCAAGCAGCACGAGCCTACGATCCTCGTATCAAAGAAGTGCGCGCTAGCTATGCGGATGAACTTCGCAACATTCTGGTGGTTGGATCGGATGGAACCTTCGCTGAGGATTCCCAGCCGCTGGCGCGGGTGAACGTCTCTTGCATCGCTAAAACCGAGGGCAATTCCGCGCGTGGCAGTGCCGGTGGCGGGGGACGCGTCGCGCTGGACTTTTTCTTTGGAGAAAAGACTCCAGAGTATTTTGCCAAAGAGGCTTCGCGTCAGGCGATCTTGCAACTCGACGCTCGTGAGGCTCCCGCCGGCGAAATGGAAGTTGTGCTTGGTCCGGGCTGGCCGGGCGTGCTTCTGCACGAAGCCGTGGGTCACGGCCTGGAGGCTGACTTCAATCGCAAGCAGACATCCGCATTCGCGGGATTGATCGGAAAGCGAGTGGCTAGCGAAAAGTGCAGCGTGGTGGATAACGGCACCATGCCGTGGCGCCGCGGCTCGCTCAATGTGGATGACGAAGGCGAACCCACGCAGAATACCGTGCTTATCGAAAAAGGAATCTTGAAAGGATACCTGAGTGACAAGCTGTCCGCGCGCTTGATGGGAGTCGCCGACACCGGCAACGGACGTCGCGAAAGCTACGAGCACATTCCCATGCCGCGCATGACCAACACCTATATGCTCGCCGGGGAAGATGATCCGCAAGACATCATTCGTTCCGTCCGGCGTGGCCTGTACGCGGTGAACTTCGGCGGCGGCCAGGTCGACATTACGAATGGAAAGTTTGTTTTCTCAGCGTCGGAAGCCTATTTGATCGAAGACGGCCAGATCACCGCTCCCATCAAAGGAGCAACTTTGATCGGAAACGGGCCCGACGTACTCACTCGCGTTTCCATGGTAGGCAATGACCTGAAGCTCGACGAAGGCGTGGGCACCTGCGGCAAGGACGGACAGGCCGTACCGGTTGGCGTTGGTATTCCAACAATTAAAATCGATCGCTTGACCGTGGGCGGAACGGCCAAGAAAGATGTCGGCGGCTTCATGCAGTAGAATTTGCCTATTCTCTGTGGACTTGTCGTGTCGTCATTTTGATCTGTTATGCCGCGAGGAATCTGCTCATTGTACCCTTTGTGTACTTGAATTCTATGTCCCAACCCCAACTTGAAACTCGAAACCAGAAACTTGAAACTGACCTCCGCGAACTCGCACAAGACATCGTGCGCCGCGCCCTGTCCGGCGGCGCCACCGCCGCGGAGTGTGTCATCCGGGAAGGCGACGAGTTCTCGACCGTCGTCCGTTTAGGGCAGGTCGAAACTCTGAAAGAGTCCGGCTCAAAGGCAATTGGCATGCGGGTTTTCAACGGCAAACGCGCGGCCAGCACTTATTCCAGCGACTTCTCCCGCGATGGCCTCGACCGCATGGTGAAATCGGCGCTGGAGCTTGCCAAGATCACCTCCGAAGATCCGTACGGAGGAATACCAGAAGCTTCGCAGCTGGGCTCGCTCTCCGGCGACCTCGATCTGTACTCCGCCGATGTTTATTCGCTCCCAGGAGAAGAGCGCATCAGCTATGCGCGCCGCGCGGAGAAGGCTGCGCTCGACTCCGATCCTCGCATCAAAAATTCCGAAGGCGGTTCGTTCGAAGCCGCGACCGGGCACAAGATTCTGGCCAACTCTCATGGATTCGTCGGCGAATACCAGCGCTCCTATTGTTACCTCGCCGCGGTACCCATTGCGCAGTCAGACGACGGCGCCAAGCAACGCGATTACTGGATTTCAGTCGCGCGCAGCCTGAGCCGGCTGGAGTCTCCCGAGCACGTGGGAAAGACAGCCGCCCAGCGCGCCCTGCGTCGCCTGGGTGCCCGAAAATCGAAGACGGCGCAAGTCCCAGTGGTTCTGGATCCCATGGTGTCCAACTCGATCCTTGAACATATTTTCGAGGGAGTGAATGGAGACTCCATCTATCGCGGGGCATCGTTCCTGGCGGGCAAGCTGGGACAGAAAATCGCGGGCGATAGCGTTAACGTGATCGACGACGGCACTATTCCCGGCGGTTTCGGGACCAGCCCATTTGACGGGGAGGGGGTCCCGTCAAGGCGCACCATCGTGATTGAGAATGGCGTGCTGAAGTCTTATCTGCTGAACACGTATACCGCAAAAAAGCTCGGCCTCCAGACTACGGGCAACGCTTCTCGCGGATTGGCAGGAACGCCGGGAATCGGTCCGGGAAATTACTTCCTGCAGCCTGGGACAAAGACGCCGCAGCAGATCATCTGGGACATCAAAGACGGCCTTTACGTAACCGAGTTTCTCGGGCGCGGAGCAAACCTGGTGACGGGCGACTATTCCCGGGGCGCCTCGGGTCTCTGGATTTCCGGTGGAGAACTTGCCTATCCGGTAGAAGAAATCACTGTAGCCGGAAATTTGAAGGAAATGTTCTTCAATATCTCCGAGATTGGAAACGACCTCGAGTTCCGCGGCGCCGTGGCTTGCCCGACGATAAGAATCGATGGCTTGATGGTGGGCGGCGAATAGGAGATTGTCGATTGCTAATTTTCAATTAACAATTGCTCTCATCTTTCACTCGTCAATTTGCATTTGACAATCGGCAATTGAAAATCGTTTCTGGATCGCCGATAGTACAATCCTATGCATGGGCGGTCTCATCGAGCCATCTCCGCTGACCGAAAGGGAACGCGACTCGAACTTGCGCCCGATTCTGTTGGGTGTGGCGCTAGTCGTAGTGGTGGTCGGCGTCATCGCCGTGCTCACTCGCGGTAGTCCAAGAAGTAAGACCACTGCGCATCCCTACGCTGCCAACCTCCAGCTTTCCGATCTCAAGATGAGCGCGGCGGAGAATTTTGTGGGTGCCAGCGTAACCTACATCGACGGCACCGTCACCAACATTGGCGATAAGACGGTTACGCATGTGATCGTGCATGTCGCGTTCAAGAATTCCCTCGGAGAGGTTGCACAGGCCGAGGATGTTCCGCTGCATGTTCTGCAGACCAGCGGACCCTACCCCGATGCTGTCGACCTACGCCAGTCGCCGTTGACCCCGGGTCAGGGTAAGCCGTTCCGTCTTACTTTCGAACACATCAGCAGCGACTGGAATCAAGCCTATCCCGATCTGCAGGTGACCGACGTCTCGGTGAAGTAGAAGCCCAGAATCAAGAGCGCCACGGATGTCCGCGGATTGTCACGGATCAATCTCTCATTTTTCTTGCGTCTTGATCCGTGCAAATCCGTGGCGAGTTAAAATGCCATCATGGCAGACGCACAGCCAATTCGTTTGACGGAGTCGGTGAAAGCTGCGGGTTGAGCATCCAAGCTGAGTCCGGCGGCGCTGGACACGGTGCTTGGGAAATTAGCCCGGCAGCATGACCCGAATGTTCTAGTCGGCTTCGATCATGCCGACGACGCCGGAGTGTATCGAATCGGGCCGGACACGGCGTTGGTGCAAACCGTGGATTTTTTCACGCCGATGGTGGACGATCCTTACACTTTTGGCCAGATCGCCGCCACCAATGCGCTCAGCGATGTCTATGCCATGGGCGGGCACCCGCTCACTTCCCTGGCGCTGGTGTGTTTTCCAGAAAAAGCCGATCTGGCGATCCTGGAACGCATTCTCGCCGGCGGGCTTTCCAAGATGATCGAAGCCGGATGCTCCGTAATTGGCGGGCACAGCGTTCGCGATGAAGAGATGAAGTTTGGATACTCGGTGACCGGCCTGATCGATCCCGCCAGAGTGCTCACCAATGGAGGCGCCAAACCGGGTGATCGTCTGGTTTTCACCAAAGCGCTGGGGACTGGGGTAATTTCCACAGCGATCAAGAAGAAAGCTGCGAAGCAATCCTGGATCGACGCGGCGATCGCCTCCATGACTACGCTGAACAAGAAAGCCGCCGAGGTGATCGCGGGTCGTGTGGGAGCGGGTCTTCGACCCGGTCAAGGGGAGCCAAGCCCTGCAGCCAGCGACCGTTTCTCCGTGCACGCGATGACTGACGTAACCGGCTTCGGCCTGATCGGACATGCCCGCGAAGTCGCACTTGCCTCCAGCATTTCGCTTCGCCTCCGTGCCAATTGCGTTCCGTTGCTCGAGGGTGCGCTGGAATGCGTTCGCGCTGGCCACATTCCCGGAGGTCTGAAAGCCAACCGCGAATTCGCCGAGTGCGTCGTTGGCTATGAAAATGGAATCAGTGATGAGATGAAGGCAATCCTCTTCGATCCGCAGACCGCTGGAGGATTACTGATCTCGGTTGCGTTGGAGGATGCTGCTGAACTCGGGCGATCGCTCAATGTGGCCGGGGTTCCCGCCGCAGAAATCGGGGAAGTGTTGTCGGCGACCAAACCCCTGATCGTGGTTGTACCCTGACTCCGACTCCCTAGGCACTGTGTTTAATCAAACATAAACATACAGGCGTGAATGTTAACTCTCTAATAATAGGTATATACCCAAGAATTCGTATTTTCTTGCTAGATGTATGAAAACAAAGGGAGCGTTCTGGAGATACCCATGCAAACTATCCCTTTTAAAGGACTTAGCAGAGGATACTTTGACTTGGGGAGGACGCGCCTGCGCGGAAGTCTCGAAATTGTCAAAGAGCTTAAAGAGCCACTGCCGTTATCAAACAGCTAATGTAGTTGTAGTTATTTTAGCCGCTTGGGAGCACGCTCGTCAAGCAGAGAAACCGGCGGGTACCGGTCACGGCGGGGAGGAACAGGGGAACCTTACAGCAAGCGGGATAACAAGAAGCCAGTTGTCAGTTGCCAGTTCTCGGTTCTCAGTTTATTCCTCGAAAGGGAAAAACGGTGGCGTCGAGGGTGAGCGATCAGTGGAACGCCTCGCCTCTCGCCAGCATCACAAGAATCGTTTCCACGCGCCGCTGCCTGGTTTCCGGCTTTTTTGCCGTTTGCAGGCGGTAGGCAATTGCATAGCGATTCGCTTTGTTGAGCGACTGGAAGAAAGCTTGCGCTTTCTTGTTTGTGCGCAATGCCGCCAGAAAATCGTCGGGAAGGGTTTGCTTGGGAATCGTAGGCAGCGGTCCAACGGCCATCCTTCTTCGCGGCATCTATTTGGGCCAGGCCTGCCGCCTTCATCCGACCCGCCTGGATCAGCCGTTCTGCGTGTTGAGTGTTGATCTTGGACCAGCCGCTCTTGGGGCGCCTTGGAATGAATCTTTGCCGCCACGAAACCTCATCATGGCGTTGCTTTTGACCGTCGATCCATCCAAAGCAGAGCGCTTCATCCAACGCTTCGGCATAGGTGACCGTGGGTTCTCCCGAGTCCTTCTTGAAAATACGCAGCCAAATCCGGTCGGATCGGCGATGGTTCGCGGACAGCCACTTGCGAAACTCCGAGGATGATCGAAAGCGAAGAATGTCATTCATACGAGCCACGGAAATCGACCTGTGTTTGCACAACGTACCAGAACTGCCGAAGAGACCGCGGCTAGCGATGCAACTCAGCTGCGGACGTTGCCGACGCGCGACCCAGTGACGGTTACACTGACGGAGCCCGGCCTGATTTTGACGATTGCCTTTGAGCGAGTGTACTCCCCCGCGAAGTCGAGGCGAAGTTGCTCGCCGACGGATTCCGACGTTCGGGTTCTAATGTCGGCGATGGAGATCCGAAGGTGATCCAACTCTATCTCAGAGATGCCCAGCGCCACTGCGATCCTGGCTAGCTTATCCGCATCTGGCAGCCTACCTCGTTCATACTGCCGTATAGTTTCCGGCGATGCCTTGATCAAACCGCCGAGACCTCGAAGGCTGATCCCGGCACTCTTGCGTTCTCTCCGGAGTTTGGCCCCGAGTTGTTGTTTCCATCCCATGCTCATCAGCTAACCCGACAGGAAGATTCTCCTTGTTTCTCATGCCGTAGTCAACTATTATGGACACGATGTCCATAATAATGGACAGCAACGGAACGGTTTGCATCCGGTTTGGAGAAAGTTCATAGTTAAGTTGGAGGGACCGTGGCTGGCGAAGAGAAACTCGAAACGGAACTCCGTACGTTCGAGCAACGCAAAAAAGAATGGCTGCAATCCCACTTGGGCGACTTTGTCGTCATTGCCGGGACGACAGTTGCTGGATTCTATTCCGACTATGAGACGGCCTTCAAAGCCGGCCTAGAGAGATTTGGTGTTCGTGGCGACTTTCTGGTAAAGCAGCTTTACGCAGAGGAGCCCGTATATCTGATTTATTGATGGAGCTGTGTGAAACTCCCTTTCACCTCTGCCACATTCTTCAGCAAGGGCCGCACATAGGTATTGTCATAAGCGCGACTCGCTTGGAAGTAAGCGAAGGCAGGGCTGCGGGGCTCGAATTTCCCGAGTGGCCCGTCAGAGCTTTAATAGACACGGGTGCCTCCCTAACCATAATTAACCCGCAGATCGCCGCAACGTGCAAGCTAAAGCAGACCGGTCGCGCGAAGATAAATGCGGTTGGTGGGGAGGCCGGTGAGTTTGGTGAGTATGCAGCGGCAATTTCCTTTCCGGACACTGGTCTGCCTGCGTTTGAAGCCATTCGGGTTGTTGCATGCCCCATCATTCACCAACCCTTCTTTTCCTGCCTCATCGGCCGCGACATTTTAAGCAAGTGGCTGTTCATCTATGATGGGCGCACCGGCCAAGTCGAAATCCGTTCCTAAGCACTTGGCGCCGAACACCCGGAATTGTGGGTGTTTAAGAGCTCCCAAATCCGCGCCAAATGGTGATCGTCGTGTTCCGCCACAAAGTACAAATGGTCGACCAAGCGGAAGGGCTTCTTGAGCCGGGGATGCGGGATTGATCGGGAAAACAGAGCAGCCTCCAGCTCTGCAACTCGATCCACGAGCTGCAATCGCGCCTTGCGAAACTCGGCAAGAATCTCCTCGAGGTGGCGGGTGTTGTGGCCCGCTTCGTGAGTTTTCCGGTTGCTCAAGTCGGCGGTCGTGAGTTCAACCGCCCCCGCCGCGTAGTCGCCCACGCGTGCCATCCACAAGGGCTCGAGGTCGAGCAAATGTCCGGCATGCTCTTGGGGAGACCACTCTTCCCCCGGTTTCTGAACCAACCGCTCGCGGGGATAAGCCCGGACAATCTCCTCCAGCCTCGCAGGCGTGCCACGCAGGCGGACGCAGAGGTTCGGATATAACTCCACCGGAAACGTAAGTTCGAACTTCCGATCAAACCAGTTGGGGATTTGACTCATCGATGCACCGGGATCGAAAAACGAGTGAACACATATAGACCTGATTTCACAAATGCCAATTCGATCGTGCGGACACTTTCCTCAAGGGCTAAAGCCCATGTTTTTCCGAGGGTCTAAATGGCAGGGCTGAAAGCCGTGCCCTTCCACACATCGTGCTGACTGCCCGGACGAGGCGTCCGGGGCTACGTAGGCATGACTAATCGCTAAATTTCTACGCCCTAGCGGGACTCTCTCCACCCTTGGCAATCCCGGGCCGTCCCGGCTCGGGCTTTAACACTTGCTGGACGCCATCCTCGGACTTAGGCGGAGGCGTCATCTTGGGCAATTCCTTGCCGTCGATGATCATCTTGATCTCGTTGGCGTCGAGCACTTCGCGTTCCAGCAGTGCCAGCGCGATTCTGACCAGCGCGCCGTTGTCTCCGGCGAGGACGCCCTTCGCTGTGTTGTAGCCTTGGCCCACTATCCGGCGAACTTCGTCGTCGATCTTGACCGCCGTGGCCTCGCTGTAGTCGCGGTGTTGGGCGATCTCGCGGCCCAGGAAAATCTGCTCTTCCTTCTTGCCGAAAGTCAGCGGACCCAGATCGCTCATGCCAAACTCGCAAACCATTTTGCGCGCCAGTTCCGTCGCCCGCTCAATGTCGTTGCCTGCGCCCGTGCTCATCTGGCTGAGGAACATCTCCTCCGCGATTCGGCCACCCATCATGATGGCGATTTCCGTCTCCAGATATTCTTTCGTGTAATTGTGCTTGTCGTCGATTGGCAGCTGCATGGTTACGCCCAGAGCCATGCCGCGCGGGATGATTGTGACTTTATGCAGCGGATCAGAATTCGGCAGCTTGGAGGCGACCAATGCATGTCCCGCTTCGTGATACGCCGTCACTTTCTTCTCTTCTTCTGTGAGGATGAGTGACTTGCGTTCCACGCCCATCAGGACTTTGTCCTTGGCCAGTTCGAAGTCGTACATGAGAACGGCTTTGCGATTTTGCCGCGCCGCGCTCAAGGCAGCTTCGTTTACCATATTGGCCAAATCAGCTCCGGAGAAGCCTGGTGTGCCTCGTGCCAGGACGGAGAGATCAACATCATCGGCCAAAGGAATCTTGCGTGTGTGGACCCGCAGAATCTCTTCGCGCCCGCGCACGTCCGGACGATGCACCACCACCCGGCGGTCGAAACGGCCGGGCCGCAGCAATGCGGGATCAAGCACGTCAGGACGGTTGGTCGCGGCCATCAGAATGACGCCTTCGTTGGATTCAAAGCCATCCATTTCGACCAACAACTGATTCAGTGTCTGCTCGCGCTCATCGTGTCCACCGCCGAGGCCAGCGCCGCGGTGACGTCCAACCGCATCGATTTCATCGATAAAGATAATGCATGGGGCATTCTTCTTGCCCTGTTCAAACAGATCGCGTACCCGGCTCGCGCCGACACCGACGAACATTTCCACGAAGTCCGAACCGGAAATGGAGAAGAACGGAACATTGGCTTCGCCCGCTACGGCTCGCGCGAGCAGAGTCTTGCCCGTTCCCGGAGGTCCAACCAGCAGCACGCCCTTGGGAATGCGTCCGCCCAGCTTTTGAAACTTCTGCGCCTCGCGCAGGAATTCGATGATCTCCTTGAGCTCTTCTTTGGCTTCTTCCACGCCGGCCACGTCCTTGAACGTGACTTTTTTCTGCTGCATGGAGAGCAGGCGCGCGCGGCTCTTTCCGAACGAAAGCGCTTTATTCCCACCCGTCTGCATCTGCCGGATCATGAAGAACCACAGAGCAGCCAGCAGAATCAGCGGCGCCAGATTCAACAGCCAACTCGGCCAACTGCCGCTGCTGGCGTCCCGGACCGTGATGTTCACGCCCTTGTCGCGCAGCGTCTTGATCATGTCGGGATAATTCACCGGAACGGTGGTGTGGAAGGTCGAGCCGTCGTTCTGGAACTTGCCGTGTACTTCTTGCAAGTTGATGGTGACTTCTTTGACGTTCCCCTGGTCCACGTCCGTCATGAATTGCGAGAAGTTGACTTCCTTCTCTTTTTGCCCCGCTCCGCCGGCCTTTACCACTTGCCAAAGCAGGAACGCCGAGAGCACGATGACCAGCCAGAAAACCACGGTCTTAACTGTTGAATTCACCTAAAAACTCCTGAAAAAGTTGCGCCTGTTTCCAAGGAACGCAACTGGGGCTCCGCCACTGTATTAGATGCCAGCCACGGGGATTGGATAGAGGAAATTGCCAACGCTCTCATTCTAACGCTTCTTGTGGAAAAAAGGATGGAGTTCTTGCCGTGACTTAAGTCACGGATAGACTTCAGCTTGCAGCCGCCAAGTAGGGAAGATTGCGGTGGGTTTGTGCGGACGATCCCAACCCGTAACCTACCAGGAACGCTTCGTCGACCAAGAATCCGAAGTAGTCCGGCTGCAATTGTACTCTCCGCGCCGATTGCCGGTCCAGCAAGGTGGCCAGCTTGACCGATGCCGCTCCGCGGGCTCGCAGGTCATTCATGAGAAACTCGCTGGTCACCCCGGAATGCACCAGGCCCTCGATCAGCAAAACGTGTTGCCCAACGATGTCTAGTTCGTGGCTGAAAAAGATTTCCAGAAAGCCCGCCGGAGTGTTCTCTTGCTCCCGGCGGTACCTCGGCTTGATGAACTGGCAAATGACGGGTACTTCCAGGACCCGCACCAGGTCGGCCATGAAAATGAAGCCATTTTCCAACAGTGCCAGCGCGTGAAGGGTTTTGCCTTGATAGTCGTAGGAGATCTGCCGAGCCATCTCGCGCACCCGCTTCTGGATCTGCTCGGTGGGAATCAGCATGCGTAATTGCTCAGGTTTTGGGTTGGCATTCATGTTTTAGCTTTGTTCATGTGGGGACGGGCGCCTCGCGAGTCCGGTTTGTGCCAAGAATTGACTACTTTCCAAATTCTTTCAACGCTATCTCTCGCAGCAAGACCGCCTTGTCGTCACCGCGGCTCGGCCTTAACTGCGCGGCTGCCCGAAAACCGCGGACCCAGACCACATCCGTTCCGCTTACCACCACGGGCCACAGCTTCCGTTCCGGCCCCGCCACATGCCGCTCCTGTAGCAGTTCTTTAATTTTCTTAGCGACCTTGGTATGCGCCGGCCAGAAGCGATCTCCGGGACGCCAGTTCCTGACTTTCAGTTCTGCCGCCAACCGCGCCTGATTAATCAGATCCTCGGGATTATAACCTTCGGCAGCGTTTCCGGAAACCAATACTGCTTCGAAGCGGGATTCCGTCTCGCGAACTTCAACCGATCCGGGCACCGAAAGATGATATTCGTATTCCGACTCCTTGGATGTCTCCCTCTTGGACTCGAAGCGCAACTCACCCGTTTTCCTCGAAACCACCCATGCATCGGGCAACACAGTGGATCCGGCCCGGTTCGAACACAGCGCGAGAATCTGTTCCACGTGCTGAAAATCCAGCTGTAACCCCAAAGATTCGCTAGCCGCCCGGACCACCCGCCGGTGCAGCGCCAGAGGCAATTCCGTCAAAGCCGACAGACGAAGCGTACCTCCCGTAGGGCCGGCGTCCCGTTGGCTGTCGCGGCGGCGTCCCATCGCCGCTACCCAGACCAGCGGCAACACTCGCGCAACTTCCTTTGCCCAGTATTCCTCCTCGGCTCGCGCAATCTCCGCCGTCTCCGCCAATGCCTCGCGCACTGCAGGGTTCAGATAGCGTTCCAGGCGCGGCAAGATTCCATGCCGCACTCGATTGCGCATATGCCGCAAGTCGCGATTACTCTTGTCCTCGCGCCAAGTCTGTCCGAGCGCAAGCAAATAAGCCTCGAGATCTCTCCGCCGGGTTCCGAGCAGCGGACGGATGATGAAAGCTTCGGGGTTCTGCCCTTGCTGAGAGCTGAGAGCTGAAAGCTGAGAGCTGGTCGCGGACAACCGAGGATAGATCCCCGCCAGCCCACGCCCACCCGCTCCGCGAACGATTTTCAGCAACACCGTCTCCGCCTGATCATCCAATGTGTGCCCAGTCGCGATCCGGTTCAACCGGCCTTCCAGCAGCAATTGCCGAAAGTACCGATATCGCATTTCGCGCGCAGCTGTTTCCAGACTCAAATGTTTTTCGGCGGCATATGCGGCCACGTCGCCGCTTTCACGGCGCAGCTCTAACTTATGCCGCTGGGCCAATTCGGCGACGAACCGTTCATCTTCCTCGGACTCAGGCCCACGCAACTTGTGATTGAAGTGAATCACCGAAAGGACAACGCCTACTTCCTTGCGCAGTTCCAGCAACAGGCGGAGCAAGGCAACCGAGTCCGCGCCTCCCGAAACCGCGATCCCGACCCGGTCTCCAGCTTTCAGGAGCCCATGTTCCCGAATATATTCGAGTAGGCTCTGCCCCAGCCTCTGCACCGGAACATAGTACATCCTGCGGGCGTGTGGGACGGGCGACTCGCCCGTCCGAGCCGAGCAAAAAGCTCCGCCTGAGTGGGCTGTCAATTTTGAGCGCAGCGAAGAACCTATGCAACTTGCCTGACTGGCAACGATGACTGCAATTTTGCCTGGATTGAATTGCGATAGCTCCGGCCGGATACGATGTAGCCCCACGGTGCCTATTTCCGATTTTTCATCTTCTCCAAGAACCGTCTCACGCTCACTACCGCGCGCCTTACCGTCCCCCGGCCAATTTCCTGGACATCATCCCACGCGGTCACGCGCACCTCATAAAACTTCCCATCGAACGATTCCAACATCGCTTCCGCCCGTATGTGCGCCCCGATCCCGCTAGCCGCACGATGCTCCACATTGATCGCCGTGCCCACCGTGATCTCGTCGCCTTCGCAGTAAGGTTGCAGCGCATGAAAGGCCGCCATTTCCATCAACCGAATCATGTCCGGAGTCGAATACACCGGCGGCAGTTCGGGATGATGCGCCGTCAATGTGTGCTTGAACTCAACCGTCTGCTCCGCCGTCCCGCGCGCGCCAATGGGCATTGCTTTCGCCATAAGAGAATCCCCACAAAAAGAAAGAGCCAATGATTCTACCCAATCATCGGCCCATCCTTATATTTCGCGTTAAAGAAAGCTACGCCGCTACCTTCTCCTTACGCCGCGTCTCGATTCCATCGAGCGCGTGCCACAGCGCCTTCGCGGCATTCTCTCCCGCAGCCAGCGCCTTGTCTGCCATCTGCGGATTCGCGTCCAATCGTTTCCCTAACTGTTGGCGCCAGACCTGCGAGTGGTAAACATCCGCCGTGGTGTGCAGGGCGAAGTACGCGGTTACACGCTCGTCAGCGCCATACTTGTCCATCAGGCCGCGGGCCTTCTCCTTCGCGACGCGCGGTACTTGCGATTCATAAGCGTAGAACGCAGCCAGCGCCTCTTCCGGCGCGCCTTCACTGGCCACGCGATGGAAGAATGCAGTCAGCTCGGTAATTTCAGGCGCCGGACGATGGCCACGCAAGTCGCGGCGCGCGCCCATGCCTTCGGCGAAGTCCAGCCAAAGCTCCGAATGCGCTGGCGACTCCGCGCCCAGCGCGTCCGTCATGCCTTTTTCGTCCGCCATGTTAGCCAGCACTGCCTGGCGGAGTTCGCTTTCGTCGAGGCGGATACCCAACTCCGCCAGATAAATTGGAAAAGCTTTTACTTGGTGGTAGTAATCGCGCGCGTACTCCTGTAAATCCTCACGGGTAAGCTCGCCCGCACTCCATGCCTGATAAAAAGGATGGCAAAGCAGATCATATTTTGCGATACGCGTATCCAGTTCTTCGAAGAATTGCTTCGTATTCATGAATCCCCTCCGCAAACACCTTAACTATACGGGGCCGTCAGCCGGCGTGCAACCAGCCCCAAACCGGGAATTCATGATAGCAACAACGCAATTTCAAGCACGCGGAGCGCAACACCCGTCAGATAATGTAGGCGCGGGTGAGCCCTGCCCATGCAGTGTCAGGAAGCTGTATTTGTGCACAGAGGAAAGCGGATAGCGATTGCGGCGATTGTCTATGGAGCGTTGATCTCCGCTCTGTGCATAGCCGCAGTCGCACAATCGACCCGCCCCGAGATTCTTCGCATCTCTCCCACCAGCGGGCCAGAGGGCTCTCGGGTTGAAATCACAGGCAAGAATTTACTGAAAGCCTCAGCCGTTTCCTTGGGCAGCGCCGACTGCGCTTTCGAACTCGTTTCCCCCGAAGAACTCGTCGCTCTTATCCCGCACCGGAGTGTGAGTTCTACGATCACCGTAGTCACGCCCCGAGGCCGCGCTTCCAGTCCTTTCGCCTTCGTCATTACCAACGATCCGCGCGTCCCCGACGAGGTCAGTTACAAAGCCGGCTACGTAAACCCAGTCCCGGCGCCTCGGACTTTCAAGTCCGCCATGCTGTGGGGAATCGCCATCGCGGACACACGCGCCTCCGGCTACGAATCCGCCGAAGTGGAAATTGCCTCGACCCAACTCTCCTGCCGAGTCGATGGCAAGGACGTGATCCTCAACGACGACAGCGGCAACGTGCGTGGTGGACTCTACCGCCGCGACCCATGGTTTGGCACCAATCAAAACGATCCCATGCCCGTGACCCACGACACTGCGAACCACGCGGTCGTACTCGCGGTCGGCCAGCGCAGCGATCGCGTCTGGCACTTCTGGAGTCCCTCGCCTCGAGCCGCGCTACCTCCCGGCAACCTCGAAGGCTGCATCGTCAAAGCCAGCGTCAAGATTTCTCCGGGAGCCCTGCTGCAGATGGGAATGGACTATTGGCGCACTCCGACCGTCGCCTTCGGCACCGGCGGAAACAACCACGAAGCCGGAGCCAGCAACTGGTACTTCCCCTCCGACCAATGGCAAGAAGCCAGCTTCACCGATATCGGAGGCCCGCAATTCTAGAATCACGTGGGGACAGCCGGGGGCGGCTGTCTCTACGTGGGCATGGTTCTGACAACATCCTCTGCCCGCTCATTGCTAGAATAGAGACCTCCGATGCAGTTCACCGAACATTTCGACGTCGTGGTAGTGGGCGCTGGTCATGCCGGATGCGAAGCCGCCATGGCCGCGGCCCGCATGGGCCTCAAGACCGCCCTCTACACGCTGAACGTCGACCTGATAGCGCAGATGTCCTGCAATCCCGCGGTCGGCGGAATTGCCAAGGGACATCTGGTCCGCGAAGTCGATGCCCTCGGCGGCATCATGGGCGAAATCACCGACGCGGTCGGCATCCAGTTCCGCCTGCTGAATACGTCTCGCGGACCCGCCGTCTGGTCTCCCCGCGCCCAGTGCGACAAGCAAGCCTATCGCCTGAAAATGCGCGAGGTGCTGGAGTCGGAGCCGAATCTGAAGATCAAGCAAGCAGAAGTGGCCGACTTGATCGTCGAAAAGGCTTCAGGCGACAGGCTTCAGGCTTCCGGATTAGTTACGAACAGCTACGCGGAAGAGGTTGCCTTTCCTGAAGCCCGAAGCCCGAAGCCTGAAGCCGTGCGCATCTGCCGCGGCATTCGTCTTCGCGACGGCCGCACCGTCGGCGCCAGCGCCATCATCATCACCACCGGCACCTTCCTCAATGGACTCATCCACTGCGGCGAGCAGCAATATCCCGCCGGACGCTCCGGCGAGCCCGCCGCTGTCCTGCTCGGCGAGTCTCTAAAGCAACTTGGCTTGCGCGGCTGCCGCCTAAAAACCGGCACTCCGCCACGCCTCGACGGCCGCACCATCGACTGGTCGCACTTCCAGCTTCAGCCCGGCGATACCGACCCCACGCCCTTCAGCTTCCGCACCAAACGCGTCGCGCATCACGATTCGCAAGTCCCCTGCTACATTGCTTGGACCACGCCAGAAACCCAACGCATCATCCGCGCGAACGTGCATCGTTCTCCCATGTACAGCGGCCAGATTCAATCCATCGGTCCACGATATTGTCCGTCGATCGAAGACAAGATCGTAAAGTTCCCCGACAAGACTACCCACCAGCTCTTCCTCGAGCCCGAGGGACTGAACACGCACGAAATTTACGTCAATGGCATGAGCACGTCGTTGCCAGTCGAAGTCCAGTTGGCGATACTCAAGTCCATCCCGGGTCTTGAGACCGCGGAAATGCTGCGTCCCGGCTATGCCATCGAGTACGATTCGATCGATCCCACTGAACTTGAGCGCACGCTCGAAACCAAGAAGATCGCGGGCTTGTTCCTAGCCGGCCAGATCAACGGAACCAGCGGATACGAAGAAGCCGCCTGCCAGGGTCTGATGGCCGGCGTCAACGCCGCCCTGAAAGTGAAGAACGAACCGCCGCTAATCCTCGATCGCACCGAGGCCTACACCGCGATTCTCATCGACGACCTGATCTCGAAAGGCACCAACGAGCCCTACCGGATGTTCACCTCGCGCGCCGAGTTCCGCCTGCACCTGCGCATCGACAACGCCGACCGCCGCCTAACCCCGCATGGCCGCAGAATCGGGCTGATCCCCGACCCAGCCTGGGCCGACTTCCTGGCCAAGCAACAGCGCCTGGAAGCCATGAAGCAATTGCTGGAGAAAACCAAACTCACAAGCGCGATGCTGGAGAAGCTTGCAAGTGCAGAAGTGTTAACCCCCTGTCATCCCGAGCGGAGTGAGGCGGAGCCGAACGAAGTCGAGGGACCTTGTGTTTCCGCCCTCCACAAGAATGACGGCTCTAACGGTCAACAACTGAAGGCCAATGACCTCGCTTCCGCCCTCGGCCAAACCTGCGCCCAACTGCTCAAGCGCCCCGAAGTTACAATCGAGAACCTGATTCCAGCCCTCCGCGAACTCGACCCAAGGTTTTTCGTCCGAGAAGAGATCCGTGCAAATCCGTGCGAATCCGTGGCCGCATTGTCTTCGGAAGTTCGCAACGAACTAAAGTCGGTCGAAACCGAAATAAAATACGAAGGCTACCTGCTGCAGCAACAGCGCGCCATCGACCGCCTGAAGAAAGCCGAGCAGCGCGCCATCCCCGACTGGTTCGACTACCACTCGGTAAGCGGCCTCTCGCGCGAAGTGCAGGAGACTCTGCTAAAGATAAGACCGCGCACATTAGCCCACGCTTCCAGGATTCCCGGCGTGACCCCCGCAGCAGTATCGTTGGTGCATGTCTACATCGAGATTCAAGCCAAGCGCCGCCAACAAGCAGCCGTCCTATAGACTCACGTGGGGACAGCCGCCCCCGGCTGTCCGGCCGAGCAAAGCTCGGCAGTCTTACCCCAACATCCATGTCCGAAAATGGCCATCCTTTTCGCTCAGATGGTCTATCGTGGTGGGGAGCCCCAAGAATGAGCACGCGGTTTTACACCCAAATCGAAAGCCCGCTAGGCCCCTTGCTGATAGCCGCCGATGATGCCGGCCTGCGGCAAATCCTCTTTGTGAACGGAAGGCGCCCGGCACAACCGGAATCGTCCTGGAAACCAGACCGCGCCCCGTTCAGCGAAACCATCCGCCAACTCCAATCCTATTTCGCTGGAGAGCTGCAAACCTTCGATCTGCAACTAGCACCTGAGGGCACGCCGTTCCAGCTGGGAGTGTGGCGCAGCCTCTGTGAGATCCCCTACGGCAAGACCATCTCCTACGGCGAACTGGCCAGCCGAATCGGAAATCCCAAAGCGTCCCGAGCCGTTGGCCTCGCCAACGGCTCCAACCCGATCCCCATCGTGATCCCCTGCCATCGCGTCATCGGCAGCAACGGCAAGCTCACCGGATACGGCGGCGGCTTGCCCATCAAAGAAAAGCTGCTAGCCCTGGAACGCCACCAGCTCCGACTGCTCTGATCCTCGCAGGATGGAGGACGGGCGTCTCGCCCGTCCCGACGCCCGGACACGCCCTGACACTTCGTCCCCCCTTGGGTTACCATAGAACACAAAGATTCCGACACACTATGAATAAAATTCAAGTCGTACTCGCATCGGCAATCCTCTTGTTGCTCCCTGCTCGCGGCTTCGCCCAGGACGAAGTCAATCCTGTTCTCAAACCACCCAAAGGAGCTCAAGTAGCTATCGTAGTATTCGAGGACCTGGAGTGTCCCGATTGCCGCCGTGCCGCCCCCTTGGTGCAAGAAGCCGCGAAGACCTACAAGATTCCTGTAGTCCGCCACGATTTCCCGTTGCCCTTTCACAAGTGGTCTTTCGACGCCGCCGTCATCGCCCGCTATTTCGATACCCATTCCAAGCAACTGGGCAATCAGTACCGCGATTACATCTTCGAGCACCAGCCCGAGATTACGCCGGAGAATCTCCGCGGATATTCAGAGAAATTTGCCGCCGATCACAAAGTCGACCTGCCCTTCGTCGTCGATCCCCAAGGCAAGCTAGCGGCTGAAGTCGTCGCCGACCGTGACCTGGGAAAATCTATTCACCTCGAACACACGCCGACCATCTACGTGGTCAGCAACAAAACTCAGGGCAAACCATTTGTCGAGGTAGTGGACCGCACCCAGCTTTTCCAGTTGATCGACGCCATGAAGGCAGAGTAGCTGATTAGAACCCCGTCGTCCGCGAGGTAATTCATGGCTCTAAGCTTCGCAAAAGAGATTCGCCCCATGTTCCGCGACACTCCCGACGTGGACACGATGAAAGACTTTGGGTTTGATCTTTCGTCGTTCGCCGATGTGAAAGCTCAGGCCGAAGAGATTTATACGCGCGTGCTCGACGGCAGCATGCCGTGCGACAAACCCTGGCCCAAAGACCGGATTGCGATGTTCAAACGGTGGATGGAAGAAGGGATGGCGCCTTAGAGCGGCAGCCCTGGCTTCGTCAATCGACCGATTGATCGCTATCCCCTTTCAAATGCGTGCTTCTTCTCCAACTCCTCCAGCGCCGCTCGCATATTGGCCTCGAACTTCTCCGCCTGCGCCATCAAAGAAGGATTCGCCGTGGCCCGTTCCCCGTCCAGCGTGATCAGCCCCTGCGCTTGCAGTTTCCTGGCGACCTCCAGAAGGTGCTCGGAAGACGTCTCGACGTACAGCGCCTCAGTAGGATCCCCGATCCAAGCCGTCCCGCCCACGAGTCGCGTCTGCCAGTACACTTTCCGTGCCAGCAGCAATTCCATCTCGTCATCACTCGCCTTACCGAACATCCATTTCTGGCGCTTGAAATCATAATGACGACTGGAAAATTGCACTGGCACGAGCTTGCCCGACTTCGCAAACTCCAACTGTCTTCGGTCCACTTCTTTGCGCAACGCATTGATGACCGGGCCTTCTATATCCTTCGCCTCAAGCGACGGCACCAACTCGCGCACTGTGGCCGACAAGTTCACTGCTACCTTAGCGTGCAAACCAGCTGAGTTCTCCAGCCGGATGTCGGCATGCAGCACAAAAAAATCCGCACCCGAAGTGGACTTGCGAAAAGGCCATTCCAGATGAAATGAAAGAGGGATTCCCGCCAGGGTCACATAGATTTTCTTTTGTCCGGTGCCATGGCCGGCAGCGTGATCGCTCATACCTGCTCGTTCTCAAAATTGAATTTGACCGATATTTTAACGCGAGTCAGGAAAAAGCGGACCTGCCAAGGGCACAGATCAACCTTTCCGTTCCACTTTTACTATCTTGATTCTTGTCTGGCGAGATGCCCTCCCGATAAGAAATAAAAAGGCGGCCCACCCTAGGCCGCCTCAACGGAGAACTGACAACTGACAACCACAGATGGACTACTTACCGGCTACCGCGCCTTTGGCCAGACCGTACGGAGCGATCTCGCCAGTCGTCATCATCGCAGCGATTTTCGCCACCAGATCAGCAATGCTCCTTCCGGTATCGAGATTCGCATCCACCGCGGGATGCCGTTCCCCATCGGTATGCATGACCAGAACGCGGGTCGCGGCCTGCATCTTCTTGATCACGTAAGGCAAGTGATGGCGATCGTTTTTGGTCAAGGTGGGACCGAGAATTACCAGGTCGAACCCCCCACGGCGCACCGCCTCGTCGATCGCCTTGCGGCCCACCGCCGTCTCTACCTGATGGCCCGCCTTTTGGATGGAAGGTGCTTGTGAGGCAAGTACTTGCGCGTCGCCCTCACCGTAGAGAATCTTGAGTTGAAATGACGACTTCTCACTCTTTGCCATAATGTGATCAGAGCCAGCCTTTCTTGCCGCTGGCCTACCACGTTAGCAACCCGCGGAAGATAAGAAAACGTCACCGAAGACCACGTACGAATAGGGCATGCCGCCACTCGAACTTGGCCCGCCGGTTATGAGGATTACCATGCATCGTCGCCTCTTGGGCCGTCGCAAGCGTTGTTGACGTGGATTCCACCTGCAATTGCTGTCCAGCCGAAGTACAATGAAGCGACACTGGCTGCACGACATTAAAAAGTCTAGTCCGCGGAGGAATATTTCATGCGTGTGCTAGCCGTCTGCTTCGTCTTGATCGCACAGTCCTTTCTGGCCGCAAGCGCAGCCGCCGAGCAGGCTGATCAGACCGACTCAAGCGCCACCATCACCTGCGATTTCGCCGACGAAAAAGAAATCACGGTGCAATACAACGTCTCCGTCATGAGCGATAAGGACCAGCCCCGCAACGGCAAAATATGGCTGCCAGGCGGGTCCCCGCTCACGCTGTTCACCCAGGTTCCACTCATACTGAACCACGTCGAGCTCGCCGTGGGCGCGTACACCCTGTACGTCATCCCGAACAAGAAAGAGTGGACTCTAGTCGTGAGCAAGAACGTCACCGACCCCAAGAAGTACGACGAAAAGCAAGATCTGGTGCGCGCTCCCATGGAAATCGGCGGAGTCGACTCGCCGCCAAAACGGTTGCAGGCTTCCTTTGCCCACATCGCGCCCAAGCAGTGCAGCATCCGCCTGTACTACGAGACCACCGGAGCTTTCGTCGAGTTCAACGAGAAGTAGCTGGATGGGACGGTCATTTTGAGGAACGTTTTTTTTGCTTCCGCAGGATCCGTTTATTCCTATCGCCGCACGAGTTACGTCCGCAGCATCGCCGATAGCTGCTTCACAAGCTTCGCATCGGTCATGTGATAACGATCTTCCTGCGGATACAAAGCTCCACCGAACATAATCGCCGGCCGCGCTTGCGTCGAAGTATCAAACACCGTTCTCGACGCTATCAGATGCACCTGCCAGCACCCGGTCCGCTCCACCACCTCTTTCGCGTTCCAAACCTGAATGCCGCCCCCGGGAAGAATCTCAATCCGATCGCCCGCGCGCTCGTTCAACTTCTTGATCAGCTCCACTCCCTCCGGCGCACCGTCTTTCTGCCCGCTAGTGAGAACGCGCGTGACTCTGAGATCCACCAGTTGTTCCAGAGCCTCGAAGGGATCCGGAGTGACATCGAAGGCCCGATGAAACACGGCTTGGCGCTTTCCGATCAACTGGCGAATTCGCCGGCATCTCGCAACATCAATTTTTCCGTCGGATTGCAAAATGCCAAACACCACGCCATCGGCTCCGTTCTCAACCGCCGCTTCCGTGTCCCGTTCCATGCTCGCCAACTCAGCTTCGGAATACGCGAACCCTCCCGCTCGCGGACGAACCATCACCATGATCGGAATCTTAAGTCGCCGTTTTGCCTCCTGGATCGTCCCCAGCGACGGCGTCAACCCGCCAAGAAAAAGCGCTGAACAAAGCTCCACGCGATCTGCCCCACCCTTTTCCGCCTCAATCGCGTCGTCAATCGATCCACAACAAATCTCAAGCAGAACATGCGCCATGGTTTCCTTCTTTTGTCGGAAAGTGGACTCAAATGCAAAATCATGCAGGCCAAACGCAACTTCTGGCACAATGATCGCATGCGCCTGCTTTTCCTCGTCGCCTGTTTCCTCGCCACCTCCCTTTTCGCGCAGAATCCGACCATTCAAAAGTCCAACACCATAGCCAATCTTCGTGGCGTCAGCGTGCTCTCCAACCAAGTCGCGTGGGCGAGCGGCAGTCACGGAACCTATCTGCGAACCTTGGACGCCGGAAGCTCATGGCAAGCTGCCCAGGTCCCCGGCGCAGAGGCGCTCGACTTCCGCGATGTGGAAGCCTTTAGCGCCGATCTCGCTTATCTGCTGAGCGCCGGTCCGGGTGACCGCGCGCGCATCTACAAAACCACCGACGCGGGCAAAAACTGGAGCCTGCAATTCACTTACGACAATTCCAAGGGATTTATCGATTGCATGGCTTTCTGGGACGCAGATCACGGCATCGCGCTCGGCGACCCTGTCCCCGACCATGCCGCCAAACTTAAATTCGAGCTGATCACAACCGATGACGGCGGCAAGAACTGGAAGCCGATTCCGCCCGACCCGCTTCCACCGGCTATCGAAGGTGAAAGCGCATTCGCCGCCAGCGGAACCTGCATCACGGTTCAGGGAAAGACCAACGTCTGGTTCGCCACCGGAGGAAAGGTCGCACGGGTATTTCGTTCGACAGACGCCGGCAAAACTTGGACCGTCGCCGAAACTCCCATCGTCCACGGCAACGAGTCCCTGGGCATTGCCTCCATCGCCTTCCGCGACGCGAAACATGGCGTGATCGCCGGTGGAGACTACCGGAATCCCGAACAGAGCGGCCCCAACCTCGCCTCCACCGACGACGGCGGCCTCACTTGGAAGCTCTCCACCGTGTCCCCGCAAACCTACATGTCCGCCGTAGCTTTTGCCAAGCCGGGCTCAGCCGGCACAGCCGTGATGGTTGTGGGAACGACTCGATCCGCCTACGCCGATGACCTCGCGAAAGCATCCTGGCAGAAAACCTGGGACCTGAATCTGAACGCGCTCAGCATCAGCCCAAGCGGCGACCCAATCGCCGTCGGCCCCAAAGGCCTGATCGTGAAGTTCGCCCCTGTGCGCTGAGCGCAAGATTTTGTGGAGGACGGGCGTCCTCGCCCGTCCAAGGCGGAGCAGAACAACCGTCTCGCTGAGGAGGTTCCATGAAGAAAGTCTTCCACTTCGACGCTCCCAGGGGAAAATATCATTGTGACGCTGCGATTCTCTGGTGTTTCGATAATCGCTTTGAGCTGGGCTTTCGCAAGTTTCTCAAGCGGATTGGGGTGGCCCACTCCGACCCGATCAAGATTGCTGGGGGAGCGAAGTGCATGGCTTCTCCTGAGCGTGAGAGTGATCGTGAATTCGTTTTGGAGCAGATTCGCAAGTCGATGCGGCTGCATGGAACGCAACGGGTGATCCTGATGGTGCATTCCGATTGCGGGGCTTACGGCGGCTTGGCTGGCGGTTTTCACGGGGATTCCCGGGCGGAAGCTGTCCATCACGAGCGGGAGTTGCAGCGAGCGGCTGCCTATTTATCCGAAGCCATACCTGGCATCGAAATACAAGGCTACTTTGTCGACTTCGAAGGCATTTGGGACGCCCAAGTCACCGGCTCTCGCGAGTCTCAGAGCCAGGAGATCGCTTGACGCTCGATTCCATCGCGTTGGACCGGCGACCGACAAAGCACCACGGCCAAATCCAATCAATAGGACGCTTCAAATCCTGCCAGGACTCCGTTCTTATTCGTGTACGCCCCGACGATCACGTGGTGGTCGTTGATGCCGTAACCGAAAGTCCGATCACCCCCAGGGACGTGAAACTTGTATACCTTGCCAGCGTGCCGCAGCGCCCCGCCATAGGTGTCCGTCGAACCTTCCCAGGAATAAACAATGTCGCCCAGATTGCTGATGGCGGCAGCATCCGAGTCAGGTTCGCCCGGCACATCAATCGTCGTATATTTTTTGCCGTTGTAGAGTGACGACTCCGAATTAAAGCTCGCATCCAGCCAAACCTCAGTCATCAGGCCGGCGTTGTTGATGCCTCCGCCGAGCGTGTCCTGAGCGCCGGGCACGTCCAGCACGGTGTATTTGCCGCCCTTCAACAGGAACCCATGCGAACCTTTCGAATCCGCGAAATTGCCGCTGATGCTCCCGTGGTCGTTGATCCCGGTGGCTTGCGACCCGGTTGAGCCCGCCGGGCCGATGTCGGTGAACTTGCCCTTGGCGTACAGAAACGCCTGCGCATTGTGGCTGGATGTCGCGTAGTAGCCCACAATCCCTCCCGCCTTATTGATCGCGAAACAATAAGTGTCCGTGCCTTTGGGATCGTCGACCTTGGCCAGGTGCGTGCCGGAGAGCATAAACCCATGCCGCACCCCGCTGCTGTCCACGTACGAGCCAACCATCGCACCCAGGTTATTGACGCCATAGATGGCGGTGCTCTGCGCTCCTGCAACTTTGATGGTTTTGAACTTAAAAATAAGCTTTGGCGTTTCCGCAGCCGCGGCGATGGATAGCAATGATAAAACCAATGCGAAGCGGCACAGACTTGAGCGGCGATGTCTCATGGATTTCTCCTCATCACAGGAATAAGCTTCGAAGTAGCCGGCCACAGAATTTCGGCGTACGAAACTATATGTGATCCGAAGCCGCTGTCAATAGAGCCGATTGTCCCTAGCCGGAAGCCGGACAAAACGGCGTCTGTCGAACCGCTTTCCCACTCCGCCAAGGTTTTCTCCGCGGCCTTTGGTGTTTGTCGCCGCCGGAGCCAGTCTTCTCCCACGTTAACGAGTCTGATTCGTGCCGGCTAGGGTGCCCCATGTATAGTCTCTTGCTCCCTCGATTTTGCTTTGCCGACCCTCGTGGCCTTAACGTCTTTGACTTTTTCTTACCCGCAACGCCACCCCACCGCTCCAGGAATATTCTTAAAACTGTGCAATTCTGAACACCCGACTCCTCCCCAACCAGATGTAACATTCCGCCTGCAGGGAAAACGCCGAGAACGGTCCTCCCCGTGGGGCGGTCATGGGTTAGTGTTCGATGTGACAGCATCGACGTTCGACCTTCGCGACCGCCCGCTTCGCCTTCCCACCGCGGAAGGTTGCATGCGGGACTCGCAGGTTGCAGCCTTGCTAGCTGTTCACAAGAGGGCCCACCCATAGTCATCATTGGAATTCGAACTTCTAAAGGAGACACAAAATGAAACGCAATTGCATATATAGCGCGCTTCTGGCAATCGCGGTCGTGGTCCCAACCTCGGCCCAGGTTTCGGTCTACATCGCATCCCCGCCACCCCCGCTCCGCTACGAAGAGCGCGGACCGATGCCCGGCCCGGGCTACGCCTGGGTAGAAGGATATTGGGCTCCCAATGGCCACCACTACCGCTGGGTCCAGGGACGCTGGGACCGTCCGCCGTATGAAGGCGCCTACTGGAATCACCCGCACTATGACCACTACAAAGAAGGCTGGCAACTCCACGAAGGACACTGGGACCACGAAGACCACAGCAACGGCCACGGACAAGACCACGCTCGCGGTCAGGACCATCATGGCGAGGACCACCACGACCACTAGCCACTGAAATATACCGGGAGGCCGGCCGCACTGCCGGCCCTCCCTTTGTCCAGGCGCCCGTCGCTCGCCCAGTGATCGCCAACGCTGGGTGACTGCACAACCAAGACTTCACAATCCCGTGATGAGCCCGAACATGGAACCCACCCGCATTACAGATCCTACCCTGATGGATGTTCTGGAGCAGCTGAAAAGCCGCGAACCGATCTTCCATCGCGCCGAACATCGCGGGCGGAACGAAGCCCCGCACGGGCGCGGGTTCAGCCAATCGAAGTTCGTTAGTTGGACTCAACTCCGCCCGTACTCCGTAATCTCTCCATCCACCGCCACCGCCACATACTTATGCGTCGCCACATCGCGGAACTGCACCACCTGATGTTTTTCCCGCGCCAACTGTCCCCACCGGCTGGGCTTCTCCCGATTCTGCTCGATGGCCTCAAACATCCGTCCATTCAATTCGAACTGCACCATCCGCAAACGCCCACTCCCCACGCGCTTCACCCGCAGCTTCTGACCATCCTCATCCAGCGTGACTTCCTCTCCGTTCATGAGCTGCATGGCCACCGACTGCAGCACCTTCTGCTCAACGCTCACCAACATTTCATTTCTCCAACCAACAACTTAGAACCGAGAACTGAGAACCGAGAACTGAGAACCGGCAACTAAGTCAAACAATTCCCACTTCCCCTCGAAAACGCACGGGCAAAACGTTCTTCCCACACCGCCTCCACCGCCGATTCAAGGCTCGTCGTCCCACAGTTTACTACTCAGATTCGTGCCAATCCGAATCCCGCAGCCTCACTTTCAAGCAACAAAAAGGCGGCCAAAGCCGCCGCTGAAGGTATGAACATGCCTAAACACGACGAACACGTAGGCCCGGACGCCCCGTCCGGGCGGCCGAGTAAAGCTCGGCAGGATTCGCGCGAGAAACGCAGCTCTAAAACCAAGGCTGCGGTGCCCGAAGCCCGAAGCCCGAAGCCCGAAGCCCGAAGCCCGAAGCCAGAAGCCCGAAGCCAGAAGCCCGAAGCCTAATGCCCACCCTTAAGCATCCCTACCACCCGGTCAAAATCCTCCAGCGTGGCATACTCGATCTCGATCTTCCCTTTCCCCTTGCGATCGCGAATCCGCACCCGCACTCCCAGCGTCCGCTCCAGCTCCGTCTGCACATGCCGCACATTCGGATCCACCCAGCGCGCCGTTCCCGGCTGCTTCTCCTTTTGCAAAGGGACGTTGGTATTGAAAACCAGGTCTTCCAATTGCTCCACCGACAAATGCTTGCGCACCGCCACATCGGCAATCCTCGGAATCATGTTCGGATCGAGCAACGTCAGCAGCACCCGCGCCTCGCTGAATCCCAGCCGCCCCTCCTGCAGATATTGCGTTACCGGCGCCGGTAGCCGCAGCAGCCGCATGTAATTCGAAACTGATTCCCGCGAAACCCCCACCCGCTGCCCAATCTGCTCTTGCGTCAGCTTGAAATCCTGGCTCAACTTCGAGAACGCGGCCGCCTGCTCCATGCAATTCAGATCCTGCCGCTGCAGGTTCTCGACCACCGTCATCTCCGCCGCCTGCTGGTCGGAGACTTTGCGCACAATCGCCGGAATCGTCGTCCGGCCCGCAATCTTCGAAGCCCGGCACCGCCGTTCCCCCAGAATCAGAATGTAACGCCCCTCCGCCCCCGGACGCACCGAGATTGGCTGGATCACCCCGTTGGCGCGAATCGAGTCCGCTAATTCGTGCAGCGTGGTCGCGACAAAGTCATCGGATACCGGCTCCTCTTTGGTGAAATACCGAGTCTGATAAGGATTCTCATCAATCAGCGCCAGTGGAATCTCTACCACCGCTTCCCCCCGCGCCGCCTGGGCCTGCACTTCAGACAAAACCACGGAGTGCGGCGAGGGTGGCCCACCCCCGCTGCTGGGCTCCACCATACGCGGCCCCGAAGGCAGCAACGAATCCAACCCCCGCCCCAAAGCCCGCCGCTTCTCAATCACCTTGTCGCTGACCTTATTCGCGTCCACTGCCTTTTCCGCCACTGTCGTCATTTTTTATCCTGTCATCCCGAGCGTAGTCGAGGGACCTTGTGTTTTCATCAGCCCCGCATCGATGCTCATCGATCTAATATATTGATGGTAGTCAATTTGTTCCGCTCCTTGATCCACCGCTTCCACCGCGGAGCATTCACCACCTGCTTCTCCTCCGCAGGACGCTCGGCCTCCTGCACCGGCATCTCCTGCACCGGCATGCTGTGCCCAATGATCTCTTTGGCCAGCTGAATGTAGCTCTCGGCCCCGCGCGAGCGCACATCATAGAGCAACGCAGGCTTGCCATGACTCGGAGCCTCCGCCAGCCGCACGTTGCGCGGGATCGTGGTCTGGCACAGCTTCTCGCCAAAGAATCGGCTTAGCTCCGCGGTCACTTGCTGAGCCAGGTTGGTGCGATCATCGAACATGGTCAGCACCACACCCTCAATCGTGAGCTCGGGATTCAACGACGCGCGGATACGCTCAACCGTATCGAGCAACTCAGACACACCTTCGAGAGCAAAGTACTCGGCCTGCATCGGAATCAGAATCGAGTCCGCCGCGACCAGCGCGTTGAGCGTCAGCAGATCAAGTGCCGGCGGACAGTCCAGCACGATGTACTGGAAGCGATCCCGCAAAGGCGCGAGCGCATCCCGCAGACGAAACTCTCTGCGTTCGACCTCCACCAGCTCAAGGTTTGCCCCGATCATGTTCTTGTGCGCCGGGATGAGCCACAACTGATCGAGCTCAGTCTTCTGTACGGCCTGCTCGGCGCTGGCCTCGCGCATGAGCAGATGATAAGTGCTGATTCGTTCGGGATCTTTGACCAGGCCAAGCCCGCTGGTGGTGTTCGACTGCGGATCGCAATCGACCAGGAGTGTATCCACTTCTGCCGCGGCAATGGACGAGGCCAGATTGATGGCAGTCGTAGTCTTGCCTACGCCGCCCTTCTGGTTGGCAACCGCGATGACGCGTCCCATTTAGTTGTCGGAGAATCGGGAGAGACGCTTGCAGAATAGGCCGAATCGTTGTGCGATTGCAATGACGGATTTCGGTGCAGCGAACCAACAAAGGCATTTTGTTGCAGCGGCAGTGTGTTAGCGATGCAAGGGGGCCATCTTTCCACAGAAATGTTCCACGTGGAACATTGCGAATGTCTCGAGAGTGTTCCATGTGGAACACTTTCCGGGTATGGGCGTGGTTCAAAGCCTGGGGGAAATTGCGACGAAGTGTTCCACGTGGAACGTTTCGTCAGCCTTTCATCCCGGGACTTCACGACTCGGAAGGGACTTTGAAACCCTAGTCGGTTGCTGGTTGTTTCCCACTCGGGTGTCCTTGCGTTCTACATTCTGTCTCGAGGACGAAAGGAATTCAGTTTGCTTATCGCTACTTCATCCCACTTGTTACTTTCTTGGTGCCGCCCCCTTATCTAGCCTGATGCGTGTTGTTCTGGGTTCCGGACGCCGATGATTAGGAGGCGGCTTGAGGAGAGGGGGATGTTCAGGGGGCGGAGCCAGGTGAAGTCTGGCGCAAGCTCGTGAGTACGCGCGAGCTGGGCTTGGCCAATCAAGAGAGCCAGGCGGCCGCCGCAGGCTACCAGGCGAGCGGCGATGGGGAGGGTGGTGTCGAAGCGCTCGACCGCGCGTAGGGTCACCACGTCGGCGGGAGGGTTGGGGTAGGCCTCGGCGCGTCCGGGAAATACATTGATGTTTGTCAATGTTAGTTTGCGGGCGACCTCGCGGAGGAAAGTTGCTTTCTTTTGGTTGGACTCGATGAGGGTGAGATGGATATGGGTGGCCCACACTTTTATGGGGAGGCCGGGGAAGCCGGCGCCGGAGCCGACATCGATGAGGCGAGTAGGAGCCGAGCCTTGCTCGGCCTGGACAGCCGAGGGCGGCTGTCCCCACGCGGTTCTTGCGGGGAAGAGGTAGCGGGCGGCGAAGAAGGATTCGCCGAAGTGCCGGGTTACGATTTCTTCCGGGCGGCGGATGGAGGTTAGGTTGATGCGGGCGTTCCAGCGGAGTACTAGATCGATGTATGTCGATATGTTTTGCAGTTGGGTGTGGCTCAGGACTGCAGATTCCTCGCTTTGCTCGGAATGACAATTTCCAGGAGGGATGGCGCCATTGAGGAATGGTTGGAGCAGTTCGGCGATGCGGGTGGTGTCCATGCGAATGGAGATTGTAGATGGTGGGGAGGAAATCTTAAATCGCAGAGTGCGCGGAGGATTCGCAGAGAACGTAAAGGGCCGCAGTAACGATGAAAACGCCGAGGGAATCATACGGCACGAACAGAACGCTCCCCTTTGACTCAGCCTTTTGTTGCAGCTAACTCCAGGGCTGAATCGTGCACTGGGGCGGAGCCGCAATTGTCTCCTGGAGGACTGGCGCGGTGTCTGCGATGATGTCGACCGAAACGCGGGTCCATGGCGGCCACCGCGCATAGTACGTAAAACAGCGCCGCATTCGCGGGAATCTGCAGGTTGAAATCCACGAAACTGTGAACCAGGATTCCGCTTATGCTCAGCATGGCAGCTAAGGTCACGGCGGTGTTGGTATCAGGTGGCCAATATCTCAACTTCTTTGTGGCAGAACGAAACAGGGTCAGCAGAAACCACGCGACGGTGGCAAACCCGAGCGCTCCCATTTCAACCAGCAATTGTAAATAGTCGTTATGGGCCATCCCGACTTGGAGGTTGGTCGCCAGCGTGCTGAACTGGGGATAGACGTCGCCAAATACACCCAATCCCCATCCCGTCAGTGGCTTTTGCGCGAACATTTTCAGTGCGTCGCGATCGATGGTTAGTCGCGTGCCTCCGGACAACTCCGTCCGGGTGCTGCTATGAATGCTAGCCAGGCGATCCAGTAATTCACCGCCACCGAGCCAGGCCAGTAGCCCCACTGCAATGACCAGGAAGGCGCTTAACGCAAAGGTCGCCCGCACGTTTTTTCGTCGTGTGATGAGAAAGGCCGCGAGCAAGAGCATCTGCGCAGCGAAGGCAGCCATGCCGCCTCGCGATCCAGACAGAAAAATCGTGCTCGCCATCACTGCCGCCGCCAGAGCCGCCAGCGTCTTGCGTGGACCCCGGACGCCGCCGGCAAAGGAGATGACGAGAGGAATCGGCGTCAGCATTTCCATCAGTCCGGCGTAGTGGTTGTGGTTTATATAGGGACCGTAAATCCAACCGTCAGCGGGAAGAGACCTGAGCCAGTAGAGTTTGCCGTTGGAGGCGATGCCCTGCAGCAATGCGAAGATCGCAACCGTGAAACCGTATGCGGAGAAGAACCACGCGAGAACCTTAACCTGCGACGATCGGCGCAGGGACTGAAGCACCAAGAAACACAAGAGGCCATAGGTGGCGTAGAGCAGTGCAGCGGAAGAAGTGTTGGGACGGTAGGCGGTTCGTCCGGTCGCCAGCTGCCATAAAATCAGACCCGCGAAGAGCAACGTAGGTAGAAACAGTGGGTTGCCCACTATTTCCAACTCGCTGGCCGCGACTTGCCGCATCGCCCAGAGGACGAAAAGCAAACCAGCGCCCACCTGCATGATCGAACTCGACCATGATTCGACCGCGCCAAATGCCAGCGGTCCAAACAGCAGGAGGCCAATGACGCCGTACAAGAGCGCTTGATCGAGGCGCGATCTGGAAGATGTGGGCGGCGAACTCGACTCGGGAGGCATCGCGAGCGGCAGTGAGGAGGTCACTGGCCACCCGCCGCAGTTTGCTGCGGAGCCAGGGGACGCGGGGTCAGGCGAACGCCACCAATCCAGAGCTTGCCACGAATCGCATTTCCGGCCGGCACGCGCTGTATGCGCAAGACCAGCAGCTTCGTATCCGGGCCAGTGTCGAACGATCCGTGCACTTGCTTCCAGAAATCGGCGTCTTTAAGCTCCGCGCTGGCAAAGTAGTTTGCCCCGGTAAACCGATCCTGGAGCAAGAAGCGTGGCCCACCCGCTCCTTCCAAGCCTTGCGACTTGAAATACGCGGAGAACGCGTACTTTGTATTGGGCTCGACTGGAATGAGTTGCCGGATACCTGCGTCTTCGATTCCTCGACTGTCAAAAACGATGGAAAGAGAACGGTGGCCGGAATGCGACTCGGTCGGGTCCAGCGCTAGCGAGACATCGGATGACTTCTCATACACCCAGTCGAATCCGGCGTTCAGTACGGGCAAGCTGAAATCGCCGTTGACCACGAGATTCTCCGGCGAAGGCTGATAGGCAGAAAGATCGCACAGACTTGCCGCTTGCCGCCAAGCCTGATGGGCCTGCGCGACTTCTCGCCGGTCGATCAGGTATCGGACATAATCGAAAACATGGCGCGTCTCCACGGGGTGTTGGAGTTGCACCATCTGGGCCCAGACTTTTGTTGCGGCACCCGGTTGATTTTTGGAGATCAAGAAATCCAAGAACGACGAATAGACTTCCGCGTTGGGTGGGATCACGTCCCGCAAAAGGGCGTCGACATCCGGCCGGATCTGCCAACAACGCTCCAAAGCTGCCAGTGGCAAATAGGGATCATGCTCGAGAACCACTCGGAATTCTTGCAGGGCGCGGTCCGTTTCGCCCAGAGCCGAATAGAAATTCGCGGCATACCATGCAACGTGTGGGTTGGATGGATCAGCGGCGACAGCATGTTGCAAAGCATCTTTCTGCTTCTCGCTGTTTGTTAGCTGCCGGCAGGTATTCGAGAGTTCGAGCCAGTAACTGGCGTTGTGAGGGTTTAGGGCCGTGGCTGATTTGAAGAATTGTGCTGCAGTCGCTGGTTCACGGCGCATGCGCAGGAAATAACGCCCAAGCCGGTATTGATATTCCGCATTCCCCGGCTCCAAGCGGGCGGCCGTTTGCAGGCTTGCGAGGTCAAGCTTCTGGGAAAAGCGATCGGCGAGAAATGCTCGCGCCACTAATCCAATGTGAACCACCGAGAGAGCGAGGCATGTCCCCAAGAAGATGATCTTCCGACCTGGGGTTCGAAGCGCAATTTTCATGCGAACGCTTTCGTGCGAGTGCCTCGACTCAGATACTTCGCCCCACTACGCTCCACCGGAATTGGCTTCAGAAACCACTTCCTCCGCATTGCTCAGGGCATCCTCTTGATAGTAGCCGTGGCCGTATTTTCCCTGATATTCGTAGTGGTAATAATAATCAGGCGAATTGAGATCGACCGCGTTCACTAACACGCCGCACACGCGCGCGTTCACTTGCAGGAGGATATCGCGGGCGCGCCGCAAAGCTGGTTTTGTAGTGTGTCCGGACCGAATGACGAGGACGACGGCGTCGGCGCCGGTCGAGATGACTACGGCGTCGGTCACCGACAGCGTCGGCGGAGAATCGATGACAATGTGGTCATAATGTTTCCGCAGCTCGTCAAGAATGTCCTTCATTTTTGTGGAGGCCAGAAGTTCGGCCGGGTTCGGCGGCGGAGTGCCGGCTGGGAGTATGAAGAGTTCAGGCAGAATCGTGGATGGAATAATTGCCTGTTGAAGAGTCGCGGTGCCAGTGAGTACGTTGCTCAGCCCAATCTTTGGACCCATGCCGAGTGTTTTGTGAATACTGGGCCGGCGAAGGTCGGCATCAATCAGCAAGACCCGCGTGCCCTTCTGGGCCAGCACAATCGCGGAGTTGACGCTGGTGGTGGTCTTGCCTTCCTCGGGAAGAGCGCTGGTAATGAGAATGACCTTGGGAGGGCCTCCCGCGAAGGTGAGGAGTAATGAAGTACGCAGCGCGCGGTAGGACTCCGCCATCTGCGACCGGGGACGCGATTTCGTTACCAGTTCGACGGCCTCTTGGGAGGAGGCCAGCGCCAGCTTCTCACGACCGCCCATTTCCCTGGTGGTTCTCGATCCGAGAGGAATCATGCCTAAAGACGGAAGCGCCGAGATGGTTTGGGCTTGCTCCGGAGTTCGCACCGTGTTATCCATGCCCTCCAACAGGAAAGCTAGTCCGATACCGGTGGACAGGCCCAACGCCAACGCAAAGGCAAGATTTCTAAGAAGGTTTGGTCCCGAGGGTGCTGTGGGCACTCGAGCCACATCCACGATGCGGAAGTTGTTCGACCGCAAACCTGCGGTAACCCCGGCTTCTTTTAACTTCTCCAGCAATCCTTCCGAGAGCGTCCGGTTGGCGTCGACGTCGCGCTTGAGCAAGCTGTATTCGATGGCACTCTCGTTCAGCTTGTTAGCCTCCTGTTTTTGCTGCTCCAGAGCGCTGCGCAGCATGCTTTCGCGCTGCACGGCGGCAAGATAGTCGCCGCGCAAACGAGCTGCTACCTTGCGCATTTCAGTCTGAATTTGCGCGTCGACTTCTTTGAGTTGACTATTGAGCTGAGCCAGTTTCGGATAGGAAGGCCCGAATTGCGTGCTCAGTTGTGCGACTTGGATCTTCAGATCGGCTTGCTGTTCACGCAGCTTTTCCAGCAGCGCTGAATTCGCACTGGAACCTCTTGCCGCGCCGTCGACGTTGGCGGCGGCGGCGATTGAGTCAGAATCACCGGACTGCACCAAATGATAAATCGATTCCTTCTCCATCCGGGCGGATTCGGCTGAGGTTAACTCCCGGTTCAATTCATCCAGCTTGGCGGTGGTAATGTTTTGTTTTTCGTCAATCCCGAGGATTTCGTGTTCCTTCTGGTACTGGACCAGTTTTTCCTGCGAAGTCTCCACTTTGATTTGGAGATCGACCAGTTGCTTGGAAAGCCAGTCCGACGCCTGCATGGTGGACTCGAATCGAGTCTTGAAGTTCTGTTCCACGTAGGTACTGGCCAGTGCATTCACTGCGCGCGCCGCGAGATTCTTGTCCGGGCTGCGGTAACGGATTTCGATGATCCGGGTATTGGGGACGAGTGAGACTTGCAGACTGCCTTTGAAGCTGGCGAGGACAGCCGAGGTCTTGGCGGAATCAGGCTGCATCGCGTCGGTTGTCAACTCCAGGGATGAGGGCGAGGGCTTGTTCTTAGCACCCAGCTCGGTCTGCTTGTCCAGACTTAACTGGCGAATGACCTGAAGAGCCAACAAATCGCTCTTCAGAATCCGCACCTCCGTGTCCATGTCGGACGGATCGTAGTAATCGATACTGCTGGAGGAATCCTTCAGGTTGAAAGTGACCGGATCCATTTTGTTAATGGCGATGCTGCCAACCGCTTCGTAGATGGGTGTGGTGCGGAGGGTGGAAATCGCGACGACGACGACGAACAGCGCCACACTTGCAGTTACAACCCACTTGCTCTTGATCAGAACCCGAAAATATTCCCGAAGCAGAGAATCTTGCGTGGAAGCACCAGGGTAGGCGCTCGGTACAGGGTCGCGGTTGAACTCAATCGGAAAAGAACTCTGGCGTTCGCGTACGATCTGGCCATTGAGCGGTACTAAGGGTCCCGAGTCCATCAGTGCTCCCGAAGAAAATCTGCACGGCGGCGAGGTCCGGTCCGATTCGCCGCTCTGCTCTCTTTCGAGTCAGAACCGTAACCTGAGTCCCCGTCGCTGTCTCTTGTTACTGCGATTGGGCACAGTCTAGCACCGTCAGGGAAGGACTCAGTGCTCCTAATCAAGCGGGTTCCTTAGTGTTAACGGGGGTTCCTGCAGGCTCGATTAGCGATTATCTCCGCTATACTGGCGCAGGCAAATTTCATTTTGCTCGTATGCGGCACAGACTGACCCGCGCAATGTCGCTGGGGAGGATGTGTTTTCTCTTCGAGGGATTACGTCGATGAACTGGTCTGAACAGGTTGTATTGGTGACTGGGGGGACGGGTTCTTTCGGCAGGAAGTTCGTCGAGCTGATGCTGCGCGAATACCGCCCGCAAAAGCTCATCATCTTCAGTCGTGACGAACTCAAGCAGCATGATATGCGGGCTTCGGGATTCGACCATCCAAGCTTGCGTTATTTCATCGGCGATGTACGCGATGCGCAGCGTTTGGAACGCGCCTTTTCCGGAGTCACGGTCGTGGTTCATGCCGCGGCGCTGAAGCAAGTTCCGGCTTGCGAATATAACCCCTTCGAAGCTATCCAAACCAATATCATGGGTGGCCGCAATGTCATCGATGCCGCGATCAACCTCGGGGTACGCCGCATTCTGGCTCTGAGCACCGACAAAGCAGTAAACCCCATCAATCTGTATGGCGCGACTAAACTCTGCGCGGAAAAAATGTTCATTCAAGCCAACGCTTATTCCGGCGCGCAGGATACTCGGTTTAGTTGTGCGCGTTACGGAAATGTGCTGGGCAGCCGTGGCAGCGTGATTCCGGTATTCCAGGAGCAGCGCAAGCGCGGCAAGATTACAATCACCGATTCCCGCATGACTCGTTTCTGGATCACGCTCGACCAGGGGGTCAGACTGGTGATTCGTTGTATTGAGCAGATGCACGGGGGCGAAATTTTCGTTCCCAAGATTCCCAGCATGAAGCTGGTGGAAATGGCTGAGGCGATCGCTCCCGGTTGCGATATGGAAGCGATCGGGATCCGGCCGGGGGAGAAACTGCACGAGGTGCTGCTTTCCGAAGACGAAGCTCGCCACGCGTTGGAGATGGATGACATGTATGTGATCCAGCCGGCACATCCCTGGTGGCGAAAAGAAAACTGGAAGCAAGCTCGGCCGCTTCCCGACGGATTCCGCTATACCAGCGACAACAATCCCTGGTGGCTGAGCGCCGAGGAGTTGTATGAACTCGTCGGCGAAACTTCTCCGCTGGTCGTCGAATGGCCCCAGGAAGAAAAGCTACGCGCCCCAGCCTGAAGGGAAACCTATGACCTTGGCTGCAGTGAGCAGTGAAGTGCTGGCTATCCACGGCGGGCCACCCGTCCGGAGAACCTTGCTGCCTTACGGACGACAATCCATCGATGAGAGCGACATTCGAGCCGTGGTCGAGACGCTGCGCTCCGATTGGTTGACGACGGGTCCCAAGGTCGCGGAGTTCGAAGAAGCGATGGCTGCCTGGGTGGGCGCGAAATATGCGGTCAGCTTCAGTTCTGGCACCGCCGCCTTGCACGCCGCCACTTTCACCGCCGGGTTGCAACCAGGCGACGAGGCCATTACCTCTCCGCTGACTTTTGCTGCTACAGCGAACTGTGTGGTCTATCAGGGCGCAACGCCAGTCTTCGCCGATGTGGTCGAGGACACGCTGAACATTGACCCTGAGTTGGTGGCGACAAGGATCACGGCACGCACTAAGGCAATTCTTCCCGTCGATTACGCTGGCCATCCTGCGGATTTAGATTCCATTCTGCAATTGGCTGAGCCTCAGGGACTGATCGTGATCGAGGACGCCTGCCATGCTTTGGGCGCGGAGTACCGCGGATGCCGTGTGGGCAGCGTTGCACACATGACCGTCTTCAGTTTTCATCCCGTGAAGCACCTGACCACGGGCGAGGGCGGCATGGTCACGACCAACAATGGGGCCTTCGCCGAGACGCTTCGCCGTTTTCGAAATCACGGGATCAGCAGCGATGCACGGCAACGGCAGAGTGCCGGCCAATGGCACTACGAGATGGTGCTACTGGGCTTCAATTATCGCCTGACCGACATTGCTTGCGCTCTTGGCCTCACGCAAATGAAAGGGCTGGAAGCGAATCTCGCGCGACGCCGGCAAATTGCAGCCCGATATGCCGCCGAGTTCAGGAACGTGCCCGGCGTGCTGCCGCCGCAGACTCGCCCAAACGTCAATCCCGCCTGGCATCTCTATCCAATACGGCTCGACTTGACCAGACTCTCGGCTGGTCGGGGTGAAGTGTTCCGGGCGCTCCGCGAGGAAAACATTGGTGTAAACGTCCACTACATTCCGGTTCACCGTCATCCGTACTACCGCGATCGCTTTGGATACAAGGGCGGGGAGTATCCCGTGGCCGAAGCGGCTTATGAGCGGCTGATAAGCCTGCCAATGTTTCACGGGATGAGCGATGACGATGTGGAAGACGTGGTCCGCGCAGTCTGCAAGGTTGTTAGTCACTTTGCAGAGTAGCCTTTCCAGGGCGGACGCACCCTTCCACTACGATTTGGGCCAGGAGATCACGATGTCAAAAGCGCAAGCAACACCGCAGCTTGGAGCGTGGTGCGGGGCGTTCGGCCACGAATACACCGTGCGTAGTTGCCTGACTCCCGAGCAAGTGGACGGGCTGTGGCAGAAAAACTATGGCATCACGAGGACGGAACTGAATCGCCGCTTCTTGGGGAAGATTTCCGCAGACGCGCGAATCCTGGAAGTGGGATGCAATATCGGTAACCAGTTATCGCTTCTCGATCGAATCGGTTACTCCAAGTTATACGGGGTGGATGTCCAGGACTATGCCTTGGAAATGGCGAGATCAAGGACAAAGAGTGTGAATTTCACCCAGGCCTCCTCATTTTCGCTGCCGTACGAAGACAGATACTTCGACGTGGTTTTTACCTCTGGAGTCCTGATACACATTTCGCCGAACGATCTTCCTGCTGCGCTGGACGAAATCCACCGCTGTGCGAAAAATTACATCTGGGGATCCGAGTATTACGCTTCAAACGTGACCGAGATCAATTATCGGGGCCACGGCGAACTGCTTTGGAAGATGGACTATGCCAGGGAATACTTGGCGCGTTTCGACGATCTGGAATTGGTGATGGAGCAACGGCTCCCTTACTTGGAGAACGAAAACGTCGACTCAATGTTCTTGCTGCGAAACGTCGCACAAGATTAGAGGTCGTCGAGATCGCAAGAGTTTAAGGTGACGGCATGAACATTGTTGCCATCGTCCAGGCTCGAATGGGCAGTACTCGCTTGCCTGGAAAAGTGCTAATGGACCTGGGAGGCAAGACGGTTCTCGCACGGGTCGTTAGCCGTCTGCGCCGCACTACGAGGGTCGACCAAATAGTCGTCGCTACGACCGATTCTGCCGCTGACGATGCCATTGTTCGGCAGTGCCATCAACTCAAGGTCGAATGTTTTCGCGGTTCCGAGAACGATGTCCTGGATCGTTACCACCAGGCAGCGCGAGTGTGCGCGGCCAGGGCCGTTGTGCGGGTCACCTCTGACTGTCCTGTGATTGATCCTCAACTCGTAGACGAAACTATCCAAGTTTTACACGAGCAGTGCGGAGACTACGCCAGCAACGCATTCCCGCGGACCTATCCCCGGGGCCTGGATACAGAGGTCTTCACGGCAGCCGCACTTGAGCGGGCTTGGCGCGATACTCGCGAACCCTACGAGCGAGAACATGTGACGCCGTATTTTTACGAGCACCCAGAATTATTCCGTCTGGTTTCGCAGCGCGGGCGGATTGACCACAGTCAATATCGCTGGACGCTGGATACCGCCGAAGACCTCGAACTACTCCGCACCATCTATGCGCGCTTCGACGACGGCGACGATTTTAGCTGGGAAGAAGTCATTCAACTCATGAAGCGCGAACCGGAACTCGCTGAACTGAATTCATGCGCGGTCCAAAAAGCACTGCACGGAACGTGATGCCGCCCAGTACCCTCATCATCCGAGCCGACGCCAGCATCGCGATAGCCACAGGCCACGTAATGCGCTGCCTGGCATTGGCCCAGGGGTGGCAGGATGCCGGGGGGAACGCCGTGTTTGCGATGGCGGAATCGACTCCCGCAATCGATGCACGATTGCTTTCCGAGGGAATGGAGATCGTTCGATTGCAAGCTTTACCCAATAGCGTGCAGGACGCGCGAGACGTTTCAGCGTTGGCGTGTGATCGCGACGCAGCCTGGGTAGTCGTGGATGGCTATCGGTTCGATTCCGAGTATCAACGGAATCTGAGGAACGCGGGACTGAAGCTGTTGTTCGTAGACGACCTTGGCCAATGCGAACTCTACTATGCCGATGTCGTGCTGGATCAAAATGCTCACGCCAGTGACAGGATGTACGCAAATCGTGAATCTTACACGCGGCTTCTGCTCGGTCCGCGCTATGCCATGCTACGGCGCGAGTTTCAAACCTGGCGCGAGTGGCGGCGCGAGATTCCCGCGATTGGGCGGAAGCTGTTGGTCACCATGGGTGGCAGCGATCCCGATAACTTTACCCTACGACTGATCGAGACTCTTTCGCGAATTTCCATCCCAGATCTTAAGATCACCGTCGTCGCCGGTGGCAGCAACCCGCAACTAGCTGAGTTGCAGCGAACTGCGGCGGAGTTGGGCCTGCCGATCCATCTTGTAAGCAATCCGAGCAACATGCCTGAGCTGATGGCCCACTCCGACATCGCGATTATTTGCGCGGGGGGAACTCTCTGGGAACTTCTGTACATGGGCTGCGCCACCTTAAGCTATTTCCGTACCGCAACTCAGGGACAGATCGTTGCGGAACTCGATGCCGTGGGGGCGGTAAGCAGCATGGGCTCAGTCGACGATTTTGAGCAGAATAGGCTCGCTCGTGCGCTGGAAGAAATGATTGCATGTCAGGATTGCAGAGAAAAGATGGCTCAAATGGGAAGGGAATTGGTGGATGGCAGAGGAATCAGTCGAGTTCTTGACTATGTTCTGCCCGGAAGCTTGAATCGTCCGGAGCTTAGCATGATCCCGATCGAACTCAACGAGCGCGAGGATTTCCTGGAAATGGCGCAGCAGCATTTCCGCGAATTGAATCCTATGTTCACGCCGGCAGAAGATTGGAAGAATTCCTACTTCGAGAACATTACGCGAAATCCTAGGCGTTCGCTTCGGTGGATTGTCTCCGATGGGCAACACGTGGGATTCATTCTTTTCGGGGTGGAGGAGCATCGGTTCTTGCCGCGTCTGACGGGAGCAATCTATGAAGTTCATGTCATTCCCGAGGAGCGCCGAAAGGGCTTTGCTCGCGCTTGTGCGAAACAAATCATTGACGAACTGTGGAAGGCTTCTCCTTCCAAGATTCAGTTGGAAGTGGTCGAAGGCAATGCTGCCGCCGCGGAGCTCTGGAGATCCTTGGGGTTCCAAAAGGTTACTGAGCGTTTTGTTCTAGCGGAGAAGACCCGGTAACGGAATGAAGATAGCGATTTCGCAACCCACGTACCTGCCGTGGATCGGCTACCTGGACCTGATCGATCAGGTGGATACGTTTGTCCTATTGGACAACGTTCAATTCGAGAAGCAGTCATGGCAGCAGCGCAATCGCATCAAGACCCCGACCGGACTGCAATGGCTCACAGTCCCTGTACTGTTCCGCGGACGCTTTGGCCAATTGATCAACGAGGTTGAAATTCGCGATATTGAATTCTGGCGGAATCATCTTCGCGCCATCGAGCTGAACTATCGACGAGCGCCGTTTTTCGATGACTATTTCGAGGGACTGAGTTCTCGAATGATGACGAGGATAAAGTACTCTTCGGCCGCTCTGATCGCCGATCTGGACATCGGTTTAATCGAATGGTTCATGGACGTGCTGGGAATTCAAACCCGTCTACTGCTTTCATCCCTGCTGAATCAGCGAGGCAGGCGGACGGAGCTGTTGGCGAACATCTGCGACTCGGTTGGAGCCAGGCAATATGTTTCGCCCTTCGGTTCCGCAGGCTACTTGTTGCAAGAAACAGACGTTCTGTTAGACAAGGGCATCGATGTAGTTTTTCAGCACTACGAACATCCGCAGTACCGGCAATTGTTCCCGCCGTTTTGTCCGTATGCCTCAATTCTCGATTTGATTTTCAATGAGGGAGAGCAATCGCTGCAAATCCTGCGGAGCGGACGGCGGACTTGCTTCCTGCCACAAGAAATCAGTGACCTGGTTTCAGCCAAGGTGGAAGCACGATGATGATGGGTTTCACAATTGGAGATCGGCAAATCGGGGCTGGTCAACCGGTATACGTAGTCGCCGAGCTTTCCGCTAATCACAACCAGGACTTCGACCAGGCGATTCGTCTCATCCAGGTTGCCAAAGAATCTGGAGCTGACGCCGTAAAATTGCAGACCTACACGCCAGATACGATCACGATCCGCAGCGATCTTGAGCACTTCCAAATTCGTGGCGGTACGCTCTGGGATGGCCGCACCCTCCATGAACTCTACGGTGAAGCCTACACGCCGTGGGATTGGCAGCCTAAGCTGAAACGAGTCGCTGACGATCTCGGGCTCGGTTTCTTTTCGTCTGCCTTCGACTCGAGTGCCGTGGACTTCCTGGAGAGCATGGGCGTGCCCGCATACAAAGTTGCATCCTGCGAACTGGTTGATGTTCCACTTCTCCAGAAAATATCGCGCATCGGTAAGCCGCTGATCCTTTCAACCGGCATGGCTACGATTGAGGAGATTGAGGAAGCCGTTAAGACTGCTCGCCAGGCAGGCGCCGGGAAAATCGCATTGCTGAGGTGCACCAGCGCTTACCCCGCTCTCCCCCGCGAGATGAACCTGCGAACGATTCCTGAGCTGGAAAGAAGGTTTGAAGTTCCGGTGGGATTGTCGGATCACACGATGGATATCGCAGTTCCCGTGGTGGCAGTAGCTCTAGGCGCATGCATCATCGAAAAACACTTCACCTTATCCCGATCGTTGAAGGGGCCCGACAGCGCATTTTCCCTTGAGCCGGCGGAGTTCAAAGCAATGGTAGAAGCGGTTCGGGTCGCCGAGAAATCTCTGGGAGAAATTCACTTCGGCCTCACGGACAGCGAACGAAGCAGCCGCGTCTTTCGCCGGTCGCTCTTTGTAGTCCAGGCTGTGAGGCAGGGAGAAGCTTTCAGCGAAGAGAATATCCGCTCGATTCGACCCGGGCAGGGGTTGCACACACGGCACCTTCCGCAGATCGTCGGCAAACGCGCATCCCGTGACATCGAGCGTGGTACTCCTTTGAGCTGGGACTTAGTGGCCAAAGCATGAGGCTGGTCAGTCCGTTGCTGAAGCACGTTGTATATCCTGGCCTGTCCAAGGCGGGGTATCTTCGTCGGGCGGGACGGACTGGACCCGCGGTGCTGACCTATCACGGCGTTTTGCCCGCAGGATACAGAATCGTTGATCCAGGCCTGGATGGCAATCTGGTGAGTGCGGATTCATTTCGCCGCCAGCTTGGATTCCTGAAGGATCAGTACAACGTAATCTCTCCAGAAGAATTCCTGCTCTGGTGTCAGGCTGAGCATGAATTGCCGCCGCGTTCCGTGCTACTGACTTGCGATGACGGCTTGCGGAACTCGCTATTTGACATGCTGCCGATTCTTCAGGAATTCGAGCTTGAGTGCCTATTCTTTGTCACTGGCGCTTCTCTCAGCCACATGTCCACAATGCTCTGGTACGAGGAACTTTATCTGATGTTCCTTGCAACTCCTGCAATCTTTACGTTGGAGCTGCTCGAAATCGGACGGCGAGCGGAGACAAGCCAGGAGAAGAAACGTTGCCTGTGGTGGGAGTTGGTAAGAAAGCTTTCGCAATACGACCTGAATCGCCGGAGAGCACTTTTGGGGAGAATAAGAATGCAGTTGGGACTTTCTGAGCGATGGGATGCCAGATACCGGGAGGATCCCGTACTCGGCCGCCGATTTCTAGTGTTGAACCAGCCCGAACTGCATCAACTTGCCGGGGCGGGAATGTGCATCGGGGCACATACCCTCTCTCATCCTATGCTGTCGCAGTCGTCGCCCGACGTGGCTTGGAGCGAAATCTCGGAGAGCAAGCACGGCCTCGAGCAGATTTTGGAGCAAGAGATATGGGCGTTGGCTTATCCATTCGGCGATTCGTCCTCGGTTGGGTCGCGAGAAGTGCAAATGGCCCAACGGGCTGGCTTCCAGTGTGCGTTTCTCAACGTGGGCGGAGGCTTAGGAACTCAGACTCCTAAATTTGCCTTGCCGCGGGTGCACGTCACCGCTCAGATGAGTCTCGCGGAACTCGAAGCGCATATTTCGGGCTTTCATCGTGCATTGCAGCAACTGTTTAGACCGGCCAGCCGGAGCACGGCTGTGGGGTCGAACGCTTGAGGGAGAACTGCTATTACAACCTTTTTGCGAAAACCACAAATCATTTGAAGAGCAGGAAATCTTGCGCCTAGTTCTGCACAGAGAAATTCCGGGCGAGGACATCCTGGCCCGCCAGTGGAATGAACTGGTGTGGCAAATGGAATGTCCGGAGGTCTTCTATACCTACGAGTGGGCACTCGCGGTCAGTCGGGCATATCAAGCTTCCATCCTGCCTCTGCTGGTGTTGGCATACGAGCGAGAGTCCTTGGTGGGCGTCGTGGCACTGGCAATCGACGAAGTGCGACGAGAAACATTTTTTCTGACAAATGCAACGGCGGACTATTGCGATTTTGTTTCATCTCCTGCCCGCCGGTTGGAGTTTGTGGATCTGGTTTTTGGGGAGCTGAGAAGATTGAAAATACCTGCGTTGGTAGCGGCGAACCTGCCGGCAGATTCCGCCACCTGCCGTGCGCTTATGGCCGCAACGCAAGTGCATGGCTACAGAACATTTTCCCGGCCGGCCTACCGGTGTGCTCAGATCGCGCTGGGATCGTGCGTGGAACGACGAAATCTAAGGGAGGTCGTGACCAACCGCAAGGCACTTCGCTATGCCCTCAAAGGCTTGGGAAAGCACGGACCTGTAAGCGTTGATCATCTGAAGTCGCGTGACAGTCTTCAGGCGGAGCTGCCGGAGTTTATGCATGCTCATATTGCCCGATTTTCTGCCGCGGGCCGGCATAGCAATCTCGCACACCCACAGCGGCAGGCCTTCCTCGCCGAATTGGCCGGCTTGCTCTCCCCCGCAGGTTGGATTGTGCTCAGCCGCCTGCTCGTAGGTGAGCATCCGGTGGCGTGGAATTACGGGTTCCAGTTCTCCGGCAGCTGGTTTTATTACCAGCCGACGTTCGACAGCGACTGGCGGCAATTTTCTCCGGGGTTCTGTCTGCTCTCGAAAATTGTGGAAGCTGGCTGCGACGATCCTGAAATTGAGCGGGTTGACATGGGACTGGGCGCGGAGGGTTACAAGGAACGATTTGCCACGGGTGCCCGGCAAACCCTGGACGTTACGGTTACCGCTTCGACTGTGCGTCACCTCAAAGAGGCTGCTCGCTATCATGTGGCTGCTGCCATCAAATCTTCTCCACGTCTGGAACATGGTGTTCGTCGGCTGCTGGGGCGTGTCCTGGTTGGAGGCGAGCAAGGGTGAAAGTATTGCTGCTACATTCTGATGACACGTTTCCTCTGATCGGTCACAGCGAGCGTTGGGACCTGGTCGTTGACTTTGCCCGGGCCCCCGCAGCTACCCACGAAAGCTGGAGCCGGCAAGCCGGCTGTCCGCTCTTCAACCTCTGCCAGTTCGCTGAAGAAATCGAGGACCTGCAACGGGTTCGGCAACTCCTGCAACTCGGAACGGGATACATGGTGGACGGGTGGGGAATCGATTGGTGGGAGGTGCTGTCGTTGGAGATTGTTCACCAGCTTCAGCAGTTCATGCTGGTCCACCGATTGTCGAAAAAACTAAGCGCAAATTGCGAACTGTATTCCAGTCGTCCTCATCCTCTCGCCACGGCTCTAGCGAGACTCCTCGGCACTCGATTGACGATCTTGGAAACCCGTGTCCAGTCGGTCATTCACCGGGCACGCCGCTATCACGACGCCCTTGCGCATCTAGACACCGCCCAGTTTGGCCAAGTGCTGGAGGATAAGTTCGACACCAATCATTCCATCCGCCGGCGATTCACGCGCCGTGGTCGCACATCGGGGCGGCCGGTCATCTTGTTGCCGTCAGCCTATAGCAATGTTTCCCGTGCTGCGCTTTCCCATGCTGAACTGCTCCCAGGCCTTCAGTTTTTGTTAGTCCACTCCAGGAGCAACGCTAGAATTACATCGCTGCCGCCGAATGTCCGCTCGTCATCGCTGACACCATACTTCGTTCCGCGCGACAAGCAGGAAACCGCTTGCCTGCTCGAGGCGTGGAATAGTTTAAGAAAGCAGCTTGTCGACGGCGCCGAAGAATTCAACACGGCTGATGCAGTGGGAGTGCTTGGACGGATTCCTGCGCTTCTGCCTTGGGGGATCGCCCTTCGCGATGCCTGGAGCCAGGTCTTCGAATCGGAGAATGTGACCGCTTGCCTGTGCGGCGATGACAGCAATCCCCCTTCAAGCATTCCGCTCATCATGGCCAAGAAACGCGGGCTTCCCGCCCTGGCCTGTCATCACGGTGCTTTGGATTACATGATGGCGATCAAGGCGAACCATGCGGATTGTTATTTGGTCAAGAGTGAGATGGAAGGGGATTACCTGAGGTGCATTTGCCATCTTGATCCGGAGAAGATAGCCATTGTTGGGCCGACTTCGTCGAAACCGTTGCTATGGCAACGTGTGGCTCGCCGCTCTGCGCCGTGGCTTGTTTTCTTCACCGAACCCTATCAGACCTACTGGTGGCGCAGCGATGAGGTCTATCGCGATCTCTTACCGCGTTTGTGCTCCCTCGCTCAAACCTGCGGATTGAGACTTGTTTTTAAGCTTCACCCCTTTGAAAGCATCAAAGGCCACCGGAGGATGTTGCGTCGCCTCGTCCCGGAGCATGAGCGCCAGATTGAAGTGCTTGCAGGCCCACCCTCGGATCAGTTGTGGAACACCACGCAATTGGCCTTGACGGTGCAATCTTCCACTGCAACGGAGTGCGCTGCCTTGGGCATTCCCGTCTTCCTCTGCGCATGGCTGCGAGATCCTTATTCCGGATATGTTCAGCAATTCGCGCGATTTGATGTCGGCTACGTATTGGAATCTTCGGAAGAGATCGCGAAGATTCCTGGGCTGCTTGAGAGCCAGAACCAAAAACCCTTCCAGCAGCAGACGGTTCGAAGCGCCATGGACTCCGATGACTTGGTGCATGTGTTTTCGAGAACTTACTCATCGGTTGCAAGCAACGCTCGAGAGCATTCAAAGATATTGAGCAGAACGAAAGCCGCACACGGAGTTGTGATTTAGTGACCAATGTGGCGATGAAAACGAAGCGGCCAATCCGACCGATTACGATCTTCACTCCTTCGTTTGCCGACGAAGACGATACCAACGCTCAAAACCTCACGGTGAAAGAGATTGTTGCCCGCCTGCCCCCGGAGCAGTTTCGGGTAATCATGATCACCGAAGGCAAGCCTGATCCTCGCATCGCCGCGCGCAAGAATACCAAGCTGTTGCCTTACTACAAGCATGGAAATACCGCCCACCTATTAATGCGATCCCTTGCTTTCCCGCCTGACGTCTACTTTTACCCGAGACTCGGGCCGCTCGACCAGGCAGTGTTCGCGCTGCGCAAAAATCTTCGGCTCAGGACGGCGGTAGTCACGCATATTGTGTCGGTAATGAACAACGCGGACGGAAAGAGTTTAGTCGCGCGCTCCATCGTTGAAGGTGATGCCGTATTCGCAAACTCAGCCTATGTTGCGGAAACGGTGCAACAAAGGTTCGGAGTCAAAGCTGGAACGATCTACAACGGGATCGATCGGCGCTTCTTCTTCCCCGGCGATCAACCAGCATCAACCCACAACGCCCGGCCGTTAACCGTTCTTTATGCTGGATCCTTTCGACCGTGGAAGCGAGTCGAACTGGTGATTGAGCATGCCGCACGCTGGCCGAATGTGCAGTTCCGTTTGGCGGGTCGTGGTGAAACCGAAGAATGCTGCCGCGCCTTGTGCCGAAAGTACGAGTGCCGCAACGTCTCCTTCTTGGGGCATCTGCCACCCGTGCTACTCGGGGAAGAAATAAGGAGGGCGCATGTTTTTCTTTTCCCCAGCATTGTCGAGGGTCATCCACAAGTGCTCGGACAAGCGGCGGCTTGCGGCTTGCCGGCAATCGCCATGAATGTGTACCGCCCAGAGTACGTGTTACACGGAGAGACCGGCTTCCTGGCAGAGTCAGATGCGGAACTAACCCGATATTTGGACGTGCTGCTGAGCGATCCAGCGATGCGGCAATCGATGGCGTCGGCCGCTGCCCGACATTCACGGAAGTTTGATTGGGATCGAGTTACGGAGCGGTGGGCGGGAGTTTTTCAGGAAGTTGTCGCTCAACGTCAGAAAAATTAATCATGTGCGGAATATTTGGCATGCTCGATCCGGCTCGTCCCTTAGGAAATTCTGCACAGGCTTGGGCAGAGCAAGCGCAGTTGCGCCTGCGGCACCGAGGGCCCGATGGCCACCAGCGCGTAACGCTTATGAATGGACGCTGCCTGTTGGGTCACCTGAGACTGGCGATAATCGACATCGAGGGTGGTGCTCAGCCGATCAGCAACGAAGACGATACAGTTTGGGTGGTGTGTAACGGCGAGATTTACAACTATCTTGAGTTGCGCAAGAAATTGGTGGCGCTAGGCCACCGCTTTTCTACCCAAAGCGATACCGAAGTTCTGGTGCATCTGTTCGAGGAGAAGGGAACCTCGATGCTCGACGATTTGGAGGGCATGTATGCGTTCGCCATCGTCGACACTCGCAAAGAACAGCTGTTTCTAGCCCGTGACCGTTTTGGAGAGAAGCCACTTTATTGGGCCCCCATCCACGACGGCAGGGGTCTAGCCTTCGCCTCGGAGTTGAAGGCCTTGCTGCCGCTGGAAGATATGGATCGCAGCCTGGACGTGGCGGCTGTGGCTCAGTTCCTGGCGCTGGGTTACATTCCTGCACCACGAACTCATCTCAAGGGAGCGTCCAAGCTTCGGGCAGGGGAGGCAATCGTCTTCGGGCCTGGATCGGACCAGCGTACATTTCGGTATTGGCGACCCGAATTTGTCCATTCGAATGGCCACCGGCCTTTCAGCCAAGAGGATGCGATCGAGGCCGTCCGGCATCGTTTCCGGGAAGCCGTCCGGTTGCGCCTACGCAGTGATGTGCCAGTCGGCGCGTTCCTGTCCGGCGGCATCGATTCGACGCTCGTGGTCAGCACTATCCGGGAGCTCCTCCCCAACACTTCTCTCACGACTTTTTGTGCATCCTTCGATGAGGAAGAACTTAACGAAGCGCCATACGCCAAGCAAATCGCGGAACACATCAGTTCTGATCATCATGAAGTGCGGTTTTCCTCGGCTGAACTTCTCAACATTTTTGACGCTCTCATTGATCACTACGACGAACCTTTTGCCGACGCCTCGATGTTCCCCACGTTCGCGGTTTGCCGGGCTGCGCGTCAGCACTGCAAGGTCATGCTGTCAGGCGATGGCGGAGACGAATGTTTTGGTGGTTACCGGCCATTCTTTTCATACTCTCGCTGGCACCCTGTCCGCCGCGTGCCGGGGATTCATCTCGCTGCCGACCTGCTGCTTCGCCGCTGGGACACTCGATGGCGTGGTATCGGTCTGCTGAATTTTCTGCAAAAGAATGATTGGCAGCTTCTCTATCCTGAACTGGAACGATCTTCGACCCTTTCCTGCTTTCAGCCTGAGTATCAAGAAAGCGCCCTTGCAGGGCTAAAGGAATTGAAGGATGCGGCCGTACGACACGCGCGTTTAAGCTATCCGCTTTCGGCGATAGAAGACATGGCCAACGGATATTTGCCTGAGCAGATTTTGGTGAAGGTAGACCGCGCCAGCATGTTCAGTGCGGTCGAATGTCGAACCCCGTTTCTGGATCGAGGCCTCTTTGCATTTGCCGCGTCCTTGCCACTCGAGTATCACATCGCCCACGGTCAGGGTAAGGCTCTGCTACGCCGCTGCTTGCCGGATTGGGTCCCTCCGGAAGTGCGTTGCCGCCGGAAGCAAGGCTTCACGCCGCCGCTCGATACCTGGTTTCGCACCAGCCTGCACCGCCAAATGGAGGAAGCAATCGCGGATATTTCGGGGCGGCTGCGCCATGTGATCCTACCGACCACAGTTGCCAACCTTTATCAACAGCATAAAGCCGGCGCTGATCGAAGCCCACTGCTGTTTCGCTGGCTGGTTTTAAGCAGAAGACTAACCCAAGCTAGGAGCGCGCACGCATGAGTCTGCAACCCATTCTGCTCGCAAGTTGCGTGCGATTCCACAGTGTGCGAGCGATCGCACTATGAATGCGACCGCGCAGTTGAAACGAGAGCAGTCTTCTCCACCGGCGGTGGGTCTGCCTCGCATCATCAATAACTCCGTTGCCTTAGTCTTGCTTGACTTGCTGAACAAGGCGATTCCTCTCATCGTGTTCCCGCGAGTGGTTCGCGCTCTCGGACCTGCGGTGTACGGACGATTGGGGTTCGCTGGCGCAGTCGCTGGCTTTTTTGGCCTGCTGGCCTCACCCGGCTTCTCTACGTATGCGCTGCGAGAAGCAGCCAAGAACAGCGAAAAGGTTGCATTCCTCGTTAAGCACGTTCTCGGGGCACGGGTTGTGTTTGCGACTGGCGCCTACGTTCTACTCGCGCTCTTTACCTTGTTGTTTGCGCCGCCGGACGGCCAGACCCGTCTTTTGATAATGCTTTCCGGTCTGGCTTTTGTGGCAGGCAGTCTTGACACACAATGGATTTTCGCCGCTCGCTCGCGCATGTCGATGATCGCGGCGCAAGGAGCGCTGGCACAACTTGCCTATGCTGGCTTAATTCTCGCGCTAGTTCGCGGTTCCGGCGACGCGTGGATTGTTCCGTTAGCAACCTTGCTCTCCCTAGGTCTGAGCACTGCGTTTATCTGGCTGCCAGCACGCCGCGAATATCACATTCCCCTGCCCGTGATCTCGCCGCAAACCTGGGGTATTTTCCTGCCGATCTGCCTGGTCATGGGATTTTCCAGCCTCATGTCAATGATCTATGACCAAATCGATGTCGTCATGCTCAAGTACCTTCGACCCGACGCAGAACTGGGAACGTATGTGGCCAGCTATGGGCTGATGACAATGGCAATGTCTTTCCTCCCGATCCTGGGCCAGGTGTTTCTGCCGTTGCTCTCGGAAACCGCGGGCCAGGGTCGCAATGCACAGAATCGCAATGCTGAGAAAAGATATCTGCGCTGGTTCGGCAATGCTACCGTCGGTCTGGCTTTACCGATCGCGGTCGGCGGCTTTATCTTGGCGGTTCCTCTCACTCAGTTGGTTTTTGGAAGTCAATATTCGGGGTCGGGAATTCTATTCCGCTGGCTGATGCTGACCATCATCACCGGCCCAGCGGCAAGCTATTGCGGAGCACAACTCATACCGAATGGCCGGGAAAAGAAATACCTCGTCGCGGTTCTCGCCGGAGCGTCAACGAATGTGGTGCTGAATCTGTTCTTTATTCCCAAGTACGGAGCCCTCGCGGCTGCGTTCACAACGGCCTTCAGTCAAGGTGTTGTCGCACTTATGAACTACTATTTCGTGAGGGATCTGACCAGGCCACCTCTGTTCGCCGCGGTGGCAATGTCGGTTCCCGCCACCTGTGTTATGGCAGTCAGTCTTGTAACCGTGAAGACAATGTTCCCGGTTCATGTCTTGGTACTAGTCACTCTGGGAGCCTTGGCATACCTTGGTGTTTACACACTGAGTCTAACTCTGTGGAATCGAATCAGCCATTCGGTAAATGTATTGTGAGCAAGGCGTAAACGATGAACAGTGCGTCCGCGTCATGCGAAGCCGCCGTATCCGCGCAAAGCGAGCAGCAGTCTACTTCTGACGCTGCAGGAGACGCCGCAGGCAAGAACTATTGGAATTCAATATGGGAGAAGTTGCCACCCGTGCAGCGATATGATGGGCCGGTCCATGAGCAACACCCCGTGCTGTCAAGATTTCTTTCCAATGCCGGTGGGGGCGATGCCATTGAAATCGGATGTGGCACCGGCAACTACATGATCTACATAAACAAGGAATTTGGATACCGTGTGGATGGACTCGATTACTCGAATAACATGGAATATGTTCGAGCTAATTTGTCTTGCAACGGCGTCCAAAACGCAGAACTCATCAGTGCGGATTTCTTTGAGTTCGTACCTGCGAAAAAATACGACCTCGTCCTCTCGGGGGGCTTCGCTGAACACTTTGACGACCATGAGTTAGTAGTTAGGAAACACGCAGAATGGACGAAGCCGGGCGGACTCGTGGTCATCATTGTGCCCAATTTAACCCACATTCACAGGTTGCTTTGTGGCTGGTTTGCTCCCAAGGTCTTGCGCGTGCACCGCTTTGCCCTGATGCGAAGTGCCGTAATGCGTCAGACGCTGGAGAAGGCTGGCTTGCGAGTACTGCATTGCGATTATCACAAGACGTTTCGTTGCACGTACGCCCTGCCAAAAATGGTCGATTTTCCCGTCAGGGCTGTCCAAAAACTGTTAAGGATCTCTAGACTCGATGACATCGGTAATCGCTTTAGTAGTCCATACCTGATCGCAGTCTCCAGGAAGAGCTGAGCCGAATATGTGTGCATCAGCGGCCAGTACGCAACCGGATCTGCGGATGGTGAACTGCCAGTTCGGAGGAAAAACACATCAACCCACAATTCGTGTCCTGACTCTCACGCCCTTTTATCCCACTGCCTCCGACGATGCAGAAGGGTGCTTTATCGCGGAGCCATTGCGGGCAATGAAGGAGTTCGGGGTCAACAGCTCTGTCGTGGCTGTGCAGCCGTTGCATCGCGGTAGCGTAGGATCGAACGCCATTACGCCCGTGGCGGCTTGGATCCGCTATCCTTCCATTCCAGGTGGAATCGGTCTCGCTTCCGCAGGGGCCTTTCTTTATGCAAGTCTCATTTCCAAGGTCCGCAAATTGCACCGTTCGCACGGGATCGATCTAATCCATGCCCATGCTGCGCTGCCGTGCGGGCATGCAGCGGTGCTATTGAGTCGGGAGCTGAAGATCCCTTGTGTGGTTACCGTCCACGGCCTGGACGCATTCTTCGACAACCAGGTTCGCGGATACGCCGGTGAATGGTGCCAGCGCGTTGCCCAATTTGTCTATCGTTCGGCATCGCGGGTGATTTGCGTCAGCGACAAGGTTGCCAAGAAGGTGGTCGACGGCGCCGCTGCTCCTGTAAATGCAAGAGTGATTTACAACGGCGTTGATGCGCAGTTGTTCTCTCCGGCATCGACCACTTCCCAGCCCAACACCATCCTCAGCGTCGGCAACCTGATTCCAGTTAAAGGCCACGAACTGCTCCTGGGAGCACTTGCGGCCGTCCTTCCCCATTATCCGGATATCTCATGGGAGATTATCGGCGACGGCCCCGAACGTCGCCGCCTGACCAGATTGGTTAGCGACTGCAACCTTGCCGGCAAGGTTCGCTTTCTCGGCCGTCAAAGTCGAAAGCAGGTCGCCGATGCAATGCGCCGCTGCGTACTCTTCGCTTTGCCCAGCCGATATGAAGGTCTAGGTTGTGTTTATCTGGAGGCAATGTCCAGCGAAAAACCGGTGATCGCGTGCCGAGGTCAGGGCATTGATGGAATTATCCGGCATGGCATCAATGGCTGGCTGATCGATCCGGGCAACCTGCAAGAACTAATCGCGGCGATCTCAGTCTTTCTGCAAAACCAACAGCTTCGAGGGCAGATGGGCGAGGCAGCTCGCCGCACCATTCTTCAAAACCTGACCTCGGCGCATCAAGCTACTCAGCTCGCGGCCGTCTATCGAGAGTGCCTGGCATGAACCGCCGAGTTGTGATCATTACTGAGATCATCGCACCCTACCGAATTCCTGTCTTCAACGCGCTTGCGCAGCACAATGGGATCGATCTGCACGTGATCTTCCTGGCTGAAAACGATCGAACCCAGCGCCAGTGGCTGGTTTACAAAGATGAGATTCGTTTTTCCTACCAGGTGCTTCCTTGCTGGAGGCGAAGAGTCGGAAGGCACAGCTTTTTGCTGAACTGGGGAGCGGAAACGGCGCTGCGGCGAGCGTCCCCAGATTTCATCGTGTGCGGTGGCTACAACTACGTCGCCTCGTGGCAATCTATGGCTTGGGCGCGGCGAAATCGCGTTCCATTTAGTCTGTGGGCGGAGAGCACAACCAGAGACTTACGCAGCGGCTATGCCTTGATAGAATTTCTCAAAACAAGATTCCTGCGCGGTTGCGATGCATTTGTGGTTCCAGGAAAATCCTCGATCGAGTATTTGAAGACGTACGGCGTGCCGAAGGAAATGATTTATACCGCACCGAACGCGGTTGACACTCGGTTCTTTGCACAGCGAGCCGAAGTCATTCGCAGGGACGCCACCATGCATCGCGAGGCGCTGCGCTTACCTGCTCGCTTTTTTCTCTTTGCTGGCCGCCTGGTGCCAGAAAAAGGCATTTTTGATCTTCTCCTCGCCTACGCAGCACTGGCATCGGAACTTAGAAAGGAAATCGGTCTGGTATTTGTCGGAGACGGTGCCGCTCGATCCGCTCTTCTTGAGCGCGCGGCGGCCATTCGTCCCGGATCGATTCATCTTGCAGGCTTCGCGCAGCGCGAACACCTGGCTGCGTACTATGCGCTGGCGGACGTCTTGGTCTTCCCCACTCACACCGATCCCTGGGGTCTGGTTGTGAATGAAGCGATGGCGTGCGGTTTGCCCGTCATTTCCTCCGATGCCGCAGGCTGTGTTGCCGACTTGATCGAAAACGGGCGGAATGGTCGCGTAGTTTCTGCCGGTGACGTGGGCCAACTCGCTTCCGCTATGGACGAACTTGCCCGTAGCGCTGAACTCCGATCCCTTATGGGCCAGCGAAGCAGGGAACGCATTGAGCAATATTCGCCTGAAGCCTGGGCCGCTGGCATGGCCAGCGCCGTGCTGCCTACGGGAGACGGGTTGCATGAGTGACCGCTGGTCCAGGTTCTTTCTGCCAGTCACGATCGCCATATCTTGTCTGTTCGCCGTGTATGCTGCGGTTTTCCGTCCCGCGTACTTCAGCAGTTCCGACGTGCTTGCGACCCTGCTGTTTGTTCAGGCGCTGATCCTGGCAATTTGGAATTACCGGGCGCGGTTTTTTCCCCTTCTGCTCGCGGTTTTCCTGTGGGCCGGCATGGTGCTGCCCATGAATGGTGCGTGGACTTCCGGGCGATGGCTTGTTCTGGCCGTGGGTGCGCTTGCTGGTCTGGTTGTTTACGTCAGAGATCAGCGGTGCTCGTTCTCGACATTCCATCTGCTGGCATTCTTTTGCGTGGTGGCCGCCTTGGTATCCGCCGCCGTGTCGGCCTATCCCCACGTGGCCTTTCTTAAGGCGACCAGCTTGCTGCTCCTCTTCCTCTATGGCTCGACCGGAGTGCGCCTGGCTGTGATCGGAAGGGAGGCGAGTTTTTTCTCGAAATTACTACTGGGTTGCGAGCTGCTGGTATACGTTACGGCAATTTCTTATTTCATCGTGCACTCCGAGATTTTCGACAACCCAAACTCCTTGGGCGCTGTGATGGGAGTGGCCGCAGCGCCAATCCTGCTGTGGGGAGTCCTGGCCAGCGAACGGGGCCCGACCCGCCGGCGGCGCACATTCGCTTTCGCACTCGCACTGCTATTGCTTTTTAGCAGCTATGCCCGCGCAGGTATCGCTGCGGCGGTGGTCTCCTGTATTTTGTTATGCGTCGCTGTGCGTCGATATGGCCTGTTGCTCAAAGGATTGGGCGTTGCTCTGTTCTTAGCCGCATTCGTGGCGGCGGTGGTTCCTCTACATGAGCAACCTTCGGACTCGCTCACTTCCGTCTTCGTTTACAAAGGGCACCGAGAGGAAGGGATTCTCGCATCGCGCAGGTCCGCGTGGGATGAGACCGTTTCAACGATTGAGGTTCACCCCTGGCTTGGCAGTGGGTTTGGAACCAGTCCCACGAGCAGCGAGGTGGTGCAGCCAGCTGGAAGTTTCAAGTCACTCCGTGAGGCAACCCGCGAGCATGGGAACAGCTACCTGGCGATTACGGAATGGGTCGGATTTGTGGGAGATATTCCGTTTCTTGCGCTGGTCTTTTTGATTGCTGTGAATGTGGGCCGCGCCCTGGCACAGACACGCCGAACCGGAAATGTCTTCTCACCCTCAATTCCATTGGCGGGGGTGTTAGCAGCTGGCTTGGTCCATGCCGCCTTTGAAGACTGGCTCTTTGCCCCAGGCTATTATGTCTGCGTCTTTTTCTGGGCTCTGGCTTTCATTATGGTGGATATTCTCCCTTGGACTGCAACCTGCGCCGCAACCGCCGCGCAGAGCGCCCCGCACGCATGGACTCACAGTCTCGGCACCGCTCCCCTCGCTCGATAATTCATCTCTTCCTCCACTACTTCGCTACCAGCACTGATGGCGGGTTGACCTAAATGCGGACCGTCGTTTCACAAGACTGCCGCAGATCGCCCCTAGGCAACGGACTACCGCTTGACCGTTCCCTCGATGTACAGACTGTCTGCCACATAGGTTAGGGGCGGGAATACGACGCTGATTTTACGCAATGTCTCTGAAGCGTAGACCACGGTGCGATATTTCCAGGGAAGAAGATTTACGTCGCTGATCTGTGCGTTGAGTGAAAAAAAACCATCCACAAAGACGCGGGCAGATCCGAACGTCGCGCGGAAAGTTGAGGCCAACTCCCTGGGAGTCCAGTAACGCACGTCGAAATCGCGGCCCTCGTGGAATCCTCGGCGGGCTTGATGGTAAAGACAGCGAATGCCAAAGCAATTCGGCATTTGCACAAGGAAGCCTCCAGCTGAGTGCAACGCTCGCGCAACCTCCTGCAATGTGAGGCGGGCATTCTCCTTGGAAAGATGCTGCAGGACGCTGTAGGAAAACACCTGATCGAAAGTGCCGGCGGCGAAGGGCAAATGGCGGCCATCCCCAACCACATAGTGCACTTCTATCCCAAGCTGCCGTGCCACCTGCCGCGCCGCACGGATTCCCTTCAGCGACGGGTCGATTCCCACGGGACGATAGCCCATCCTGGCTGCAGCCACGCACCACCGTCCCCAGTTGCATCCGATCTCCAGAAACCGCTTGCCGTTCCCCTGGGGCAGCCGGAGATATGGAATCGGATAATCAGTGAGTTTGCCCACCAGGCGGACATACAACATGCCATTTGTCGCGCCAATGATGTCTTGCACAAACGGATCGATTTCACCGGGCAGCGGACTGGGAAGGCTTGCAGGCATCGATTCGCAGGACGCGCCGACCTGCAGGGAACGAGTGCCTTCCACGTGGGTTTGCGGTATTTCCGAGAGCAGGAGAATGGGGATTCCTTCGACAATCGGGTAACGGTGACCGCTCGGGCAAAGCAAATGGTGTTTTCGTTGTTCGAGAACCTGATGATCTCTAGGGCAGACCAACAACTCTAGCAGCGCCTTGTCCACAGTGGGGTCTGTCGTTGCGTCCGCCAGCGTTGAGGCCATCTTAGTGGAACTCCCACAGGCTTGCGCTTGCATAAAAAAGGGAACTTGAGTTCACTGCCGTCACCAACAAATATTCATCTGAACTTGGCACAGTGGGAAGCTGGCAAGTAAGGTACGCGGCTGCAATCCGCGACAGCAAACCAAATCTGCCGCACTCACTCGATTTCGAGGACTTCAAGTAGTTCCCGTTCTTCACAACCGGCTTGGGGTTGGCAATGCTGATGCCTGCAAGCGATAAGCGAGCAGGGTTCGCAAAACTTTGATCTATAATCACGCCAATTTCTGAGGGCTTTTGATGGCCTCGTCAGCGCCACACGGATTATTGTTTTCTTGCGATTTAAAAAGCGGCCTGCCCAACTGGGTTTGGAAATGTCGTTACCCGGTCTGGCCGGTTGCTGGACGGACTCTGGCCTTCATCGTGGCTAATGTGCTTCCCGCGGCTGTACCGATTTCTCCGCGCGCACGGTTTCGCAGTTCCAGCACCGCTACCCTGGGTCGATGATGCATCTCTTCCTTAACTGCCTCGCCGCGAGCGCTGGGAGCGGGTTAACTTATGTGCGTAACGTCGTGCCCCATCTCTCTGCTCATCCGGGGCTGCGGGCCACTCTGACTCTGACTCCACAGTTGAGGGATGGGCTTGGCAATCCGCCCAACATTTCTTTCGTTGCAAGGGAAATTCCCGCTGGCGCGGCAGGGCGATTCTGTTGGGAACAGTCCCTGCTTCCCCGAATGATCCGGGAGAGCGGCGCGGACATACTGATCTCGGCTGGCAATTTCGCCCTCCGGCGATCGCCCGTCCCCCAGATCCTTCTTTCCGGGAACTCTCTCTATACTTCTCCCGACTTTGGTCGCGACCTTCGTTCCCGCAAGGCGTACCGCTTCTTGCTGGACACGCGGGTGCGAGCCTTCTTCGCTCGGCGCTCGGTCTGCTGGGCTGACTGCACCGTGGCTCCAAGCAAGGCTTTTGCCGATACACTGCGACTGTGGACCAGAGGCAAAGTCGTCAGCATCTATCACGGCTTCGATCCCGACATATTCTTCCGCGACCACACCCAATTGCCTGCTGAAATCCAGGACAAGATCGATTCAGGCAAAGACGCCCTGCGCCTCATCTTCGTGAGTCACTACAACTACTACCGGAATTTCGAGACCCTGTTGCGAGCCATACCCCATATTCGGGAGCTCTTGGGTGGCAGGGATGTTCGGCTGCTTCTCACCTGCAAACTGTCTTCCGAGGAGAGTTCAGGAGCCTATCGCACCGAGGCCGCGGCTGAATTAATCCAGCGTCTGGGAATCGCTGATCAAGTCGTCGAGCTTGGTGCAGTGCCATATCACTTGCTGCATCACCTATACCGCGCCTGTCATGTATACGTTACTCCCGCCTACGCGGAAACCTTTGCTCATCCGCTGGTTGAAGCCATGGCGAGCGGGTTGCCCATCGTGGCTTCCGATCTTCAGGTGCATCGTGAAGTTTGCGGTAGCGCAGCGCTTTATTTCCCATGTTTTTCTCCCACTGCTCTGGCGAGTCAGGTGGCGGCAATCGCGAACACCCGGGAACTCGGGCGTGAAATGGCAAACTCGGGGCAGGAAAGATCGCTTGATTTCTCCTGGGCAAGGCACGTGCAGGAGTTGCTTGCGATATCGCGAGAGATGACCAATTAGCGGTCAATCTGCCAAAGCGGAAGAAGTAACTGTTTCCTGCCGTACACTCTCCACGTACAAGCTCTCGTGTTTGCGCTGTTCGAGTTCGATCAAGGTGATATCCGCGATGCGGCTCTGCATAAAGCTGCTGACGGCAGGTTGCTCGAAACCGGCTTGCCGTAGAAGTGCGATGAGAGAACTCTCGTCAAACATCTGAGAGTGGTGCGCTCCACGATGGAACAAGTCGTGGATGCTGTGGCTCAACAAAAGCCGATCCACAAAGCGGTGCGAGGCCATGGGATCAGAATCCCTTAAATACTCGCGGGCGATGAGTTGCAGATCAGGGACCACGATGCGCAGCACTCCTCCGAGCCGCAACACCCGAAAACACTCCTTCGCAATTGCGAGCGATTCCGCCCAAGAGAAATGTTCAAACGTATGTGACGAATAAATACAGCTCACACTTTGATCGGCAAACGGCAGCCCCTTTTTCACGTCGTAGCGGCGCACATCTTTGGGCCAAGCTGGGGTTCGGAACAATAGACGCCCCAGTTTAAGTCGTGACAGCGGAATGGTGGGTGAGTTGTCAATGTTGCACCAGCCGTGTGCTCCGGACAAGCCACAGCCAATATTAATTTTCAATTCCATATTGGCAGGAAGTCCTTGGGCTAGCTGCGTCTGTCTCGGATTCTGCGCTTCGGTTCGTAAGACTGCGGAGCTTGCCGTCACACTCTCCTCCGTCTATTTGTCAGTCAGGGGCACTGCGGCGATAAAATCGTGGCGCTTCACAATCTCAAAGCACGACCCGAATTCATCTACGCCGGTAATGCTTCCGTCGTCTGACCCACCCTAAGCCTTCTCACCTCGCTCGCGTGGCCATCGGCAGGGCGCGAATTCAACCTGCAGCAGGCCACCACACTCTTAACAATGTCGTCGAGCGACTGGGTCGGGCGATACCCAAACCACTGACCTGCTTTCGAAATGTCAGGGACACGCCGCTGCATATCCTCAAAGCCCGCACCGTACGCCTCATCGTAGCTAAGATATCTGACCGTGCTGGTCGACCGAGTTGCCCGGATGATTTTCTCCGCCAGCGCGTTCACCGTCACTTCCTCAGTGTTGCCGAGATTGAAAACCTGACCAACCGCCGCATCGCAGGAAATGCATTGCACTAATCCCTTGACGATGTCTCCCACATGGGTGAAACACCGGGACTGTTCGCCATTGCCGAATACAGTCAAGGGCACACCGGAAAGTGCTTGTTTGACGAAAGTCGGCAAGACCATTCCGTAGCGGCCGGTTTGCCGCGGACCTACTGTGTTGAACAGCCGGACAATCGTGACCGGGAGCTTGCGTTCCCGATGGTAAGCCAGTGCCAAAAACTCATCAATCGCCTTCGAGCAGGCGTAACTCCAGCGCCCTTTTGTAGTTGGCCCCAGAACAAGATCATCTTCTTCAGAGAAAGGAAACTTGGTGGACTTACCGTAGACCTCCGAGGTGGAAGCGATCAGCACGCGTTTCTTTTTCTTGGCCGCCAATTCCAACACCAATTCAGAGCCACCCACATTCGTCTCAATAGTGCGTACCGGCGATTCCACAATGTTGAACACACCAACGGCAGCTGCCAGATGGAATACGACTTCCGCATCGTCGATCAATTCCGCGAGCAGGGGCTTGTTGAAGATCGTCTCAATGCAGTACTGAAACCGGCGATTTTCCTTGGCCTCGCGAATGTTTTCCATACTTCCGGTCGAGAGGTCGTCGATAATCGTGACGCGGTGCCCCTGGCCGAGAAGGTAGTCCAAGAGATGCGAGCCGATGAAACCGGCCCCACCCGTAATCAGGATGCGCATGAAACTCCTTGAACTCGAATTTTCTTCTAGCTTCCACGACGCTTCACAGTTTAGGTCAACTCATCCTCCGAATCGTGGTTGAAAAGCGGCTTTCCATCAGCAACGTCTCCAAAGGGTTAATAGCGAGAGCCGCCACTGAACCGAGATTAGCTCCGCTGTCATCTTTTCTGTCATATGGGAGCCGTCCGATTCGGCGGTAGTATGTTTCGAGTGGTCTAGTAGCGCCTATGCAAACACTCGAGACTCCGAGGCCCTCGCCGCACACGCCATGCGTCGTATCCTTACCCGTGAGCGTGATCATTCCCGTCCGCAACGAGGCACGCAACCTACCTCGTTGCCTGGAATCTCTGCGCGGGGCCGGTGAAATCTACGTCATCGATTCCGGTAGCACCGACGAAACCGCGGATATCGCGCGCTCTTTTGGCGCGAGAGTCGTGCAGTTCCACTATCACGGTGGCTGGCCCAAGAAGCGTCAGTGGGCCATGGACACGCTGCCGCTGGTTTACGACTGGATTCTTCTTCTGGATGCGGACGAAGTCCTGACCACGGAATCAGTGGAAGAAATCCGGCAAGCCGTGCAGGATCCCCGTTACGACGGTTATTACTTCGCCTTGCGCATGCATTTCCTGGGACGGGTGCTTCGCCACGGGGATGCCAGCTTCTACACCAGCCCTCGACTTCTTCGTCGCGGCAAGGGCCGCTTCGAATGCCGGTTCAAGGATCAGGACACTTCCATGGGCGATATGGAAGCACACGAGCGTATCGTGGTCGAAGGAAGAACGGTGAGGTTGCAAAATCCGCTGGTCCACCACAACGTGAATTCACTCTCGCGCTACATCCTGAAACACGATGAATATTCGAACTGGGAAGCGCGAGCGTGGATGACGGGCGGGAGCAGTTACCACGATTTGGCGCCTTCCTTGTTCGGAACCCAAGCGCAGCGCCGCCGCTGGCTGAAAAAGAACTGTTTGTCTCTGCCCGGCTCGCCCTTTCTGTTCTTTCTATACAAGTATTTTTTTCGGATGGGATTCTTGGATGGTGTGCCCGGGCTGATTTACTGTGGCTTCCAGGGCATTCAGTTTTTCCACATCAAAGCCAAGATTTATGAATTGCGAATGAAGCGCGAGCAGTGATGGCTACCCGGACAGAGTTCGATGCGGTCGCGTATCACGCCTCTCTGGCGGCTGAATGGGAACAGCGCTATCGAAAGCATTCGTTTCAGATGCGTCAGATTGTTTTGATGAAGTCCCTGCAGGGTCGGGATTTGGCGGGCACTCTTTGGCTTGATGCAGGCTGCGGTACTGGCACACTTGCACGCTGGTTGGCGAAGCGCGGCTGCAGTGTACTTGCCGTCGATGCCGCTTCCGAAATGATTGCCGCGGCCCAGTCTGCTCCAGCAGAAAATTGTTCTGATCGGCTTAGCTTTGTCCAAGTGCGGACGATCGCCCGTCTGGCGTTGGATGATCGCTCGCTGGACGGCATCCTATGCTCGAGTGTCTTGGAGTATGTGCCCGATCCCGCTGCTTGTCTAACCGAATTTGCCAGAGTTCTTAAACCAGGAGGGTTATTGCTGGTATCAGTGCCTAACCGCAATTCCGTGGTGCGTCGACTGCAGCTTGCGTGTCATCAGTTGGGTAATCTCTTAGGACAAAGTTGGTGCAAGTTCCTGAATTATTCGCGCCATCACTACTCCAGGCCCGAGTTTGAACGAGTGCTGGCCCAGGCTGGCTTCTCGGGCGAAAAACTCGTGTCGTTCGGCAGCCCGCTCCCCGGCTTGGCGCGGCGAAGCCGCCACTGGGCGCCTTTGCTGATGTTCGTTGCTCAAAAGCCTGCATGAAACACTGCACAGAATTGAATCGAGGAAACTACTCTCGCCGATGCTGATCCTGGGACTGAACATGTTTCACGCGGATGCCTCGGCTGCACTCCTGCAGGACGGCGAAGTCGTATTCGCTATCGGCGAAGAGCGCCTCAACCGCGTCAAGCACTACGCTGGCTTTCCCACGCTTGCCATCAAGGCTTGTCTGGATTTCGCTGGCGCGAAAATTAGAGATGTCGATCACGTGGCTATAGGCCAGGACAACGACGCCAACCTGGCCGACAAAGTTCGCTACGCCCTCGCTAATCCCGCCAAGATTCTCAACTTCATCCGCTTGCGCCAGCGTAAGCAAGCTGTGCGCGATGTAGGTTTGCTGCTGGCCAAGGCGCTCAATGTCGATCCCAAAACGCTTCGCTTCCAGGAGCATCACCTCGAGCATCACATCGCGCACATTGCCAGCGCTTACTACTGCTCGCCCTGGGATAAAGCCGCGGGCTTCAGCTACGACGGCTCCGGAGACTTCGTTTCCACCATGATGGCCCGCTGCGAAGGCAATCAGATCGAGGTGCTCGATCGCGTTTTCTTGCCCGACTCCCTGGGCAGCTTCTACGCCATGATTTGCGAGTTCATCGGTTACCACCAGTACGGCGATGAAGGCAAAGTCATGGGCCTGGCGCCGTATGGACGAGACGCACTCTGCGAGAGGGTTGCCGACGTCATTGGTTTCAGAAATGGCAGCTTTAACCTTGACCATAGTTTCTTTAAGCCTCTGGGAAGCAATCAAGGGATGCAGGTTTTGCCGAATGGCACTGTCCGGCTGGCTCGGCACTTTTCTGATCGCATGGTGAAAAGCTTCGGCGATCCGCGTGAGCCGCACGCGGAAATCACTCAGCGCGACATGGACCTTGCCTACGCGATGCAGCGTCGCTTCGAAGATGTGTTCTTCCACCTCCTCAACCAACTGCACCAGCGCGTCCCGTCCCAGGATCTCGCAATGGCGGGCGGATGCGCGCTTAACAGCGTCGCCAATGGAAAGCTTTTCACGCGCACTCCATTTCTGCGGACATGGATCCAGCCTGCCGCCGGCGATGAAGGATTGGCCATCGGCGCGGCTCTGCATACTTACCACGCCGTTCTCAAGCAGCCGCGCCGTTTTGTGATGAAGAACTCATATCTCGGCCCCGAGTTTTCCGACGCGCGCATCGAATCCGCTCTGACGAAAGCAAAACTGCGCTATTGCAGACTGGAACGCGAACCATTGCTTGACGCAGTGGCCCAACGAATCGCAGCCGGCAACGTTGTGGGCTGGTTTCAGGGACGCATGGAATGGGGTCCGCGGGCGCTAGGCAACCGCTCCATACTGGCTCATCCCGGTATGCCCGGAATGAAAGATGCGCTGAACGCGCGCGTCAAGCAGCGCGAGTGGTTTCGTCCATTTGCGCCGTCGATTCTCGAGGAACGCCAGTGTGAATACTTCGAGCATGATCACCCATCTCCGTTCATGCTGCACGTGTACAAGATTCGTCCTGAGAAACGCGCGCAGCTTTCTGCCGTAAATCACGTCGACGATACCGGCCGCCTGCAGAGCGTCAGCCGCGAGGAGAATCCGCTCTACTACGAATTGATTCGCGGCTTCGAGCGCAAAACCGGAATTCCCGTGCTCTTGAATACTAGCTTCAACGAAAATGAACCGATTGTCTGCCAGCCCGAAGAGGCCATCGATTGCTTTAAGCGCACGCGCATGGACGTTCTCGCCATAGGCCCTTATTTAAGTTTGAAAACGGAGAACCAATAACTGAGAACTGAGAACTGACAATTCAGCAAAGCCATGGCAGCCCATTCACTATCTGTGAGCCCGGCAGACCAAAACATTGGACTGAATCTGGTTCGCATTGCTACCTTTCCTGGACTGCGCGTCCAGGCATGGTGCGATAACGTTCTCTACGCTTCCCGAGGCTACGAGCTACTTCGTGCCACCGTGAACACGCATGCTAGCGCCATCGAATGGGAGCACGTAGGAGCGTACCGACCTCCCGCGTGGCGAGCTATCACTTCATCCTCCCGGCTGGCATCGCGCCTTTTTCGCGATGGTTTTCACGCGCTCGCGCCTCTGTCCTCAGGACACTTCGTCGGTGCCGTGCCAGGCGCCATCGTAACTCTGGCGCCTGGCGAGACGGAATTCCACGTATCCCACAAGGTGCTGCGCGGCACACGTCCACTGCACCTCGTTGTTACTTCGGACGATCACGTTTTCTGGGGAGAATACTTCGACAACCGGCAGCGCGATGAAGTTCACATTTACGTATCCACCGACCGAGGCGCTCATTGGGACGTGGCCTACACATTCCCCAAAAGTGCCATTCGCCATGTGCACAACGTCGTCTATGACGAGTGGGAAAACTGTTTCTGGGTGCTCACCGGCGACCATGGTTCAGAGTGCCGTATTCTCCGTGCCACGTGCGATTTCAAGAGCGTGGACGTTGTCTTATCTGGCAACCAGCAAGCCCGATCCGCCGTGCTGGTTCCGACGCCTGACGCGCTTTACTTTTCTTCCGATACGCCGCTGGAAACGAATCATGTCTATCGTCTCGACCGTCGAGGAAATCTCTGCAAGGTAGCGACACTGAGTAGTTCCTCAATCTACGGTTGCCGGGTCGGCAATGCGGTTTTCTTCTCCACGATGGTTGAACCGAGTGCCATCAACTCCGATCGCAACGTGAGTCTGTATGGCGGCCCCGACCGCCATCTCTGGCAATGCTTCCAGCAATGGGAAAAAGATCGCTGGCCCATGGGTTTGTTTCAGTACGGTAATGCGTTCCTGCCGGATGGCAAGAACACCACCGATCTGCTCGCCGTCACCACCATTGCCGTCGAACGGGCCGACCTCGAAACCAGCATCTGGCGGATATAACCGCTCAGCCCATGGGGGAATCCTCCACGCCACCAGCGCCCAGCTTTTGTCATGCTAATGTCCAGTTGTGAGTCGTCTGCAATACTACCAACGTATCTTCGGTGCGTACGTCATTCCGGGAAAGAGCCAGCTCACATTCTGGCACGAGACGCCGCGAGCAAATCCTAACACCAGCGTGCATCAGCTTGGCGAGTACTACATGTTGTTTGCGCAGAAGGCGGATTATCCGGGCGATTACGATTCCGCCGGCATTCCGATGCTCAATTATCACGGCAAGATCGGTCTTCAATACAACCCCGTCGCGATTGCGCAGTGGGGGCTGGGCAACCACAACCTCTTTTGCCAAACCCAGAATGGCGAACGACAAAAGAAATTCCTCGCCGCCAGCGACTGGCTCTGCGCTCACCTCGAGCCGAACTCGCATGGCTCGTGGGTGTGGAATCACCACTTCGACTGGGAATATCGTTCGCCGCTGAAAGCTCCCTGGTATTCCGCACTCGCGCAGGGCCAAGGAATTTCGGTGCTGGTTCGCGCCTATCGGGAGACGCGGGCCGCTTCATATCTCGAAGCTGCCGAGCGCGCGTTCACCAGCTTCCGGAAATCGACCCACGAAGGCGGCGTCACCTTCACCGACGCACGCGGCAATCTTTGGTTCGAGGAATATGTGGTTTCACCGCCTACGCATATTCTTAACGGATTCATCTGGGCGGTCTGGGGCGTCTACGACTACTTTCTGGCCACGCAAAGCAGCGACGCGCGGAATTTGTTCGCGATGGCGGTGAGTTCCCTTCGCACAAATCTTGACCGCTACGACCTTGGCTTCTGGTCACTCTACGAGCATTCCGGCACGCTCTTGCCCATGGTCGCCAGCCCCTTCTACCACAATTTGCATGTCGTACAGTTGCGCCTGATGCATCGCCTCACCGGAGACGAAATATTCGCACGGTATGCCGACAAATGGGAGGCCTACGCCCGCAGCCGCGCCAAGCGCACTCGTGCGCTTTGCTACAAAAGCGCGTTCAAGCTTTGCTACTACTGAGAACCTCATGAAGATTCTCTACGTGTCCCAATACTTTCCGCCGGAGATGGGAGCACCCGCTGGCCGGGCTGCGGAGTTATCGCGTCTTTGGGCAGAGGACGGCCATGAAGTCACGGTACTGACCGGATTCCCCAATCATCCCACCGGCATCGTGCCACCCGAATATCGCCGCAGGTTTCGCCGCTTAGTGACCCGCGCTGCGTACCACGGCGTCAACGTAGTTCGCACTTGGCTTCTTCCCCTTCCTAATCGCAAAGCGTACGAGCGTATATTGAACTACAGCTCGTTTTGCATCTCTTCCGCGGCTACTGGCGCATTTTTGGACAAACCCGACCTTGTAATCGCCACTTCGCCTCAACTGCTGGTCGGGCTTTCAGGTTGGTGGCTGGCCCGCTGCAATGGTGTGCCATTCGTCTTCGAGGTTCGTGATCTCTGGCCCGAGTCTCTGGCCGCCGTTGGCGTGGGCCGCCACAACTCCCTGCTTTATCGCTCACTCGCGAAGATTGCGGGATTTCTCTATCGCAGTTGCGATCGTCTGGTAGTCGTCACTCCGGCCTTCAAGAAATACCTGGTCGCACACTGGCGGGTTCCTGCAGACAAGATCTTCGTGGTCGAGAACGGAGTCGAAACCAGCCTGTTCAGCAGGCTTACCCCCAATATTGCGATCAGGCGCGAACTGGACGCCGAAGAAAAATTCGTTGCCTCCTATATCGGCACTATGGGCAATGCGCACGGTTTAGAAACGGTGCTGGAAGCCGCAGCTCTCGTGCGAGACAGAGCGCCCAAAATTCTATTTCTGCTCGTCGGCGAAGGCGCCGAGAAAGCGCGCATCATCTCTTTGGCCCGCTCGCGGGGACTCAGTAACGTGCGTTTTGTCGATCAGCAACCTCGCGAAAAAATTCCCGCTTACATCGCCGCCTCGGACGTATGTCTTGTACTACTCAAGAAGTCCGACCTCTTCAAGACCGTCCTCCCCACCAAAATGCTGGAGTTCATGGCGTGCGCTCGCCCCGTAATTCTGGGCGTCGATGGCCACGCGCGGAAGGTCATGGAGCAAGCCAATGCCGGAATTTTCATCCCACCGGAAGATTCCGTCAGGTTGGCGGAGGCAGTCATGCGCCTTGCTGCTAACCCTGCGCTGCGCGAATCCCTTGGCCGCAACGGCCGTCAGCATGTTCTCCACTATTTTTCTCGCCAGCAGACTGCCAAGGTATATCTCGACGTATTGCAGGATTTGTTGGGAAAAGATCAACGCTACGCAACCGCCGCAGCTTAGTCGCGAAACGCCAATATGGCCAAGGGCTTCCCCCGCCCGTGTGGTGCCAGCTTGAACCTAGCCAGACTGTCTAGGGGATAGCCACGATGCTCGCGGCGGTTGCAGCCTGCATTGCCGCTTCCATCGCACGTCCAGCAAAAAGCTTAGTCGCACTCGTCGGGACAAAAAGGATATCGTCCGCTTGCATCGTGACATCGGGTGCTTTGGCCCTCAGAATCTTTTTCAGCTCGACTGGAGTTTCGCTGGGCCCGCCGGGTCCCCGGTGGATGATTCTAGTACCGCCCAGATTGGCCGTCCGAGTCGTACCGCCGGCTAGAGCGATCGCTTGCAACACCGTCAGATGCCCGCTGTCCATGAGAAATCCACTCGGCCTTCCCACATCGCCGACCACGTAGACCAAGTCCGCTTTGCGTACGATGATCGTGTCGCCGGGCAAGATGGCAATGTTGCTCTCCGGATTGTCGGTTACATTGCGCGAGAGGGGAACGGTAATCGGTTTGTCGGGCTGATCGCGATGCGTGACCGTAATGCTTCGGCCTGCCTTCTCCGTGAATCCGCCCGCCGCTGAGATGAGATCGAAAAGGCGCTGCTGTCCCGGTACTGGATATACTCCCGGCCTAGCCACTTCGCCCAAGATGCTGGCGCCTTGCGATGCATACTGGTCCACGAACAATGTGACGTGGGGATTCTTCACGAAGCCACCGTCCGAAAACCGTTTCTGGATCAGGCCCTCGGCTTCTTCCGCAGTCATGCCAGCCACGTGAACGTAGTCGATCAGCGGCAGGTAAACCTCGCCCTTGCTACTGACGCGGGCCTTGGTCGTGAGCTCCGGAACGTTGTAAACCCCTACTTCCACCAAGTCTCCCGCCTCGAGCCTAAGTGAAGAAGAGTGCGCTGCCGTACCTTCGCCCGGCTGTATCGTCTGCGCAGCCTGAGTCGCGGACGAGGCCGCAGTCTTTGGAACTGTTACACCAGTTTCTTGCGTCTTTGCTGATTGTTCCTGTGCCGTAGTTTCCGATGCGAACGCTGCCAGCAATAGGAACGAAAAGAACCAACGCCAGACAGACTTGACCGAACTCCATCGTATGGACGATGTCGAAAAATCCCTTGCCATTTTTGCAAGAAGTCTAGCACAGCCTAGACCCGTGTCAGATCGGTCTTCTACCCCGGTGCTTAGATCGCAAACACCGAAAATCTCAGCAGTCGGTAACCGACCTGCTGCTCTCTCAAGCACTACCCCACGTACCAAGACAGAGAATAGTGGCGCGCTGTCCCTCGTTGTAGGATTTCATTGAATCAGACAATTCCGGCGACAGCTACCAGGGAAAGATTTAGACAACCTTCCCTCTCAACTGGAGACATCAGCGCATCGAAGGAAGGCGCTGCAGAGCTCGGACGGCTCCTTGCGCGCCTTCGCTTTCGATAGAGGAGTTAGTTGATACTTTTCTACCTCGGGACATTTGTAGGGTCGCTGCTGCTTTCGTTTGTTCTAACCAGGTACGTGCGCGATGTGGCGGCCGCGCGCGGATGGGTAGCAGCCCCAGCTTTGGAGCGCCATCTGCACAGCCGTCCCCTACCGCGATTTGGTGGCGTCGCGATTTTTCTCTCTTTCCTCCTGACCTTCGCAGTCGCGTTGCCAGCCGGTTGGCATCATCTTGCAGTGGGTTTCGGGCTCTCCTTCAGAACGCTACTTACCATTCTTCTGCCCGGTTGCCTGATCTTCGGACTCGGCGTTTATGACGACATTCATTCGGTAAGCCCGTATGCCAAGGTTGCCGTTCAGGCTGTAGCCGGCGCAATGTTGTTTGCCGGTGGGCTTCGCATCCTCGACCTGCCAGTACTTTTTGGGAGTCATCATTTTCCGTGGTTTATAGGCCTTCCTCTCACAGTTCTGTGGGTCCTCGCCATCACGAATGCCTTCAACCTCATTGATGGACTCGACGGGCTGGCCGCTGGTTCCGCCCTTTTTTCTACGATGGTCGTATTCGCGGTTGCCCTGGTTTCGGGTTCGTCTCTGGTTTCGCTCATGGCGCTGGCGCTGGCAGGCTCGATTCTGGGCTTTCTCCGTTTTAATTTCAGCCCAGCAACCATTTTTCTTGGGGATTGCGGCAGCCTCTTCATCGGATTCATGTTGAGCGCGCTCGCTCTCCAAGGCGCACAGAAGGCGCCCACCATCATTGCGGTCGCCATCCCCGTCGTCTCCTTCGGCCTGCCCATCCTCGAAACCGCTCTTTCCATCGTCCGGCGGTTTATCGGGGGGCGTCCGGTTTTCACTGCCGACCGCGAGCACATTCATCACAAGCTTTTGCAGCGCGGCCTCTCTCATCGCCAGGTGGTCATCACGCTTTACGCTGTTTCAGCTTTGTTCGCCCTACTTAGCCTGTTTCTGCTGTGGCCGACTGGCGATATGCTCGGCTTGGTCCTGGCTGTGCTCGGTACGGGAATATGGATCGGCGTTCAGCACCTCGGCTATTTAGAGTTTGGCGAACTGGGGCGCGTTGCGCACCGTACCATCGAGCGCCAGATTCTTATCAACAACCTCGCCATCCGCAGAGCCACGGAAGAGCTGAAGGTCACTCGCGATTACGCGCAGCTTAGCCGCATCTTGGTGGCCGCGCTCGCAGGCAACGACTTCGATGCCTTCGACTTGCGATTACGGTCCCAATCCGCCGAAATCCCTGACATCAACGGATTGCATGTCATCTCCCCTTGGGGAGAAACTCCGTGCCTGCGTTGGATCAAGCCGGGCAGCCACTTTGCCCGGGAGTTGACCAGCGCCTGGTGCCTGACTCTGGATCTCGTGACCACCAGAAATGACCGCTGTGGCTCGATGACCATTTACCGCGTCTATACGGACCGGGAATTGCAGTTCGACATCAACCTGCTCACGTCGGTGTTTCCGGTGGCTTTAGCGGACGCCCTCGATCGCGCCTCCAGTCCCTCGCTGCAAGTAATGCCCACGGCTAATCAGGGTTCCGAATTGGTGGCGGCGCAAGCAAGCTAAAGGACCTTCGCATCTCCACGCGTCCGGAGCCCCGCTAATCTGAGCAAAACAAGTGTCTGAAGTACTGTCTTTTTCTGCCGATGAGTACTCCAGAGCGTCCTCTAACTTCCTATGCTTGAACTTCAGGATCCTGAGATCTTCCGCACCGTGTTGGACAGCCTGCAGACAGGCGTGTGCATGGTGGATCGAAATGGGAAGGTCCTGTTCTGGAACCAGGGCGCCGAAAGGCTCACCGGATATAAGCGCCATGAAGTAGTGGGACGCCCCTGCCGGGACAATATTCTGCCCGTCTGCAATGACCGAGGTTGTGCCGCTTGTGGGGGGACCTGTCCCGTCAGCCGAACCACCCACGAGGGGAAGCCTCAGGAAGCAAAAATGCAACTACGCCACAAAGAGGGACATCCGGTTCACGTACTGATGCGCATTGCTCCCATTCGCGATGCGCATGGCTCCATCACCGGTCTCGCGGAAAGTTTTGACGCGGAGAAATTCGCCTCGGAACGGGACCGCAGTCGGCACATTCTGGCCGAGCATGGCTGCATCGATGAAACCACGGGTATCCCAAATCACGACTTCACTCAATTCCAATTGAGCAAGAATTTCGCCAGTTTTGCACGTTTCCACCTGCCCTTCGGCGTGCTCGCCATCGAGGTCGACGGGTTGGAGCACTTCCGCGCAGCCTATGGCCGGCCGGCCGGCGATGCCATCTTGCAAGTGGTGGCTCAAACCATGAGGAATGCTTTCCGCCCAAGCGATTTCCTGGGCCGCTGGACCGACAACCGATTTCTCGCGATTTTGATCAACTCCAGCAACCACGGCGTGCAAAAGACCTGGGAACGCATCCGGAAGATGGTCGCTTGCGTTGGGTTGCGATGGTGGAGTGACGAGTTATTGGTCACCACGTCGGTGGGATACTCAAGCGCTCAAGCCGGGGATACGTACGACTCCCTATTGCATAGGGCACAAGGTTCGCTGGAAGAGTCTTCTGGGAAACGAACTACCGCTGCCGCGGCGGGCTCGCAACGACGCCAAGGAAGCTCGGGGATCTGATCCACTATGTTTGCCATTATCGGAATCGTGGTTGTCTTCGGCTCGGTACTGGGCGCCTACCTGATGGAACATGGCAATGTGAGGGTTCTGATCCAGCCGGCGGAACTCGTCCTCATCGCGGGCGCTGCCATGGGGACCGTGCTGGTAGCTAATCCGCTCCACATTCTGAAGCAAATCGTGGCCGGCCTCGTAGGCGTGTTCGGAAGCTCGAAATTCACTAAACAACGTTACCTCAACTCCCTCAAAATGTCGTACGAACTTCTTAACCGGGCCCGCCGCGAAGGCTTGATGGCCTTGGAAAATGATGTCGAGGATCCGGCCAAGAGTGCGATTCTCTCCAAGTATCCCGACTTCCTCAAAGATCATCATGTCCGCGACTACTTCTGCGACACCATGCGCATGGCCATCAGCGGTGTCGAAGCCTTTGACCTTGACCAACTCCTGGATCTCGATTTGGAGGTTCACCATCACGGGGCCGGTGTGCCCGTCGCCTCCCTCACGACCATGGCCGACTCCTTGCCCGGCCTGGGAATTGTCGCCGCCGTGCTCGGGGTCGTGATTACCATGGGATCGCTGGGTGGCCCCCCCGAAGAGATCGGCCGCAAAGTGGCTGCTGCCTTGGTCGGTACATTTCTGGGAATCCTGCTTTGCTATGGATTGGTGGGCCCGCTCGCCTCCAGTATGCAGAAGACCGCCGAAGAGGAGGGTGCTTACTTGCACGTTTTGCGGGTAGTGATGATTTCATTCTTGAAGGGAAACGCGCCCATCATGGCGGTCGAGTTTGCGCGGCGCGCGATTCCTGGCCATGTGCGTCCTTCGTTCCTGGAAGTTGAGAAGTATTGCAAGAAGAGCGGCGAAGCAACCCCAGACGCAGCCGAAGGCGCGCCAGCCGAAGCCGATAAGCCACCGGAACCGGAAGCTCCGGCTGCTGCTTCCGCATCAGCCTGAGAAAGCAATCTTATGCCTGGTTCCCGTCCCATCATCATCATCAAGAAGAAATCCGGACATGGCGGACACCATGGGGGCGCCTGGAAAGTCGCCTATGCGGATTTCGTTACTGCCATGATGGCGCTCTTTATTGTGCTCTGGCTGCTAAACACCAATAAACCGGTGAGGGAAGCGATTGCCGGCTACTTCAAAGACCCGTCCGGAACCGCCAATAAGCCCGGCTCCAGTAAAGCAGGCGTGGCGGAAGCCATTGCCATCACCAAAGACGACATGCCCAAGCTGAAGGAGGAACTGGAGAGGGCAATCCACGCAATACCCAACTTTGAAAAGCTTAAGGACCAGATTGAAATGACCTTAACCCCCGAAGGCCTGCGCATCGAACTGCTCGAAACCGAAACTGGAACCTTCTTCGACGTTGGCAGTCCGGCGCCCAACGTCAATGGAAAAGAGTTGCTGACATTGCTGGCGCATGAACTGGGGAAGCTTCCCAATCATCTCTCCATCGAAGGTCATACCGATTCCAAGCCCTACACGGGCGGCCGCGAATACGGCAATTGGGAGCTTTCCACCGATCGCGCCAACGCCGCCCGCCGATTGATGCAGCACGACGGCGTGCGAGGCGACCAGGTTACCCAAGTCCGGGGCTATGCCGATCAGATGCCGCGCAAGAAGGACGAACCGTTGGATGCATCCAATCGCCGAATTTCCGTAATCGTGCAGAATCTGGAAAACCAGCCGGGAGAGCCGGAGAAAACTGACACCCAGGCTGGAACCAGCCCACCTCCTCAGGATGTTCCCAAAAAGGAATGATCGCCTGCTTTCGCTGACCGTCACTGCACTTCGGACGCTCATCCGCTACAATAGGCGGTTCGTGCCTTACCCAATTCAAGAGGAAACAACTCCGTGATTATTGGTGTGCCCAAGGAGAGTTATCCGGGGGAACGGCGGGTTGCGCTCGTCCCCGTGGTAGTCCCGAATCTTGTCAAAGCAGGATTTGAGGTGGTCGTGGAGAAGGGCGCAGGAGTGGAAGCCGGCTATCCCGACGCGATCTACCTCGAAAAGGGCGCGAAGATCGTGCCCGATCGTGCCGCCCTTTTCGCCAATGCGGAGATCGTCCTTCAAGTCCTCTGCTACGGGTCGAATGACATCACAGGAAAAGCCGACCTCCCGTTGTTGCGTCGTGGCCAGGTGCTCATCGGCTTCTTGCGGCCGCTGGGATCGGTGGAAGTGATCCAGCAAATTGCCCAGACCGGTGTTACTTCTTTCTCCGTGGAGTTGATGCCGCGGAGTACGCGTGCCCAGAGCATGGACGTGCTCTCCTCGATGGGCACAATCTGCGGTTACAAGGCGGTGCTGATTGCTGCCGATACGCTGCCTAGAATTTTTCCCATGCTGACCACCGCCGCCGGAACCATTACCCCCGCCCGCGTTCTCGTGATTGGCGCCGGAGTTGCCGGGCTTCAGGCCATCGCTACGGCGCGCCGACTGGGTGCCGTTGTCTCCGCTTATGATCTGCGTCCGGCCTCCAAGGAGCAGGTGCAGAGCCTGGGGGGACGCTTCGTCGAACTCCCCATCGAAGCCAAGGATGCCCAGGATGCACGCGGATATGGTACCGCGCAGGATGAAAGCTTCTACGCGAAACAGCGCGAGTTACTCGCCCGCGTGGTTGCCGAGAGCGATGTAGTGATCACCACCGCCGTCGTCCCGGGCAAGAAGGCCCCGGTGCTCGTGACGGCAGAGATGGTAAAAGGGATGGCGCCCGGCTCGGTCATCTTTGATCTCGCCGGCGAGCGCGGAGGCAACTGCGAACTGACGCAATCCGGCAAGATCGTGGTCGAACACGGGGTGACCATTATCGGCCGCATCAACATCGCGACCGAGGTCCCCTATCACGCCAGCCAGATGTACGCCCGCAATGTCACCGCATTTCTTTTGCATTTAGGGAAAGAGGGCAAGCTTCAACTCAATCTACAAGACGAGATTACGCGCGAAACCATGCTGACCCGGGAGGGCGAAATAGTGAACCAACGCGTCCGGGAATTTTTCTCATTGCCGGCGCTGGTTTCGCAGGGTGCATAGCAACTGAGAACTGGGAACGGAAAACTGGAAATCAGCCCTTGTAATTGAACGCAGGAGGAAAGATGAATTCCGCCTTAATCAACGGACTGTTCGTTTTCATGCTGGCCGCCTTCATCGGATTTGAAGTCATCCGGCGAGTCTCGCCATTGCTCCACACACCACTAATGTCGCTGACCAATGCTCTCGACGCCATCGCGGTGGTCGGCGCCATCGTGCTGGTGGGCGAGCACAAGAGCACGCTCTCTTTCGTCTTCGGCGTGCTTGCAGTAATCGCGGCCACCAGCAATGTCGTAGGCGGATTCCTGATCACCGATCGCATGCTCAAAATGTTCAAGTCCAGCCGTCCAACAAAACCATGACCACCGACTTCGCGGGAAATCAGCAGATCATCGAGATCCTGTACCTCATCGCCAGCGCTCTCTTTATTCTTTCGCTGAAATGGCTGAGCAGTCCAGCCACCGCCAAGCGCGGCGTCCGATCCGGCGAAATCGGCATGGCCCTGGCTATCGCCGGGACCTTGTTGCATCACGGCATCGTCGACTACAAGTGGATCATCATCGCACTCGTGCTGGGCACCGGCATCGGGATTCCGCTGGGGCTGGTGCACATGACCGCCGTCCCTCAACGAACCGCACTCAGCCATGCCTTCGGCGCATTCTGCGTGACCCTGGTGGGCACCGCGGAATTCTATCTCCGCACGCCCAACGTTCCGCGCTTCATGATGGCCGTTCTCTCCATGGAGGTCATCCTCGCCTCCCTGACCTTTACCGGCAGTTTGATGGCAGCTGGGAAACTGCAGGAAATCCTTCCCCAACGCCCGCTCACTTACAAGGGACAAAACTTCGTCAACCTGTCCCTGCTGGCTATTTCTGTTGGAGTCGCGGTCTACATGGTCCTGCACCCCGGCGCCCGACAACTTTTTCCCGCAATGATCGTGGTCCCACTCGTTTTCGGCGTGCTCATGATCGTTCCCATTGGCGGCGCCGATATGCCCACCGTCATCTCGCTGCTCAATTCCTACGCCGGTCTCTCGGCCGCCGCCATGGGGTTCGTTCTCGACAGTAAGCTCCTTATTATTGCGGGCGCGCTCGACGGTTCCTCCGGCCTCATCCTCTCCATCATCATGTCGAAGGCGATGAACCGCTCTTTCACCAACGTTCTGTTTGGCGCCTTCGGTCAAGTGCAGGCTTCCGCTGTGGCTGGACAGGAAGAGAAAACGGTGCGAAGCGCGACCGCTGACGAGGCTGCCGGAATCTTAGCGGCTGCGAACAAAGTTGTGATCGTCCCCGGCTACGGTATGGCCGTTGCCCAGGCCCAGCACAAAGTTCGCGAGCTGTACGATGCCCTCACCAAACGTGGGGTGGATGTTCGCTTCGCCATCCATCCCGTCGCCGGACGCATGCCCGGACACATGAACGTGCTGCTCGCCGAAGCCGACATCCCTTATGACCGCCTGATCGAAATGGATGACATCAACGGCGACTTTCCCCAAACCGATGTTGCCCTGGTGATCGGCGCCAACGACGTTACCAATCCCGCCGCGCGCACCGATACCGGCAGCCCGATTTTCGGCATGCCCATTCTGGACGTCGATAAAGCACGCACCGTCATGGTCATCAAGCGCAGTATGAATCCCGGCTTCGCCGGCATCGACAATCCGCTCTATTATCTCGGCAAAACCTTAATGCTCTTTGGCGATGCCAAGTCGTTCGTGAACGGCATCGTTCATGAACTATCCGGAAACGTCCACTAATGTAGGCGCGAGCGTCTACGCTCGTGCAGGAACGACTGAAACTCGCACCAGTCGCCAATTGCAAATACCAACCGGAAAAATGTTGCAGTTCAAATGATTGCCGGGTTCCACACTTGGTTTTTGAAAAGGGGGCCCACACGGGCGAGGACGCCTACGCCTACATTGGACTATTGCACGATTTCAAAACTAAGATTACTACCGTCGGCATAGCGAGTCAGGAGGCTAACCGCGCGCTGCGCCCAGGTCGCGAGGCTGGCCGATCCAGCGAGGCAGAAAATCGCTGCGAGGACTCGCGTCGTTTGTTCTGTGATCATGGCGCGCTCCGAATCGCTGGTTGGACTGCCGAAAGGTCGGTTGCTGTCGCAAAACACAGGCAACTCGGCAATGTTGATTAATCCTTTACCGATTCCCTTATACGATTCTCCCGGCCGACCGATGCGAAAGACAATCGGTTCCGCTACATTTCCCAAGTCGTAGGAGCCAACTGGACAGAGGCTTTCCAGCGATACCAAGTTATTGACCTCGACAACATTGTTGATGAAATAGAGTTCCTTGCCTGAGAGCACGCGCCGGATCAGCGCTTCAGATGACCCGCGGTAGCGAGAAGGATCCTTTCCCAGGCTTTTGTAGCACTGCCGAACCGCCGCAAGCTGCGGAGAGTCAATGACGGCCGCCTGAGATGAAAGCCCGCCCGCCCGCGCCTTCAATTCGTCGACCAGATCAGCCGACGATTCTCTTACTACTACAGTCCCCTTCACGCAGCCTAAAGCGAGCTGTGGACAAGCCCGCTTGAGCTCAGGGTCAATCGAGATCGTCATGCGTCTTCCTCAAACATCCACATCAGTGACGTAATCCAACATTCAATTTTCCTGTGACAATCTTAAGCGACGCCTCGAACAAAATGATGCGGTCGAGCATGGGATAACCCGGTTGCTCGTAGGCAGACATGGGTTCCTTCAGCCGCTCCAGCAAGCGGTCGAAGAACCACGCCTTCTTTGCGTCCGCGCCTGCGCCGGCAAACACGCGGACCTCGCCATAGGCGACCGCACTTTTGTAAACCAAAGCCGAATTGCACGGAGAAAATTGCCCACGCTGCATCGGGCCCGGTTCATCTACGTGAATGCAAACCCGGGGATTTTCGCGAACGTTTGCCAGAAAATGACCCTGATGCGGCCCAGTATGCAAGTAAAGCAGATCCCCTGCCTCGTACACATACATCAGCGCAACCACGTACGGCCAACCCGAAGCGTCAGTAGTGCCAACATGAGCCACGGCATGTGTGCGGAGAAACTCGCGAGTGTCTTTGTCCGGCATCTGCCGGTCGCCGCGCACCATCCTTCCGCGATGCTGATTCGATTCCAGCTTGTTCAAATAACTGCCCGCTAGGGTGAGTTCAAAGTCGAAAATCACTGATGAGCGTTCACCATTTCTACTACCACCCGGTCCCCGTGGCTGGGCGGTTGCGAAATGACCAGAAACTGCACCGGATCGTTCGATACATTTCGAATCTGATGGCGAACACCTGGCAGAATGCGCAACCCCTCGCGCGCCGACAACCGGGTTTCGCAACCCTCAACCTCCATCACCGCCTCGCCGGACAGAACAAAAAAGAACTGTTGCGCCCGCCCGTGATAGTGCAGTACCTCGGCAGTCCCGGCAGGCATTTGTTCCTCAATCACACTGAGTTTCTCGTCCTTGACCAGGTGCCAACCGTCGCAATTGTCTCCCCAGGTATAGTGCTCCGCAGTCGCCCGACTAACTGGATGCAGTTGCATTCCTGACCTCCGCAATCCGCTCCAGCCGCGGCTTCGCGACCGCCACGTAGTCGCTCACTTTTAGCGCCATGGAGCGATCCAATCGCGCCGCGTTGAAGTAGATCTCATCATTCCTCAGAAGCGACGGATCGGCCACCAGCTCCAGTTCGGGGTGGAAAGCGAAAGGAAGGATCGTCCCCGCAACGCAGCCTGCAAGTCTCTCCGCAATCTCGGCGGACGCAAATGAAATGTATGTGCCCCCCAGCAACACCTTGACCGCATTCAAGTCCACACGCGCATCCCCCGGCACAACTCCCAATATGTATTTTGTAACCTTCTTGCCGATCTTGACCATCATGACAATACACTTCGCCGCCTGCTGCAAAGCGTTGCCACGCATGGGGCTGACAATTTCCGTTCGTCCCTCGGGCGCATGATCCATCAATCGGTACTGCACTCCATGCGCGTCAAGAAACGTGACAAGTTGCGCGTACGTATCGACCATGTCCCAAACCTTAGCCTCCCTGATTCAGTATAGAGAGCGAACTTTTCTGCCGTCCGTTGGCATCGAAATTCGACGGATCCAGCCAGCGCTCGAATGCCGCTTTTCGTTTCGGCCATTCCGAATCAAGCATCGAAAACCAGGCCGTGTCGCGATTGCGTCCTTTGATGATCATGTGCTGGCGAAAGATTCCCTCGAAGGTGAAGCCGAGACGCAGAGCCGCGCTGCGTGAAGGCTCATTCAGAGCGTTGCACTTCCACTCGTAGCGGCGGTATCCCAGATCTTCAAAAACATGCCGAGCCATCAAGTACATCGCTTCGGTGGCTCCAATGGTGCGCTGCAACCGGGGAGTAAAGAGGATGCTGCCAACCTCGATTACCCGATGCGCCGGCTCGATGCGCATGTACGCAGCCCAACCAACCGCATGGCCAGAAGACTTCTCGAGAATGGCGAAGAACAACGGATCCTCCGCACTTGCCTTCTGCCTGAGATAGGAATCAAACGCAGTGCGAGTTGCAAAGGGTCCTTCGAACAGATAAAGCCACAACTGTTCATTCTTCTCCCCCCGCGTGCCGTCGAAGAGTGCCTCGGCGTGAGTGATGGGATCCAAAGGAACAATATTGACGATGCGCCCCTCGAGGCGCGTGCGTTGCGGTCGCTTGGCCGGCGCAGGATCAATTCGCGCATCGGCGGAAGCAGGTGTAGGTTTGGCTTTAGCATTGGTCATGAGGACCTCCAGGTAGCGCATCTTGCCGGCTGTCGCGAGGGCATCTTGCCCTCGCCGGTGGGGGCGAGACGCCCCACGACAGCCGCCGGGACGGCGGCGCTACAGTTCCAGCACCTATACGTCAGGCGCATTTTCCTCCCCCAGACGTATCACTTCGCTCACCAGATACTCAAAATCCTCCCTCCGGCTGCGATGATTTACGTTGGCAACTCGAATCGCAAAACGCCCGGCGAGAACCGTGGATGACGGCGACGCCGCCCCCGACTCCTGCAGTCGCATCAGGATCTCCTTATTCAACGCACTCAGCGTATTCTCATCGTCAATCCCACCCTTGAACCGGAAGCAAACAACATTGAGCGGTATAGGAGCAAGCAATTCGAGGCGGCAATCTGCCTCGACCAACTCGCCCAGATATTTTGCCTGAGCAACATTCTGCTCGACCAGCGCTTGAAACTTTCTCAGTCCATGCTCCTTGAAAGAGAACCACACCTTCAAAGCGCGCGCCCCGCGCGAAAGCTCAAGACCATATTCTTTGAACCACAGCGGACCTCCAGTCAGTCCTCGCTCTTCGCGATCCAGGTAGGCCGCCTGATGCGCGAACGTGCTGCGATGTTTTTCCGCAGACCGGACCAGCGCGCATCCCACGTCGTAGGGCATCGACATCCACTTGTGCAAGTCAATGGCCAGCGAATCGGCCCGCTCCATACCGCGCAGCAGGGGTCGTAACGAAGGCGAAATCGCAGCAGTGGCTCCGAAAGCACCGTCAACATGGAACCACAGGTTTTCCGCACCGCACAAATCCGCAATCGCATCAAGGTCGTCGATGGCGCCGGTGTTTACCGTCCCCGCGTTCCCTACCACGCAGATTGGCACTCTTCCTGCCTGACGGTCGTCCGCAATCGCCTCTCGCAAAGCGTCCATCTTGATGCGAAACTGTCCGTCGGTCTCGATATAACGCAGCCCATGACTGCCCAAGCCCAGCAGCTCCACCGCTTTCTGCACGCTGCCGTGCGTTTCCGACGAAGCATACACAACCAGGCGGCGCGATGCATTGCCCAGCCCCTCGCTTTTCACATCCCACCCAGCCTGGCTGTTTCGTGCGACTGCCAGTCCAACAAAATTGGCCATCGACCCGCCGCCCACCAGCAACCCACTCGACTCTGCCGGATAGCCCAACGCCTGCTTGAGCCATGACAGAACCTGCTGCTCCACGTACACCGCCGCGTGGTCGCCGCCGTGAACGTTGGAGTTCATTCCCGCGCTCAGCATTTCGGCAAGCATCGCTCCCGCCGTGCCGCTCCCACACACCCATGCCCAGAAGCGCGGATGAATATTCCCCAGCGGATAGGGCAGGATGTTTTCCTTGAAATCCTCGAAGGCGGACTCCGCTCCCTGCGGCTCCAGCGGCACCGATTCCCCAAAGCTCGCCTTCACTTCCGCGGGCAGCGGCTTCCACGCGGGACGTTCCCGGATGCTCTCCAAATAGGAAAGCATTTCGTCCACCATCTGATGTCCCAGCGCCCGCAGACCGCTCCAGTCCTGCGGGTCCAGCGTTTCTTCCACCTTGGTCGCGGCCATTGTGCTCATGTTGTCCTTGCTCCTGGTGAGAACATAGCGTCCGCCAGTTGGATGTGTACAGATTCAGATTATGAAAATTATAACGAGTACAGTTCTGTGGCTGGTGAATCTGTTATGCTCCTGTTAAATGGGCCTCGCAACCGAAAGCAACCCACCCCTATACCTCAGGATTGCCGAAAGCGTGAGCCAGCAAGTCGCGCGAGGAGCACTCCGTCCCGGGGACCGCGTGCCCTCTCTCCGCCGCCTGAGCCGGCAGCAACGCGTCAGCATGTCGACCGCTTTGCAGGCATACCTGTGGCTGGAGAACCGCGGCTACCTGGAGGCGCGTCCGCAGTCCGGATTTTACGTGCGCACGCCATTTTCGACCCTGATCCCCGAGCCGCAATTCGACGCCACCAAAACAAATCCAATGGCGATCGGGACCAGCGCGATTCTGGCCGACATTATGGAATCCGCGAGCAATCCCGCCAACATCTTGCTCGGCGCCGGGAATGCCAGTCCGGAACTGTTTCCCAGCGACCGCTTGAATCTGATTCTACGTCGCATCATCCGTCGTCACCCGTTGCACAGCACGCGCTACGAGTTCCCCCCAGGATGGGAGCCGCTGCGCCGCCAGATCGCCCGCCGCTCGCTGGACATGGGATGCAATTTCTCTCCTCGCGATGTAACCATCACCTCCGGGGCCCTGGAGGCGCTCAACCTCAGCCTGCTCGCCGTCGCGCGTCCCGGCGACGTGATTGCGATCGAGAGCCCAACCTACTTCGCCATCCTCGAGAGCGCAGCTTCGTCAGGCATGAAAGTGATCGAAATACCGACGCATCCGCAAACCGGGATGGACCTCGGAGAGTTGGAGCGCGCAATCCGCAAACACCGGGTCAAAGCATGCATCACCATGACCAACTGTCACAACCCGCTGGGCTACGTCCTGTCGGATAGGTACAAGAAAGAACTCGTCGAACTCACCGCGCGTTCGGGGGTCGCGGTAATTGAAGATGACGTTTATGGCGATCTTGCTTTCCACGGCCCTCGACCGCGAACTGCAAAGTCGTTTGACCGCAAGGGGCTAGTTCTGCTCTGCTCGTCGTTCTCCAAGATCTTGAGCCCCGGCTATCGCCTCGGATGGGTGGCAGCGGGACGCTTTCGCGCCGAGGTTGAGCGCTTGAAGTTTCTCGCCAACGTGGGCAACCCTTCCTTGCCTCAAATGGTAGTAGCAGAGTTCCTGGAATCGGGAGGCTACGACCGTCACCTGAAACGCCTCCGCACAACTCTGGCGGATCAGGTCGATCGCGTGCGTCAGGCCATCAGCAAATATTTTCCCCAAGGTACCCGCATCAGCCGTCCTGCCGGCGGATACATGCTCTGGGTTGAGCTGCCACCCACCGTCGACGCCTTAAAGCTCTATCGCGCCGCCTTGACGCAAAACATCAGTATTCTGCCAGGAGCTGTCTTTACCGCCACCAACCGGTTCAAGAATCACATCCGCATCAACTGCGGTCATACCTGGTCCGAAACTTACGACTGCGCTCTGCTCACTCTGGGCCGTCTCTGCGAAAAAATAGATAGTGTCTTAAAAAGTTAAGTCACTATCAAAAAGCCGCTTAGCATTTTTCCACAGGCTCAATTTCAGACAAGACGATTTTTGCGTCACTTACGCGTATGCCAGCCGTGCTTTGACAAACCGTTGACACCGTCGAGACAAAATATTTAAGAACTTTTACGCTTTGCAGACATTCGCGTGACACATGACAAATTCCCGACCCGTACTCTCCTTCCACCGCATCCCGCATTTTGACAGGGACGCGGACGAAAGGGAGAGACATGAAAAGCTTTACAGACATCGTAGGTAGTTCGAATCGGCGCTCCTTTATAAAAAGTGGTGCCGTGGCCGGAGCTGCGGCCACCGTAGGCGCTGGCATCCTAAGCAGTGGGTTGTCGGCGCTAAGTGAAACAACAAACAAAGGTAAAGGTATTACCAAGGGTGACGTTGCAATCCTGCAATTCTTGGCTGCCGCGGAAATCCTTGAGAGCGACCTGTGGGAACAATACACCGAACTCGGAGGCGTCCAGGACGCTGAAGAACACGGAGTCAACGGCGGAAGTCCGCTCTACATGGCGGCCCTGCAAATTCTTGACAGCGATATGCCGCAGTATATCCACGACAACACCGACGATGAGAAGAGCCACCAAGCCTTCATCAACTCTTACCTGGAGTCGGTCGGCGCCGACCCCGTTAACCTCGATCAGTTTGCCAATTTGCCAAGCAGTAAAGCGACCGGAGCCGCCGATATCGGACGGCTCACCAACCTGATGAATCTCAATGTGGACACCAGTTTCTGGACCCGGTACCGCAGCCCCTCCCACAACCCCGATCTCGACCCCAACTTCGTGTTTGGCGAGGCCGAGAAGATCGTGAATCGGACGGCAATTCCTCGAACCGATGACGACCTCAACGGCGTTGCCAATATCCCTCCCTTCAACGTCCCTGACCATCTCAAGGCGATCGCCTTCACTGCTGGGTTCCATTTCTGCGCCATCGAGCAAGGTGGCAGCAGCCTCTACCCTTCGCTGGCGCAGAGGGTAACTAATGTGGAAGTCTTGCGAATTCTTCTCAGCATCGGACCCACCGAGACATCCCACTTCCAGACTTGGCACGACAAGGCTGGCAATGTACTTACTCTCACCGACGTGGATCCGGTGACGGGGTCAAAGGTGCATTTCCGCGAACTCGCTGCCAACACATCGGAGTCCTTGGAAGGCAACCTGATCATGCCCGAGCCCTGCCCATTTCTCAGCCGAAAGTTCAAGCCCTGCTCGATCATTCGGCCCACGAATACGAAGGGCGCGGCGATGGGGGCAGTTCAGGCCCTCACCAACGACGGACTTTTCATCGGGCAATCGAAAGACTTCTTCGCCGCAATCACCAAGCTGGCGCAGGCTGCCGATGCGGCCGAACGCGGATTTTGATTGCGTGTAACTTTAGCTGGTTCGATTTGCGGGCGCCGTCATCAAGTTACACGGCGTCCGCATTCTTATCAATCGTGTGCATTGACATTTTCGTCTTAAGGAGCACTCATGTTTGAAGGACTGTTTCAACCCATGCATCTGCTGGTCATTTTTGGCATCGCGCTGCTCGTGTTCGGCCCCAAGAAACTTCCCGAGCTCGGCAAAGGAATCGGCGAGGGTATCCGCGGCTTCAAGTCGGCCATGAAAGAGCAAGCGGAAACCAAGCCACCCACCATTGCCGCCAACGATCAAAGCCTGACTAAGGGGTGAAACCGTGGGTTTTGGCACGGAACTACTGCTCGCCTTTCTGCTCGGGTTCCTGATACTGGGGCCCAAGCAGATGAACGCAATGCTGGGACATGTGGCGCGGGCCAAAGCTGAGTTTGACAAGGCCACCCGCGGCTTCAAGTCCCAGCTAACGGCGGAACTGGAGGCTTCCCCTTCGAGCCCCAACGACGGACGTTCGCATAAGCTGACCTGAACCAAGCCAGCGATTCGCCGCAGTGCGATGAACACGTAGCCCCGGATGCCTCGTCCGGGGGACTTGGCGAGACTCTCCACGCTTCGTATCGGGGTGCGACTTCAGCCGCCCACATTTATCGTCAGCAAAAAACGCCATCCGGCTCGCCGGATGGCGTCGCAATTTCCCGACCTCGTTTCGCTAGTCCCCGGCGGCCTGCGCCTTGGCTGCCCCGCTCTCCGTGCCAATGCGCATCCCATAGAACGAGCGGTACACGAAGCAGAACGAAATCACAAAGAACACCGCCGCCAGCAGATGCGTCAACCCACCATTGGTTTCTGTCAGCCTCACTGCCAACTCCACCGCCAGCAACCCGAACAGCGTAGTGAACTTGATCACCGGATTCAGAGCCACCGACGACGTATCTTTGAAAGGATCGCCCACCGTATCCCCGATCACGGTAGCGTCGTGCAGCGGCGTGCCTTTCTGTTTGTATTCGACTTCGACAATCTTCTTGGCATTGTCCCAGGCTGCGCCCGCGTTAGCCATGAAGATCGCCTGATACAAGCCAAATATCGCAATCGAGATCAAGTACCCGATGAAAAGGAATGGCTCGATGAAGGCGAAGCACAGCGTAGCGAAAAACACCGCAATGAAGATGTTCAGCATCCCCTTCTGCGCATACTTGGTGCAGATCTCCACGACTTTCTTGCTGTCGGCCACCGAAGCCTTTGTGGCCCCTTCCAGCTTGATATTCGCCTTGATGAACTCCACTGCCCGATAAGCTCCAGTGCTCACCGCCTGCGTCGACGCGCCCGTAAACCAGTAGATAATCGCGCCCCCGCTGATCAAACCCAGCAAAAACGGAGCATGCAGCAACGACAATTTCTCGACGTTCTGGGTCAGCCCATTGGTCAGCGCCATAATGATGGAGAACGTCATCGTGGTAGCACCTACGACGGCCGTACCAATCAGCACCGGCTTCGCGGTTGCCTTGAACGTGTTGCCCGCGCCATCATTCTCTTCCAACAGGTGTTTGGCGCGCTCAAAGTTCACATTCATGTTGTAATCTTTCTTGAGTTCGCTTGCGATGTTGGGCACCTGCTCGATCAGCGACAGTTCATACACGGATTGCGCATTGTCCGTCACCGGCCCATAAGAGTCCACCGCAATCGTCACCGGCCCCATCCCCAAAAAGCCAAAAGCCACAAGCCCGAAGGCAAACACCGGAGCCGCGATCATGGTTGCCGCCGCCGCCAATCCCATCGTGCTCATGTAATATCCAATCGACATCAAAAGCACCATGGACAATCCCAAGTAGTAGCCCGAGAAATTTCCGGCCACAAAGCCGGACAGAATTCCCAGCGACGCTCCACCTTCCTCCGCCGACTTGACCACCTCCCTCACATGTCGCGACTCGGTCGACGTGAATACCTTCACTAGCTCAGGAATCAGTGCACCCGCCAGCGTGCCGCACGAAATAATCGTGGCCAGCTTCCACCACTGCGTCGTATCGCCGCCAATATCGGGAACAATGACGGCGGAAACGATGTAGGTCAGAATGATCGAGACCACCGAAGTAACCCAGATCAGCGAGGTCAACGGAGCCTCGAAATTCATCACATCCGCATCGGCAAAGCGTGACCGCGCCACCGCGCTGTTGAGGAAATACGCCGCCGCGCTCGAAACCAGCATCATGATGCGCATCACGAAAATCCAAACCAGCAACTGCACCTGTACCGTCGGACTCTTTACTCCCAGCAAAATGAACGTAATCAGCGCCACTCCGGTTACGCCGTAGGTTTCAAAGCCATCCGCCGAAGGCCCCACCGAATCGCCCGCGTTATCACCCGTGCAGTCCGCGATCACGCCCGGGTTGCGCGCATCATCTTCCTTAATCTTAAAAACGATCTTCATCAGATCCGACCCGATGTCGGCAATCTTGGTGAAAATACCGCCCGCAATACGCAGCGCCGCCGCCCCCAGCGATTCCCCAATAGCAAATCCAATAAAGCAAGGTCCCGCGTAATCCCCGGGAACAAACAGCAGGATGAAGAGCATCATCAACAGTTCAACGCTGATCAGCATCATCCCAATACTCATCCCGGCCTGCAGGGGAATGCTGTAAATCGGATACGGCTTCCCCCGCAACCCGGCAAACGCCGTGCGCGAGTTCGCAAACGTATTCACTCGAATGCCAAACCACGCCACGCCGTAGCTACCCCCAATTCCCACCAGGCTGAACGCCAGAATGATCGGCAGCGTTACGGCCACGGACTTTCCCGGCACTGGCGACAGCACCCCGAAGTACAGAACGATCACCACCGCAATAAAAACCCACAACAGCAGCAAGAACTTGCCTTGCGTGATCAGGTAGGTCTTGCAAGTCTCGTAAATCAGCTCGGAAACCTCCAGCATGGCTCGATGTACCGGAAGGTTCTTCAGCCGCATGTAAATCGCCAGCCCAAAACCCAAGCCCGCGATGCAGAACAGAATTCCGATCATCAGCAACTTGTGGCCGTCAATGCCCAGAAATGAAACCGAAGAAAGGTCAGGAAGTTTCAAGCTGGCCTCGCCGCCCACTTCCGGAGCAGGCTGGGCCAAAGCCGCGGACGCGCCCAGAATCACAACCGCCAGAATAGCTGCCACGGAAGTCGCCCGCGTCTGGACGAAACCACATCCTCGGGACGCAACATTAGCCAACCAGGTGCGCATAGGAAAGCCTCCACTCATTGAGAGCTATATTAAAGGATGACAACGGGTTCAGGTTACCTCGACCCGGCACACCGTCCCCAGTTGCTCTTATAGCAGAGCGCGGGAGCGCATGGCCGGAGTTCCGAACACGCTTCCACTGCAAGACTTGAACAGGGATGCTAAGCTTGGCCGCGTCGGAGTTCATCGTGCCCCGGACAGGAAAGGGCAACCTCCCCAAACCGCAGCACAAGACCAATTTTTATAGCATGTTACAGACAGCAGGTCAAACCCCGAGCTTCCAATTCCGGACGGGATCAATCCCCGGCTACTTGCCAAACACTCCGTGGGATTCGATGAAGAAAGCGCCCGCGCAACCATGACTCTACCCAGACAGTGAAGGCTGAAAAACAAAGAAAGCCTGGGCCACCCGTCCCGCACGTCCGATCAATCGCTAAGCTGCCGCCGACTTCTGCATAAGTTTCATGTAGCTGTCCATCCACAATGACTCCTCCACTGGAAGCCATCCGGCACTCCGCTGGTCACGAATCCTGACACTTCAGTCCCCTAAACTATTTTCCCATCTGTTCAATTTTGAACAGATGCCCTGATTGCCAAGGTGTAGAATTCAGTCCTCGTGAACAGATGAAAGCACAGTGGCTGCCTCGGGAGCGGAAGGCAGCCCACACTCGGTGCGCTGGCAAACCCCATCCCAGCGCACCGCCCCCTCCCCCCCAGCATCATTTCATCCTCTCGGCGGCGTGCAGGTTCCGTATGGCGTACTCTATCTCCAATTTCTCCCCATAGTAGCCGCAGGACCCTTGTAGTTCGCGCGACCGCTCTTGCAGCGCCTTGCTCGCTAGCGCAATCCGTTCCGGCATTTTCTTCAGATCCAACTCCAGTAAAGCAGCCTTGTATAAGGCAAGCCATTTGTTCTCTTCCTTGGGAAACATGGGCCCCCTCTTGGTCGTAGAAGTCCAAGAAATCCAAAAATATATCGGCACACATCCTGCCCAGTCAGTTCAATATTGAACACCTGGAACGGAGCATCTCAAACTACAGCAGTTCTCGAGTTGCTGTATTGCGAAGCCAGGAACGGGAAGGGCACGGCTTCAGCCGCTGAGGCCATTTACTCTATACCATCACGAGAACCGCTCTAGTCGTGAAGAACCACACTAAGAAGGGAACTGTGGACTTGCAGCCCACCGTTGTAGTGGATGAAACCCAGCTTCTTGAACCGATTCATGAAAAAATTCACCCGCGAGCGCGTCGTCCCCACCATCTCCGCCAATGTCGTTTGGCTTATCTCGGGGACAATACTCTCCGGCACTCCTTCCTTCCCGAAGTGAGCCAGTAACAGCAGAATTCGCGCCAACCGCTTTTCGCTCGAATTGAAAAGCTGGTCAACCAGATCTTCTTCGTAGCGGATGTTCCGCGCCAACAAATAGGCCACGAACATGTCGGACATCTTGCGTTCCCGGTGAAGCGCTTGCATCATGACTCTCTTGTCAATTCGCAGAATGTCACAATTCGTCACCGCACTGGCCGACCCCATGTGGACGTGCTGCCCGGCCAGGGAGCCTTCCCCGAAAAAATCGCCTTCCCCTAAGATGCCGATGGTCGCTTCCTTGCCATTGCTGGATATAACGGTGAGCTTGATCTTGCCTTTCTGGATAAAGAACACTGCGTCCGTCGCATCCCCCTGCGTGAACACAGTTTGCTTCTTGCTAAAGCGCAAAAGCCTCCTGCCCTCCCCGATGGTTGAGAGGAACGTACCCGGATCGAAGGTCTGCTTTTTCTGTAGCACGACACTGCCATTCTAGATTGGCAGCACACGTGTTGTCACTATCCGTGCCACTTTGTTACGATTTCGGGACAAGCTCCCCTCCGCCGCAAACAATTGTCCCAGCGCTCGTGTGGAGACGCGCGACTCGCCCGTCCAACTCGAGCGGCTTCACCCCATCACCTGCCAAGCCTCCCGGTAACTCTCCCACCGCGCGCACTTGCACTCAATGTCCGGATAGAACCGCAGGTTCTTGAAAGGCGCGAACACCTCCACCGGAAGCACATACCAAACGTTGCGCGGCCCGATGTGCACCACCAAAACGTCGATTTCCTCCGCCGTGTACCCGGCCTTGCTTCTCCCATTCCCCCCGCTGTACACGCTATAAATCGGCTGCACTTCATACCCCCGCGCATGCACCACCGCGGTGCTCTTAAGTTGCACCCGCCACAACCGTCCCCCGGGAATCCAGAACGAAGTCATAGCGCTCGCTGTCACCCCAGGGCTTCAACACGCGAAACCCCATGGTCTGCGCCTTCAACAAAAACGCCGCCTCCGCAAGCTCCCCCGCGCGTTTCGGATTCCTCCTCCGCCGCTCCTCCGGAGCATTCTCAATCACCCCGGTTAACTCAGCCAAAACGATCGATTCACCCGCACTCAATGTTGACATAAGCTATTATAAATGAAATGTCAGTTCCCTCCTAGTTATATTAAACACGGACGCGTGCTCCCAGGATCGTGTGGTGACGGGCGACTCGCCCGTCCAGCGCGAGCGCAGTTCGGCAACCCCGGAACTGGTTCCATAGATTCTTTGTTGGGAAGGGCACGGCTTCAGCCGTGCCGAACGAACCGTAAGAAACGCGGGCTTCAGCCCCTGAGGTAAAGGTCTTGTCGGGTGCCCATTTGTGGCGCCGCGTTTGCGAAACACCCACGTGGGGACAGCCGCCCCCGGCTGTCCAGCCGAGCCAAGCTCGGCAGCTTTCAATACCGCTTTTCGACGCCGAAACGATACAACACGCGTACCGAGAACCGAGAACTGACAACCGAGAACCGCTCCTTCGCGGTACGCTCCCGGCAAGATTCCCAGAAAATCCACACGCTTGTCATCCTGAAGAAGCGGAGTCGCTAGCGAGCGGATCCCAACCAGGGATCTCTGCACCTTCCGTGCGCGCGGTCAGATTCGGGCGGGATCAACCACGTGGGGACAGCCGCCCCCGGCTGTCCAGCCCAGCCAAGCTCGGCAGCGCTGTTGGCAGCGCAGCCTTTCATAACTAAAATAGCTCAAACTGCGGGTGCCCCATCCTTTGCGTTCTTTGCAAAGGGTGGGAGCGTGAATCTCGACGAGTATCTGCCAGACTTATGCATTCCAAGCGAAGATCAAACAACTGAGAACCGGGAACCGCAAACCGAGAACCGAATCCTGCGCGCCAACGCGCCCGGCGCCACACCGAAACTTCATTACCCTGGTCATCCAGAGGAAGCGGAGTCGCTTGCTCGCGAGCGGCTCCCAACGAAGGATCTCTGCACTTTCCCGCACTCCGAATTGACCACGTCCACCGAGCCCCAGAGGTCGGCCCAAATGGCCCAAATGGCGTGTTGACTCCCACCCCTGGGCAGGATCACAATTGTGACGTCCGGCTCACCGCACCATCCCCAGCGTTTAAGCGAGCTGAGCAGGCCCTATTGACAGAATCTGCCGCCACTCTTTCCGGTGGGGCACGACCTTAAGTTAGTACCCCGCGTGGCGACGGAAGGCAAGGAGAAAAACCATGCACGGCGCAAGACTCTCGCAGGCTCGGACAACAGCTCTGGCGATCTTCGCAGTAGTTGTGACGCTAGGAAACGGGGCTTGGGCAGCCCCAAAACTCAAAGTGCTTCATACCTTCAGGGGAGGCCGCGATGCTGCCGTGTCAGTTTCGTCAGTCGTGTTCGACGCCCTGGGTAATCTTTACGGCACGACCCCGCTGGGCGGCAACGCAACCGAATGCGGCGGAGCGGGCTGTGGCACAGCCTTCGAACTGATGCCCTCCGGTAGCAACTGGAAGGAAAGTGTACTCTATAGGTTTTCGCCCGGCGCCGACGGGTACCCTTCCTTCGTAGGCCTTGTCGTCGACGGCGCAGGAAATCTCTACGGCACAACGGTTTACGGCGGCAATGTCAGTGAGTGCGGTATCGGCTGTGGTGTCGTCTTCGAGTTAACACTGAATTTGGATCGGAGCTGGACGGAGAACGTGCTCCATGCCTTCAACGGAGGCCCCGACGATGGGGGCTATCCAGACGGTACTCTGGTCTTCGATAGTGCTGGTAACCTCTACGGCACGACCAAAATGGGAGGTGCTGACGGTTACGGTACAGTGTTCGAGCTATCGCCCAATTCGGGTGGAGGATGGACGGAGAGTGTGCTGCACAGCTTTACCCTACAGCGCGACGGTGGTAGCCCCTCCTGCGCACTGGTCCTCGACTCATCTGGCAATCTCTATGGGACCACCCAGGGGGGCGGAGTGTACGGATCCGGTACGGTCTTCGAACTCACACCCCACTCCGGCGGAGCTTGGACAGAAAAAGTCCTTTATGACTTCACAGGGGGCGACGACGGCGCAAACCCCTCCACTGGCGTGATTTTCGATGCGAAGGGCAACCTTTATGGCACGACGCTTGCCGGAGGAACCGACGATGTGGGGGTCGTTTTCAAGCTGACGCCCACGAAAGGCGTTTGGAACATCACTCTGCTTCATAGTTTCACAGGAGGCGGCGACGGCGGACAGCCCAGCATCAGCGGTCTAGTAAGGGATACAGCGGGAAACCTGTACGGCACGACGCTCTACGGGGGCCTTTATGAGTACGGCACGGTTTTCAAGCTCGTCCAGTCAGCGCCAAAAGGCAGCCGGAAAGGCGAGTGGAAGGAAACCGTGCTTCACAGTTTCACCAACGGGCGAGATGGGGCCGTCCCGGACGGTGGCGTCATCCTCGACTCGGCAGGAAACCTGTACGGCACGACCTTGCAGGGCGGCGGTCTTAGCTGCCACGGCCAAGGCTGCGGAACAGTGTTCGAGATCACACCGTAACTCCGCTGGTTCCCCGCGTGTGCCGATCTTTCGCGTGCGAATGCGCGAAGCCAACGACACGCTCTAGGTTCCCCGCTACTCCCCCACCCCCAACTGCCAAAACAAAAACGAATAAACATCCGTCAATTCCTCAATCTGCTTGGTGATCGGCTTCCCCACACCATGCCCGGCCTTAGGCTCGATCCGCAACAGTATCGGACGCTCCCGGCTCTGCCCGTTCGCCGCTTCCGCCTGCATCAGCGCCGCCATTTTCTTAGCATGCATCGGATCCACCCGCGTATCGCCATCCGCCGTCATAAATAGGATAGCCGGGTATTCCGTCCCCGCCTTCACATGGTGATAAGGCGAGTAAGCGTAAATCCAATCGAACTGCTTGGCATCCTCCGCCGACCCGTACTCCGGAATCCAAAGCTTGGCAATCTGGAAGTGCTGGTAGCGCAGCATGTCGAGCAGAGGCACGGCGCAGACCACCGCCCGAAACAGATCGGGACGCTGCGTAAGCGCCACTCCCACCAGCAACCCGCCATTCGATCCCCCCCGAATCGCCAGGTGTTCTTTGTCCGTATACTTCTGCGCAATCAGGTACTCAGCTGCCGCAATAAAATCGTCAAAAACATTCTGCTTCTTCTCCAGCATGCCCGCACGATGCCAGTCCTCTCCAAACTCCGCCCCGCCCCGCAGGTTGGCCACAGCAAAAACGCCGCCATGCTCAAGCCACAGATAGCGATCGCCCGCAAAGCTCGGCGTCAGGCTGATGTTGAATCCGCCATAACCCGTCAGCACCGTGGGATTCTTGCCGTTCAGCACCAGACCCTTCTTGTGAAAGATGAACATCGGAACGCGGGTTCCGTCCTTCGATGAAAACCAAACCTGGTTGACTTCGTAAGCCGACGGATCAATCGAAGGCGCGTCCACTCGGGCCCAGAGCTCCGCAGCCTTGTTTTCATCGAAGGTCATGCTGTAGATGCTGGGCGGAACCGTGAACGACTGGAATCCGAAGAAAGCTTGGTCGCTATCCCACTTGCCCCCGATCTCCGTGATCGAACCCAGCCCCGGCAGCTTCACATCTGAAAGAAAGTGCCCGTCATTGCTGAAAATCTTCAGCAGCGAAGTAGCGTTTTTCTCATACAAGCCAAAAAGGTTTCCGTGGATGACCAGGACATTTCTTAGAACCGCATCGGATGCTGGAATGATTTCGCGCCAGAACTCGCGTGATGGTTTTAGTGCATCGACGCGGAAGACGCGATAATGGGGTGCACCCTCATTGGTGAAAATGTAAAGCTGCCCCTTTAGAATTTCGCCGCTGTAGCTGAAATCTTTGCCACTGGTAACTTCGACCGGCGGTGTCCCCGCCTCCAGGTCCTGCAGGTACATTTCAGTTTTCGTGTATCCCTCAAATACGGTGATCAGCAACCAGCGATCGTCATCGTCGGCAAGTTGCGCCACCGGTATATCCTGCGCACTAAGACGATCGCCAAAAATCAGCGAATCCTTCTCCGGATCGCTGCCCAGGGCGTGATAGAAAAGCTTAACGTGATAGACCTCCTCCCCTGCAGGCACGTCGCCTTTTTTGGGAGTGCGTCCATAGTAGAAACCGGAGTTGTCTTTCTTCCACGCCACGTTGGCGTGGCGAGCCCGATCAATCGTGTCCGGCAACAACTTCCCGCTGGCGGTCTCGACGATGCGCAGCGTGCTCTCCTCCGACCCGCCCGCCGAAGTGCCGTAGGCCACGTACTTGCCATCGTCGGAAGGCGCCCACCAGTCCAGCGCGACCGTGCCATCCGCGGCCATCTGATTTACATCCACCAGCACCTGGTCTTTTCCGTGGATGCTCTCTCGCACCAGAAGCACAGCCTGATTCTGCATCCCCTCGCGCCGCATGTAGAAGTAATACTTCCCGCCGATTTGCGGCGTGCCCATCGTTCCAATCGAGAGTAGTTCGGTCAACTCCTCGTGAATCCGCGCCCGCCCAGGCAATGGCTCAAGGATGCCGCGAGTGTAAGCCAATTCCTGGCGAACATATTCCTGCGTCTCCGCACTGTTCGCATCCTCCAACCACCGATAAGAATCGAGGATCTTATGCCCGTGAAGAGTCTCTTCGACAACCTCCGCCCTAGCCTTGGGCGCCATGTACACCTCTCGGTGGTCCCAACCCCCACCCAAACTCCCCACGGTAACAAGTATAAGTAAAAACATATAAAGTAAAGATGAGCGCTCTCTCTCTCCCCCAACTTTACAAGCCCCCAACAAAACCCTCCCCGATGATATGATGAATATCGACAATGAAAAGCGGACGCGCCCTCCGGGCGCGTCCCCCCCAAACACTCCTCAGTAGCTCAATGGCAGAGCATCCGGCTGTTAACCGGAGGGTTGTAGGTTCGAGTCCTACCTGAGGAGCCAATTCTTTTCTTGGGCATGTAGGAAATCCGCAAAAAGCGCTCGGGTCAAATAAGGTGGTGTAATCCTCACGCCGCGCGCAAGCGTAGCGAAGCCGAGGTTGGGGGTCGGGTGGAGCGCATTATTAGGCGCGCGATAGCGCAATGCTGGCGACATAGCAGGCCAAAGAAATGCAGATGCCTGTGAAAGGCACACTGAAAAAATAAACCTTGCAGAGCACAACAAAACCACCAAGCATTGCCAGCCCGACCACGAGCAGGAACGGTGACTGAAAGAGGAGTTGGCCGTGAGCCAATGCGAGAAAACCGAAAACCAAGCCGAACAAAATAAGTCCCATGCTGTGGCTGGCATTGAAGCCCACCCAACACCGCCACATTGTTGTTTCTTTGGTAATGACAGGTGAAATCTGGCTCATGCTGATTTGCAGCGCGGGGTCACGGGGCGTAAGCTTTGGCCCGCAGAACGTATAGACGAGGTGGACGACTCCGAGCGTAAAGAAAATGCTCGCACTGAGAACCATGAGAATCTTTGCGGCCATTAAGGTCTTTGGGCGTGGCCGGATCAGGACTTGCGAGGCTACGTTCGCGGCTGACGCCAAAGGCCGAACTGGCGTTCTCAGGTTAGCTCCAATTCAATCTTCTTCGCAGCCGGGTCCAGCTTGGCGATCCGAAAACTGCGAATCTGCCCAGCGCGCACGGCTTCCGGCTTGGATTCGCCCGCGACGGGAGCACCCTTCCAGTGCGCCTTCAGCATGGAACTCAGCGATCCCAAGTCCGGCTTCGATTCGGCCAGCGTCTTTTCCTCGGCTGGACGCGCTGCAGCGATTCGGCACGTGCCCTGGATGCCTTCACCCAGTTCCGCGCGGGCTTGTCCCCCCGAAACCTCCATCACGCGACCCGAGACGATATTGCCTTCTTGATGTTCGGCGATGTACTCCTCGATGCTGGTCGGAACCAGTTGCTTTATCCCAAGCTTCAGGCGCCGTTTCTCGGTCTCGATTTCGAGCACCTGCGCCTTGATCGATTGTCCAACTTTCAGTACGTCCTGCGGGTGATTGATGCGCTTCTCGGCGCTTAGGTCGCTGATGTGAATCATGCCCTCAATGCCTTCGGAAAGTTGCACGAAAGCACCGAACTTGGTCAGGCTGGTGACGGGGCCTTCGATCACGGAGCCCACCGGAAACTTCTGTGCCGCGTCCGCCCACGGGTCGCCCAGCGCCTGCTTCAGGCCCAAAGAGATACGGCGCTCGTCCGCGCTCACCCCCAGAATCACAGTTTCGACGGTGTCACCCGGCTTAACCACGTCGCTGGGCGTCCTCACCTTTTTCGCCCACGACATCTCGGAGACGTGGATCAACCCTTCAATCCCGGGCTCGAGTTCTACGAACGCACCGAAATCGAGTACGCGCGTCACCGTGCCTCGAGCACGCTCGCCCGGCTTGTATTTCGCCACCGAATCCCACGGATCCGGCTCAAGCTGCTTCATGCCGACGGAAATGCGCCGTTTCTCGGAATCAATCTTGAGAACTTTGACTTCGAGTTCTTGCCCTACCGAGAGCACATCCGCTGGCTTGCTGACGCGGCTTCTCGAGATGTCACTGACATGCAGCAGCGCGTCCACACCGCCAATATCGATGAAAGCGCCGTAATCGGTGAGGCTGCGAACCGTGCCCTGCAGGGTTGTTCCTTCTTTGACCTCCGAGTAACGGCGGCCTTTCGCGGCGCGCTCTTCTTCTTCGACAATGACGCGGCGGTCCACGACTACGTCTTCCTCGGTTTCGTCGAGCTTGGTAATCCGGCAGCGGATCTCTTGTTCCACCAACTTCTCCATCTCAGCGGCGTCACGCGCTCCGCTGCGAGACGCAGGCATGAACGCCCGCACCCCCAAGTCCACGCTTAGGCCACCCTTAACTACGGCCGTGACTGTGCCCATGATCGTCGTCTTCTCGGCAAACGCCTTCTGCAGTGAGGCCCAGTCTTTTGGCCGCTCGATCCTGCCGAGAGTAAGCTCATAGTAGCCTCCTGGATCGCGACTCTTAATCGAGACCACTAGCTTGTCGCCGGGCTTCACGGTTTGGCTGGCCCCTGAGAACGCTGCCAGCGGCAGGATCCCTTCGGTCTTGAAACCGATGTCGACCAGAACCGAATCGACGGTGACGGCAATCACCGTGCCTTCGCGGCCTTGGCCGGCTTCCTGAGGCTTGCCCGATTTGCTCTGCTCGAACTGAGAGAGAATGTCTTTGAACGACTCATTAGGTTCGTTGATTGCCGGGGTTTCCGGGCTGCCTGAATTGGATACGATTGGATCGGACATGAGAGGTTTACAGCCTCAGCTGGCGTCGTCACCACTAGGATAACACTGTGGCATTTGTTCGGATCAACGATGAATTAAGAACGAGAGTTGCAGAGACGCTGCCAAAAAGCTGCGGCGTGGGTCGTTAGTTCTATGCGAAACTACAATCTGTTTAGGAAACGTCGCATCTGAATGAACAATCAGGCGGACTCCCGTTTACGCTGTAACTCTTTCAATAAAGCCGATTCACTCCTCGCGCAGCAGTACCAAAGGATCGTTGTCGTGCATCTTCAGAGACTCTTGCACCGCCTCGTTGGGACCGGGCGCTCAAAACCGGGATACACGGGATGGCCGTTTATGTTCGTATCTTGCACCACGAGATTAACTGCCGACTAGGAGAAGCTACGCTGGCAAAGCAACGTGGATATGTGGAAGCTTGTGGTTGGCCACATGGAGAAGATGCTAAAGCACATGGAATCCATGGGCCGCGGAACGGGCGGAACGGGGCACGGCATGATGCGTAAACAGGCCGCGGGGGACATTCCTTCTTCTCCACCAGCCGAAAAGAAACCGGAATAGGCGCGAGTGGTTGGGTTTGGAAGTGTAACCAACCGGAGAGCATAGCCCCAATGGAGTAAGCTCTAATATGACCGAAGTCGTGCTGGTTTGGGGGTGATGAGCGTGGCAGAAGTTCGATTGCAAGAGGGCGAATCGCTGGAGAACGCCCTGCGCCGTTTCAAGCGCAAGGTTCAAACCGAGGACATCATTAAGGAAGTGAAGCGTCACTCCTACTATTTGAAGCCGGGAGAGAAGCGCCGAGTGAAGCAAGCTTTAGCGAGAAAGCGTGCGCGAAAAAAGATTCGCAAAGAGTCGGAGTGAGTTGCAACGATTGGGCCGCCGCTGCCAAGCAGCGGCCCTTCCAATTGCCGGACGATAATCTCATCGAACAGTGCAGAGGGCTCGCCGGGATGTCGTTTCACAAGCTGCAATGGCTCTTTCCAATCGCGGTGACATTGCATAACTCGGAAGAAGCGATTTGGCTCCCGGCATGGTGGGTCCGACATGCCAAGGAAGTTCCTGTGCATCCCGGAGCCGGAGCATTTCGATGCGCACTTGCTGTGCTGACCGTCGCCGCCTTCGTGGTGACGTATCTCAGTGAGCGGAAGGGCAAAGAAAGTTTCTGGGCCTACCTCATGTTCGGGTACGTAGTCGCCATGCTCGCGAACGTCTTTATTCCCCACATTCCAGCGTCCTGGGTGTTCCGCTCATACACGCCGGGCGTGGTCACGGCGGTTTTGATAAACCTTCCAGTGATGGGCTTTCTCTCGGTCCGGTTGGTACGTGAAGGCTGGGTATCCGGGCGGAAGGCGGTTGTGTTCGGTGTGGCGGTGCCCCTCGCAATCGCTGGCATGATTCCGATGCTCTTCCTTATCGGCTAAAGTGTCCTTGGCTCGGTGTTGCCGCCAACTGCGACCCCGAAACCGGAGATCTCCTGGCCTCGAGCAATTGTCCCAACTTTGCCACCAGGATCTCGGGGTCGAACGGCTTCTGAATGAAACTGACGTTCGGTTCCGATAGCAGACCGTTCTCTAGCAGCGCTTCTTCGGAATAACCCGACATGAAGACTACGGACAGATCGGAGTGGAGTTGCCGTACTCGTCGAGCCAGCTCGAAGCCCCGCAACTGGGGCATGATGACGTCTGTGACCAACACATCGATCGTTCCGGGGTAACGCTCCGCGATGTCAAAAGCTTCCGTGCTCGTCTCCGCCTCCAAAACGGCGTAACCCTCAGCTTCAAGGGATCTGCGTACGTCTTCCCGGATCGAAGGCTGGTCCTCTGCCAAGAGTATCGTCTCCGAACTGGTTGCTACACGACCCAAAATTTGAGGCTCTCTTCTGGAGGGCGCCGCATTCACCGCTTTTTCTGCCAGCGGGAGATACACTCTGAAAGTCGTTCCCTGGCCCGCTCCACTCTGCACCTCGATCGAGCCTCCAGTTTGCTTTACGATTCCATACACCATGGAGAGTCCCAACCCGGTTCCCTTGTTGGCAGGTTTGGTCGTGAAGAACGGTTCAAAGATGTGAGCTCTAGTCTCGGGAGGCATTCCGCAACCCGTGTCAGTGACCTCCAACAATGCATGAGGTTGATCTGCCGTTCCACCCAATGTCGTGTTCTTCCGCTCCACTCGGCCCGTCTTGATTTTCAACACTCCGCCAGCAGGCATCGCATCACAGGCGTTCAGTGCTAAATTCATGACCACCTGTTCAATCTTTCCCGGGTCCACACAGACGCGAAGCGCATGGGCGGCGGGACACATTATCAATTGCACTTGATCCCCGGGAAGCGTAGACAGGATCGGCCGCATTTCTCTGAGCAGTTCATTTAAATCCAAGACTTCAAGCAGTAAGACCTGCTTGCGGCCAAAGGCCAGGAGCTGCTTGGTAAGCGAGACGGCCCTTACGGATGCGATCTGAATCGTCTCTACGTGCTGCAGAATTTGAGCCCGGCTCCCACTTCGCATTTTGGAGAGCTGGGTGAGAATCACCATGAGGAGATTGTTGAAGTCATGGGCGACTCCGCCCGCCAATCGACCGACGACCTCCATCTTTTGGGCTTGGCGTACCTCCTCCTCAAACCGCTTGCGTTCCGTGATGTCGCGGAAAATGCCTTGAATAAACTTCTTGCCCTCAAGTTCCGTAAGGCTGGTGTTGACCTCGACAGCGATCAGCCGTCCGGCGCCCCGGAGATGCATTTCCTTGCCGGTAACACTGGTGCCTGATAGCGTTTGCCGGAGCATCTCCCGATATTCCCCACGCTCGTTCTCGGGGCAGAAGTCTTCGCCGAGCGTGCCGACGATGTGCGAGGCGGGCACTCCAAGCAATTGTCCGCTCCTCTCATTTGCCTCCATGACCGTTCCGGTTTCTGCGTCTAGTACGAGTATGCCGTCATTGGCAGTGTCGATCAGGTGCTTGTAGCGTTCTCCGGTTTGACGAAGATGCCGCAACATCAAGAAGGTGACAGACGCGCCCATGATCAGCGAGAGAGCCGTTGCGGCATACGTCACCAGCAGAAACAGGCCTGCTGTCCAGCGCGCGCCCTCGCCCAGGGCGTAGGAAAAGCGATCCTCAAGCGGCGTGAGTCGATCGCCCACCAAGTCAACGCGATGCGCAATCTCACCCAATTTGACGGGATCGGGCCGGCCCGACGTGATCTCTCTATGCAGTTGGTCACCGAGTTGCCCCAGTTCCTCGATGAGAGTGTCAGCCTCCGCCCAAAGAGCTACGGCTTCCGCCATATATTTGGTACGGTGGAAGCGGCGGAACAACTTCACCATTCCGTCGATGTCTTCCGGACGGTTGCGGCCCTGAACGAAACCGTCGTAAGCCACTTTCAGATTTGGGTGCGGTTTTTCAAGTTCCAAGCGGGCTTTCTTGTCGCCTAGCGGCGTTTGAAGAGCCTGCTGGTATCTCTCGTAGTCTTGTTTCGCGTACGAGGCGGCATATCGAACCAGGCTGTGTACGGCCTCTTTCTGGGCCTTGGACCACAGGCCCTCTCCGCCCACGTAGGCCCTAGCTGCCGATAGGGTCTCAATGGCCTCGTAGCTTAGGATGGACAAGACAATCACAATCGTGACAAATACCCAGAGAATTGCTGTCAGCTTCCTGGATACCGGCATGTGAAGAAACGCTTTTCTTATCGACACAACCTGCTCCACTCGTCCGCGCCTATAGAAACTTTGTTTCAAGGAAGGATCTGCGCTACCAGTTCGTGATATCTTTCGGCTCGAGACCACCCCCTAGTTTTCGCATACACGCTCAATGTTGGTATTGGACATTGAGTCGTCCGTGCCCTTCTCCGGCGAGGCGGGAACGAAACACTAAAAAGGTTCCTCTCGCACGCCAGCATTGTGAGGCTTTCATTAACTCCCGCGTCGGACCTTTCCTCGCTGGCTCTGGATGATGTCAGCATTGCGAGGATGAGACCGGGTACACCGTGATCGGCTGGAGGGCAAATCGAGGCAACCGCCTCCTTTGCACACATCGTGTGAGCAGGATACAGACCTGCTCGGAGCACAGTCTGTGACCTTCGTCACCACTTGTTCCTGTGGATAAAATTGCTATAACGCGCCTTCAGGTCCTGTCCCCTCGAGCCGCCAAGCAGCGCCACGCCTGGCAAGAGGCTTCGCCGTCTTGTCGGCCAAGACAGAACCATCGGTCGCTGGCTAAACTCCAACCGCCGTTCCCTTCGGTAACTTGATTGCCTCGTGTTACCCTGTCAATCTTGCCCCGGACGGATTTTCTTCCGTTGGGGGCCAACCGCTATATGATTTCTGAATCAAAGCATCTTGTGAGCAGTAAGTCATTGCTATTTGTTCTACTTGCGCTGTGTTGCGCCAGCGCCGCCTGGGCCGGACAGTGGACCGCGCTGGGACCGGACGGGGGCGATGTTCGCAGCCTGGCCTATGATCCTCAGAACCCGGATCACATCTTCCTGGGAACCAGCACGGGAACACTCTTTTCTTCAACCGACGGCGGCCATAGCTGGGCGCGGTTTGCCCACTTGGGCAGCGGCAACGACTATGTGATCGACCACCTCGCCATTGATCCGCAGAGCCCGAACAAAATGTATGCTGCGGCCTGGAGCGTCGAGAATCAACAGTCTGGCGACTTGTTCCGCTCCACGGACGGTGGAACGACTTGGGAAACCACTTCTGCCATGCACGGCAAATCGATTCGCGCCATGGCCATTGCTGCCTCCGATTCAAAGACTCTGGTCGCGGGTGCGCTGGATGGCGTATTCCGCAGCACCGATGGCGGCAAGAATTGGCAGAAAATTTCTTCCTCCAACCAGGAAATTCACAATATAGAATCCATCGCCATCGATCCCAAGAATCCGAATGTGGTTTACGCCGGCACCTGGCATCTGGCCTGGAAGACCGATGATGGCGGCGCGAGTTGGCGTCATATCAGCAAAGGCATGATTGAGGACTCCGACGTGTTCTCGATTATCGTCGACGCGTCGAATCCTTCCGTGGTATTCGCCAGCGCCTGCTCCGGCATTTACAAGAGTCAGAGCGCGGGCGAATCCTTCTCGAAGATTCAGGGCATTCCGTTCTCCGCGCGGCGCACCCGGGTCTTGAAACAGGACCCCAGCAACTCCGCGATTGTTTATGCCGGAACCACCGAAGGCCTATGGAAAACCACCGACGCGGGCAAAAGCTGGAGCCGGGTGAGCGAGCCCGACGTCGTGGTCAACGATGTGATGGTCGATCCGCGCAACTCGCAGCGGGTCATGCTGGCTACCGATCGCGCGGGCGTGTTGGCTAGCGACGACGGTGGGCACAGCTTCCTCACCTCCAATCATGGCTACACTCACCGCTACGTTACTTCCATCCTGGCGGACAAGAGCGATTTCAATACCCTCTTTGTGGGCGTGGTAAACGACCGCGAGTTGGGTGGCGTATTCGCTTCCCACGATGGCGGACAGCACTGGTTGCAGAAAAGCAAAGGTCTGGATGGCCGCGATGTATTCACCCTGAAGCAGACCAGCAACGGCGAGCTAGTGGCGGGCACGAATCGGGGGATGTTCATGCTGGCGCGCAATGCCAGTGAGTGGAGTCCGATCAACAACATCATCAACCGGACAGCTTCCTCGCATAAGAAAGGGACTAAGATCGCGAGGACGGAAGTTCGTTCGATCCTGACTGCGCGCGTGAGCGAAATCGAGATCACGGCTACGACTTGGATGGCCGCGACCTCCGCAGGACTGTTTACCAGTTCCAACCAGGGCAAGAGCTGGAGCGGCGGTCCGGTGATGGGCAAGCAGGATTTCGTTTCGGTGCGAGCCGAAGGGAAACTGATCGCCCTGGCGACGCGCAGCAACGTCCTGGTTTCGAAGGACGACGGCGCAACCTGGCAAGACTCCAGTTTGTCCTCCTATGTGAGCGGCATTCGCGGCGTCACAGTCACCACGGACGGGCAGATAATGATTGCTTCGCGGGAGGGCGCGTTCCGCAGCCCGAACGCGGGAGCGGGCTGGGAGCACATGCAGAATGGGCTTCCGGACAAGAACATCAGCTCCATCAGCTACGACGAAGACGGCAAGCGCCTGCTGGCGACCAGCACCGAAACCGGCGTAGTCTTCGAGAGCGTGGATGCAGGCCATACCTGGACCCGCGGTCCTGACACGGGCTACCCATTACGCAACATCAGCGTGGTGCACGGCCGTTTTGTGGCAGCCACTCCGTTTGACGGAGTCGTCATGCAACCGGAGAGCAACGACCACAGCGCATCCAGCGGTGCGGCCTCTCGACGCACCAACTGATTGACCAGCAACTGGCGGCAGAAACAGCGGAGGAGCGGCGTCAGCCGCTCCTCCGTTTCCATGTTTCGAGACAATCAAGAACCAAGTTTGCTGCGTGTTCGCTGATCTCCCTACTGGCAAGTAGGAAACTTGAGCGATGCCAGCCGGGTGTGGAAGGTCAGCAAATCATGACCAAAAGTCTTCGGGATGTACTGGTTTACGTACCAGAACGTGCAGTCATCCGAGGGATCGATGACCATGCTGCTGTAGTCTCCCCAGCGATTCGCGCTGTTATTGTTACCCCCTGTCGCGGAGCCTTTCGCAGTGAAGATCGTGGCCGGGCTCTCCATGGTGTTCGGGGGATCGGTAGGCACGCGTCCAGTGAACGCGATCGAGGGATGCAACGTCGTAGCGTTGGATTCGCTGAAGCCGAGCGCCATGTCTCCCGCTTTGTCCATGTCGATGCCTCCCATCCACAGAGAATTCCCGCCGTGCATGAACGTCCCTTGTTGAAAGACCTTGGGCGTGCCATTGGGATCACGGATTTCGTACCAGCGTGCGCCGGAGGCGGCCTTGCTGGTCATCACGGAATGGCTCACCACCAGGGATTCGTGGTCGGTAAAGTTTCGATAGGCCAGGCGGAACATCAGGCGATCCGCCAGCGAATCAAGTTGCTGTTTTGTCCCCGGCTGCGGGATGCAGGTTCCGCCTCCGCAGGCCATGGTATAAGCCTTTACCGGAATCGTGATCGGACCCGTGAACTTGGATTTGGCGGGATTGGCGAAGTCTACGTGAAAGCGGAACAGGTGCAGAGAGGTTGAGCTGGCAAGGTCGACAAAAAAGCTGGGCTCACCCGAGGGTGGAGGCGTGGCGCCGTCGGCATTCGAGGGGAGAAAAGAGAACTCATTGGGATTCTTGAAGCAAACCGCCTTTGCCTTTGCGCCGGTCAACATGGCGGCGCGATCGTAGGCGCAGGCGTCGTCAGCGATGAACGACGTCGGACCGAACAGATTGTAGTTGGCGTAGTAGGCGTCCGGCCACACGCTGAGCTTGTCGTAGTCATTCAACACGTTATTTCCGAACTTGAAAATGTAGCGATGATATTTGCCGGTTGCGTCCGAACTTTCGGAAACGGCAATGCATTCGTTTCCCGTGCCGAAATTACTGCTCCCGGCAATCTGGCTGATGATCCAGCGATTGGCGAACTGGTCGTAGAGGACGACAGGATCGGTCCAGAAGAAGGTCGGCCCCTGTCCGCACAATCCCGGGACGCCGGTAAACATGGCGCTGATCTGCTGTGGGCCGAACACCGACTTGCCCGTAGCCTTGTCAAAAACCTGCCACGCCGTATTAATGGTTTCGACGACCTGGGTAGCGCCCACCGCGAGATTGGGATCGGGAGGAACTCCTTCCAGAGCCTTGCCGTTGGCCGAGTTTGGAATACCCTCGAAGTCGAGCCCGATAGTGGCGGAAACTGGCGGCGCAACGTAGGTCTGCTCCGCGAGGTCTTCTACCGGGACCGCGGCACCGGAGAGAATCCGGCGCGGCCGCGGGTGTTCGACTTCACGGGGAGCGCGGCCCTGCGGAGCCGCCATGGAATACTCGCGCACCGGCAGCGAAGTGTCATGATAGCTGTCATAGATGACTTCCGGGCGGCTCGGGGCGGGCTTTTTCTCAGCCGAGACAAAACCTGGGAGGGCCAGGAGGCAGGCCACAAACATAACCGCGGCTAGGATTACGGCTTTCGGGTTCATAGATTCCTCTTCTTATATTCTTAGTATCAAATTCAGACATCTATCGATAGGTTGCGACGGAAGCCGGGAGGGACTCCGTGCCGCTGCGGTTCGATAAAGTTTGATCTGGTTGCGGCTTTTCGTCAAGGTGAAAGAACTTGCAACTTGGGTTGCAGCTGCGACGCCGTAATTGTGTAGGTGAGCAAGAGTTGGTGGTTTCTCGCGCTACTTCATACGTGAGGGAATTCACCTCGCGTTTCACAACACTTTTACAAATCCATGACATGTGCCTGTGATGGCTCGTCTAGTGTGCCTCCAGATGCGAGAACCTAAGCGCATATCTAAACCAATGGGAGAATCAAGTGCACCACATCACGATACCGCAACGCTTCACTGTCTTCACCGCTGCTATCTTGCTTTGCGTCGCCACACAGGCGGCTGCCCAAGCCGGCCACCTCGACACAACCTTTGCGAACAAAGGCATTTTTGCCGCGACCAGCCTGTCCGAGGCGAATGCAGTCGCCATTCAGAAGGACGGCAAAATTGTCGTCGCCGGTGCTGGGGCTAACAATGGCGACATTCTGATTCGCCTGAACACCGACGGCACGCTCGACAGCAGCTTCGGCTCCGGAGGTGTCGCCAATTTCGCGCCTGAGCAAATCAGCTTCGGCTTTTTCGCTCTCTCGCTCCAATCCGATGGCAAGATTGTTGCGGCCGCTGACGGCGCGCTAAACGGCAGGGAGCCCGTCATGCAGGTGGCGCGGGTTAACCCCGACGGCAGCCTCGATACCTCATTCGGCAGTGGAGGTTTCACCAGTGCCATCGTATTTCCGCTTGAGTCCGGGAATCTCGCGTTGCAAGCGGACGGAAAGATTCTGGTGGCGGCCGGCGTGGACAATCCGAACGGAGTACCGAGTGAAATGGCCCGCTTTACTGCCAGCGGTCAGACGGATACGACTTTTGGTGGCGGCGCTGGCGTCGTCAATCTTGCGTATCCTGGCCCAACCCAAATCGCGGTGCAATCCAGCGGCAAAATACTGGTTGCTTCGGGAGGGGCTGCGAGACTTGTATTCCAGGCGCAACCCGCCGCCCAGCCCGGTTCCATCACCCGCTACAACTCCAACGGCACAGTGGACAAGACTTTTGGTTCCTCGGGAACGGCGGCCTCGGTGGCCTCGGCGTCGGCTCTGTTGCTGCAAAGCGACGGCAAGATCGTGGCCGCCGGTTCGCTCACCAGCAAGCTCAATCTCCCGGCGACAAGAAACGATATCGGCTTCGGGATCGTTCGCTACAGCTCCGATGGCGTTATCGATAGGGGTTTCGGTAGCGGAGGAGTGGCCATTGTGGATTTCGGAGTGAATGCTCCGACTTCAGGCGCCTTCGCCCTCGCCATCCAATCCAACGGTGACCTGGTAGCGGCGGGAGCTGCCGGCGGGGCCGTATTCCAGAACAACATTGTGTCCTCTTTCGGCCTGACTCGCCTCACCGCCGCCGGCAAGCTGGACACGACGTTTGGGTCAGGGGGAAGGGTGATCACCACCGTGGCCAAAGGTCAATACTCCTGGGTGGCGAGTCTGGCGATTCAGAGCGATGGCAAGATCGTAGCCGCGGGCACGTCGCAATTTAGTACCTCTAGCAGCAACGCCTATGTGGCTCGATACCTGGCCCAATAACAAGAACGGAGAGACCAACGAGATTTCTCCGGAACGGACGCACCGCAAGAATTAAGGAAGCCGGGCTGGCCAGCCCAGCCCGGCACTCGCACTCAACTCACATCCCGAGCACGGAAGAATTGCACAGGCGATACTGTTAATTTCGAACACTAGCGTCGTCTTTGTCTTCGAATCGCGTAACCGAACGGCGAAGATGAAATGCTCAGCCCAGGCACCGAGCACCTTCGGGCGGAACAGCGCCCGCTCCTCACCATGCAGAGTGACCTGGGTCACTGAACCAGCAAATCGGCGGGCGTAAAAAGGCTGTGTATCCTTGCGATGCTTATTTCCTCCCTCGGAGGGCAGCCATGCGACTGCCGGATACGGTTTCGCGTTTGAGCGTGCTGACGCCACGCGCCTCTGGTCAATCCTGCTTCTTCCCTGCCGAGAGAACCATTCGTCATTTCGCTTGCAGCAAATTTCTTCATGAAAGGCAGGACAAGTATATGTCATGGAAAAGATTCTTCGCAGCCGCGAGCGCGGCTCTGGCGATTGTCATAATGACTCTCGTGTTAACGCCGGGTGCGTGGGCAGCCGGCAAATACAAGATACTGTATCGGTTCAGCGGCACGGACGGGGCGAGCCCGCAAGCCGGTCTGATCTTCGATGCGGCCGGAAACCTGTACGGCACCACGGCTAGCGGCGGCGCCTTTGGTGCGGGCACCGTCTTCGAGCTATCGCCAGGGGCCAATGGCGCTTGGAACGAGAAGGTTCTGTACAGCTTTTGTGCGGTCAAGAACTGCAAAGACGGGGCCAATCCATCGGCAGGCTTGATCTTTGATGGGGCTGGGAATCTGTACGGCGAAACGTGGGCCGGCGGCCCAATCAGGGGCTGCTGGTGGAAAAGTGGGTGCGGCACCGTCTTCCAGTTGGCGCCCGGCGCCAACGGCCAGTGGACCGAGACGGTTCTGCATTCTTTTGAATTTACCACCGGATTCTACCCCAACGGCGGCTTGATCTTCGATACGTCTGGCAATTTGTACGGCACGGCAGGAGGTGGAGGAGATTGTCGGGGCACCCTCTTCCAGTTGTCACCCGGTGCGGATGGTCAGTGGACGACGACGGTACTGCATTTATTTGGGCGCACAGATTGGCCCCCGGTTGGCGGCGTGATCTTCGACGCAGGCGGGAATTTGTATGGCACAACCGACGGAGTCAACGGCCCGGCGAATTATGGAGGTGTCTATGAGTTGACCAACGGACAGTGGACGGAGACGAAACTGTACACCTTTCATGGCGGAGCCGTCGCCGATGGCCGCCTGGTATTCGACGCTGCGGGGAACTTGTACGGCGCGACAACCAGGATCAGCGGTTCCGGCTACGGTTTCATTTTCAAACTATCGCCTGGCTCCAACGGCCAGTGGAGCAAGGCGGTGCTGCATTCCTTTAAAGGCAAGGATGGAGGTAATCCGGTTGCCGGCCTGATCTTCGACTTGGCCGGGAACTTGTACGGCACAACCTACAACGGCGGCGACCAGTCTTGCTCGGGCGGTTGCGGCATCGTCTACAAACTAACACCCACGAAAACCTGGTGGGCCGAGACGATACTGCATTATTTCCGTGGAAAGGATGGAAGTGCGCCCGCGGCCGGGCTGATCCTCGACCAGGCTGGGAACCTGTACGGCACAACCAGTGCCGGGGGCAATCTCAGCGACTGTTCGGGTACTGGCTGTGGCGTTGTATTTGAAATCACGCCCTAAATTCAAAGTCTCCGCGGCCGCTCCACTCATTTCTGAAGTGGCGCGGCCGGGCGACTTCATTTCGCGAGAATCGAGGTAACGACTCCGACCTGCGTAAGCAGATGGTTGGCGGACAGTTGCGGATTTGGGCAACTCACAATTGTTCCACCATCTTCTGCAGTTCCCGCGCAATCCACTCGGGGTCGCTTCCTGGTTCGAATTGAACTGGGGTGCCGATCTTCACCTTGACTTGGCCGGGCCGGGTGAATTTCTTGCCTGCTTGCTTCACGTCGAACAGTCCATCAATGCGCATGGGCACGATGGGGATCTGGAGGTTGTTGGCCAACAGACCGATGCCGGCTCGGAAGGGGAGCAACTTGCCGGTCGTGGTGTGACGGCCTTCGGGGAAAACTAGAACGCTGTAGCCGCGATCTATGGATTCTCCGGCGTAGGCGAAGCTCTCACGGAATCCGGCTTCGCGCGGCAAGGGAAACAGATTGAGCAACGACACGCCTAGGGTCCACTTCAACCGGTCGTAAGCTTTTCCCATGACGCCTCGTGTCGCAGGCGGAGTCCGCAGTATCTCGAGGGCTTCGCCGCCGGTGGCGATTGCCAGCTTATGCCGTAGACGAGCGGGAAGAGCGGTCAACACGAAACCGGGATCGACGTCGCCGATGTGATTGCAGATTACGAGGACTGGCCTGTGGGCTGCGCGTAGATTTTGTCGACCCTCTACGTGCGGCCATCCCAAAAGAAATACCGCAGGGCGCAACAACAGGTAATGCACCGCGAGACGGACCCAGGTAACGGGCCAGCGCTGAACCCAGCGTGGATAGTGGTAGGGCGTTCGCGGCGGAAGCTTGCCCTGCAGCATGCGCTCCAGTTCACCAACCGTGTTTATGGTGGCGAAGCGGGTTTCGCTGAGATCGAGCTGATATCGATCTTCGAGTGCGCTTAATAACTCCACGCGGTCGAGCGAACTGAGGTTCAACTCGGATTCGAGATTCGAATCCGGAGAAAGCCTGGACGGCGAGCGTCCGGTGACTCGTCCAATCAATTCTGCAAGCGGACTCGAAGGCGTCTGGTCGGGAGAATTCTGCGTCAACTGTGCTTGCACGGCCCGCTGAATGGAGTTTCTTAGCGGCTTCTGGGTGGAGGTGCGGGGAAAGTCTTCCTCGGGCCATACGAACCAGGCGTGCATGCGCTGGTACTCGGCGAGGGATTCGTTTGCTCGCTTCACGATGGGTTCCGGGTCGGCGCCGGCGTTTCGCATGATGATTGCGGGGCATGGTTCCGCATTTCCATTGCGCGGCAATGCGATCACGACAACGTCCTTCACTTCCGGCTGAAGCCGCAGAGCGGCTTCTAGATCGTCGGGGTAGACGTTCATTCCGGCTGGGGTGACGATGACATCTTTCTTTCGTCCCTTGAAGTAGAGGTTGCCCTCGGCATCCAGTTCGCCGACATCGCCGGTGCGATACCAGCCGTCTTCAGTCGCAATCGGATGAAGATCCCTTCCATTCCAGTAGGCGGCGGCGACTCCGCCTCCGCGCACCAGGATTTCTCCATCCGGAGCGAGTTTGATTTCACGTCCCGCCAGCACTTTTCCAATTGAACCTTTGCCCAGCCGAAAAGGGTGGTTCACGCTTATGAGCGACGTGGTTTCGGTGAGGCCGTAGCCTTGAATGGCGGCGTATCCGAGGCGTCCCCAGAATTCTTCGGTGTCGCGGTCGAGAGCGGCGCCGCCGGAGATGAAGGCCCAGAATTTCCATCCGAACAGACGATGGATGCGGCGGAAAATCCACCAGCGGTGCAGGAAGTGTTTGCCTTCCGCGGTTCGAAAGCGTTGCCGGAATTGTTCTCCATGCCCCTGGTCTTCGAGATCGCGTTCGATCTTTTCTTTGAGGGATTGCAGCACCCGCGGAACCGCGACCAGCACTGAAACACGTTCTCGCCGGATGGTCCCGATCACCTCGGAGGGTTTGAACGTGTCCTGGAATATCACCGTGCCGCCCATCAGTTGGGGCAGGAAGATTCCCAGAAATTGCCCGAAGACGTGGCTGAGCGGCAGCAGATTCAAGAAGCGGACTGGGTGCACCCATCGTTCGTACTTGAGATATTTCCGAATCTCCAGTTCCAGCGGCGCGACATTGGCGAGAACATTGCCGTGGGTAATGACAACTCCTTTGGGCTCGGCGGTGGTGCCGGAAGTGAAGACGATCTGGAGCGTGTCCGCGGGTTCGATTTCAGCGGCCTGATAGGCCGCTGCCGAGCGTGATGCCAATGCTTCGGGTAAATCCTCCAAGGTGAGGGTTGGGATCGACTGCTGCACATGCTCCCGTGAGCACACCAGCAACTTGGCAGCGACTTGCTTGTGCACACGCATGGCGAAATCAGGCGTGGCCACATCGTCCATCGGGACGACCACTGCGCCGTGTAAGGCGCAGCCGAGAAATGCTGCTACCCACTCGGCTGAGTTTGGGCCCCAGATCAGGATGCGGTCGCCCTTCGTGATCGCTCGCGCTTCCAGTTCGCGAGCAAACCGAAAAGCGAGATCAGCGACCTGGCGATACGACCAGTGTACTGTCCGATATCCCCGGCGCTGCACGTAGGCAGTCTCACGGCCTCTTCGCAGGAAATGGTCGAGGTATTCGGTAAGCGAGCGGCGCTCCACGTAAGCGATGTTAGCGCCTTGTGGGCCCGGCTTGTGAGTAAGTCAGAAAAAAGGGGTGGGCCAGTTGTTGTATATTTACTTAGCAGTAAACAAATGCCGTGACGTGTTTACCGTAGAGTACAGGATATATACTTAGAAAACGCGTCTTCTTGCCAGATCTATGAAAACAAAGGGACGATTTTTGAGATACCCCCGTAAGATATCCCTTTTAAAGGACTTACGGAGGGGATATCCAGGAGCTTCTCTGCCTCGTAAATCATTGAAAACAGGCAGCACATCGGGGATGCCTCTAAAATATCCCGTCTAAAGGACTTAGCAGACGGTAAGCTGGATGGAGGCAGGTCTTTTTTGTCCTGGTAAAACACCCCTGCGCGGGAAATCTCGAAATTGTCAAAGAGCCAAAAGAACCGCTGTTATCAAACAGCTAATGTACTGATCTCTATGTTATCAGCATAGAAGGCTCGAGTCAAGCAGAGGAACCAGCTCGCCGGTCACGGCGGGGAGGAACAGGGGAACCAGAAGGCAAGCACGATAACCAAAGACCGGTTGTCAGTTGTCAGTTCTCGGTTCTCGGTTCTCAGTTGGTTCCATGGCATGGGGCCCTGATGCAGGGCGAATACCGTGTCCACCTGGAGGTTTGCGCGCTTTACCGCCTGCGCGACTTCATGCATGAGTTCGGGATCGTATAACGTGCCATCGTCGTTCAGCGCCAGAGTATCGCTGGTAGATTTTATAGGTCCGTAGGACAGAGTATAGTTTCAGTGCTGTTGCGGGTTCGCGGGACAAGGTACGGGCGAGAGATCCTCTATGCAACGCAGATCATTTCTCAAGGGCGCTGGAGTTGTTGCCGTGGTCGTTGTGGGTGGCGGAGTCTGGCGGGCTTACGATCAGGGCGTGTTCAGCGTCGGGGAAGGACCGGCTTATGAACCTTGGAAAGATTGGAGCAAGGATTCGAAGGATGGCCCCCTCGCGCTGGTACGGGCTGCGATTCTGGCCGCGAGTCCGCACAACACGCAGCCTTGGCTTTTCAAGGTAACGAATTCGACGATTGAGTTGTATATCGACACGAGTCGGAACGTCGGGGCGCTTGATCCCTATCTGCGAGAAGAGCACATTGGGATGGGCTGCGCGCTGGAGAACCTGATGCTGGCTGCGGCTGCCAATGGCTACGCAGCCACGGTTACGCTGCTTCCCGGAAAACTTGGGCCGATTCCCGCCGAGCCCAAACCGGAGCTGCTGGCGCGGGTGGATCTGGCTTCGGGTAAACACGAAGAAAGCGAGCTCTATGATGCGATCCCGCGGCGGCATACGAATCGCGGCGCCTACAGCCCGCAGAAACCGATCCCGCCCGAGTTCATGGACAGTCTGAGCCGCTTGGCAAGCGACGAGTCCGACGTCAAGATTTTTCTGTTCACGGCGGAGGCTGACCGAAAGAAGATTGCGGAAATCAGCTCCGCGGCGAACACTGAGATCTATTCCGACTCCGAGGTAGATGGTGGTAGCGATCGGTGGATTCGCACCGACTGGAGTGAGGTTCAGAAATTTCGCGATGGGCTTACTCTTGATGCCTTCGGACAACCTCCAATCGCGACCGGAGTTATGAAGATGATGTCTTTGTCGATGCTGAAATGGGTAGCGTCGCGCGGGGAGAAGGAGGGATACTCCCGGCTCATGCTGAGCGCTCCACTGATTGGCATCATCGCGGTGCGTGACCGTTATGACCGGGAACACTGTTTGCGCGCAGGGCGGACTTGGCAGCGAGCGCATTTGTTGGCAACGGTTCGTGGCCTGGCGGGACGGCCCTGCAATGAGGCAGTGGAAATGATCGACCATGAGAAGGCGCTGGGAAAGCCGGCACGGCGAGCTGGCCTGCTTGCTGAAGTTCTGGGAGACACCGCGTGGCAGCCGACCTTTGTTTTCTATATGGGCTATCCGACATTGACAGCGCGGGCTAGTCCGCGGCGGCCGATTGAAAAGGTAGTTCTTTGACGCCGCGCTGTCGGTAAGATCGAGGTCGAACTGTTTCACTCACGTCCCACACCCAAGGCGTCGGCCACGCGATTGATGTAGTTAAACCAGGATGCGATTAGCGTGATCTGCAGGATTGCTTTGTCATCGAATCCGGCGGTGCGCAGACGGTCGTGGTCATCTTTCCAGACTTTGGTGGCATCCTTCGTGAGTTTGACTACGTAGTCCAGCATCACGCGTTCTTGCTCGGTGATGGGAGCAGTGGTGTAGTCCTTCTTCAGCGCTGCAACCAGCGCTTCGTCCAAGGTTACGCGACGCAGAAACTCTGCGTGTGAGTCGATTCAATAAACGCATCGGTTGGTGACGGAGACCATGGTGGTAATCATTTCGTGTTGGCGGCGGCTCAGCGGCAAGTCTGGCGACATGAGTACACCAAAGGTGGCGAAGGCGTGGTAAAGGGCTTCGGGAATCAGGCTGTGGGAGGCGACGATCTCAGACCCACCCCCCTCGACCGGATGCACCGGGGTAGCGTACTCCTCGGGATAGAGCAACTTCTGGTCTTCCATGGCTTTACGCAGCTTGGCGTCAGCTTCCGACAGCGCGGCTGCGGAGAGCGGGATGGTGCGGATCCAGGTCATAAAAAAGCTTGCCTCCCATCAGGGATTTTGCGTACAATTCGTGGCCAGTTAAGCTATCTGAGACCGCCGCCGGTGCCAATACTCGAATTGTATTACTCGGGCTTGGCTGACGGATTCTTTCGCGGTCTCCCCCACGCGGAGGATTGAATCGATGAGCATCGTGGTGTGGAAGGTCATGCGCCACCTGCCCAAGCCGCTGCTGTTGGTCTTGCTGTTCTTTTTGCTGGCGGCAGTGTGCCGGGCTTAGCGTTTGTTATCGCCAGCTACCAGAACTCAATCTTATTTGCTTCTTATTTTGCGAGCTAAAGCGGTTCTCGCGATGGTGTAGAGCGCGTGCCCTCAGCGGCTAAAGCCGGAACCCGTTGCAGCCCTGGCGGCACGGCTGAAGCCGTGCCCTCCCCGTTCCTGGATTCCTATACAGCAACGCGAGAACTGCTATAGCCGATCGCCATCGGCACTGCCGAGCATCTTCTCCGCTGATTTGAAACCGGCGGACGCGATTGTGCTGAGAATCAGCATTTGTCGACGGACTCGATCAGGCGAGCACGCCCCTCCTAACCGGTCAAATGCTGGGCAAAAAAACTGACGATCCTTCTCCGCGCATCTTCCGCTGCTGGTTCATCGTACCCAATGTGAATGACGCGCAGAGCCTTGAACCACCAGGTGCCGTGATTGTTGAGAAACGAGTGGCCGGCCTCGGGATACTCTTTCACGTCGTGCGCGATACCTGCCGCAGCGAGCGTTTGCTCCAGCGCCTGCGCTACGCCCCGGTTCCAGCGGTCCTTGGCTCCATAGCTCGCGACAATCGGGCATGCCCGGGCCAGGAAGGCCTCGGCATCCTCTGGTAAAGGCCCGCCGTAATTCACGCTCGCCACGCCGAATCCATAACCCGGCGCGAGTAATAGCGCGATGCCGCCTCCCATGCAAAACCCGATCACACCGATCCTTCCGGTGCATCCCTGGTGCTGAACCAGCCAGGTGCGGACAGCCTCCACGTCGTCATAAGTGGGACCGCGCCGGGCCTTCAAGTCTCGCGCGATGGCGAAAAGGCATTTCATTTTTGTGCCACGGGAGTACAGGTTCGGCGCCGCGGCCAGGAAACCCTGGCGAGCCAGCCACTGGGTCTGGTTGCGCATATCTTCCGACATGCCGCCGACGTCGTGGAGCACGACCACGCCGGGCCACGGGGCACTGTGCTCGGGAACCGCAACGAATACCGGCAAATCGCCGGAATTCACGGGTATTTTGATGTCGTCCAAATTGCGCCTCCCTGTCCGCAGGTTACTTCCTGAGCCCACGGGTTGTCGCTGTGCGCCGGCTCGAGGTAACAGCGCTGAGTCAGAATGACACAGACGTTCCAGTAAAGTAACCCAACTGTTTTGCGGCGCTTCGTAAGAGAGTTTGTCTTTGGCGCGTCGGCATGATAAGATGAATATGAGTTCATGTTCATGAATAATCAACTCGTGCTTTACGGGCTTGGAATCTGGGTCGGCGCCACCATCGCGTTGCGCATCGGGGGACAGCACTTGCTGCATCCGGGGGATTGGAAGGGAACGCTGGTTCTGTTCGCGGCCAGCTTTCCCTTAATGGCCTGGGTCGTGCGGCGGCTGTGCAGCCGCTTTCAGCCGCACCCAGAGCAATGGCCTGCGGGTGCGATCTCGATTGCGCTGCCCACGCTTTTGCTTGATCCGTTCTCCAGCGCGTTCTTTCCGGTTGTGTTTCCGAACATGGCTCCTGAAGTGGCGGGAGTGTTTGGTGGGTGGATGCTTTGGTGCTGTGCGGGCGCGCTGCTAGGAGTGATCATTCGCCCATTGAGACGCTCGTGAGAATGCGTCCGAAGCTGCTCGCGGGTGAGGATCTTCCGCCGGAACCGCGGCAGAAGCGAAGTTTGGAGAAGCGAGCACGACTGAAAGCCGCTGGGCTTGTCCTGTTTGGGGAGAAGGGTTTTGAGAGCACATCCGTCGACGAGATCGCGCGGCGGGCGAAGCTTGCGGTTGGGGGCTTTTACCAGCACTTCCGCTCCAAGCGGCAGTTGTTGTTGGCCCTCATGGATGAATTGCTGGAGAAGCTGAGCCAGTTGGATTTTCGCCCAAGAGCTGTCAGTGATGTGCGGGCAGTTGTCCATGAGTTGTTGTCGCGTGCGTTTTCTCACGATCTTCATTACTTGGGCGCATACCGGGCCTGGCAGGAGGCGGTGCTTTCCGATCCGGAGTTGGCGCGGAAGCAATTGAAGATTCATGCTTGGACGACGGCGCGGGTCACGACGGTGTTTCAGTTCTTGCAGCAACTGCCGGGTGCGCGGCCGGAGGTGGACATCCCAGGGTTGGCGCGGGTGATGGACAGCTTCTTCTGGAGTCTGCTCGGGCAAGCCGTGCGCATGCCTCAGGTTGAGTTAAATCAGTGGATCGATGCAGCGACGCACCTCATTTATCACGCGCTGTTCCTGGACCTTCCAGGGAAAGGGCAGCGGCTGAAGCCGCGTTGATTCGGCGTTTTGCGATATGGCTAAAGCCATATTCTGATACGCGTCGTGGGGTTTGTAGTCAGCCTGAGACGTAGGGCGTTCCGTCTCAACCTGGCCGGGGGCTGACCTCAGCATGATCGGTTGTCCTTGAGTTCTGAGACCATAATCCATTTGGTGATCTCGGCGGGACGTTCCAAAAGGGGGCCGGCCATTCTGGTGAACGCCTGCAGATGGGCTGACTTGGCATGTACATCGAGGTCTGCCGCCGTGGCCCAGTTCTCGTAGATGGCAAACTGGGCGGCACTCTCCTGAGATTGATGGAGATCGTAGTTGAGGCAGCCGTTCTAGTTGCGTGTCTGTGCCAGTAAGTCGAGCAACGCCTGGCGGACTCGGTCTTCGCAACCAATCTTGGCCGTGATATGCGCGACTACAGTGAGTCCTGTTTTCACAACCGTTTCCTCCGACAGAAACCGAATAGTGATAATGGCCGAGTATAGCGGATGGGGAGGCTGCTCGACGCGGGATGAACCAACGCATGCCATTCCCCTGACGAACAATGCAAATCCCTATTTCCTTCCTCCTTTCGTAAGCTCTTTTTCTCCAGGGAATGCTCAGGAAACCTTTCCGCCCTAGCGGGTTCCGATGGTAACCCGGTCGTACACTCCCTTTCGGTAACCCTTAGTAACCATGCGATTTTGAGTACCCAGCCGTACAATTACCCTTGTCCTGAAGACCATCTCCTGATACTGGGCGCGATGCCGACGGAATGGTCAGATTGGCGACGAACTCTCGTGACTTAGAGAAAGTTCTCGGACGAGACAGGAACCGGAGCTGGAGTCCGTACTTTTATGGCGTTTGGTTTTGGCTTCAATAAGCAGAAGGCTCTCAGTGCTGCGGAGAAGTTTGTGCAACAGGGGAAGTTGCCAAACGCGATCACTGAGTACGAAAAAGTCCTCAAAGCCGACCCTAAGGATCTCACGGTGATGAACACCGTGGGGGACCTCTACTCGCGTCTCGGCAATAGCGAAAAAGCTGTGGAATGCTTCAAGAGCGTGGGCGATGCTTACGCTTCGCAAGGCTTCACGGTCAAGGCGATCGCCATGTACAAGAAGCTCAGCAAGCTGAAGGCGTCGCTGGAATGCGCGCTGCGGCTGGCCGAGCTTTACACGCAGCAGGGCCTTTTTAACGACGCGCGGGCTCAGTACTTGCAAGTGGCGGAAGAATTTCTGCGTGAGGGTCAACTGGAACAGGCGGTGCGGATCTTCCAGAAAACTCTGGAAATGGATCCGGAGAATGTCGCCATGCGGACCCGGCTGGCCGAGGTTTACGTCCGCTTAGGCAAGAAGACCGAGGCGTGGCAGATCTTCTCCGCGGCGGCGGAGACTTTGCGGGCCAAAGGGCAACTTGGTCCGGCGGAAGAGATTCTGCAGCGCATGATTACGCTGGATCCCGGCAACAGCTATGCTTTGCTGCTGCGGGGCCGGAATGCATTCGACGCGGGCGATATGGCGGCTGCGGTGCAGTGTCTGGAGAAAGTCGCCGACCTCGATAGCCATCCCGACGGATTACGAACTCTGCTGCAAGCCTATTTGCAAACCGGGCGTTTGCCCGAAGCAGGTACGCTGGCGGCGAAGTTGCTTTCGGTTCACAATGACGTCGGTGCAATTCTGTCGTACGCCGACGCCTTGATCGCTGCCGGACAGAGCGAGGACGCTCTGCAGGTGTATCAGCAGCATTCCGACCGGCTTTTAGCTGCGGACTCGGGAAAAATTCTGGAAAACCTACATTCCCTCATCGGCCATGTGCGAGAGAACACGGCAGCGCTGGAAATGCTGCTCGATCTGTTGAACAAGGCGGGAGACAATACCCATCTCACCGAGGTCTACGAGCTGCTTGCCCACGGTTATGCGCAAGCGGGAGAGTGGGAAAAGGCGCGCGATTACTACCTCAAACTGACGCAACTCGAGCCCGAGAATCAGTTGCATGCCCGCAACTATCAGCAGGTAGCGGGCAGGCTCGGGACGCCCTCCGGTTCGCGGCTAATCACTCCCGAAGAAGGGGCGGTGCTGGTGGACGAACTTGAGGCCACCGCGCCCTTCATCGACCAGCGCTATCCCGATGAAGTAGCCCTCTTCGTTCGCGCTGCTCTGACCGATGCCGAACTTTTTATTTCCTATAACATGCCGGCCAAGGCCTTGGGGCCTTTGCTTTCCGCGTTGCCCCAGGCGCCGCGCGACCTGCGCGTCAACCAGCGGTTGGCCGCTTTGCACACGCGAGCCGCGCGATTCACCGAGGCTGCAGTTTGCAGCCGGACTTTGGAGAGCATTTATCACGACGCGGGATATCCGGACGAAGCTACCCGTTATGGCGAACTCGCGGCGAAGTATGAGGAACGCGGTTCCCCGGTCTTGGCGGAGCCTACCCTACCGGCGGTAGTGCAGACGGAACCGAAGGTCGCAATGCCTGAGGCTTTGGTCGCCGATACTGTCCCGGAAGCGGCGATTGCGGAGGCGGCACCGACGGAGACGGCACCGACGGAAGCTGCAGCGGCTGCTGCCGCATCGAACCTGTTCTTCCATGCTCCCGCGATATCGGCTCTCACCTCAGCGGCACAAGAGTCTGCAGAGTTTGAAGCCCAGTCCGCAGCTATCCCGGAGAAGGAAATTGATCTGTCAGGGGAGTGGGAAGGTTCGCTTTCGGACGAACCCGAAGCAACTGCTGCTCCTCAGGAGGACGCAGCCGAAGTTACCGCAACTAGTGAACGGGAGAGTTGCGCCGATCCAGAAGCGATCACGGAAGCGGTCGAAGAGGTTCGCTTCTACCTTTCGAATAGGATGCACGAAGAGGCCAGCGCAGCTTATAGCAAGCTGGAGCGGTTGAAGCCGGAGCCGTCTTTGTTGTCGGGCCTGCGGGATGAGATTGCGGCTGCGTCGGCGCAGGCTCCTGCCCCGGAAACCGAGGCTATTGAGGAAATTTCGGTTGCGGACATCCCCGCTGTACCCGAGGAAGAAGTCCATCCCGTCCCCGCACCAAAGTCAGGGGTGCTGGATACGCTGGTCAGCGACTTGGAAGCCTCGCTTGGGGACGAGTTCCTGCCGCAAGCCACCGCCCATGAAGCGGCTCCTGAACCAACCCCTGAACCGCAAGCAGCAGAGCTTGCTGCAGCGGCCACCGCACATCAGCCCGCACATCAGCCGGGTGGGAAGCTGAATAACTTCGTTGCGGACCTCGAAGCTTCCCTGGGAGATAGCTTCCTGGCAGAAGCACCGGTGGTGAAGGCCGAAACCCGAAGCGAGCCGCAGGCTACGGCGGAGATCGAAGCGAAGCCCGAGCCGGTTTCAGCGAAATCTGAAGCAGTGCTCCCACCCAGTGCCCCGCCAGCGCAAGCTCCCGCTGCCATGGCCGCCGCGGCGACCCAGGCTGGTCCAGCGCACGAGCCAGTGAGTGCTCCACCGACTTTCACCTATCAGCCCTCAGCAGTCCGGCCTTTAGCTGGGCAGACGGCGGGCGCGACGCCACCGAAGTTCGACTCCGGCCCCGGCGTAGACCTGGCCGACATGTTCGGCGAGTTAAAGCATGAGCTCGAGGAAGACGCGGGGGTGACCGATGAAGATCCGGAAACACACTATAACCTCGGAGTGGCGTTCCGCGAGATGGGGCTCCTGGACGAAGCCATCGGCGAGTTGCAGAAGGTATGCCAGGCGGTGGATCGCGGTCATCCCTTCCCGCATATCATGCAGACTTACACTTGGCTGTCGCAGTGCTTTCTCGATAAGGGCATTCCGGAAGCCGCTATCCGCTGGTATGAAAAGGCACTCAAGCTCACCACGATCGATGCCGACACGCGCACCGCACTGCATTACGAGTTGGCTTCGTCTTACCAGACCGCCGGGAACAAGACCGCAGCCCTGCAGCATTTCATGGAAGTGTATGGCAGCAACATCGATTACAGGGATGTGGGCGAGCGCATTAAGACCCTGAAGTCGTAGAATGTCGGGATGGGTTTTTACTCTCTTACGCTGGGGATGTGGGTTTGCAAAACCCGGCCCGCGATCCTGACGCTCTTCGGGAGCACGCGGTGACGGCGGATCCAAATACACCCCAAACCATTCCTCCCGGCTCGCTGGGGACGAAGCTGCCTTCCCGGGAACGCAATGATGCATCTCTGACGGCTGTGGAAATGCCGCCTGGGCAGGCGAAAGGAAGCCGCTATGTGGGGTTCGAGCTCTGGCTGCATCGGGCTACGGTGCTGACGTTCGGCTTGGTCTGCGCCGTCGTCGGCGTGCTGCTAGTAATTCTTCCGTGGAGACCGGAATGGACGGATAACCATCTTCTTATGGCATCTCCCGGGTTGCGAGCATTCGTCGCCAACGGTTTTGTCCGTGGAATCTGCACCGGGCTGGGAATACTCGACATCTGGATTGGATTCGCGGAAGCAATTCACTACCACGAGGAAAAGCACTCCTGAACCAGTCCTGACCGGCGGATGTATTTATTTCGACAGGGTGTGCCGGACCGTTGAGTTCCACGGAATTCGAGAGAAGACGGCGTCATTTATGAGTGAACGTGAGATGAAACGCGCGCCCCTGGCGTACGAAAATGAAGCATTTGTGAACAGCCCGGACGGGCGCATCCTGCGCATACTGTCCGAGTACATGGAGCCGATCGCCCGCTTTCGGCGCGAGCAGATTCAGGACACGGTCGTGTTTTTCGGCTCGGCCCGTTTTCACAGCCGCGTTGTCGCGCAGGACAAGCTTGCCGAATTGGAAGCATCTGGCTCACAGCTTTCTCACCGTGAGCTGGAGAGATGCAAGAAAAGTGCTCTCGCAGCCGTGGACATGTCACGTTATTACGAGGACGCGCGCCGTCTGGCTTTTCTCTTGAGCAAGTGGTCAATTCATATTCCCGCACGACGGCGGCGCTTCGTGGTTACGACGGGCGGCGGGCCGGGCATCATGGAAGCGGCCAATCTCGGGGCGCAGGACGCCGGGGCAAAAACCATAGGTCTGAATATTGCCTTGCCGTTCGAGCAGATGCCCAATCCTCACGTCAGTCCGTCACTGAATTTCGAGTTTCATTACTTCTTCATGCGTAAATTCTGGTTCGCCTACCTGTCCAAGGCGTTGGTGATTTTTCCAGGTGGCTTCGGAACCATGGATGAGTTTTTCGAAATCCTCACGCTGGCGCAGACGCAGAAGCTGGCCAAGAAGATTCTCGTCGTTGTCTACGGCAGTGAGTACTGGAACCGCCTGATCAACTTCCAAACCATGGTGGATGCGGGGACGATTTCTCCGGAGGATCTGGAGCTTTTCAAGATGGTAGACTCGCCGGAAGAAGGTTTTGAGTTTCTGCGCGATGGGTTGACCAAATATCACCTCGGTCCGGAACCGAAGCATAAGGGCGAACAAGTGCCCGAAATCGCGAAGACCAACCCATAAAGGCTTGCTTCTCTGCTACATTACCGATCGCACCCAGTTACCCGGTGACGAGAACGCCCGCCGGCACGCTGTGCTGGCGAAGATCGCAGGAGCAACTCGTTGCGGGGTCGATCTCATTCAATTGCGGGAGAAAGATCTCCCTACTCGCGAACTGGAAGGTCTTGCCCGCACGGTGCTGCGTGTTGTCCACGAGAATTCTCCACCGGGAACTGACAACCGGGAACCGGCAACCCGCTTGCTCATCAACTCACGAAGCGATGTCGCAATAGCGTGCGGCGCGGACGGAGTGCATTTGCGGTCTGACGATATTTCGCCGTCGGAGGTGCGGAAGATTTGGGCTCTGGCCGGACATTCTGCCCGCGCGCTGGTGAGCGTTTCTTGTCATGCCGCGGCTGACGTGGCTCGTGCCGCCTCCGAGGGGGTTGACCTCGCGGTGTTCGCGCCAGTCTTCGAAAAGAAGGATATCCCACCGACCAGCCTCGCCGGCCTCAACGGACTGCGTGAAGCTTGCCGGCAGAAGATTCCCGTTCTTGCCCTGGGTGGTATCACGCTGAAGAACGCTCGCGCCTGCCTAGATGCGGGCGCGGCTGGCATTGCCGCGATTCGGCTTTTTCAGGAGAACGACGTCGCGGAAGTAGTGCGATACTTGAGGGGCTAGCCCGTCCATTTCTTGCCGGCCTTCAGGATATCCATGGCTTTCGCGAGACGGCGCAGGCGCGTTTCTTCCTGTTTAGCTCCGCTGATCGAAAGAGCAATCTCTTTCTGATTGGTAAACGAGAGCTTTTCCCAATTGGCCTTAGCGGTCTTGCTCTTGGCCAGTTCTTTCTTGAGAAGTGGCGGCACTTCCACCGTCCGCTCGTCTTGGTCGCGCTCCATGACAACGCTCACGGTGTCCCCGGGTTTTACTCCCGCTCCGTCGCGCAAGGCTTTACATACTGGCATCATGTGTGATGAACTCGGCGTCGATGGGCTTCCGCTTCCCTGCATACAGTCGCCCATGGGCATCAACGAAGACCGAAAGGGGTAGCCGTTGATGGTGCCTCGCACCGGTACCCGGGCACGAGTTCCGAAGACTTCGACAACGTCAAAGGGCGGGGTGAGGGCCGCGACCACGCCAATTTCTCTTCCTTCTATTTTCACTGTGAATTCGAGCTTCTTCATCCGGTAGCATCTCCTGCCGACTCGCGGAAAGAATATAACCTTGGGGTTGAGTTGATGCAAGCCGAAATGGCTCGTGCGAGGCGGAGAAGTGTAGATGAGAAGAAAAGCGAGCGCGCGACTTTGTGCTACGCTCATCAACCAGATGAGCGATTCACGAATAGCATTCCCGATCCGAGAGCGTACATCGGCGGAGCCGAAGCTGGCACTCATTCCCGCGGGTTGGTTCCGCATGGGCTCGGAGGCGGGCCAAGAGAACGAGCGTCCCGTGCACCGGGTTTGGATCGATTCCTTCTACTTGGCCGCGTGCCAGGTGACCAATGCCGAGTACGTTCGCTTTGTGGATGCGACGGGAAGCGATGCTCCGTCCCTTTGGGATGATCCACATTTCAATCATCCCGAGCAGCCAGTCGTGGCCGTTTCGTGGTTTGAGGCGGTGAAATACTGCGAATTCATGGGCGCCATTAGCGGCCGCAAATATCGCCTTCCCACCGAGGCCGAATGGGAGCGGGCGGCACGCGGCGGAGTTGAGGGTAAACTCTTCCCTTGGGGCGACGACCCGCCCCAATCATTGCCCAATTACGACCAGCGCTGGAAGGCCGGTCCGGAACCGGTTGCACGCTCCGCGCCCAATGGGTTCGGACTCTACGAGATGTGCCAGAATGTGCATGAATGGTGCAGCGACTGGTATCGGCCTGATTATTACGCGGTTTCTGCCGAGCGCAATCCGCGCGGTCCGGAAAGCGGCGAGCGCCGCGCTTCTCGCGGAGGCTCCTGGCGCCACCACATCAAAGTCACGCGTTGTGCCGCTCGCTCCAGCATTCCTCCAGAGTTCCAATATGCGGACTACGGATTCCGGGTTGCTTGTGACGTAAGCTGAACAAACGTAAGCTAGGCCCGTTTTTGTCGAGCTGAGAGCATAGCGAGAATTTCGCGCAGTCCTTGCCGGATCTGCTTCAGATCAGGTGTGATCCGTTCGGGGAAAGGCAGGGGTACTTGTTTCTTGTCACCCTTGTTCTCCGCGCGCAAATGTTGCCTCGCACCGGCAATGGTGAATCCTTCCTCATAAAGAAGTTTTTTTATGCGCAGTACATTCTCAACGTCTTTGTGGCGATACATGCGCTGTCCGGTGCTGCCCTTGACCGGTTTGAGTTGTGGGAACTCAGTTTCCCAAAAACGCAGGACGTACGCCGGCAAATGGCACAACTGGGCAACCTCTCCGATCCGGAAATAGAGTTTGTCCGGGATCACCACGTCGGTGGTCTTGGCGGATTTGGCCGCGGCTTTGTTGCGGGAACTCATCAGGGTCTGAGAAGTGGCTGGCATTGCAGGCTGTGCGCCTCACTCCCTATCGCGTTTCTAGCACGACCGGGCGTTCCGGACAACCCCTCATTTTCTGGCAAAGCATTTTTCGCCCCGCGATTTGGCAAACGATAAAAAAACCCCCGGAGAGGTGCTTCTCTCGAGAGGCTTTTCTGTTGGTGCGAAGTATCGTCTCGCGTACGGTTAGTGTTTCTTTTTCTTGGCAGCCTTTTTCTTTGCTGGCATGAAGTTTCCTCCGTGGAACAATTTTTCCCTTGAAGGGGGCCCAGATTCAAAATCGTTGCCCAATTGTGGTAGGTACAACGACGCTACCCCAAGATATTGAGGACTATTACTTTCATTGTCAATAGAATTCTTCGGTAACGATGTTTCTATCTGAGCGACCGATGGGCGGAGTGTCGTACACTGGCAGCCGTCTTCTTTGTTCTGTCATGCCTTCCGCCGCTAAGAGACGCGATCCTATCGAGCTGGAAATATTCAAGAACATCTATCACTCCATTGCGGAAGAGATGGGCGCCGCTCTGCGCCGAACGGCTTTTTCCCCCAACATCAAGGAGCGCCGCGACTACTCCTGCGCCGTTTTCGACGCGGACGGTGAAGTGATTGCCATGGGCGATCACATGCCGGTTCACCTGGGATCGATGCCGATGTCGGTGCGTGCGGCGATCGATCAGTTCGACCTCGAGCCGGGAGACGTTGCGATGTTGAACGACCCGTTTCGCGGTGGAACCCATCTGCCGGACATCACCCTGGTGGCTCCGGTGTACGTACGGGCCGGGCACTCTCGCCGGTTGGCGAAAAGCGGGCGACCGGATTTTTACGTCGCCTCGCGCGCCCATCACGCCGATGTTGGGGGCACGTATCCAGGCTCGATGGGCCTTTGTCGCGAGATCTATCAGGAAGGATTTCGTATTCCCCCGGTAAGGATCATGCGCGCCGGGAAAATGCAGCCCGATGTTCTCGCGCTGCTACTGAGCAACGTCCGTACACCTCAAGAACGCGAGGGGGATCTTGGCGCCCAGATCGCGGCCTGTCACACTGGGGCAGAGCGACTGCACGAAATCTGCAGCCGCTACGGCTTGGAGCGCACGAAAGAAGCGGCCTGCGAGTTACTCGATTACTCCGAGGAGATGATGCGCGCATTTCTCAATCAAGTGCCTAGCGGACGCTACCGCGCGGAAGACTTTCTGGACAATGATGGAATCAGCACAAAGCCGGTGAAGATTGCGGTGACGTTGAAATTTGCAGAGCATGTACAGGGCCGGTCTTCTCCGGCCAAGACGGGCCGAAGACCAGTCCCCCGACCAGCGGTAACGGTGGACTTCAACGGCAGCGATCCGCAGGTCGAGGGCAGCGTGAATGCGGTAGAGGCAATCACGTATTCCGCTTGTTTTTACGTCTTCCGTTGTCTGCTGGCCGAAGATGTGCCGGCGACCGCCGGGCTGATGCGCCCGATCGACGTGATTGCGCCGGAAGGAACGGTAGTCAACGCCCGCCCGCCGGCTGCCGTGGCCGGCGGAAACGTGGAAACCTCGCAGCGCATCGTGGACGTGCTGCTGCGGGCGTTGGCGCAAGCGATACCGGAACGAATTCCCGCGGCAGCGTCGGGAACTATGAACAACCTCACCATTGGCGGGATTGATCCTCGTAGCAACGAACCCTTCGCGTATTACGAGACCATCGCGGGCGGCATGGGAGCAAGCCCATGGAAATCTGGGGTGTCCGGCGTGCACACCCACATGACGAATTCGCTGAACACGCCCGTCGAGGCGTTAGAATATGCATATCCGCTACGCGTGCGGCAATATTCGCTGCGGCCGGACAGCGGCGGCGACGGCAAATACCGGGGAGGAAACGGAATCATCCGGGAGATCGAAGTGCTTGCCGATGCCGAAGTCACGTTATTAGCCGATAGACGCGAGCGCGGACCGTACGGGCTGGCAGGCGGCAAAGATGGCGCGCCGGGTAAAACCGTAGTCATTGGCGGAGATGGGTCGTCGCAAGAGTTGCCGGGCAAGTTCAATGTTCGGCTGCGGAAGGGCGAACGGATTCGCATTGAAACGCCCGGCGGCGGCGGTTGGGGAAAGTGAGTCGTTGTTATCCCAGCTCCACGTGCCGCAACGGAAAGAATCTGTCGGCTTTGAAACGAATCCAACCTATAGATTGGACTTTCACACCCAGCTCGCGAGGAACCTCTACATGCAAGCCGACATTGCCGCCCACTACCTTGAGGAAGTCCGCCGCCAGTTCCGCGGGCACAAACGCCTCGCCGAGGGCGCTATCGCTCAACTCAAGGACGAAGAGCTGTTCATAGCACTCGATCCGGAGTCGAATTCAATTGCAATCCTGGTCAAGCACCTGGCTGGGAACATGCGCTCGCGGTTCACCGACTTCCTGACCACTGATGGGGAGAAGCCAGACCGCAACCGCGATCAGGAATTCGAAATGACCTCAGCGACAACCAGGGCAGACGTCTTGCGCTTTTGGGAGGAAGGTTGGGCGCGTGTGTTCGCGGCCATCGAAGCCCTCAAGCCCGAGGACGTCATGCGCACGGTTACGATCCGTGGCGAACCCCATACCGTGCTGCAAGCCATCAACCGGCAAGTAGCTCACTATGCCCAGCACACCGGACAGATCGTTTTCCTGGCCAAGCATTTCCGCTCGAGCGAGTGGCAGACGTTAAGCGTTCCACGCGGAAAGTCAAGAGACTTCAATGCAATGGCCCAGAAGTATGAGAAAGGCGTACTCCGGGAGCGCCCGGAGGGCCGCTAGTCCTTGCCGCACACCACCCTCAGTCTGGATCGACCGCCGGGATGCTAGAATTCAGGGTTTTGGTTTTCAATCCGAACTCATAAGTTAAGGTAGGTTCATGTCTGACACCATGCTGGCGGTCGTAAAAGCAAACGCCGCGCCCGGCGCGGAGATTCGAGAAGTCAAGGTCCCGGGGTTTGGACGCACCGACGTTCTGGTTAAAGTCAAGGTTGCATCGATCTGCGGCACCGATCTGCACATTTACGACTGGGACCGCTGGGCGCAGAACCGCATTCATCCTCCGCTCATCCCCGGCCACGAGTTCTGCGGCGAGGTGGCGGCTTTTGGCGATGAGGTCACCAGCGTCAAGGAAGGCGATTTTGTTTCTGCCGAAATGCATGTGGCTTGTGGCAAGTGCTTGCAGTGCCGTACCGGCGAAGCGCACATCTGCCAGAACGTAAAGATCATTGGGGTTGATGCCGACGGTGCCTTTGCTGAGTACGTGGTCATCCCAGAATCAAATATCTGGAAGCTCGATCCTGCCATCCCACAGGAGTATGCCTCTATCCTCGATCCACTGGGCAACGCCGTTCACACCGTGCTGGCAGGGGAGGTTGCTGCCAAAACTGTGGCTATTACCGGCTGCGGTCCCATCGGACTGTTCTCCATCGCAGTGGCGCGAGCGGTGGGCGCAGCGCAAGTGTTTGCCATCGAGGTAAATGAGCATCGGCGCCGAATTGCGAAACAGATGCACGCCGATCTAGCGCTCGATCCGTCGAAAGAGGACGTGAAGTCGATCATTATGGAGCGAACTGGCAGTCTGGGTGTCGACGCGGTGCTGGAAATGGCCGGGCATCCCGACGCCATTCGAACAGCTTTTGACATCGTACGGCGTGGTGGCCGCATTTCCCTCCTCGGTCTTACTTCGAAGCCAATCTCTCTGAATTTTTCCGAAGACATTATTTTCAAGGGCATCACCATTCAGGGCATCAACGGCCGCCGCATGTACCAGACCTGGTATCAGATGACCGCTTTGCTCAAGCACGGCAAGCTCGATCTGCATCCCGTCATCACGGACCGCATCGCGATGAAGGATTTTTCCAAGGCTATGCAGCGTTTGAAGACGGGAGAGGCGAGCAAAATCCTGGTCTATCCGAATGGGACACAGTAGGGTGGAAGTGATCAAACCCGTGCCAGCTAAGCCTCGGTTGGCACAGTCACAATTTTGTTCTGGACCGCGTAGGTCACCAACTGAGCTTTGTTGTGGATGTCAAGCTTCCGCATCAGATTGAACCTGTGAGCTTCTACCGTCTTAACGCTGAGGCCGAGCAAACTGGCGATCTTTCTTGCCGAGTTGCCTTCCGCGGTCATTCGTACAACTTCACGCTCTCGACTGGTAAGAATAGAACGACGTAAGTTCGCATGCTTCTCCACAGACACAACCCCCTCTGACTAAAGTAAATACGGAGACGGCATTCCAGGCGGCGAAAGGCACGCCGGATGGCCCGAGAAATTCTGAAAGCTTGCGAGTATTGTACAAGTTTTCTACCAAATTCGTCACGAAAAAAATTCATTTGCAACAACGTAAACTCAGCGGAAGACTAACTTCTTACGTCATCGGATACAATCCAGAGCAATGCTTCGCTACTTCACATCTGGGGAATCCCACGGGGAGGCTCTGGTCGCCTTTCTTTCGGGCATGCCAGCCGGATTAAAGGTCGATCAGGCCTTTCTGGATCGCGAACTCTGGCGTCGCCAGCAGGGCTATGGCCGAGGCGGTCGCATGAAAATCGAACGTGACACGGCGCACATCCTTTCCGGAGTGCGCCACGGGATGACTATTGGCTCACCCATCGCCGTTATGCTGGAAAACAAAGATTGGAAGAACTGGCAGGAGTCGCTTCCGGTGGAAGAAGGGGATCCGGCCAAACATAAACGAGTGGCTTCGCCGCGTCCGGGACATGCGGATCTCGCGGGCGCGCTGAAGTACAATTTTGCCGACGCTCGCTACGTGCTCGAACGCGCCTCCGCCCGCGAATCCGCCGCCCGAGTGGCGATTGGAGGCATGGCAAAATTGCTTGCTCGGGAATTTGGAATCGAAGTGCTGAGCCACGTAGTCTCCGTGGGCAATGCGTCGATGGGGATTGCGGAGATTCCTTGGGAGCGTATCGCTCCCTTGCGGGACCGCGACGAGGTTCTGCTCAATTGCGCCGATGCGGACGCCGAATCGCGCATGAAGGAAGAAGTTGACCGCGCGCTCAGGACCGGGGACTCCGTTGGTGGTGTATTTGAAGTGGTTGCCCACAACGTGCCCCCCGGTCTGGGCACTTACGCCCAGTGGGATGAGCGTCTGGACGCGTTATTAGCGGCTGCGGTAATGTCGTTGCAAGCGGTTAAAGCGGTTGAGATCGGCTCGGGCATCAGCGCGGCGGCTTCCCTCGGCTCCGCCGTGCATGATGAAATAGGGTACAGCGAGTCCGCCGGGTTTGCCGGATTCACTCGTAGCCGCAATAATGCAGGTGGAATCGAAGGCGGCGTCTCCAACGGAGAGGACATTCGGGTGCGGGGTTATCTGAAGCCGATTTCCACGTTGCGCCGTCCGCTGCAATCGGTGGACTTTGCCACGCGCGAGCCCGTGAAGGCGGCGTACGAACGCTCCGACGTCTGCGTGGTCCCAGCGGCGGGCGTGGCGGCCGAAGCCATGGTGGCGTTGACTCTGGCACGCTGCGCCCTGGAAAAGTTTGGCGGCGACTCCATGGCAGAAACCCTGCGTAACTGCCGAGGCTATTTGGCGCAGTTAAGAAAATACTAGCTACTACTACTCAATGATCTATCCCATCGTAAAGTTTGGAAATCCTGTGCTAGAGAAACCGGCGGAACCGGTTACGATTTTTGACGATCAACTGAAAAAACTGGTCGAGGATATGTTTGAGTCCATGTATGAGGCTCATGGAGTCGGCCTGGCCGCGCCGCAAATCGGGATCTCGAAACGGCTCGCGGTCATCGACGTTACCTTCAAAGAAGATCCCAATGCCAAGTTGGTGCTGGCGAATCCGGAGATACTCCATACCGAGGGCAAACATACGCAGCCTGAGGGCTGCCTTAGCATTCCTGAATTTCGCGAGCCTGTGACCCGGCCTCGCAAGGTGACGATTCGGGCGCAGGATGTGAACGGAAAGTGGTATGAGAGAACCACCAAAGAAGACGAAGAACTGCTTGCCCGCGCCTTCGTGCATGAAATCGAACATTTGAATGGCAAGCTTTACATCAGCCACATCAGCGCGCTGAAACGCGATTTGATGAAGCGCAAGATCCGCAAGATGGTGAAGGCCGGGGAGTGGTAGGGATTGAGAAATTGAGTAATTTTGTAATTGAGCAATTGGCAGTGCGCCCCCCTAAATTGCTCAATTACAAAATTACAAAATTACCCAATGTCTTCCCTCGTCTTTTGCGGCACGCCTCGCTTTGCCGTTCCTACACTTGAGGCACTGGTTCACGCGGACTTCCCGGTTCGTCTCGTGGTCACGCAACCGGACAGACCGCGCGGACGCGGTCTTGCGCTTGCTCTCTCTCCGGTGAAGCAGTCCGCTCTCGCGCTTGACTTGCCTATTGCACAACCGGAAAGCATCAAGAACAACGACGACTTCCGCGCCCAGCTCAGCGCCCTGAAGCCCGACGCAATCATCGTGGTCGGCTATGGGCGCATCATTCCGCAGTGGATGATCGATTTGCCGCCTCTTGGCAATCTCAATCTGCACGCATCGTTGCTGCCCAAGTATCGTGGGGCCGCGCCCGTCCAGTGGGCAATCGCTCGCGGTGAAACTATGACTGGGGTCACTACCATGCGAATCGACGCGGGACTCGATACCGGCGACATTCTGTTGCAGAAAGAAATTCCAATCAATCCCACGGATACCGCTGAAAGTCTTGCTCCCAGGCTGGCTGCAATCGGTGCGGACTTCATAGTCGACACCTTGCACGGACTGGAGGCGGGCACAATGCATCCGCGTCCACAGGATGATGAAAAAGCAACACTCGCGCCGATCCTGAAAAAGGAAGATGGCCGGATCGATTTTCTCCGCACCGCGCAAGAAATCTGCAATCGCATGCGTGGGTTCCAGCCCTGGCCTGGTGCCTTCACTACCTTTCGGGGCAAGAACCTGAACATTTGGGATGCGGCAGTGTCGCAGCGTTCACTCTCGCCGGGAGAACTTCTGGTGGAAGACGATCATTTGTTTGTGGGGTGTGGAGAAAATGCCTTGGCACTGCTCGAGGTACAGCCGGAAGGCAAGAAACGCATAGCTGTGCGCGACTTTGTCCACGGCTATCGTCCCCAAACCGGCGAGCAGCTGGGTTTGTAACTGAGTACGAAGAACTGAATGCCTATCTCTCCCGCTCGCGTCGCAGCTTTCGACATTCTGCTTCGAGTGGAGCGAGAGGACTCCTACGCCTCGGAGCTCCTGCACGCTTCACGCTACGCGAATCTTTCCGCTGCCGACCACGGCCTCGCGACCGAGTTAGTGATGGGCATTCTCCGCTGGCGATCCTTGCTGGACAAATATATTGCAGAGCGATCTTCGCAGAAACTGCCCCGCCTCGACCGGGAGGTACTCACCGCTCTGCGCCTCGCAGCTTATCAATTGCTGTTTCTGGATCGCGTGCCCCAGCGTGCCGCCGTGCACGAGAGCGTGGAGTTGGTGAAGCGCGCCAGGAAGAGGTCGGCGGTGCCCTTTGCCAATGCTGTACTGCGGAACTTTGCCGGAATCGCACGAAATCCTGATGGTGTTTCCGCTATTGCCAATGCCAAAACCGCCCCGGAATTGGCTGAGGATTCCGCACATCCGCTTTGGCTGGTCGAACGCTGGATTCAGGAGTTCGGATTTGAGGCTGGGAAGCAGATCTGTGTTTACAACCAGCGAATTCCTGAAGCCGCTATCAGCGTTTCCGATGCCACCATTGCAGACGAACTACGGAAGCACAAGATCCAACTATCGGCAGGCCATTTGCTGAAGTCAGCGTATTGCGTCACCGCTGGCGATCTCACTGGCACACGTCCATTCCGTGAAGGCCGGGTTGTGACTCAGGACGAGGCGTCACAGTTGGTTTCGATGCTCGTCGGCGAAGGCTCAAAGATTCTCGACTGCTGCGCGGCCCCGGGCGGGAAAACGCGAACGCTCGCCGGGCGCAACCCCAACGCCAGAATAGTCGCGACGGAGTTGTATCCGCACCGCGCACGCTTGCTGCGCAGGCTGGTTGCCGCGGCCAACGTTCAAGTGATCGCTGCTGACGCCCGCAAGCTTCCGACAATCGCGCTCTTCGACCGCGTGTTGGCCGACGTGCCTTGCTCCGGCACGGGTACGCTGGCTCGCAATCCTGAGATCAAATGGCGGCTCAAACTCGAAGACCTGGCGGATCTTCAGGGGCGCCAACTGGCCATCCTGAGATCAGCCATGCAGCGCGTCTCCCCAGGTGGAAGGCTTGTGTATTCGACCTGCTCACTGGAGAAGGAAGAGAACTCAGCAGTCGTGGAGGGCGCAATGTCCGTTGACTCTTCGTTCCGCGTGCTCGATTGCCGGGTTGAACTGGAGCGGCTCCGCGCGCACGGCGAACTGCGGTGGGAGGATATCGATTCGTTAACCAGCGGACCGTACTTGCAAACGATTCCAGGAGTGCATCCCTGCGATGGCTTCTTTGCCGCAATTCTAGAGAAGATCTAGCCACGGAATGTCACGGATCTAGACTGATAAAAATCTGGCCTCATGATCCGTGTTGATCTGTGAAAATCCGTGGCCGGGATTTAGCGCACTTCGAAGTTGACCGCTGAGCCGGTCACGATCTTCGTTCCCGGCGCCGGATTCTGCGAGACGATGATGCTGGCCGGTGTGGGCTGCGGCGGAGGTGCTGGCTGTGTTGGCGGCAATGTTGCAACAGAAGAATCGGCGGCTGGAGCAGCCGGCGACGTAGCGGAGGGAGCAATGCTGACAGTCCCTAATCGGAATCCTGCGTCCTGCAAAACCAGGGTCACGCCGCCGAGCGCCTGACCTGTGAAGTTGGGCATCAGGAACGTTTGCGGTGGTGCGGATGCGGTCGTCAGCAAGCTGATCTTGGGCGCCGCGATGCCGCTGGCGTTCGGTGGCGGGCTTTGGCCGAGCACCTGATCCGCGGGTGGGCCACGCATTCCAATCTGCGCGACAGCGCCCACGTCCAAACCGCGACGGCGTATGTTGATCTCCGCGGCACGCTGGCTTTCTCCGAGCACGTTGGGAATCTCCACCCGTTGCGGACCCAGACTCTGGGCGACTCGAATCTGCCAGCCCCGGCGCACCTGCGTCCCTGGCGAAGGGAGTTGCGAAAGAACTTTCCCTTCAGGAACCGTGGCACTGTAGTACTGGCGTTCGATCTCCATCTGAAAACCGCCGGCGTCAGCAATTCTCCGCGCCTCAGCCGGAGTTTTGCCCACCAAATCGGGGACGGCTACCTCGCGCCCATGGATAGCAAACCGCATCGCCGTCAGTGCCGACACTAGCGCCACCACCAGCAGCACCAGCCCAAGCAGCACGAATCGGAAGAAGGACTTCATTGCGTGCGTCCGATTATAGCCCTCCTCTTTTGGCACGGGCCGGTTCCATCTGGTGGGAGCACGAGCCGCACTGGTCCGCTCCCCTTATACTGTTGCTATGTCTCCCGAGACGGATCTGCTGGCTCCCTTGCTGCGTTACTGGGGCTACGATTCGTTTCGCCCCTTGCAGGAGCAAATTGTGCGCAGCCTGCTCGGAGCCCGCGACACCTGCGTGGTCATGCCGACCGGCGGCGGCAAATCACTCTGTTATCAACTGCCCGCGCTGGTGTCTGGGCAGACTGCTGTCGTGATCTCGCCATTGATTGCGCTGATGCAGGACCAGGCAGCCCAACTCGCGCAAATGGGAATTCCTGCCGCCGTGCTGAACAGCACTCTGAGCAACGACCAGCAATCTTTGGTGATGCGGAAGGCGCGCGACGGCGAATACCGGCTGCTGTATCTTTCGCCGGAGCGGCTGGCGCGGCCTGACACCATCGGCTGGTTGCAGCGTGTCCCGGTCGCATTCTTCGCCATCGACGAGGCCCATTGCATCTCGGAGTGGGGACACGAGTTTCGTCCTGAGTACCGGCAGCTGAGCAGCCTGCGCGTCCACTTTCCCGACCGGCCGATCGCGGCTTTTACCGCCAGCGCCACCCGGCGCGTCCGTCACGACATTCTCAATCAGCTTCAACTGCGTGACCCGGCAAAATACATCGCCAGCTTTCATCGGGCGAATTTGCGATATGTGGCGCGCCTGTGTGAATACGGAGAGCAGCCGGCGTTGCTCGTGAACGCTCTCCGCAGCTACGCCGACGGCGCCATCATCGTATATGTGCCCACCATCACCCGCGTGGAAGAAACAGTTGATTTCCTGGAGGAGCAGGGGATACCCGCCATCGCTTACCACGGCCAGATGGAAAAGGAGCAACGGCGGATCAACCAGGAGCGCTGGATGGGGGACGAAGTACGCGTACTTGTCGGAACCATCGCTTTCGGCTTAGGCATCAATAAGGCTACGGTGCGGGCCGTGATCCATCTCTCGCTGCCCCAGTCCATCGAGCAGTATTACCAGGAAGCCGGTCGCGCCGGTCGCGACGGCCTGCCCGCCGATTGCCTTCTGCTGTGGCAGAAACGCGATGCCGGGCTGCTGGCCTACTTCATCGAGAAGATCATCGACGCCGCCGAGAAAGAGCGCGCCTGGCAGCGCTACCACACCATCCGCCGCTTCGTGGAATCGCCGAGTTGCCGTCATCGCGAAATCTGCCTGCATTTCGGAGAGACTCCGAAGTGGACCTCGTGCGACGCCTGTGATGTATGCAGCGGCCTGCCCGCGTTCCTGTTCGCACCTGCGCCCACTAAGCGAGCCAGGCGACCGCGCCAGGGTTCCACCGAAGCGAGTGCCGCGCAGCGACAGGTTGTTACGCCGGAGCTAGCAGGTAGGGAAACTCCCGTTCCGCCTTCAAGCGTTGATCCTGATCTGCGCGCGTACCTTCGAGAGTGGCGGCGCGGAGCGGCACAGCAGGACAAAATTGCTTCTTTCGTGGTTATGCACGACAGTTCGCTCGACGAGATTTGCCGGCAGCGCCCAGCCTCGCTGACCGAAATCCGCGGCATCCCGGGATTCGGCGAGAGGAAAACCGAACGCTACGGCCAGCAGATCCTGCAGGCCCTGGCGGAGTTCAAGAGTGGCGCCCGCGCCAGCGCGCCGCTGGAAGTGAAGTCGAAGCCTGCCGAAGAAACCATCCGCTTGCTGGGCGAAGGGCACTCGCTTATCGAGATTGCAAACCTTCGCGGTCGCCACCTCGGTTCCGTAGTCGGTCTAATTGCCAATCTGGTCGAAAATGGCGAGCTGCAATTTCAACCTGAGTGGGTTGAAGAAGCCAAACTGGCCAGCATCGAAGAGGCCTGCGCCAAACTGGGGATGCGAGCCCTGAAGCCTCTCAAGGACGCCCTGCCACCCGACGTTACTTATGAAGAGATTCGCCTCGTTGTAGCCAGACTTCGCAGCGCGCAACGACAAACCGCATAAGACCGCGTAGGCCCGGCTCCGCGGCCACAGCTGCGTACGGCGGATCATAGCACGTAAGGGGCCTTACGGAAGTGAGGCGTACAATGCGTCAAGACGAGTGTCGCGCATCCATCCTAGAGCCTCCCTGCATTCCTTGGGTGGTAGCGGAATTGTTTTGGTCAGAACCTTATCCACGCTTCCGTCAGCAAACGGTATGCATCTTGCCTGCAATTCCGCGCGGAGGGGAGGCTTAGGAGGTGGCGACTTATGGTGCAGTTGGTCCAGACCCTCGCTAACGTTGCGTGCGCCATCGCAGGTTTCGTAGGTCGCACTGTTGCCGCAAATCGTGTGCGCGAGATGTTCCCTTGCTTCGGCCAAATCTGCTCCAGCAGCCTTCGATTGTTCGTCTGAGATTACACGCCACTTTTGCGCTAGTCGTTCTCCGGTGCAATTGCCTGCTTTGAAAACACCTGATTTCGCCACTGACCACGCCTGTGCGTGGCACTCTGGGTACATGTCCAAGTCGGTTCCGAACTCCATGGCCTCTATTGCCGTCTTCCTGCGACCAGCTAATTCCGAGATGATTGCCGAACGCTGTGCTGCCAATCTGGTACGCTTCAACAATTCAAGGTATCGCTTATCGCCAGACGAGGTGATGTTAATCTCAATCCGATCTTCCAAACCGTCCAAACTCTTCGTGTGGATTCGTGACAAAGTGTTGTCGGCAGGCACGTCTTTCCGCAATTGGTCGAGCATACTTTCGACATCTTCAAGATAGAGTAGCGCTGCCTCGCGCATGTAGTGCGAAACGGGACTTGTCCCCGAATCTGGGCTGCTCTTTGTGGCCGGATGCTGGCCGAATGCGGTGACACTCATCACAAGGGCAAAAGGCACAATAGCCCAAGGAGTTGTTTTCATGCGAGGATTATCTCATGGGTGGCACCAGACGGTGCTGCACGGCCCTACCACGGCACAAACGCAGGCCGGATGACGGCTCCGACCCAATGCAGCCGCTGGTTTATGATGAGTGGTGGTTTGTCAGCAGACTCCAGCCTTGAGGCTTCATCATGAGCGCTCCGACGATTCCTGCAGAGAAGATCCGCCTCACCCGCGAAGAAATCAATCGCAAGCAGAAGGAATATATTTTTCCTTCGGTCACGACGTACTACTCCGATCCGCTGCCCATGGACCATGGCGTAATGCAGCATGTTTGGGACGTCGAGGGGAAAAAGTATCTCGACTTCTTCGGCGGCATCGTGACCATCAGCGTCGGGCACTGCAATCCGCGTGTGACTTCACAGACCAAGGCTCAGATCGACCGTTTGCAGCACGTCTCCACCTGTTTTCCCAATGAGCCGATGGTTACGCTAGCGGAAAAGCTGGCGCAGATCACGCCGGGAGCCTTGAAAAAATCTTACTTCACCAACAGTGGCACGGAAGCCAACGAGACTGCGATCCAGATGGCTCGCATGCATACGGGGAACTTCGAAGTGGTAGCACTGCGTCATGGCTACAGTGGACGCTCGTCTCTGGCGCGGGGGCTCAACGGCATGAACACCTGGCGGCGGGGCACGATCGAGGTTGGCATCGTTCATGCCATGAATCCTTACTGCTATCGTTGCCCGCTGGGATTGACGTATCCGAACTGCGAGGTCGCATGCGCCAAGGATATTGAGAACACGATTCAGTTCTCGACGTCAGGACGCATCGCCGCCTTTCTGGCTGAGCCGATCCAGGGCGTCGCAGGCTTCGTCACGCCTCCGAAAGAATATTTCAAGATGGCTTTCAGCATCGTGAAGCAATATGGCGGCGACTTCATCGCCGATGAAGTGCAGACCGGCTGGGGACGGACTGGGCACAAATGGTTCGGCATCGAGCACTGGGAAGTTGAGCCCGACATGATTACTTCGGCGAAAGGCATGGGAAACGGGGTGCCGATTGGACTGACCGTCGCCAAGCCCGAGATCGCCGATTCATTTCAAGGGCTGACCATCTCAACCTTTGGCGGCAATCCGGTCACTTGTGTCACCGCAAAGGCTGTCATCGACGTGATCGAAGAAGACGACCTGCGAACCAATGCCGCTGAAGTTGGCGGCTATTTCCGCAGGAAACTGGAAGAGTTGCAGCAGAAGCATCCGTTGATTGGCGACGTTCGCGGAATGGGGCTGATGCAGGCGCTCGAATTGGTCGAAAACCGCGCGACCAAGCAGCCGTCGCCAGCGGGCACAAATGCCTTGATGGAAGAGTCGCGCAAACGCGGCCTGCTGATCGGCAAAGGCGGCTTCTACGGCAACGTGATCCGCATGTCGCCGCCGCTGAACATTTCCAAGGCGGATGTGGATGAGGCAGTACGGATTTTGGACGAGAGCTTCGCGGCGGTTAAGACATCCTGGTAGCGCCGGCATCTTGCCGGCTGTCGCGAGGGCATCTTGCCCTCGCCGGTGGGGGCGGGATGCCCCCACGACAGCCGCCGGGACGGCGGCGCTACGTTCCATCAGTGCGATTCTTCCGCCGCGGCGGCGGTATCCATAGTGTCTACGTGCACCGGCCTTGGCGGCAAATCGGGCAACGGCTGAAACTCTCCTGGATCCTTGCCGGCGAGCGCAACTTTCATGAACTCCATCCAAATAGGGAGTGCGGCGCGGGCCCCGGTTTCCTTGGCTCCGAGCGATTTCTTCTCGTCATAACCGATCCAGACTCCGGTGGTGATCGAAGGCGAAAATCCAATGAACCAGGCGTCGGTGAAATCGTTGGTCGTGCCGGTTTTGCCTGCGAGCGGATACTTGATACTCGCAGCCGCAATCCCCGTTCCATGCAGCACTACTTCCCGCAGCATGAAGGTCATGATCCGCGCCGTACGGGCGCTGATCGCGTCTTTCACGTCGGGGAAGTCTTCTTCGAGCACGCGGCCTTCATAGTCCTCTACTTTGGTGATGTAGCGTGGCATGATGCGGACACCGTCGTTGGGGAAGACGCTGAAGGCGGACGTCTGCTCGAACAATGTAACTTCGGCAGCACCCAGCGCCACAGGCAGGTAAGCCGGGATGTTGGAAGTAATTCCGAAACGATGCGCGTAGTCGATTACGGTTTTTATTCCGATGCGGTCCGCGACCTTCAACGCGGGAATATTGCGCGACTGCGCGAGCGCCCGCCGCAGCGTGATAGTGCCTTCAAACTTCTCATCGTAGTTGTGTGGGGTGTAAGGGCCGGACGCGGTCGGAAAAGTAACCGGTGCATCTACGATCGTGTCGTCCGGCCTTGCTCCCTGATCGATGGCGGCCGTATACACATAGGGTTTGAACGACGATCCCACCTGCCGCAGCGCCTGAGTGGCGCGGTCGAACTTGGACAGTTCAAAGTCGCGCCCGCCGACCATAGCCTTGATCTCGCCGGTGGCGTTGTCGATGGCGATCAATGCGCCCTGTGCGCCCGAGTCCTGCTCCAGGCTCACTCGCGCCTTGCCGTCGCTGCTGAGGGTCACGATTTTCAAATAGACGATATCCCCTGGCTTCAGAATGTCCTGCAGCTTGTGTTGAGTCCAAGTCGCATCGGTTGGCAAGACAGTTGCGGAATATCGGCCGAGCTTGACGACGGCCGAACCTGGCGCAACTGCCGTAACCAAAGCGTGGCTGTAGCCGTTGACCTCGGGCTCCTCATCCCAATCAGGATGCCGATAGCTGGTGAGAGTTGCGTTCTCGGACAATACATTTTCCAGATGGCCTTTCCAGCTATGGCGGCGTTCATAAGCGGCTAGACCGTCGAGCACAGCCTGGTTCGCGGTCCGCTGCAGGTCCATGTCGAGCGAGGTGTGGACTCGCAGTCCGCCCTCCAGAACCTGATTGCTGCCATATTTGTTTTCCAGGTAGCGGCGGATCTCTTCGACAAAATACGGCGCGAGCGAGTTCGGATCGTGCTGCAGCTTTAGCTCGATAGGCTTGTTGCGCGCCTCGACGGCCTCTCGCGCCGTGATCTTTCCGTCCTCCAGCATGCCGTTGATGACCAGGTTGCGGCGCCTGATCGCGCGGTCGGAATGATTAATCGGCGAATACAGTCCCGGAGCCTTCGGTAGTCCCGCCAGTAGCGCAGCTTCTTCGAGCGCGAGTTGCTTTGCGGGCTTGCCGAAGTAATACTCAGATGCGGCCTCGAAGCCATATACTCCGTGCCCTAGAAAAATCTGGTTCGCATAGAGAGTAAAGATCTGTTCCTTGGTAAAGCGCCGCTCGATTTGAATGGCCAGCAAAGCTTCCTCGATCTTGCGATGAAAGGATCGATCGGGCGAAAGAAACAGATTGCGGGCAAGCTGCATGGTCAGAGTCGATGCCCCCTGCACTCTCCCGCCGGATACGATGTCCCGGTACGCCGCACCCGCGATTCGCCACACATTGATGCCCCAGTGACGATAGAAATCCTTGTCCTCAATCGAAATCAGGGCGTCGCGCAACACCTGCGGGAAGTCGTTGTAAGAAGCCACCACCCGTCTCTGCAGCGCGAACGAACCGATGATGCGGCCCTGCCCGTCGTAGAGTTCAGTGATCGAACTAGGACGGTAATGTTCCAACTGCTCGACCTGAGGAAGGTCGGTGGAATAGACCAGCAGCAATCCGGCGGTGGCGCCCACGAGAGCAGCCACGAGAACCAGTAAGCCAAACAGGACGCGGCCCACCAGCTTCCGTCCGGCTACTTCAACCGGGGGAAGGTCTTGATAGATGACCTTCATAGGAATTGATCTCAGCATAGCATGTGCCGCTTTTGGCTCTTAGCTCTTAGCCAAAAGCCAAAAGCCAAAAGCTAAGAGCCAGGAGCCTGTTTTTCAAGGAAACAGCGTCAGAAACTTTTCCCATAAGATCAGCGCCGTGCTGTTGTGTACATCGAGAGCAGTGATGCCTTCCTGCACGGCCGTGGGATCGTGCAGCAGTGCGACTGCCTTGTTGGCAATGTCGGAGGCGTCGTCGGTAGCGGCCTGCCAGTTGCGCGGCGCCCAGGCAATTGCGTCGGAGACAACCGAGGCCACACCCTGCGCGATTCCGTCCGCTGTGACCATGTTGAACCCCTCGGTATAGGATGGTTGCAGCAGCAGGTCCATGGAGCCCACCGTGGTCAGGAACTGCGGCCACGATTGCCAGTTTTGCTCGACTACCTTGGCGCGCGGCACATTCAGATACATTTGCTGGATGGCGGCAAAGATGGTCTGCCCCCCGCCCTCGCGCCGGCCTCCCGAGATCCAGAATTCCAAATCAGTCACACGCAGTCGCTGTCCTACTTCGAGCGCAGCAGCGGCGGCGGTGAGCACGTTCTTGTACGGACGTATGGCGCAGAAGCATCCCAGGCGCAGCGAGCCTCGCTGCCACATTGGCCGAGCCCGTGCGGGACCCATGGGATACATGTTCGGCAACAGCGTCATGGCGGTACCGTACGTCGCTTGCCACCAAGTCTGAAAGCGTTGCGAGTTGCCCGCAACGTGGAAGTTGGGACAGCCCTGCGCGAGCTCTGAACCCTGCCGCAGTAATTCGATGGCGCGAGGATCCGCCTGCAGGAATCCGATATTGCTGTGGCTGACCACGGCAATTTCCAGGTCGGGATTCTGCGCCGCCAGGCTAGCCAGGTTGGCGGTCGCAATCCACGGCGCGCTGATCACCAGGTGGGAGAGCGGGACGTGATGCGCCAGCGTCCTCGCCTGCTGTTCGGTTTTCATCAGGGCCTGCAGATCTTGGAAAGAATTGATAGGCCAGATTTCGACAATGTAACCGGCCGCGCGTAGCGCCTTGGCATTCTGTGTGGCGCTGACTCCCAGGCCGATGTGGCTCACGTTCTGGGCGGCGGCGAAGTTCTTGTAAGCGATCGCCAGCCGAGGGGTGTGGTGCTGCACTCTTAGCATGTGGGACCTTTCACTAAATCACCGCGGGCGAACGCGCCCGTGGGCGGGTTGCATGGAGTCGCGGCGGAGACTTCCCCGGAGTTGACCGACTCCAAAATTAAGCAAATATGGTTAAGGGATTTACGAAGGAGAGGGATTGTCCAGAAACAGTTTTTTGGGACTGTTTTTGCTCTCTAATTCTAGTGTGACAGATTGGAGGGGGTAAACCCGCCAAATTTTAAACTTTATTTTCGCAATAGATTCAGTGAGTTGCGGGGAATTGCAGGGTTGGGGGGGCTTGACAAGATTTCTGGGTTTCGATGCCCTAGTGCCTTTTCAACACATTTGTGAGCGTGTTTGGCACGAAAACGTGGGACAGCCTAGGGCGGCGCGGCTGTCCCCTATGTTATTTAGCTTGCCCTGCTCTTCAGGACTTCGATAGCCTTTTGCATCTGCTGGTCTGGCTGCGGAGGCTGAACCTTCTTGGTGTCGTCCGCAGGTGCGGCATTTTCGTCCTCGTCCGGCACGGGCACATCTTCCTCGGTGTCCGCGACCAGCACGTTCGGTGTTATGGCTGTATCCTGAATCGCTTTTCCAGTCGGGGTGTAGTACTTGGCGACGGAGAGAATGAGAGCCGACCCATCGGGGAGTTCCATGGTTTTCTGAATCGAACCATCGCCGAAAGTCTTGTCGCCGACAACATCGCCGCGGGCGTTTTCAAGAACGGCAGCGGCCACAATCTCCGCCGGTCCAGCCGTCCCTTTATTGACCAGCACAACCACCGGCAGGTTGGTAATCGCTTTGGCTGGATCCGCATTAAAAGCTTCGCGGGGATACTTCTGGCCCTGCAGGTAAGTGATAGTGCCGTGGTTCAGAAAAAGATTGGCAGTAGCAATACCTTCGGCTTCGTCACCCTCGGCGCAGTTGCGCAGGTCCAGGACCAGCTTCTTTGCTCCTGCCTTCTGCACCGCCTTAATCTTGTTGGCCACTTCCTGCGACTTGCCTTTGGTGAAGGCATCCACATGGATTTCAGCAATGCCTTCTTCGAGCATCTTGTCGGTGACAGGCGGAATGGCAATGATATCGCGAGTAATAACGACTTTCTGCGGCTCGGCGCGCCGGGCACGGACCAGGGAAACGGTTACGGTCGAGCCAGGCTGTCCGGCAAGCAGGCTGCGTACTTCGCCGACCGACATCTCACGTGTGCTCTTGCTCTCGATGGCTTCAATAATATCGGTGTCCTGAAGCCCAGCCTTATCCGCCGGTCCCCCGGGAATAACCGAGATCACTGAAGCGTAGCCGAAGCGCTTGGAAATGGCGGCTCCGATGTCGGCCTTCGCGTCGGTTTGATGAGACTTGTATTCCGTATACTCAGCGGCGCTCAGATAACTGGAATTGGCATCCAGAGACTCGAGCAACCCGTGCAGAGCGCCAGCGGTCACAACCGGGATGTTAGGCTCTTCCACGTATTCGCTGCGCACGCGAGAGAGAACCTCACTGTACACCTGGAGCTGGCGGTAAGCACCGTCGTTACTGGAGGCGCGAACGCCGTCCATTCCACCCACGACCATGAACAGCAGCACTACTGCGGATAGAGCGAGAATTACAGCTTTGGTCTTTATCGACATCGGATTCGTTTTCTCGAGAAGGAAGTCACTTCCTAGGAAGTATTGACATTATATCTGCTTTGATGCCAATTTCTCAGGGTTTGCTTCGGCAAAATAGCGCCCATTGGTAACTAGTGGCTGGAGGCCCCTCGCCAGCAGGGTGACCTAGGATGCTCATCCTCTTGCTGCATTCATAGAAAAGGACTTAAGTCTGCCCGCCCGTCGTCCCTCACGCGCCGAGAACGACGACAGCATCTCAATTCGGATGCCCAAACGTTACCAATTGAACTATAAGGTTTCCCGTTTTACTGCGGGCTCATTGCACAACCTGAATCACGAGCCCCTGGCTGGGTCGGAAATTCTCGTCCCCTCCGTAGTTGGCCCAGATATGGTGGTTCCCTTTGGTGAGCGTTGAAGTTTTGTAGCGCGCGACGCCGCCGCTTAGAGAGACTTGCGCCATCACGGTGTGTCCATCTTTGAACGTAACCGAACCGGTCGGAGTTCCACCATATTGACCGGTGACGGTTGCCGTGAATTTCACCGTCTGCCCCACCTGCGAGGGGTTTGGCGAGGAAGTGAGAGTGGTGGTTGTCGGTGCCTTGAGTACCGTCTGCCTCAGCCGCGGCGAACTACTAGGCAGGAAGGTCGAGTCTCCGGAGTAGGTGGCGACAATCGAAACCGTCTGTGGCGAAGTGAAAGCATAATTCAAAGTTGCCTGCCCGTTGCTTACCGTCCCCTGGCCCAAAGTTGTGGATCCCTCTTTGAAGGTAACCGTCCCAGTAGGCGAGCCGCCAAATTGAGTTGCGATGGTGGCGGTGAAAAGAACCGACTGATCCACGTCCGACGGATTCGGGGAGGAGGTCAGTGTCGTGGTCGTGGCCCACCGATATCCCGCCACGACGTTCAACAGAATAGTAACGGTGGACAGCGAACCGCCCGCGATCACCACATCCGGCTTGTGGTCTCCGTTGAAATCGCCTGTCGAAACAAATATCCCGCCTAGGAGGTAGGGGACCGCTGTCTGAAAGGTTCCATCGCCGTTGCCCGGCAGGACGCATGTGCAGTCGCTATTTGCCACCACGACATCTGTATTGCCGTCTCCGTTGAAGTCACCCGCGACCAGGGAATACGCATTCTGTCCTCCAGAACTGTAGGGATGCGCTTCGCGAAACGTTCCATCGCCACTGCCGATTAGGGAGCTGATCGCACCATTGTTGCAGACGGTCGTGCTGGTGCAGAGGTTTGACACCGCCAGATCAGCTATACCGTCTCCATTGAGGTCCGTTACCACCACCGAGTCAGCCTGGGCCCCGCCGGAGCTATAGCTCTGCGCGCTCTGAAATGTGCCATTGCCGTTTCCCAGCAGCACGCTTACACCGCCGTTTTGGCAACTGCTGTCCTGGCATTGGCTGGCCAGCACGAGATCGGGGTTTCCGTCGCCGTTGAAATCTCCGACCGCCACAGAATTGCTATAGTATCCCGCCGACGCAAAACTCTGAGCAGGCTGGAATGTGCCGTTGCCATTCCCCAACAGCACGCTAACCGCGCCGTTCTGGCAGGTAGTGTCCTGGCATTGATTGGCTACAGCGAGGTCCAGATTTCCGTCCTTATCGAAGTCAGCGATGGCAACCGATAGAGCCGTGTACGCTCCAGAGGAATAGTTCTGCGCTGCCTGCAGGGTTCCGTTGCCATTGCCCAGGAGTACGCTGAGACTGCCACCGCTCTTGCAGTCGCTGGTGCTGCACTGATTAGTCACGACCACATCGGCATTGCCGTCGCCATTGAAATCACCAATCGCCACCGAGGAGGATCCGAAACCCCCGGTGGCGTATTCGTGTGCTGCCTGAAACGTTCCATCGCCGTTTCCCAGCAACACGCTTACAATGCCCTTATTCCCCTGTTTGCAGCTGTTGTTTTGACAGAGGTTCGCCACTACAAGGTCAAGTTTCCCATCCTTATTCAAATCGCCTACTGCCACTGAATCAGCGTCATAGCCTCCGGAGGCGTAGCTCGGCGGTGTTTGAAACGTTCCGTCACCGTTCCCCAGCAATATGGTGACGGTTCCGCTGCAATGACCAGTGGTTTGGCATTGATTGACTACTGCCAAGTCAGGTTTCTCATCTCCGTTCCAATCATCCACACCCACAGATTGGGCAAAGACTCCATAGGAGCTATAGTTCTGGGCTGATTGAAACGTTCCATCCCCGTTCCCCATGAGGACGCTCACACTGCCCACACCGCAACTGTTGGGAGCCTGGCACTGATTGGCCAGCACCAGGTCGGTTCGTCCGTCTCCGCTGAGATCGCTCACGGTAACCGCTGCCGTATTATTTCCTCCAGAAACATAGTTCTGCGCGGTCTGAAACGTTCCATCGCCGTTTCCCAACAGCACACCCACGCTGCCGTTGCTGCAGTTTGCACTGCTCTGGCATTGGTTAGCCACCACCAGGTCAGTTTTTCCGTCTCCATTAAAATCGCTGGCTGCTACCGAAACGGCCGTATACCCTCCAGAAGCGTAGCTCTGCGCGGCTTGAAACGTTCCATCCCCGTTTCCGAGCAGTACGCCCACATTCCCACTGCAGTTTCCATTGCCCTGGCATTGATTAGCCACCACCAAATCAACTTTCCGGCTCCGGTGGAAATGGCCGACTGCTACCGAGACGGCCGCCAGACCTCCGCTGGGGTAGCTTTGTGCCGATTGAAACGTCCCATTCCCGTTTCCCAGCAGCACACTTACGCCGCCGCTCGTGCAACTGCTGTCCAGGCACTGATTGGCCACGACGAGGTCCGGATTTCCGTCTCTATTTACATCTGCTGTCGTGATCGACGAGGCCACCACTCCGCCGGAAGAATAGGTCTGCGCGGCTTGAAACGTCCCGTCGCCGTTGCCCAACAGAATGCCAATGACCCCGTTCACGCATTGCTCAGGACTCTGGCAACCATTGGCCACGATCAGATCAGGTTTTCCATCTTTATTTACATCGCCCACCGCAACCGCGTAGGCTTCCGACCCCCCCGAGGAGTAGGTTTGAGCAGGCTGAAAGGTTCCATCCCCGTTCCCCAGCAGCACGCTTACAGCGCCAGCGTTGCAATTGCTGTCTGCGCACTCATTAACCACCACAAGATCGGCTTTCCCGTCCCCGTTGAAATCGCCAACCGCGACGGAAAAGGCGTACACGCCCCCGGAAAGGTAGGTCGCGGGATTGAAAAAAATCAGATCGTCATTCGGAATGCGCAGTTTTGATGCGATAGTGCGGAATCTTCCGCGATGGAACTTCGACCAGGACAGCGTTGTGGGGTAAACACTGCCTGAACTCGAAGACCTTGCCGCCTGATTAACATTCAGGCGTCCTGCCCCCCGACGTGACTCCGGAAGTTTTTCGCCCGAGATGGTCAGAAAAGGGGACAGAATAAGCGTAAGAACCAGAAGAATAATAGCGACAACGGAAACTGATGAGAACCATTTTCGGGCCATCGTCACATCCCATCACCAATTTGTGCTGTGGTCTGAATGAAGGCCGAGGGTTTTCACTTACGATGCCGAGCGGCTCACCCTGGCTGCGAGCGTCCCATTGTAACCCCGCCGGTGGAAGAATGGTCGCTGGGATGAACTAGTGAGTATTTTGCTCGCTGCTTAGTCGACGACGGTTCTCTATCCGGGACTCTTGACCACGGTCAGACTCGGTCTTCACAGGCGGCCGTATGCTTAGAGGCAGATCCGCTCGAAGAGCCATGGGAGCTAGTGCGGATCGGCAGATACGGCGGAAGGATCTGGCAGAGTTGAGTTTTCACCGGGGCTACGGGGAATGGCGCGATTTAAGCCGGTAATTTGATAGTCGCTGTAGTCGATGGTCAGAACGGCTTTGCCTCCCATCCGAACCTGGGTTTCGGACTGATTGTGGACGGGAAGCCAGAAGCCTCCGATCCTACCCCAACGATACTCAATTTGCGTGTGGCTGACCCAGATGGATGGGTTCTTGGCGGGCTCGCCCTGCATGCGGGCAACCCCGAAATCCCTGGCGTCGACCCAGAGCTTTCCGCGGTAAAGATATTTGCTCTTGCCCTTGGGGCTTACTTCAAGAATATAGAAGTCTCCGTCTGGGGTGTGTTCGGTCCCGGCCGCCGTGAAGTTGTAATTCTTGGGGCTGATTTCCAGTTCTTGCCGGACCTGCTCTTTCTGCGCTTCCTGCTCGCTGCTGAGCAGCTTCACCAGAACGCGGTTGAACAGCAACTTCGAACCGCTCTGGGAGAGGACTTTAAAATCTTTCCGGTCCGGCGCGGTGTAGGTCGCTTCCACCTGCATCTCGGCTTCGTGGCTGCCGAAGAGTCCGTGATAGTCCAAACGGTAAACCCGCTTGCCGCGATATCCGCGCAGAGTCTGGGAGCGCTGGACGTTTGCCGCCATCAGTCTTTGCACGATCACTGGTGTGGTGAGGGCGGGAGCCGGGTGCGAATCCGCGTCCGCGAAACTGAAGGTGGCCAGCGTGGTGAGCAGAAACACGCTGGCCCGAAACGAAAGATCGCAACTGCACCGCTTGAGGGACCGCGAACGGTTCATATCCTTAGGAAAGCCGCTAATGCGATTATCTCATCCCTTTGAAATTGCTTTCCCCCCAAGCCATGAACTACGGATGGATGCTAAACACCGTGCCGAGGTCCCCGCCGAAGTCGGTGGTTCCGTAAAAGGTTCCGCTCGCGTCGCGAATCAAATCTGCCGTGGGAAGTTCCCCATCCGTCCCTCCCGCGAATAGGTGTAGTATGGTCTCCTTGCCGGTTGTGTCCAGTTTGAATACTATCCCACAACCCTGGTTCTGGCTGCCGCATCCTCCTCCGCCGTAGGTTGTTCCGTAGAGAGTACCAGCTGCGTCTCGAACCAAGCCCGCGTGGGGATTCGCCCCGTTGGTTCCTCCGGCAAAGCTGTACAGCACAGTCTCCCCACCAGCCGCATCCAGCTTGAACACCGTGCCGTCGTTATGAGCACCGCCGCTCGATGTGGTCCCATACAGATTGCCCTTGGCATCCCGGAGCAAATCGGCGAGGGGCTGTCCGCCATCGCCTCCAACCGCGGAACCGGTGAAGCTGTGGAGCACGGTCTCCTTGGAGGAAGTATCCAGCTCGAACACCGTGCCGCAAAGGCAGGCGGCATCGCCTCCAGCTGAGGTGGTGCCATACAAATTGCCGGATGCGTCGCGAACCAGGCCGGCCAAAGGGAATGCCCCGTCCGGAGTTCCCGCGAACTGGTGCAGCGGGGTCAGGCCACCGATCGTATCCAACTTGAACACGACTCCGCAGCCTTTCCCGCCGTTGCAGTTGGGGTCTCCGCCCGCTGCAGTGGTTCCGTAAAGATTGCCCGCATGGTCACGGACTAGACGCCCTGTAGGGGAACCTCCGTCAAGTCCTCCGGTGAAGTTGTAAAGGATGGTCGCCTGGCCGGTTTTGTCCACCTTGAAAACTGTGCCCGGGCTGAAACCGCCGCCGGTTGCGGTGCCGTAGAGGTTGCCGGCAGAGTCCATGACCAAGGCTGCGTTGGGATTTACCCCCTCGGCGCCGAACGCGTGCAACACGGTCTTCTTGCCCGCCTTATTAATCTTGAACACAGTGTTGCCGTAGAAAGTAGTGCCATAGAGGTTGCCTGCGGCGTCGCGGATCAAACCGGCCTCGGGACGTGCGCCGTCTGCCCCGGCCCGAAACTTGTGAAGTATTCGATAACTTGGTTGTGGCGTCTGCTTAGCCACCTGCTGCGAAACGGCAAAGGAAACGAATGTGACCACCATCCCTAGTGCGAAGGCGTAGATCGAGCAGCGAGGTACCATTGAAAGATTCTCCTTGGGCATGTAGTTAGCAAGCACTGGTGTTGGCGGAATCGATTGCGCTTGGCTGCGGGCAAACCGATTTGCCATTCGAAGAACCTTAGCGTTGCGATTGGATTAACTTGCCACGGGCGTGTAAAGAGATTGTCAATTCTGGGCGCAGACGGAAATCTGCCCTGTCGGTTGGGGATTGAAGTTTCTGGAAAGAGCACAGCTCCCCTAGATGGAGAAGCCTGGGCGATTCACCGCACCGCGGCCAGTTGAATACGCAGCTTGTGGGTAGCGCGGAACAGCGTGTTCTTGATGGTGCCTTCGCTGGTGTTTAAAATGCCGGCCACGGTTCGCAGTCTCAAGCCATGGTAGTGCTTCAACTCGAACACGACCCTCTCGCGCGGCGAAAGTCTCTGCATGGCGCGCACGATGCAACCTCGCAACTCGCGGCTGGCCATGTTGCGCTCCGGACTGGCGCCCGCCCGCTGATCGGGAATGCGGTCGAGAACTTGTTCTTCCTCCCCGTCGGATGAAATCGTCGTGGTCAGGTCCCGGTACCGAGACGACCGCTTGCGCAGGTGATCCAGGCACAGATTGGTCACGATGCGGTAGATCCAGGTATAGAAGGTGCACTCGAACCGGAAGCTGCCAATGTTTATGTAGGCGCGAAGGAAGGCTTCCTGGTAAATATCCTGACCGTCTTCTTGGGAACCGGTAAGGTGAACCGCCAGGCGAAGCACAGCGCGGTCGTACTGGCGAACCAGTTCTTCGAAAGCGGCGGCATCGCCGAGTTGAGCTCCGCGGATGAGCTGAGTGTCATCGACCCGAGCTGGGCCAACCTTCTCTCGATGCTGAACTCGAATCTGTAGAGCGTTTTCCACGTTTCATCTCCGCTACAACGCTTCAGCCAACGAACTTATAACCCGTACCGTGCACGGTCAGAATGAATCGAGGTTCGTCCGGCTTGGGCTCAACCTTCTGCCGAAGGCGAACAATATGTGCGTCCACGGTGCGCGTCGTGGGAAAGCGATCGTATCCCCAAACATCCTCGAGCAGCTTGTCGCGGCTCAGGGTCTCGCCGGGATGAATGAGGAAGTACTTCAAGAGTTCGAACTCCTTTGACGAAAAGTCGATCGCAAGGCCCTTGCGCGAAACCTGGCAACTGCGCAAATTCACTTCCACCTCGCCGAAGGAATATTTCTCGTCCGCCTTGGGCGCGATTCGTGCACGACGCAATACGGCTTTCACCCGGGCCAGCAGCTCACGAATGGAAAACGGTTTCGTAACATAGTCGTCGGCGCCCAGTTCAAGTCCAACCACTTTATCCACTTCCTGTCCGCGGGCAGTCAGCATGATGATCGGAATCGAGGGCCGCTTGGACTTGAGCTGCCGGCACACGTCCAGCCCACTCATCCTAGGCATCATGACGTCCAGAATGACCAGGTCGGGGGACTCAGCGATCGCGCGCTCCAAGCCAGCCACGCCGTCGCCCGCGGTGATGACCTGGTGTCCCTCAAATTCGAAGTTGTCGCGCAAGCCCGCCACCATGTTGGGCTCGTCTTCGACAATAAGGATCTTCGCCATGCCTTTGATCTCCGCCGCCTACGCCAACGCTGCCTTGGTTGCGTTTGTCCGCAAAACCACGGGTAGATTGATAGTGAACTTGCTGCCTCGACCGGGCACGCTATCCACTGAAACCTCTCCCCCGTGTGCCTGAACAATGTGACGAACTAAGGACAGTCCCAATCCGCTGCCCTTGGTGTTGTGAACCAACGGATCGCCCACGCGATAGAATTTGTCGAAAATCTTCTGTTGCTCGGATGGGGGGATGCCGATGCCATGGTCCACCACCTCGAGCTTGACCGTGCCGTTGTCACGGAACAGGTTGACACCGATATACTTCTGATCCTGCGAATACTTGAGCGCGTTGTTGACCAGGTTCAACAGCGAACGTGCCATAGCCTCGCGATCAACGCTGAGCGGCGGCACGTCTTCGGCGATCTTTTCCTCGAACGCAAACCCGCTTTGCTCGATCTGGTAGCGATAAGACTCGAGCGTGTTGCGGACCAGTTCGCGCATATCGGTCTGGCGAAAGTCGTATTCCTTCCGCCCGGCTTCGATCCGCGAAAAATCCAGGATATTGTTGATCAGCGCGGTAAGGCGCTCGCTCTCCTTGCGGATGATGCTGTAGTACTCCTGATATTTGTCCGCCGACTTGAGCCGCCCCATCTCGAGTGTTTCCGCGTACAGGCGTATCAGGGAGAGCGGCGTCCGCAACTCATGGGAAACGTTTGAAACAAAATCAGACTTCAGCCGCGCCAACGCCATTTCGCGCGAAATATTTCGATGAGTCATGACGATCCCGCCGGTGAGCAGCAAAGAGATGACGCCAAGAATAAGAAAGCTGGTGCGGACAAAATGCTGGCCCATGGCCGCCAACGTGGTTCCGGGCAATTTAATAGCAAGGGTCAAGCCGGGGAACGCGCCTTCCAAGTTGCGTTCCACCTCAGGTTCGCCGCCATCCCATCCCACGGAAGCCGCCAACGGCGTGGATTCGTGCTTGGGATGAATCATCATTACAACGTGATTCCTCTCGCCTCGTTCCTCTTGGTGACTCAAGAGCGTGTCCAGCATTTCGGGAAAGAATTGATCGCGCAGGTATTCGGCATCAAACACCATCCCGGCGAGGGCCTTGTTTCCGCTTAAGCTGTCGGTCATCAGAAACAGCGCTCCCGATTGGTACAAGCGTTTTTCGCCTCTCATCGGCCAGTTATCAAAGAAGGAGTAGCGCTTGCCCTCCTTTGCCTTCTTCTCGAAACTCTTCACCTCATCCTTGTACTCCATCTTCATCCATGCCACGGTCATGTTGGACAGATCGTCACCTTCGGCGCGAAAGGCAGCATCCTTGAGGCGGGATGGCTGCGAGCGAAAGATCAGACCGCCGTTCGGTTCGTAAACGAAGACATGGGCAAGGTAAGGGTGGGTGGCGAGAATCCTGTCCAAAGTTTCCACGCAGGTGTCGCCTGGTTTAGGAATCGTGCTGCGGACTTCGTCCGCCATGCCTTCAGCCTTTTGATTGAGCTGCTTTTCGGAAATCGCCAGCACCTGATTGAAATCGCGCTGGAAGGCGGCCTCCACCCCCCGATCGCGCTGGATCTCGCTCAAGTGCAATGCGCTCAGGATCACCAGGGCGGCGGCGGGCAAGACCACGGCGAGCTCCAGAGTCAGCATCAACCGGGTTCGCTCGTTCCACCGCCGCTTCGATTTCATCAGGGTCTCTTGATCCGCTTTATGACTGATCAGCTCGGATGCAAACATAGTTGAACAGGCGAGGAAATGTGTCAATCCAGAGTAAAAACAAGTAAAAAGTTGTGAAATGTTTGATTCTTGAGACACTGGGGGCTTCGATCATGATTAAGCATGTGGCACAGAGTGGGCCGTAAAATGGATTCCACGTTTACGTGGAGGTGGTCATGCGATACAGCTACGAAATCGCAGGCGGAATTCTTATCGTGCTGTCATCCGTCGTGAGTGAGCAAATGCCAAAGGAGTGGCGTCTCCGAATGTGGACAGGATTTATCGCGTTAGCACTTATGTACATGGGTTTCGGCATTCACCTAGCTAAGCAAGCTGAGTTCGAGCAGAGTAGACGGGATACCGCGATTCAAGACTTACAGCGTAAATTAGACCAAAGCGTGCTGGAGCAGGCGCGAATGACGGGGCAACTCACAGCCGTGAGGGAGATTATGGGTAACTTAAGCCAAACCGGACTACCTGGATTTAAGGAGTTTGCGGTCGCCCTTTCGAACCTCGCCCGAAACAACGTACAGCGGGCCGCAGATGCTAAAGCAACCGACAAGCAACTTTGTGACCGAGCCGAATCTCTTGTTAGTAAAATAAGAATATTTCAAAACGAGTTCGAGAAGCAAGAAAACGAAAAAGAACGTAATCAGTATCTCCGACAAGGCAAAACCAGGGAAGAGCAACAGGCACTATTTAGCCAGCAATTCAAGGATCGCCTGCAAAGAGAGGATGACCACCTCGCTCAATTTCGTAGTCTATTTGTGGTGGACGCCAAATCCATCAAGGATTTAATGATGGACCGCTTAGAACCAGAGCAGCGGGATTTTCTAGTCTCGAACAATCATCAGGCGGACTTTAATCTTGACCAAGGAACGATGAATGGCGCGGCCAATGAGTACATGTTTGCCAATTACTTGGAACAGATAGCTAAAACCCTATGCCCCGAGAAAAATCCTGGACACTGACTGCGCCAGCCACGGGTCAGTTTCCCTTTTTGATATTTTATTCACTCATCTCCGATGGCGGGATCAAATGCATAATCATCGCTTAGATTCGTGTACAGCGGAAAAGGAAATAGCCCCTACGGCAGCTTGAAATTCACCGTGACGTAGGTCTCAGCCTCCATGGCTACCCCGTTCCGAAGGTAGGGTTTATACCGCCATTGCTTGACGGCCTTCACCGCGGCCTGGCCTAGAAGCAGGGAGCCGTCCACCAGTTTCAGGTCTCGAACCGTGCCATCTTTGCCGATCCAAGCTTGCAAAAGCACTGCACCCTGGAGACCAGCTTTCAGAGCCTGCTCCGGATAACTGGGTTGCACTTTATCCAAGAGCAAAGCGTGCGACAAATCTTCCGGCAGCTTTACCGGTTCCACCTGGCTGAGCAGAGATGGGGAACGCCGAAGGCTCGCGGTTCGAACTGTGCCGGCCTCTGGTTGCGGCACTTTCAAGCTTTCCGGAATCTGGGCTCGCGGTGCGCTTAGGGAGTGAAAACCTTGATCCAAATGAACATCGGCCTGTAGCGTTTCCGCAGGTTTCGTCGGAAGTTGTTCTGGCAGAAGTATCGTCTGGACGGGAACCGCACGCAGTCTCGACGACCGATACCTACCGGACCCAATGCCTTGCGAAGCTGCAGTTTGAACCAACGTGGAGGAGTCCGAACTCGTGTCCTTCTCAAGCGATTGTAGCTTGCTCGTGTTTATTTCCAGAGCCTGCCTGTAAGCAGTGGCCACGCTGGCGAATACGCTCTGAACCCGCAAGGGCTGGCCAAAGATGCCACCAACGCAAACGAAGGACACACTAAGGAGAGTTCCCCACAAGAACTTACTGCGGCTATAGCTCTTAACCTTGCCGAATCCATGTTCGGCACGATTCTGCCGGTTCATGGACTGGAACAGGCCCCGGTCCAGGGTGGCAAAGGTGAGATGCAGCGGCACGCTGGTCTCGGCGTGCCTGTGGCCGAGCGCTGGGGAGGGCTCAGCCGGACGTGCAGCCGGTGGCAGTGGGACGGGGGAGGGCCGTGACTCCGGCGGTGGTTCTTCAATTCTCTCCGCATTCGCTGCCGAGGCGGTCGTTCCATCGGTTTGAGCGAAATCGCCTCGGGCGATCCAAGCCCTCATGCAACCCAGAAAACGGTCGTTACTCAGCAGTGCATACTTGATTTGATCGGGAATCAGCGGTTTGGTTAAGACGAGATCCGGACTGTCTTCTTCGCCAGCAAGTGTGGGCGTCCCAGTCGTGAGGGCAAGAGTGAAAGCTGCTTTGTTCAACTTCAATTCACGCGTATTCTTCAGTAGAAATGCTGCTTCCGGCCCGCTGTCCCAGTCGGCCACAATCACGTCAAAGCTTCGACTTGTTAGCCATTCGATAGCCGTAAAGATGTCCGGACAGGGTTCGATCTGCAGCTCAAGTTCCCTTAGAGCCTGGACCAACCGGCGCGAGGTTTCCTCGTCAGAGGAGAACAGCAGAGAGACCGGTGACATCAACTATCATGCTAGTTTTCAAAAGGGGGCAGTGACAAGTTACGAACTACCACCATTGTGCTATATCAGAAGGCCGGGTAACCGGCGAGACGATTACCTGTACTAACGGACAAGTTTCACTGCGGCGCAGCAGCATGCGCGAAGGGATGCTGGCAAGCGATGTCAGCGAACAGTATTTTTCAAAGGGCGCCTGGTCAAAGAATGATTGCCATTCACTTCCCTCGACGCTTAGAATCCTCTGTTACTTGAGTAAACTCTGATTAAGTGTGAATTTCAAATGGGGTGCCGCACGGGCGTGGTCGCCCCCGCCCACATTGGCAACCTAGAGGATCCTTGAAAAAAGTCATCGCGATGTATCCCGGTTCGTTCGATCCGCCGACCAACGGGCATCTGGATTTGATCGCGCGCGGCAGTAAGATATTTGATGAGCTGGTAGTAGCGATCCTGCGCAATGCGGAAAAGGCCCCGCTGTTCAGCTTGTCCGAGAGATTGCTTATGCTGGAGGCGATGACTGCGGACTTCAGGAACGTGCGCGTAGAGACCTTCGACGGACTCATGGTGGACTACGCAGCCAAGCTCAAAGCCAGTGTCGTGCTTCGCGGGATTCGCGCCATCAGCGATTACGAGTACGAATTGCAGATGGCTCTGATGAACCGCAAATTGCAGCCTGACCTCGAAACCGTCTTCATGATGCCGGCGGAGCAGTATTCTTACCTGAGTTCCCGGCTGGTGCGGGAGATCGCCCAATTGGGTGGCTCGGTCAAAGGCCTGGTTCCGGAGATGGTTGAACAACGATTGAAAGAAAAGCTCGACCCCGCTATCAAACTGGCGGACGCCAGAAAACCGAAGTCGAGGAAACGAGAATGACTCCAGTTACCGAAGCGACTCTCGCGTTAAGACTCACCGAGCGTATCAACCGCATCGAGCCCTCCGCAACTATGGCGGTGGTAGCCGAAGCTGACAAGCTGCGCCAGCAAGGGATTGATGTGGTGGATTTCGGAGCAGGCGAGCCCCACTTTGCCACACCTCAACACATCAAAGAGGCCGGCATCGCAGCGATTCAGGGCAACTTCACAAAGTACACAGCGGTGAGTGGCACGACCGAATTGCGCGACGCCATTGTGCATCGCCACGCCGTCGATTTCGATTCGGATTATCGCCGCGAAGAGGTGATTGCCTCAACCGGAGGCAAGCAGGCCCTGTTTAACGCCGTGCAGGTTCTGGTCGACCATGGGGATGAAGTGATCCTCTCGGTACCTTATTGGGTTTCGTTCAAAGACATCGTGCGTTACGCCGGGGGAAATTGTGTATTGCTGGAAGCCGACGAAGCCCAAGGTTTTCGAGTTACCGCGGAAATGATTGAACGCCTGATCACTCCGCGCACCAAGCTCATCATCTTGAACTCGCCATCCAACCCCTCGGGAGCGGTGATGTCCCCCGAAGACCTGACGGCAGTAGTGCGCCTGGCGCATGAGCGTGGCATCTGGGTGATTTCCGATGAGTGTTACGTTTATCTGAATTACACCCCAAAGCGATTCTCGGTGGGATCGCTGCGCGAGTTCCGCGAACGCATGGTGATCGTCGGATCGCTCTCCAAGACTTACGCGATGACTGGCTGGAGGCTTGGGTATGCGCTTGGGCCAGCGGCAGTTGTAAGCGCGATGCAGAAACTGCAGAGCCAATCTACGTCGAACCCGACCTCGATTGTGCAGAAGGCCGCAGTAGCGGCGCTGAGGGGGCCACAGCACTGCGTGACCGAGATGCGGGCGGAGTACATCAACTTACGCGATCACGTGATCAACGGACTGCGGTCGATTCCCGGGGTGAAGTGCACATTGCCTGAGGGCGCCTTCTATGCGTATCCGAATGTGTCCGCGTTCTTCGGGCGCAACGGAATTCAGTCGGCTTCCGACCTCGCGGGAAAATTGTTGCGGGAAGTGCACGTGGCCACTGTACCCGGCGAAGGTTTCGGAACCCGCGACCACATTCGCGTTTCCTACGCAACGTCGGCGGCGGAACTGGACCGTGGGCTGGAGCGCATGCGGAAGTTTCTCGCGGCCCTGTGATCTTCCGCCCGTTGCGCTGCGGTGTCGGGAAAGAAGCGATGGCCCTTCAGAGGGGCGAGAACAAGATCGGACGTACGTGCTCGCGCAAACGGTCGAGTTCACCGGCATTGTGTCTGAGGAGTTCGTGCGCCCACGTCGTGTCTGTGCCTTCGCAGCAATCCGTCGCCATGTCCGAACCGATCTTTTCATATGAGCCGATCTCTCTCCTGAGGGCTTCCGGTTCGGTCCACGTGCCGAGAATGAAGACCCTGTCACTCAAACGATCGGGAATCCTAACCTTCGCGTTGTTCAGCCTATCTTCCCTGCCATCGAAGTCGATCAGTAGAACCATGAATCGCTGCGCCCAACGATCCATTTCCATGACATGCACTTCCTCGAAGAGGTTTAGAACCTCGTTCCAACCGCCTGCCACATTGAGGACATACATTTGCCGCTGCCGACTAAAGTCAATGTGCGCGAGAAACTCGGTCGCCAGCTGGAGGTTAGCATCGTCTTCGGGAAGCACGAAGACGTGTGACCGCTCTTTGTTCACGCTCATGGCTCGACGTCGCCGCGAGCAAGGGCGCTCACAAGATCACCGTTGATCTTGAGTTGGTCTAGTGGCCGCACGATTGTGGGCTCAAGGTGGCTCTTCCTGTAGAGATACAGCGTATTGTCATCGGAGAAGCTCCGGATCGCTTCCGGATTATGCGAGGTCGCAATGAACTGGCCTCCAGATTGGAACGATTCACGGAGAGCCAACACGAAGTGCGCCACCTCGTCCAGGGCGAGATAGTTGTCGGGTTCATCCCAGAAACAAAACAGCGGTCCGTAGGCATCGTTCGCGGCAAGAACTAGGGCGCATATCATGAAGCATTTCTCGCCGTCGGACAGCTCCTCGAAAGGAAGGAGTAGTGTCCCCTGGACGTTGGAAAACTGGACAACTAGTCTCCGAGACTCTCTGGCAACCATTGGATTCTTGATGTCCTTCAGGTCGGGCATCACCTGATTGAGATACGTAGCGATCTTGGTATAGGCAGATGGAGACTCCGCTAGTAGACCCGAAAACCACGCGGCAAAATCGGTGACCCGAGGATTCGGCTGCAGCGTGTCTGTTTCGGAGTCTCCAAGAATCAAGCCGGGTATTGGGCGAAGGATGAGCATGCGACCAAGCCAGTGCTTGAAAACGAATAAAGGATCGTCCGTCGATTTTAGGTGAACGATTGGCAAAGCCACTAAATGCCAGTCGATAAGGAAATCCGCCTCCTGGCCCGTCCGCGAAAGATGCACTTGCGCCACTTCTCGGGTGTAGACAGGCTTGCCGTCGACCATGAGCTTTTCTTCGAATACGCGCAGTTCTTTGAACCCATCCGGAAACTCAAAAGCGATGATGTACTCATAGATAATGCCGCCCAACTCGACCTCGATTTCAAATCGCATAGGCACGTCTGAGCGTCCACGAGTGAGATCCTTCGGCTTCACTAGATCGCCCACGCGATTCGTGTCTCGCGCGATCTTCTGTAGAATCCCCAGCGCAAAGCTAACCGTTGTCTTGCCCACGCCGTTCTTGCCGATTAGCAATACCGACGACTTGCCTAAGATTGGCAACTCGAAGTTCTCTAGGCACCGGAAGTTATGGACGTAAAGTCGACGTATCACAGAAGGATGATACATGAGTTCGTGCGCATCCGCGCCCGTCTTTGCAGGCCAAGCACCTTCCCGTGTTACGCTCTCCACAGGGCGACGGGAAGCGCTCCGGGCTGATTTGGGACTGGGGTAAAGCATCCCTTGCGACGACACTGCATGAATGGACTCTACCCACTCTTGATGTCACCTGCCTTCGACCCGCGACCTTGGGGTGCGACGGATTTGTCCCCCATTTATCCCAATCATCGCTTCGACGAGAAGATCGGGGAATCGTGGCTGACCGGAGACGACGGCAAGGTGGCGAACGGGCCTTTGAGAGGAAAGTCGCTGGCGGCGTTAAGCACCCAATATGGAAGGGATTTCACGGGCGAAGCCGCGAACGACTCCAGTCGCTTCCCCCTGCTTATTAAGTTTCTGTTTCCCCATGAAAAGCTTTCGCTGCAAGTTCATCCCGACGACGAAGCGGCACGCCGCGCCGGTCAACCCTGGGGCAAGACCGAGTGCTGGTACGTTGCTCACGCCAAACCTGGGGCACAGATCGCGTTGGGCCTGCAGCCGGGAGTTACCCATGCGCAATTTGAAGACGCGATTCACCAGCAGCGCGCGGAGGAGTTGCTCAATTGGATCAACGTATTTCCCGGCGAGATGATTTACGTTGCGGGTGGCACCGTACACACGCTGGGGCCGGGCTCGATCATGGTTGAAACCCAGCAGCAGTCGGACACAACCTATCGTTTATACGATTACGGCCGCCCGCGCGAATTGCATCTGAAGGAAGGCTTGGCGGCGTTGAAAGAAAAAGTGGCATCAGGAAAGGTGATCCGCCCCGCGCCAACGACGGTCAACAGTACAAAGAATCGACGGTCGATGCTGGTGGCTTCGCCCTTCTTCGTGGTGGAAATGTTCGAATTGAAAGAGCCCCAGGATTTCCCAACGAGAGACGAGTCGGGCAAGAGTTCAGTTCAGATCCTCGTTGCCCTCGAGGGCTGCGCCGTGATCGAAGCGCGTGGCGCTGAACCGGTTACCCTGGCAAAGGGAGATGCGGTTGTGGTGCCCGCGTCGATGGGTGAGTTTCAAATGCGTCCGCAGTGGACGGTAGAATTCCTGAAGGCGTCTTTGCCCGGCATGGCCCTGCCAGAGCCCGCAACCAGGATATAAACCGACAATGGAAAGAGCCGTGAATCCGTGGTGAAAACGAGCTCGAATTTCTATCCCGTAATCCTCGCTGGTGGGCGCGGCACCCGGTTTTGGCCGCTAAGCCGGAAACGCCGGGCCAAGCAGTTGCTGGCGCTCGACGGCAAGCAGACGATGATCCAGCAAACGGTCTCGCGTCTGCTACCCCTCGCTCCAGCCAAACGTTTTTGGATTATCACAAATGAAGATTCGCAACGCCAAATCGCGCGCCAGATTCCGCAGCTCCGCAAACCACAAATCATTGCTGAACCGGTAGGACGAAATACCGCACCGGCCATTGGCTTGGCCGCTTTTATTCTGCTTCGGAGCAACCCCGAAGCGGTGATCGGAATGTTCCCTTCGGATCACGTCGTTGAGGATGAAAAACACTATCGCCAGGTTTTGAGGAAAGGCATCGAGCTTGCCGCCGCCGGAGAAAACATCGTGGTGCTGGGAATTCGTCCAACCCGTGCGGAGACAGGATACGGCTACATCGAAGCCAACCTGGCGGCGGAGCGGGATGCGTTCCCGGTACTCCGATTCACCGAGAAACCCTACGCCGAACGTGCCGCCAGGTTCCTCGAAGCGGGAAACTATTTCTGGAATAGCGGCATGTTTCTTTGGAGCGCGCGGACCCTCGCCAATGCCTTACGCGAGCATCTGTCGAAGACCGCGCCCATACTCGAAAAGATCGCGGAAGCGTTTGGAACACCGAAGTTTGCGGGAACCTTTCGCCGGCTGTATCCCGAATGCGAAAATATCAGCATTGATTACGCCGTGCTCGAGCCGCGCTCATCCAAAGGGGAGCGGAATTCTAACATCTTCTGCTTGCCCGCCGATTTTGGCTGGAACGATCTGGGATCATGGACCGCATTGCACGAACACCTCGTCGCCAAAGGCCAATCAGCGGACGGCAACGTGATTTCCGGCGAACAATCCTTCACCCTCAACGCAGCGGAGAATTACATCCACGCGCCGGGCAAATTTGTGGCGGCAGTGGGCGTGAGCAATCTAGTCGTCGTAGAAACGGATGATGCGCTGTTGATCACCACGCGCGAGCACGCACAGGATGTGGGCAAGATTGTGAAGTATCTGGATGAGAAGAAACTGAGTAAATTGGTGTAGGGCAACGCAGTGTGCAATGAAACCAACTCGGTAGCGCCGGCATCTTGCCCTCGCCGGTGGGGGCGAGACGCCCCTACGACAGCCGCCGAGACGGCGGCGCTACATTTGCGATTGCCGTCCCAATCGCGAAATACGAAGGATGTGAACAGTGTGTCGACGACCCAATGACCGCTCCCATTAAATTCGGCACTGACGGTTGGCGCGGCATCATCGCGGACGACTTTACCTTTGACAACGTGCGCCGTGTGGCCGGCGCAATTGCGTCCTACGTTCTCAAGCACGAAGACGCGCGCCGTGGATTGATCGTCGGCTACGACACTCGTTTCACCTCGCCGCGAGCAGCACGGATCGCAGCCCAGGTTCTGGCTGAAGCGGGGATTCCCGTCAAGCTGGCCAATGATTACACGCCCACACCTGCGATTTCTTTCGCGGTAAAGCAACGCGGCGCCGCTGGCGGCGTGGTGATCACCTCGAGTCATAACCCATGGAACTGGAATGGAGTGAAATTCAAAGGCAAGTTTGGGGGCTCGGGCACGCCCGCGATCATGAAAGCGATCGAAGACGAGTTGGCTGCCGGCGCCATGCCCAGCGGTCAAAAACCTGTGATTGAAGAAGTTGACTTGAAACGGCCGTACATCAAAGCAATCATCAGCTTCGCCGATCTCGAGGCCATCACCAAGGCGAATTTCAAGTTCGCGGTGGATTCGATGTACGGCTCTGGACGCGGTGTGCTGACCGGAATTTTCAGCGATCATGGCATTCCGCACGTGGCCATCCGCCAGGAGTTGAACCCGCTGTTTCCCGACATTAATCCTGAACCGATCGAGCCGCACGTGGCCATGCTGCAGCAAACTGTGGTGAAAGAGGGCTGCGATGCCGGACTTGCGACCGACGGCGACGCGGATCGCATCGGCGCCGTGGCCGAGGATGGCACCTTTGTCGATTCCCACAAGATTTTTTCCGTTCTCTTGCAGTGGCTGCTGGTAAGGAAACAATGGCCCGGAGAAGTAGTGCGCGCTTTCAACACCACACGCATGGTCGATCGCATTGCGGCCAAGCATGGCCGCAAACTGAACGAGTGCCCCATCGGATTCAAGTACGCCGCTGACCTGATGATGGAGCGCGACATTGTCATTGGCGGTGAGGAGTCCGGCGGCATCGGCTATTCACGATTCTTGCCGGAGCGCGACGGTCTTCTGAATTGCCTGCTGCTGGCCAATGTGATGACCGACGAGCGTAAGCCGCTGGGCCAACTAGTAGCGGATCTCCAGCGCGAGTACGGGCCGCACTACTACGGGCGGTGCGATCTTCACATCCCGGAGGATGTGAAGCAACAAGCCATCCTGCGAGCGCGATCCGACGGAACCAAACGTTTGGGCAGTTATTCCGTCTTAAAGAAAGAGGGCCTTGACGGCATAAAGTTTTTCCTCGATGCTCCCACCGACGGCAACGGGGCCGAGGCGTGGGTACTGTTCCGGGCCTCGGGGACAGAGCCGCTGTTACGCATATACGCGGAAGCTTCATCGCCCGAGTTGGTAAACGAAATCTTATCGAGCGCGGAAACTTTGGTGCAGAGGGGATAGAGAGAACAGTCGCGCCATCCGTTCCTTGCACTTTTGGTCCTCGCATTTGATGCCACTGAGTACGATAATCAATACCTACTAATGAGCAATGCGATCGCCACAATCCCGGCTGCAACAGATTCGCCGGAAACGCGGCAGTACAACCGTCTTCGGAGGTGGTTAGGTGTTGCCGATTTTGTCCTCGGCCTGCTCTTCCTCCTCGTACTGTTGGCAACCGGATGGAACGGCACCCTGCGCGATCTCGCCATGCACGGCGCTTACGAGCGCTACACGCTCGCCGTCGTTCTCTACGTCCTGATGCTTATGCTGATCGGCAAGGTGCTCGGACTTGGGCTGGACTATTACGGATTTCGACTGGAGCATCGCTACAATCTTTCCAATCAAAAATTGCGCGCGTGGGTGTGGGACGAAACCAAGGGATTTCTGGTCGGTGTGGCGCTGGCGTCGATTGTGGTTGAACTGCTCTACTTCATTATTCGCGAGTTCCCACAGCATTGGTGGCTGATCGCCTGGGCTGCCTTCCTGGCATTGTTCGTGCTGATGGCACAGCTTGCCCCGGTGGTTCTGTTCCCCATCTTTTATAAGTTCGAGCCGCTCGATAATGCCGAGCTCAAATCCCGTCTGGTGACCCTGAGTGAGCGTGCCGGGACGCGGGTGCGCGGCGTGTATAAGTGGAATCTTTCGGAGAAGAGCAAGAAAGCCAACGCGGCGCTAACCGGACTCGGCAACACCCGTCGGATCATCCTCGCGGACACGCTCCTCGAACACTACTCCGCCGACGAGATTGAAGCGGTGCTGGCACATGAGCTAGGGCACCACGTGCACCGCCATATTCTGAAAAGCATCGCGGTGCAAGCGCTCATCACACTGCTCGGATTTTGGGCGGCAAACTGGGTGCTTCACTATGCCGTGGAACGAACCCACATGTTTGTAACCGTGTCCGACTTCGCCAATCTGCCGTTGCTAGTGTTAGTTTCAACCGTGCTGTCGTTCCTCTTGCTGCCAGCCCTCAATGCCTATTCCCGCTACAACGAACGCCAGGCTGACCGCTATGCATTTCAGTCCATTGCCAGCGTGGAGCCGTTCATTTCCTCCATGAACAAACTCGCTGACCAGAATCTTGCCGAACGATCTCCCGCGCGCTGGGTGGAGTGGTTTTTTCAATCGCACCCGGCGATTTCGCGGCGGGTAGTCGCTGCGGAGGCTTGGGCAAAGCAAGCAGCGACTGCTCGAAAATAGAATTTGCGCCCCCTGTAGAGACGTAGCTTGCTACGTCTCGCGCTGCCAGAGAATTTCTTCCACTCTGCGCAGATCCTCCTCGGTATCCACTCCAACTGTATCGTATGGGGTCTCCGCCACCTGAATCGGAATTCCGTTTTCCAGAAAACGCAACTGCTCCAGCCGCTCGCTGCATTCCAGTGGTGACTCGGGCAGCCCGCAGAAACGGTCGAGCGCTGGCTTGCGATAGGCGTAAAAGCCGAGATGCTTGAAGTAGCTCGGGCTCGATCCGTCACGATCAAAAGGGATGGTGGCGCGCGAGAAATAGAGCGCTCTGCCGGCGGCATCGGTGACAACCTTCACCGCATTGGGATTATGAATGTCCTCCGCTGACGCCGGAGTCTTTAAGGTCCCCACCTGAACCGTCGGGTCTTTCATCAGATCAAGCAGCGCCGCAATGTGCTCGGCCCGGGTCAACGGCTCGTCTCCTTGCACATTGAGGTAGACATCCGCCGCAACCAAATTTGAAATTTCTCGTACGCGTTCCGTGCCACTGCGATGCGCCGCCGAGGTCATACGCGCGTTCCATCCATGTTGACGGCAGACCTGCATAATCTCGTCCGAGTCCGCGGCAATAATGACGTCTTCCAACAGCGGTGACGATCGCACCCCTTCGTACACACGAGCAATCAGACTTTGCCCGGCAATCTGGCGCAGCATTTTTCGCGGCAACCGTGTAGATGCGAGCCGCGCCGGGATGACCGCAATCGCTTTCATTCAATCAGTCTCAATTTTCTGCTTGTCAGTTGCAATAGGGGAGTGGGTGCGCGACGCCGCGCATCTCTGCCCTATGACGATGCTCTCGTTGACCTTCCGCATGAGCTTCATCGCACAGTAATCACACTTCCTTGGACAGAGCCGAGTAATGCAACCGATCCTTCGCGCAGAGCTTTCGCGAGCATTGCAAGCGCACAGCTTTTCCGTTCCGCAATTCCGTTTGATAGAATCGAACCTGAAATGCCCGAAAGCATCGTATATGTGACCGCTTTGGCGTCGCGCCATGCGATTTGTCGTACCTCAGTGCGCTGGAATGCTATCGTACGAAGCTCACATCATTGAAGTTGTTGTAAACCCACCGTGGCGGTGTAGCTCAGGTGGTTAGAGCGACGGTCTCATAATCCGTAGGTCGTAGGTTCGAGTCCTACCGCCGCCACCATGTTTTCTATCGTTTTCAAGCCCTGCCTGGCAGGCCGGTTCCGGCGAGTTGCGTCCTGGTTGCGTCCCGTTGCGTTTCTTTCTTCTTCTCCCGAGCCTTGGTCATTACCACAAACAACTTTACTCGGGTCGAGGAGCCGATCTCGTCATGAAATCACAAAGGACACGAAGGTTCACAGAGGAAGGCTATCTCGGAACCGCGCCCGCGCCTATGTTCGGAAGTTAATCAGACGGGTCTCTAGAAGTCAGGCCACAACACGAAACCCGCGATGCCGTCTATAATTCTGTCGACTCTGCTTGGCAATACTACCGCAAGGAGGATGTGATGCCTGAGGCTATTCCGGAGAAATATCGCGATCTTTTCAGCAAACGCGCCTTCGCCAGTCTGGGTACATTGATGCCCGATGGCCGTCCGCAGGTGACCCCGGTCTGGTGTGATTTGGAGGGTGACTACGTGATTTTCAACTCCGCCAAGGGCCGCCAGAAAGACCGCAACGTCCGTCGCGATCCGCGCGTAGCTATGGCAATCGTCGACCCCGACAATCCCTACCGCTACCTCGAAATCCGCGGCCGCGTGGTGGAGATCACGGAGCAGGGCGCGGACGCTCACATCGACAAGATGGCTAAGAAGTATCTGGGCGTCGACAAGTATCCCTATCGGCAGCCGTCGGAAGTGCGAGTGATCTACAAGATTCAGCCTGAACACACTACGACGATGGGCTGACGAATGTAGCGCCGGCGTCTCGCCGGCTGTCCCGAAGGCTGGTAATTACCGAAAATCATCCCGGGTTGGAAGCCACTGCTTAGGGGATGTTGGCTGATTTCGTTCGTGCGGTTACGGAAGGAATTCTGCTGCCGAGCTGCGCTCGGCGGAGACGGGTCAAAGAGCCGTCTCCACACAAGTCTTACAGAACGGACAACTACTTGCCTATAACACAAACCGAAAGGACGGCTGCTTTTGATGTTGCGTGGGTTCGATCCCAGTTCCCGGCTCTCTCGCAAACCGTCAACGGCCATCCCGCGACTTTCCTCGACGGTCCCGGTGGAACTCAAGTGCCACAGCGCGTCATCGACGCGGTCTCCGATTATCTGAAGCGCGACAACGCCAACACTGGCGGCGCCTACGCCACCAGTCGTCACACCGACGCGATGATTGCGGGCGCACGTTCCGCGATGGCGGACTTTCTTGCCTGTGATCCAGATGAGGTTGTCTTCGGACCCAACATGACTTCGCTAACTTTCGCGATCAGCCGATCCATCGGGCGCGAACTCGGTCCGGGCGACGAGATCGTGCTCACCCATCTCGATCACGATGCCAATGTTTCTCCTTGGCGCGCCTTCGAAGAGCGCGGCGTGACTATTCGTATGGCGGAGATCCATGAAGACGACTGCACCCTCGACATGGACGATTTGGCGCGAAACATCACCGACCGCACCAAGCTGGTTGCGGTCGGCTACGCCTCGAATGCGGTGGGCACGATCAACGACGTGAAGCGGATCATCGATCTTGCTCACCAACGTGGTGCGATGGCGTACATTGACGCGGTCCACTATGCGCCGCACGGTCCCATCGATGTTCGCGCGCTCGACTGCGATTTCCTGGTGTGCTCGACTTACAAGTTCTTTGGGCCGCATATGGGCGTGCTCTATGGTAAGCGTAAGCACTTGCAGCGGCTCGAGCCCTACAAGGTTCGCGCCAACAGCAACGCGATTCCCAACCGCTGGGAGTGGGGCACGCTGAATCATGAATGCATCGCCGGAATTACCGCCTGCGTTGATTATCTGGCTGATCTTGGACGGCACGTGAATTCGTCGGCATCCACTCGCCGCGCGGCCGTGCTAGCCGCGTACGATGCGATTCATAAACACGAGCACGGATTAATGGAGAGTCTGATGTCGGGATTGCTCGCTATTCCCAGAGTGAAGCTCTACGGCATCTGCGATCCGAAACGCTTCGATCAGCGTTGCCCAACGATTGCAGCGCGTATTACGGGCCACACGCCTCTGGAACTCGCCACTCAACTCGGCGAGCGTGGCTTTTTCACTTGGGACGGCAATTACTATGCTCTGAACCTGACCGAGCGCCTCGACGTTGAAAAAGACGGAGGTTTTTTGCGGATCGGACTGGCGCACTACAACGCGCCGGAAGAAGTGGACCGGTTCGTGGCAGCGCTCGGAGAGATTGTCGATTAATATCCAGCTTCCCATTACTCGTGACGGCGGAATTCCGTGACCTTCTCGCCTTTTGCCATCAGCACGAGGGTGGCCAGATCAATAAACAATCCATGCTCGACTACCCCTGGCATATCGCTTAACACGCGCGCCAGAGCGGACGGGTCGGGAATCTGGCCGAAGCTGCAATCCAGGACGTGGTGGCCTTCGTCGCTTACAAAGGGATTTCCTTTCACGTCTTGGCGCAGTCTCACGGTCGCTCCGAGGGCTGCAATTCTCTTGGCCAGTAACGGCTGGGCGAAAGGAATCACTTCGACGGGGAGCGGAAACCTTCCCAGCACTGCGACCTGCTTGCTGGAGTCGGCGATGATGACCAGTTGGCGCGATGCGGAGGCGATGATCTTTTCGCGCAGGAGCGCGCCGCCGCCTCCTTTGATCAGGTGGAGTTGCGGATCGAATTCATCGGCCCCGTCGATGGTGACATCGATTTGCTGGACTTCATCGAGCGTGGTCAGCGGAATTCCCAGGCTCGCGGCCTCCTCTTTGGTATGGACAGAAGTTGGGATGCCAAGGATTCTCAACCCTGCCTGGACCCGCTCCCCTAGAAACCGTACGGCGTAAGCCGCTGTTGAACCTGTTCCTAGCCCAACGACGTTGCCCTCGCGCACGAAACGCAAGCTGGCGCGGGCGGCAGCTTGCTTTTCCAGATCGCTGGTTTTTGGATCATTCGCCATGTCTATTCGCGATCCCCCCAATGCGGCGTCGATGTACTTCGCCCTTTTTTGTGTTGCCAATAACTGGGGTTATCAGGGGTGTCCCCCCCTCCCCCTGATCTCTTGGAATCATGGGGTTACGGCCAGACTACCACCAAGATCTTTGAGGAATAAGGACTTATACGTAAAATATTCTGGAATAACGGGTTAGCGTTGTCGATTCCCGAACTGGGACGCATCGGTTCGGTTTGCCCTATTCTCACAGAGATAAGCTACTTGATATTATAATCTCCGGGAGAGACAACAAAGTCAAGCAGAGGAACCGGCGCGCGCCGGTCACGGCGGCGAGGAACAGGGGACCACAAGGCAGGCAGGATAACGAAAAACCAGTTGTCAGTTGTCAGTTCCCGGTTCTCAGTTTGTTCCTCAGTTCTTACAGTTCAAACCAAACGTCAACATCAAAGGCGGCGGACAAGAGTGTCCGCCCTACACGATCAAAGTCAAACTCAGCGGACAGGAGTGTCCGCTCTACACCTTAGTTGTCCTCGCCCACTTTTAGCACGGCTAGGAATGCTTCCTGTGGGATGTCGACTCGACCGATTCGCTTCATGCGTTTTTTGCCTTCTTTTTGCTTTTCGAGCAGCTTGCGTTTGCGGGTGATGTCGCCGCCATAGCATTTGGCGAGTACGTTCTTGCGGATGGCGTGCACGGTTTCGCGGGCGATGATCTTTGCTCCGATCGAGGCCTGGATGGCCACCTCGAACATCTGGCGCGGAATCAGTTCTCGCATTTTGGAAACCAGCGCTTTGCCTCGCTCATAGGCGAAATCGCGATGCACGATGATGGACAGCGCGTCCACCGGTTCACCCGCTACCAGGATATCCAGCTTCACCATGGGCGACTCCCAATAATCGGCTAGATGGTAATCGAGCGACGCGTAGCCGCGGGAGACGGACTTCAAGCGATCGTAAAAATCCAGAACGATTTCATTCAGAGGCAGTTCGTAATGCAGCATCACGCGCGAGGAACTGACGTACTCAAACGTCTTCTGTTTGCCCCGCTTCTCTTCCACCAACTTCAGAATCCCGCCAACATATTCCTCGTTGGACAAGATGGTAGCCAGAATCACCGGCTCTTCGATTTTGGCGATCTCGCTGGGCGGCAGCCAGCGCGCCGGATTATCGACCTCGACCATTTCACCGTTCGTTTTGTAAATCTTGTAACGGACGCTCGGTGCGGTTGTGATCAACTCCAGATTGAACTCGCGCTCCAGGCGCTCCTGGATGATTTCCATGTGCAGCAGGCCGAGGAAACCGCAGCGGAATCCGAATCCGAGTGCGACCGAGCTTTCCGGCTCGAAGAAAAATGACGAATCGTTGAGGCGCAATTTTTCGAGCGCCTCGCGAAGTTGCGTATGCTCGTGCGCATCCACGGTATAAAGCCCGGCGAAGACCATGGGTTTGATTTCTTCAAAGCCAGGGAGAGGTTCGATGGCGGGATTGTTTTCTTCGGTGATGGTGTCGCCGATTTTTGTGTCCGCGACGTTCTTGATGTTCGCGATCAGGAAGCCGACCTCACCGGCACGCAGTTCGTCGATCTCGACTGGCTTGGGGGTTAGTACGCCCAATGTTTCCACATCTAAGACGCGTCCATTCCACATCAAGCGGATTTTTTGTCCTTTGCGGAGCGTGCCCTGAAAGACTCTTGTCAGCACGATCACGCCGCGGTACGGATCGAACCAGGAGTCGAAGATCAGCGCCTGGAGCCGTTTTTCGGGATCTCCCTTGGGCGGCGGAATGCGTTTGACGATAGCTTCCAACACATCCGGGACACCCTGGCCGGTCTTGGCGCTGATCAGAACCGCGTCGGAAGCATCCAAACCCACGGCGCCTTCGATCATTTCCTTAGTGCGCGGGATGTCAGCGCTGGGCAGGTCAATCTTGTTGATGACCGGGATGATTTCGAGGCCATGGTTGATGGCGAGATATGCATTCGCCAAGGTTTGGGCTTCGACTCCCTGGGAAGCATCCACGATCAGCAAAGCGCCTTCGCAAGATGCCAGCGCGCGCGAGACTTCGTAGGAAAAGTCCACGTGGCCGGGCGTGTCAATCAGGTTTAGTTGGTAGGTCTGACCATCCTGCGCGGTGTACATCATGCGCACGGCGTGGGCCTTGATGGTGATGCCGCGCTCGCGCTCCAGATCCATGGAGTCGAGCACCTGGGCTTGCATCTCGCGAGCCGTGAGCGACCCGGTCAACTCCAGCAGGCGGTCGGCCAGCGTGGATTTTCCGTGGTCAATGTGCGCAATAATGGCAAAATTGCGGAGAAATGCGGCGTCCATGGCTGCGGGAGTCAAGATTCGATTTTAGCAGGGCAGTTCTCGGTTGTCGGTTTCCGGTTCTCAGTGACGTCGAGCTGATCGGCTAGAATCAAACTCCATGCTCGTACTCGCCTCCGCCTCTCCGCGCCGCCAGGAGCTGTTGCGCAACGTAGGCATTGCGTTCGTGGTTCAGCCAACCGACATTCCCGAAGCGCCCGAGGAAGGTGAAGCACCGCGAGCCTTCGCCGAACGCCTGGCCAGGGAGAAAGCTTTGGCCGTGTTCCGCCAGCGGCCGGATGATCTCGTCCTCGGGGCTGACACTATCGTCGTTGTAGATGCCGAAATCCTAGGCAAACCGTGCGATGGCGCCGATGCCGCCCGTATGTTGCGCTTGCTCTCGGGCCGCAGGCATCAGGTCACCACTGGAGTTTGTCTGGTTGGCCGGGAACTGAGATCTCCGAATCGAAACGTGCAAACTGGTTTTGAAGATGTCCGATCGGAAACCACATTCGTCACGATGGACGCTCTCAGTGACGATGACATTCGCTCCTACATCTCGACCGGCGAACCCATGGACAAAGCTGGGGCCTACGCCATCCAGGGCAGAGCTTCGCGCTGGATTTCGCGCATCGAGGGGGATTACTTCAATGTGGTGGGACTGCCGGTGTCGCTGGTCTACAAAATGTTGCGGGAGCACGGCGTGGCCTCGGCTGAGACGTAGCAAGCTACGTTTCCACAGTTGGCGCGAACTTATGACTTTTTGTCCTTTTCCTCTTCGCCGTCTTTCATGGCTGACTTGAAATTCTTGATGCCTTCGCCTAAGCCCTTGCCCAAATCTGCCAGCTTGCTGGGGCCGAAGAGCAGCAGTGCAATGGCCAGAATCAGCAGAATCTCAGGCAACCCCAATTTACCGCCCATAGCGAAATCCTCCTTGTGGGGTTTGCCGGGTTCTCAGCGAACACGTCGAAAAGGTACGCCAACACCCCTCTAGAAAGTCTAGGCTTCCCAATCCATGGAGTCAAAGAATGGTTCGGTTTGACTGCATCCGGAGGTCATTCCGCTCCTATGCCCTTTAGGGTATAGACCAGACCGACAAACGAACTGTTGTATCCGGCACACCAGACCTGGAATTTGGTGCCTACGGGTTCGCTGTCACAGGCATCCATTTTCCGCGCCGGTGTTCGCATCAAGCGACCAGGTCTTGCCGCCATTGCGGCGGAAGTACATGCCGGGAAAACCAGGTTCATGATTTCGGTCCACTTGGAACCGCCATTCGTGGTCTTCCACACCTGGCCAAGTTCGGCGGCGGCGTAGCCGACCAAAGTCGTCGGAAAGGAAATGTCGTGGATGACAGCTCCGGGCAGAGTGGCCTGCAGCTTCCAAGGATTGGCTTTGGGACTGACGGAGCTGCGTGCAGGTTGACCATTCGCGTCGGTTGGCCGGTCAGCGGACATCTCGCGGCCGAAACCCTGGACCGGGATTCTACCGGCAACGTGTCGCACAGTGGTTTCATCGGTCTGGGCGGATGCTGCAATCGAGGTTATGCAAGCCGAGAGCGCGACCGCCGTGAGCAGCAAATGAGAAAGCCGGAAAGTCTTCATGACTCGGGAACCCTCTGGGGCGGAGAAACCGCGCCGGGTGAGGGTTTTAGCACGGCATAGGATTAGATACTTGCGATCAGCTCCGCGAGCAGTGCCGCTCGCCTGGGTAACTCGGAAATCAAGATCGACTCGTGAGTTGCGTGCGCGCCTTCGCCGACGCCGCCCAATCCATCCAGGGTTGGAATGCCGAGGCCGGCCGTGAAGTTTCCGTCGGACCCGCCGCCGACGGCTGCTTCCTCCAGTTTCCAGCCCAACTGCTTGGCGATCTCGGCGGCTTTCTTGTAGAGCGCAACCAGGGCTGGGGTCCGTTCCATGGGCGGACGATTCATGCCACCGGTGATCTCGAGCTTGCACTTGCGATTGAACGGTTTTAGCGAATGGAGTCTGCGGTCGATGGCGGCCGCATCTTGTTTCCGGGCAACACGCACGTCAAGGACCGCACTTGCCTCGGCGGGAATAACGTTCACTCGCGTTCCGCCTTGCACCGTTCCCACGTTGAGGGTCAGGCCGCGTTTCAGGTCGACCAGCTTCGAGATCGCGATGATCTGCCGGGCCAATTCCAGAATTGCGCTCTGCCCTTTTTCGAAATCAAGTCCGGAGTGCGCTGCCTTCCCCGTAACTTTTAGAAGGTATTCTCCAATGCCCTTGCGAGCGGTTTTCGCGGCTCCCTTTGGTCCATGAGAAGGTTCAAGCACCAGCACTGCGGCGGAGTTCTTCGCCAGGTTTTCTGTAATCCGCCGTGAAGTGTCGCTGCCCACTTCCTCGTCCGAAACCAGCAATATCTTGACCGGCCGCGGCAGCGTGTCCTCGTGCCAGGCCCGCAGCGCTTCGATGGCGTGCAGCATGAATGCGATTCCGGACTTCATATCGAAGCTGCCGGGCCCCCACAAACGTCCGTCGGACACGCGGCAGGGCATCGTCGCCAGCGTGCCCATCGGATACACCGTGTCCAGGTGTCCCAGCAGCATCACCGGCTTTCCGCCGCGAGTGCCCGCGAAATCTACCTGCAAGTGATCGCCAAAGTTCTGCACTCGGTGAAACTTCGCATGTCCGCCGAGCCCCTCGAACCTGCTTGCAAGTAGCGTCCCCAGCTGGTCCACTGCTTGCTTATTGTCGCTGGGCGACTCGGTCTCCACCAGTTGGCGGATGGTCTGAACGATCTGGTCTCGACGCTCGTGGAAATAGCTCAACCGTTCCGTGATTTCGCTCTTGGCAACGGCTTCACTCGGGGTTGTTTTGGAAGCTTTCTTGGGCATGCAATCCTTTTCTGGAAGGGATAGCGACGCGCGGTACAGTATAATCTTCGCTCTTCCTCTTTCGCTCTTCGTCTTAACGAGAAACAGAATGACCGATACTGTTCAGCCGGCGACCGAAGCTTCCACGGCGGCCAAGACCACGCTGGATATCAATGACATTCAGCGGCTTCTGCCCCACCGTTTTCCGTTCCTGCTGATCGACCGCATCGTCGAGCTTGATCGTAAAAAGCGGATTGTGGCCATCAAGAACGTCACCATCAACGAGCCATTCTTCGCGGGACACTTTCCTGGCATGCCAGTGATGCCGGGTGTGCTGATTGTGGAGGCTATGGCCCAGGCGGGCGGCGTGCTTCTGTTCACGGAGGTGGAGGACCGCGAGAGCAAGCTGGTACTGTTCACCGGAATTGAACGGGCGAAGTTCCGGCGCCCCGTGGTTCCCGGCGATCAACTGCGCATCGAGGTCGACGTACGGGTCTGGCGCGGTAATGCGGGGCGCATGGAGGGCGCAGCTTATGTTGGCGACAAGCTCGCTGCCGAGGCTCTGGTGAGCTGTCGGCTCGTCAATCGGTTGCGTGCTGCACCAACATCCTCGCCAGAAACGGCCGGCAGCTAGGAGCCATGGTGGGCGAAAGATGAAGGTCCATCCCACAGCCATCATTGATTCTGGCGCCAAAGTTCACTCGAGCTGCGAGATTGGCCCGTATTGCGTGATTGGGTCGGAGGTCGAACTGGGAGAGGGATGCCGCCTGGTTTCGCACGTGGCGATTGAGGGACCCACGAAGATCGGCGCCGACAACCGCTTCTTTCCGTTTTGCTCCATCGGGATGGCGCCACAGGATCTGACCTACGCCGGTGAACCCACGCGGCTAGAAATTGGCGATCACAACGAAATTCGCGAGTTCGTTACCATCAGTCGCGGTACCGTGAAAGGTGGCGGGTTGACCCGCGTGGGCAGGCACATTCTGGTTATGGCTTACACCCACATCGCGCATGATTGCGTGATTGGCGACCACGTCATTCTGGCCAATGCGGCGACTCTCGGCGGCCACGTCACGGTCGGGGAGTGGGCTCAGGTCGGCGCGCTCTGTCCGGTGCATCATTTTGTTCGCATCGGGGCGCACTCATTTATCGGCGGCGGGACGACCGTCACCCGCGATGTTCTTCCTTTTTCCAAAACCTCCGCGTCCCGCGATGCTCGCGCCTACGGGATGAATGTGATCGGGCTTGAGCGCCGCGGTTTCAGCCAGGAGCGGATTCGCAAGATTCACCATGCCTACAAAGTCCTGCTGGCCTCGAAGCTCAACACTTCGCAGGCTCTGGAGAGATTGAAGTCGGAGCCGGAACGTGGGGAAGACGTGGAAACGTTGATAAAGTTCATCGAGCAATCCGAGCGTGGGGTGATTAAGTAGCACTTACCTGTCAGCTGTCAGCGCCCAGCACTCAGGCTCCGCGCCAAGATTTTCGTTTACACTGCCAGCAATGTCTGCGGGAAAAAATAAACTCGGTCTGATCGCGGGTAACGGCCGCTTCCCTTTTCTTGTGCTCGACGCTGCCCGCGCTCAGGGTCACGAAGTCATTGTCGTCGCCATCAAGGAAGAGGCCCTCCCGGTGATCGAATCCCACGGCACCACCGTGCATTGGCTTTCGCTGGGCGAACTTTCCAAACTGATTGAGACCTTCAAGCGGGAGGGCGTGCAGCGTGCCATCATGGCGGGACAGGTGAAGCATAAGCAGATCTTCTCCAGCATTCGGCCGGATTGGCGTCTGGCCAAGGTTCTCCTCTCACTGGGTACTCGCAACACTGATTCTCTGCTCGGAGCTATCGCGAAGGTCCTGGCGGATGAAGGGATCGCGCTGGAAAATTCCACTTCATTTCTCGAGCCGCTGTTGGCCAAGCGCGGCGTGCTCACCAAACGTGTGCCGTCCGAGCAGGAAATGAGGAACATCGCTTACGGACGTGGCGTGGCCCGTCATTTGGCGCAATACGATATTGGCCAGACCGTGGTCGTCGCGGAGACTACCTGCGTCGCGGTCGAAGCTATGGAAGGTACCGACGCAACCATCGAACGCGCAGGCCAGATCATGGCTTCGCTCGAATCTGGTCCATCCACGTTGAGTCGCGCGCTGACCATGATCAAGATTGCCAAACCGAATCAGGATATGCGCTTCGATGTGCCGGTGATCGGATTGAAAACGATTGAAGTAATGCGGAAGGCAGGTGCAACTTGTCTGGCATTGGACGCGGACCGATGCCTGCTGCTCGATGGCGACGCGATTATCATCGCAGCCGATGCGGCGGAGATCGCCATTGTGGCAGACTAAGCCCTAGCGCCAGACAGGCTTCTGCGTGCGGACCGGGAACGGCCTGGTGAGGCTGCTGCCCGGGGTTGCTTTCGCAGTTCGGCCCGCACCCGGGTGAGATCATATGCGGTTTGCAGGTTCATCCAGAACTCGGCCGAGTTCTTAAAATACTCCCCCAGAAGCAGGGCGGTTTCCGGAGTAATCCCCCGCTTACCTCGAACCAGCTCATTGACGCGATTTTGAGGAATGCTGATGGCCTTCGCCAGTTTGACCTGAGTTAGTCCCAGCGGTTCGAGGAATTCCTTCAACAAGACCTGCCCGGGATGGGTTGAGACCCTATGGAGTGGCAGCATGACTCTCCTTTCCGTTACTCTTCTTCTGAAAGATAACTTACTGGAGAAATACCGCATGTCCGAAACTGCGCGTCTTGCCGACCAAATACGCCGTGCCTTTGATGGAGAAGCCTGGCATGGCGACTCTCTCCTCGAACTGCTGCAAGGCGTTGATGCCAAGGTAGCCGAAGCCCATCCGATCAGGAATGCACACAGCATCTGGGAGCTGGTTCTGCACATTGCCGCGTGGGATGATGCGGTTCTGACACGCACGGGTGGCACAGCGATACAACTGAGCGACGAACAGAACTTCCCACTCGTGAAGGACACCAGCGAGGCGGCTTGGGGCAACGCGATCGAGCAGGCGAAGCATACTCACAACCAACTGGTGAAGGCGGTCGCAGCCTTCCCTGATTCGCGCCTGCAGGAGCAAGTTCCAGGCAAGACCCAGAGCTATTACAACTTCTTCTACATGTTCAGTGGCATCGTTCAGCACGAGCTCTACCATGCAGGCCAGATCGCTTTGTTGAAGAAGGCGGGGCTACGATGATCGGGTTTCGGAATCACCACCGTAGGTGACGAGCGGTGACGAGCACCGCAGTTTGACGCTGGGGCGAAAGTGTTCCTATAATGAAAGCTACAGCACCCTGAAAATCGAATGCTACGGGGTGGTCGTCACGCTGAAAGTTTTGGCGTGAGAGGCTGGGTGTTAGGGTCTGCCCTCCGTGCTTGATCGCACGGCCTAGTTGGCTTCGGGGCGGGACCCAGCATGGTCCGTTGGAAAAGACCTGAGGCGAGATTCCCGATACAATTTCCAAGGAGTTCAAGCAATTCCATGACCAAAAAGCTTGCGCGATTTTTTCTGGGCACTCTGTTCGTCTTCTCGGTGGCCGCCCTGGCACAAACCGCCAGCGCGGACCCGGCATTGCCCGCAGCTCCGAGCGCCACGCCTGCGGCGACGACACCCGATACCACGGTTGCTAGTACGGGAAACAAGATCGGTACGATCAACATCGAGCAGGCCATCTTCGCCAGCAATGAAGGCCAGCGCGACTTCGAGGCCCTCAGCAAGAAACTCGAGCCGAAACAGACCGAGTTGAAAAACATGAACGACGAGGTGGAGAGCCTCAAGAAGCAACTGAGCACGCAGGGCGACAAGCTCAACGACGATTCCCGCGGTGCCTTGGTCAAGCAGGTCGAGGACAAGCAGAAGAAGCTTGAGCGGTCCGTCCAGGACGCACGGGACGACGCCCAGAGCCAGCAGAATGAGATCGCCCAGCGCATTCTGCAAAAGATGGCCCCGATCATAGTGAAATATGCGGGCGATAAGGGATTCGGCCTGATCATGGACACTTCCAATCCATGGCCGCAGGGACCCGTGCTCTGGGCTGGGCCTTCCGTAGATATCACCAAGGCGATCGTCGACGCCTACAACGTGCAGTCCGGCGTTCCCGCGCCTACCCGGCCAGTAACCACTAAACCGGCGGCCACCAGCACTAAGCCGGCAGCACCCGCCGCAGGCACAAAGCCCGCAGCGCCAGCCGCAACCAAACCGGCAACCACGACTGCGCCGCCTAAATAACTCGCGACACCTTAAGCACGACGAAAGTTCCCAGAAGGCCGCCCTTAAAGCGGCCTTTTATTTTTGCAGAATGGCAGTTGCTTCGCGCCCTCGGGACCGCAAACCGGTGTCCTTAGAAGAAGCACGAAAATTCGGGAGGACACCATGTTTGCTGATTCCCTGCTCGACACTGCTTGGATCGACCGTTCTCGCCGCGGTTGGATAACTCTGGTTTCGTTTGCGGTGCAGGTTGTCGCCGTCGGAGGTTTGCTCCTGCTCCCACTTCTCTACACCCAAGGCCTGCCGCAACTGCAATTGATGGCCGCGCTGGTGGCGCCAACTCCGCCGCCGGCGCCACCCGCTCCTAGCCCTGTCAGAAGCGCTCGCGCGAACACCAGCAACCTGTCATCGGACGGCCACGTGGTCGCGCCACCTTCAGTACCGAGAGAAATAGCGCGCTTTGACGAAACAATTGCCCCGCCGCCGGCTGACCTAGGTGGATCGGGAGTGCCCGGTGGGACCGGCGATCCGACGGCTCGAAGTGGCGTTTTTGGCTCGATCGGAGGGCCTAATGTCGCTGTACCACCACCTCCACCAGCGCCTTCCGTGCATCCCCCTCGCGTTTCTCACATGATGGAAGGGAATCTCATCTATCGCGTTCAGCCGCAATACCCGCCCTTGGCTCGTCAGGCGCGGGTTCAGGGAATCGTAGTGCTGCGCGCAGTGATTTCCCGCGAGGGCAGGATTGAAAATCTGGGGGTAGTCAGCGGATCTCCCCTGCTGGTGAAGTCCGCGATGGATGCGGTTCACCAGTGGCGCTATCGTCCGTACTACTTGAATAACGAGCCGGTAGAAGTGGAAACCCAGGTAACGGTGAACTTTACTCTCTCGGGTGGATAGCTGGAATGGTTTTGGAAATCGGAACATCAGGCGCAGGGAGTAGTACGGCAGTAACCTGAGGGCAATCGCGGTGACCGCTATAATCTAAAGCAAGTGGCTACCATCGAAATTGCCAAGCGAGCCGCGACTCGTCCGACCTGGGCTGAGGTATCGCTGGGAACCTTGCGGCGGAACTTTCGCGCGGTGCAACGACACATCAGTGCTGCGGTGACGATTTGCGCCATCGTGAAAGCCGATGCCTACGGGCACGGCGCGGTCGAGTGTGCGCAGGCACTGGAGCAGGAGGGAGCGCACTGGTTCGGCGTGACCTCGCTGGATGAGGCGATTCCCCTTCGCGAAGCTGGTATCCGTGGACGCATCCTCCTCATGACCGGTTTCTGGCGCGGCGAAGAGGAAGACATCGTCCGCCTGGGATTGACGCCGACGGTCTGGGAGACCGGGCAGATCGAATTGTTCGAACGGGCGGCGATGGCCGTTGGCCTTGCCAAACATCCCATCCATTTGAAAGTGGATACCGGCATGGGACGCTTGGGATTCGCACCCGAGGATTTGCCGCAGATTTGTTCCGCGCTGAAGGCTTCGTCACACTTGGCGCTTGAGGGATTGTCTACTCACTTAGCTTCCTCTGAGGTGCTGGATGAGCCATCCGTGGCGGCGCAGTTGAAGTTGTTTGGGGAAGTGCGCAACTCTCTCCGCAACGAAGGATTCAATCCGCCGCTGATTCATGCGGCCAATACCGGAGCGGTGATTTCGCGTCCGGAATCGTGGAACACCATGGTGCGACCCGGGATTGCGCTGTACGGCTACTACTTGCCTTTCGAGCGTGCCGGCCGAGAGGTCAGTGGCAGTGGGTTGCGTCTCGCAGTGAAGCCTGCTTTGACCTGGAAAACTCGCATTCTCTCCTTAAGAGATATGCGCGCCAACCAGGCGCTGGGTTACGGCGCGATCTATGTCACGAAGGCGCCCGCACGCATTGCAGTGCTTCCGGTGGGATACGCGGATGGCTTAAACCGCAGGCTTTCTTCGCAAGGCCGGGTGATCGTGGGTGAACACTACGCCCCCATCGTGGGTCGGATTTCCATGGATTTGACCCTCGCCGACGTGACTGGGCTTCCTGGGGTTTCCGTCGGAGACGAAGTGGTTCTGCTGGGCGCCACGGACGGCCTGAGTGTCGACGCCAGGGAACACGCTTCGCTTTCGGAGACGGTACCCTACGAAATTCTCTGTGGAATTTCCAAGCGGGTGCCTCGCAGACACGTCGACTGAGAGAGTGAAGTCACCGATGTGACCGGAGTTTCGCCAGTTCGATATAGGACTCGCGAATGCCTTCCACAATTTTGTCGTACTCCTCGCATTCTGCCGGCGTCAATCCTATCAACGCTTCCCGCCTCGTCAGCTCGATCTGCCGCTGGAACAGACTGGCCAACCCATCACTGATTTGCTGGACTCTATCACTACTCGAAGAAGTTGAACCTTGGTGTGCCATTAGAAAATCGGGACATTCAAGCCGCCTTAACGGGATAGTTCACCGTAGAGACGAAGCTTGCTGCGTCTATGGCTTGTTGCGTCAATGCTCACATTCTAGGACGGAGCAGTTGTCAGAGCGCTGTCAAAAGATTGCTATTTCTTTTGGGCTTTCCCAAATTGGGTCGAAATCACACGGCGCACGTCGCGGCATCGCTTTGAGACTCCGCAGAGAATTTCATGGAAAGCTGCTTCCGGAAGGTAGGTACGGCAGTTAGATAGGAGTTAAGCTACCCGCAAACCCAAACGTGCGATCTCAGACCGCGTGTTCTTTTCTTGCTTCCATATACTTGCGCAGAACGGCGTTGATCGCGGTCTGATAGCCCCGACCCTGCTTGCGGAAAAACGTCAGAACATCAGGATCAATCCGCAAGGTTATCTGTTTCTTCGTTCCCGGCCAGACTATCGCCCGCGCAAAGAAGTCTGGTCCAAGCTTTGGAATGTCGGAATAGTCAATATCCTCATCTCGGAGCGAATCAATTCGCTTCCAGTCCGTCCCGGATCGCTTTTTCGTATTCTTTCCGTTCTTCATGGTCTGCCTTTCTCAACGAGATGATGCGGATCGTATCTTGCGGGCGTTCTGCGAACGCTACAACCGCAACGTGGCCCTGAACCGTCCCAATTCCAATCCATCGTTCTTCCCCATAGTCTTCACGCGTGTCGGGACGAACAAGAAGAGCGCGTCGGAACATCTCTTCCGCCTCGGCGAAATGGAATCCGTGCTTTCCGAAGGTTGGTCCGGTTTTTAGTCTCATCCCATTCAAAATTCATTGTAACTCCAAACGTAGCTACGGACAACCGTCATCTCGGTCGACATTTGCCGACATTACTCACGCGACATCACCCGGGAGGCATGCCTGACGATGCTCTCATACCCTGGTCGGAGCCGAAAGGCTTCATCTTGGCTGTTATTTCAGTCCGTTCACTGCACGGGGCTGATTGTCTGGCCAGCGGTTTTGTTATCCTCACAGTACATGCCCTCGCGCTACACACAGTGGATGTACGACTGGGAGACCCGGCTCACGTCCGTGGACAACAACCGCGTGGTGCGTCCGCTGGAATGGGGTGTGGAGTGGGCACGGGACTGGCCCTGCCGTAACGGCTATGCTCCCGGACATATTCCGGAGGATGGGGAACGCTACTTGCGCGAGTACAACCGGCGAATCATCGCGTCGAGCGATGAATTCTTTTCCTACATCAAACCAGCCGATTTTCGTTTGGAGCGGCGAGAGGTTAAGGTTTTCAGCACTCGCGCCCTGCCCGATCTCGCATTGGAGGAAAAAGTCCGCGGAACCTACACGAATTTCCTACGCTTCACCTCGCCGGTGCGCACGCCGTTTCCAGAAAACAACCTGGTGAATGCCCGCTGGTTTCCCGCGCGAGGCAGGCGTGCGATTGTGCTTTTGCCGCACTGGAACTCTGACGCTCTCGCCTATACCAGCTTGTGCCAGGTGTTAAATCTTCTCGGAATTTCGGTTTTGCGATTGAGCATGCCATACCACGACATTCGAACCCCTCCCGAGATCCTGCGCGCCGACTACGCCGTCTCCGCCAACATCGGGCGGACGCTCGACGCCTGCCGGCAAGCGGTGATCGATGCCCGTTGCTGCCTGGATTGGCTCGAATCCCAAGGCTATCGCCGCCTTGGCATCCTGGGCACCAGCCTCGGCTCCTGTTATGCGTTTCTGACCGCTGCCCATGACTCGCGTATTCAGGCGGCAGCTTTCAATCACGCCGCGACCTACGTTGCCGATGTGGTGTGGCACGGACAATCGACGCGACACATCCGCGAAGGGCTGGAATCGCAAATCGATCTTGAACGTCTTCGGGTTCTCTGGAGCGCGGTGAGCCCCGCGTCATACTTCGAGCAATTCGCACGCTGGCGGAAGAAGTCGCTGATCATCTATGCCAAGTACGATCTGACCTTCCTGCCAGAGTTCTCCCGCAGCGCCGTGCATGAGTTTGCGCGACACAACCTGCATCACAAGGTGGTCGTGCTACCCTGCGGGCACTACACAACCGGAGAAACACCCTATAAATACATCGATGGCTGGCACCTGGCGTCGTTCATGCGAACTGCATTTGAAAGCTAGTTAGCAATGGGCAGTGGATTTGCTGAGACAAACGAAATCCTATTGCGCCGTCACATCAAAGTTCACCGTATTTGAATTCTGCCCCCCAGTGCGGACGTAAATGGGAACCGAGCCCATGAACATCAAGTCCGTATCCGTAACGTTGACCACAAGTTGTTTCGAGGTTACGAAGAACGTCGCCTGGGCTGTACCTTGCCAGAACACGACGGCATCAGTACCGAAATTGCTGCCGTTGACAGTCATGGTGAAGGGCACGCTATTGACTGGCACGCTGTCCGGCGTCAAGGTTGCTATCGAGGGTGAAGACAAGATAGCGATTCTGAGCGGATGATTTGCGGGTGATACTGCATTCCCGCATCCAACGGTGAGCAGACTTACAAGCAGAAGACTGAAAAACCGCATAAACTACCTCCTGCAGGTCTAGGAGAATGCCATCCGGTAGACAAACAATGCCACCAGACTGTCGCTCTAAGCGGCCCGTGTCAAGATGAAAGACTTTGCACTGGCGCAGGATTTTGCAGTGTTGGCCCTTTTCTCCTCCTCGGCTCGTGAGTGCTGTTCCCACCGAGGCCCCGGCTAATTGCCAAGTGCTAATTGCTAAACGCTTGTTTAGAATGACAGATGAGCCGTTTCATCGTGGGAGGCCATGCCTACTACAAAAACCATTCAATCCGAGCCTGCGAGAGAATACCGCAAAGACCAGTTCATGGTCAGCACTGATCGTGAGCTGATTGACTTGGACGTCGTGTATGGTTTCTTGACCAAGTGCTACTGGGCTCTGGGCATCCCGCGCGACGTTGTGGCTCGTTCTATCGATAACTCGCTATGCTTCGGAGTGTATGCCGAGGGCAAGCAAATCGGATTTGCACGCGTTATCTCCGACTATGCGACCTACGCATACATCGGAGACGTATTCGTGCTCGAATCTTTCCGTGGGCACGGTTTGGGAAAATGGCTGATGGAATGTATCATGCAGCATCCTCGCTTGCAGGGACTGCGCCGCTGGAGTTTGGTGACCCACGATGCTCACGGACTGTACGCACAGTTCGGGTTCGAGCCGCTAAAGAAGCCTCAAAACTACATGGAGCTTCATCGCCCGAACGTTTACCAAAAGGCCGAGGCATGACGAGACTGGCAGCCAGCGCCGTATGCCTCATCGTCAGCTCGCTCTCTGGATCTGCACAGACAGCCGGGACAAATGCGCGTGATGCCAAGCTGATCACTCACGCCAAACAAGTCCCGGTTTCTCAACTGGATCGAACTCTCCCGTCAGTGAGCTTTGAAAAATGGTTGCAGGTCGAAGCGGAAGCGGATGCCAAGTTCCAGTGGGAAGTGAACGATTGCGGAGAGCAGAGCGGGACGGCAACTGAGGAGGCGCACGATTTCCCCATGTGCGTCGAAGCCGACGTTGCGATGAAAGATGGCCGTTCCATCGTGATCATGATTGCGGTTGGGACTTCGCAGAAGAGCGCGGTGGGTAAACCCGAACTTTACTTTCCTCAGCTGATTACTCCGCGTGAGACAATCAATTTGCGCCAGCTTAGCGACTTCCCGGCTGCACTACTGAAAACCCATTTGCCAGCAAATCATTTGGAGACAGTTCGATGACGAACTCAAACAACATGTCGCGCCCGCTCTACGAAGTAGATTCCGAGGTGGCCTCCGCCATCGACAATGAGGTTCGCCGCCAGCACGAGGGATTGGAACTGATCGCTTCGGAAAACTTCGTCAGCGAAGCTGTTCTCGAGGCCATGGGCTCGGTGTTTACCAATAAGTATGCTGAGGGCTACCCCGCCAAACGCTACTACGGAGGCTGCGAGTTTGCCGACATCGTGGAGAACCTGGCGCGCGACCGTGCCAAGCAACTTTTCGGAGCGGAGCACGCCAACGTCCAACCTCACGCCGGGTCGCAGGCCAACATGGAGGCCTACTCGGCAGTGCTACAACCCGGCGACACCATCCTAGGGCTGAACCTGGCGCACGGCGGCCACCTCACGCATGGGCACCATCTCAACTTCTCCGGAAAGACATATCGCATCGTCCCCTACGGCGTGACCAAGGAAACCGAGACCATCGATTACGACGACCTCGAGAAACTTGCCGAAAAAGAGCGGCCCAAGATGATCATCGGGGGGGGCAGCGCGTATCCCCGCATCATTGATTTCGCGCGCATGCGGCAAATCGCCGATAAAATCGGTGCACTCTACCTGGTGGATATGGCGCATTTTGCCGGCTTGGTCGCGGGCGGCGTGCATCCCTCGCCTGTTCCGCACGCGCAGATTGTGACTTCAACCACGCACAAAACGCTACGAGGACCACGCGCCGGAATGATTTTGTGCAGGCAAGAGTTCGCAGCTGCGATTGACAAAGTGGTTTTTCCGGGCATGCAAGGTGGGCCGCTGGTGCACATCATCGCCGCGAAAGCAGTGTGCTTCCGCGAAGCCATGCAACCAGATTTCCGCGACTATGCCCGACAAGTCGTGGCCAACGCGAAAGTGTTAGCTGACACGCTGGCGGCGGAAGGCTTCCGCATCATTTCCGGCGGCACCGATACCCATCTCATGCTTGTCGATGTGTTTTCCAAAGGCATGCTGGGCAGCGAAGCGGAGAAAGCGCTGGACCAGGCGGGCATCACGGTCAACAAGAACGCCATTCCTTTCGACACCAACCCGCCCCTAAAACCAAGCGGCATCCGCATTGGCACACCAGCCCTGACGACGCGAGGCATGAAAGAAACCGAAATGCGGCAAGTGGGCCGTTGGATCTCTGAGGCGCTGCATCATCGCACGGACGCCACTGTCCTGGGAAAAATCCGCAAGCAGGTGCTGGAAATGGCGGACACATTCCCGCTATACCCGGAGCGGAGAGCGAGGGCGCAGGCAGAAGTAAGGGCTTAACGCCCACCGTTGCACAGCAGATTGGGCCTTGAATTTTCAATTTCCGATTTTCAATTGCCAATTGCTTGACCCTACCCGCGCAGGGCAATTGTCACTTGACAATCGGCAATCGTAAATCTCTCCCCTCTGTGGTTAAATCTTCCGGTGAAGGTCGCCATTGATATCCGGCGGATGACCGAGTTTGGCGTGGGCACTTACACGCGCAATGTGGTGCGGGCGCTAGGCCGGTTGGATCATTCGAATGAATATTTTCTCATCGGATCGCCGCAGAAGGTTGTGGAGATCGGCCCGCTCTCGCCAAACTTTCAGACCATCCCGTTGCTGGACGATGCGGCTACAGCCAAAGGGTATCTGGAATGTCGCGCCATTCTCAAGCGTTTGCGTTGTGATCTGGTGCACATCCCGCACCTGTTCTGGATGCCGCGTACCCTGCCTTGCCCGTACGTGATGACCGTTCATGACGTTCTAGAGCATATGTATCGCACTCATGACCGCTCCGGCCTGAGACGCTCGCTGCACTTTCACCTTACGCGCCGAGTGTTAAACGGGGCAGCACGAATTTTGGCAGTCTCCAACTACACCAAGAGCGACATCGAGAAGTTGTTTGGCATCCCGCCGTCCTGCATTGAAGTTGTGTACAACGCCATTGATGAGCGCTTCCTTCGCGGTCACACCTCTGACTCTGACCGGCAGGTCCTCGCCGAACGCTACCTGGTGACTTATCCCTTTCTCCTTTATGCCGGCCGCATCAGTCCGCACAAGAATCTGGTGCGGATTATCGAAGCGTTTTCGGCATTGAAGGCTGAACTGGAAAAGGAGGGAAAGTTCCCGGACCTGAAGCTCATCATCATCGGCGACGAACTTTCGAAGCATCCCGACTTGCGCCGTACCGTCATTCGCGGTGGGGTGCAAAATGACGTCCGCTTCATGGGATTCGTTCCCATTGAAATGCTGCGAGTGTTTTACGACGCAGCCAAGATCTTCGTCTTCCCCTCTCTTTACGAGGGTTTTGGACTGCCTCCGCTGGAGGCGATGGCGCACGGCACTCCGGTGGTCACCTCCAACACTTCGTCCCTGCCCGAGGTGGTGGGCAATGCGGCCGTGCTGGTGAACCCAGAAAATGTCTTCGAGATCATGCGCGCGCTGCACCGCGTGCTGTTAGACCAGACGGTTCGCGACAAGTTTAAACAGCGTGGGTACGAGCAGGTCAAGAAATTCTCCTGGGATACCTCGGCCGGACAGATTCTTGACGTGTATAAAGAGGTGGCAGGAAAACGGGAGAAAGAACATCAATACGCCAAGGCCGTGTAAGCGCAGACGTCGCGCCTATGCTGGGCCACCGACCTTGTCGCGCAGACTCACTCGTTCTTCAGCAACGGAGTGCCCGGCGAAACCAGGCCCTGACGCTGCAGTTTCGCGCGGAAGCGAGCACGTTCGGTTTCGGATGAAGCCGCAGCCAGGCTCTTGCGCAGCTTAAGAATTTTCTCTTTGCGGGTGCGGCGGCGGCGGATCTCAGGCCTACGGCTGGGTGCGGACATGGATTGCGCTCCTGATCTGTGATTTGAAGATTGTAGCACCCGGACCTAGACGCCCCACTCTTCGGCCGGGCGTTGCAGCTACGAAAGGCACGGATAACATCAAGACATGAAGGAGACTTGGCGGTGGTTTGGGCCGGGTGATCCGGTTCCTCTCGATCACATCAAGCAAGCGGGGGCCACCGGGATCGTCTCCGCCCTGCACCATCTCTACCGAGGCGAAGCATGGCCGTTGAACGAGGTGCTCAAGCGAAGAGATGAGATTCTCGCGGCGGGGTTCGTCTGGTCGGTAGTGGAAAGCATTCCGATCCACAATTCGATTAAGCTACGATCCGGACCTTATCGACATTTCCTGGCTGCATGGAAAGACACTCTGGCCACAGTCGCGAAGGCGGGTGTGAAGGTCATCTGCTACAACTTCATGCCGGTAGTGGACTGGACGAGAACAGACTTGAAATGGCTCCTACCCACTACAGGCTACGCGCTGCGCTTTGATACCGTCGATTTCGCGGTATACGACCTCTTTATTCTCGAACGCAAAGGCGCTGAGGCCGATTATTCCGAAGACCGGGTTCGGACTGCGCGAGCCAGCTTCGATTCCATGTCCCAGGTGCGCAGAAATGACCTGGAACAAACGATCATCGCCGGGCTCCCCGGCGCCGAGGCCTCGTACGACCGCGAGACGATTCGCGGGTTGATGGCTGAATACCAGGGCGTGACTGCTGCCGATTTGCGAAGCAACCTCATCGCATTTCTGCGGGAGGTTGTCCCGGTCGCACAGGAAAGCGGTGTTCGCCTCGCCATACATCCGGATGATCCGCCCTGGTCGTTGTTCAGCCTCCCGCGAGTCGTCTCGACCGCCGAGGATGTGAGAGCGATTTTCGCGGCTTGCGATACGCTCGCCAACGGGCTCACATTTTGCGTTGGGTCATTCGGAGCAAGAGCCGATAACGACCTTCTGGCCATGGCTCGCGAATTCGGCGCTCGCATTCACTTTGTGCACCTTCGGCAGGTGACAAGAGAGCCAGACGGATCGTTTCACGAAGCGGAGCACCTGGCCGGCAGCTCTGATATCGTGGGTGTGATCAGGGCTGTCATGCACGAAGAGGCCCATCGGCGACGCGCGGGCCGGCCCGACCATGAAATCCCCATGCGTCCCGACCACGGGCATCTGCTGGCCGACGACATCGGCAAAAAAGTGAATCCTGGATACTCTTTAGTGGGAAGATTGAAAGGGCTCGCCGAACTGCGCGGAGTCATACATGGCTTGAAGTATGCAATGCCCGAATTGGCTGGATAAAGTGCTCTATCGTACCGAAGTCTCTGTTGCAGCAATTACTATAATGCGCGAACAGAGGAAGCGACTCGTATGAAAGAGTTTGCAGGAAAGGTGGCTCTGGTCACGGGCACCACGGGAATTGGCCGTGCGATTGCAAAGCGCTTTGCCGCGGGAGGTGCCCAAGTTGTTGCGTGCGGCATCGAAACGGCTGGGAACGAGGACTTGGCTCGTGATGCGACCAAACTTGATCTGACCCTGCAGGTCGAAAGCTGCGATGTGACCAACCTCGACGAAGTACACTCGGTCATTACGAAGACTGTCAGCCGGTTTGGAGGCTTGGACATCATCGTCAACGCAGCGGCGATTCATCCTTTCGGCACTGTCGTCGAAACGGACCTTGCGACTTGGAATCGCTGCATGATGGTGAACGTTGGCAGCATCTATCTTCTGGCGCACCTAGGCATTCCAGAGATGAAGAAGCGTGGAGGGGGGGCCATCATTAATCTGGCATCGGTTCAGGGATACGCATGCCAGCGGGGCGTGGCCGCGTATGCCACATCCAAAGGGGCAATTCACAGTTTGACGCGTGCCCTGGCCCTCGACCATGCCGGCGACAACATCCGTGTTAATTCGATCAGCCCGGGTTCGATCCGCACACCCATGCTGGCACGCTCCGCGGCCCACTTCGCGCCGGATCTGCCGGCGGAAGATACCTTCGCGCGTTTTGGCGCGGCTCATCCACTCGGGCGTATCGGCACACCCGAAGAGGTGGCTGAATTGGCAGCGTTTCTAGCGTCAGATAAAGCTGGATTCTGCACCGGGGGCGATTATCTCGTGGACGGCGGACTGCTGGCTGGCATCGGCGTTCAATGATCTTCAACCATGCCGTTTAGCCAACTTCCTTCCGGAGCGCTCTGGTCGCAAACCACCTCGAGTGGTTCAGGCGTGCCTCGCCGACGATGGCGAATCGCCCTCCTGCTGGCTTTCGGGGTTCTGGTCAACTTCTTCGACCGGATCAATTTGTCGGTCTCTCGGGACGCGCTTCATGCCTCGTTCGGCTTGTCGTTAGTTGCTTTTGGCTATCTCTCCAGCGCCTTCAGTTGGACTTATGCCTTGATGCAGATGCCTTCCGGAGTGTTACTGGACCGGTTCGGAGTGCGCCGCGTGGGGCGAATCAGCGCGCTACTGTGGAGCGTTGCCTCCTTCGCGGCTGCCCTTTCCCCCGGCCTCAGTTGGCTCTTCGGAGCGCGCTTCCTTCTGGGCGTGAGCGAATCTCCTACGTTTCCGGCGAACGCCAAAGCCTTGGGATACTGGTTCACGCGAGAGGAAAGAGGCCTGGCAACGGCGATCACCGATGCAGCAGCAAAGTTTTCCAGCGCAATTGGAGTCCCGCTGATCGGGCTGCTGCTCTTGTATTTTGGCTGGCGCTGGAGTTTTGCCGCTACGGGCTTTATCAGCTTCCTCTATTTCTTGCTGTTTTACGTGATCTACCGCAATCCCAGCGAAGACAAGGGACTGTCGGCTGAAGAGTTCCAATTCATTCTCCGGGGTGGGGCTCAAGCAGAAGACCAGGTAAAGACACGAAGTGGCGCTTCACTGGGCTACCTTTTGAGGCAGCGGAAGGTCTATGGGCTCGCGCTGGGATGGGGCGCCTACAACTACACTTTCTTTCTCTTGCTTACGTGGCTGCCCAGCTATCTCTCCGTTTCCCTTCATATGGATTTGTTCCACTCCGTTTTCTACACCAGCGCGCCTTGGCTGTTTGCCACTTTCACCGATCTCCTAGTGGGCGGATGGCTGGTAGACACTCTGATCCAATACGGTTGGGACGCAAATCGGGTTCGCCAAACCGTGATGGTGACAGGAATGGCTTTCGGTCTGGGGATTTTCGGCGCGGCCAGAGCTCACAGTCCAGCCGCCGCACTGATCTGGATCAGCCTCGCTCTGGGAGGACTGGCTGCGGCCGCTCCGGTGGCGTGGACCGTTCCGTCTCTCATCGCTCCACGCGAAAGCGTCGGCACACTCGGCGGCGCGGTAAACTTCTGCGGCCAGATCGCGGCGGTTTCTGCGCCCATCGTTACCGGCTACATCGTCTCTGGCACGCACTCATTCGCCGCCGCTTTCGTGACCGCGACAGTGATTTTGCTACTGGGAATCGTGGGCTACATTTTGTTGCTGGGACGCATCGAAGCAATCCCGGAACCGGGGGAAACCGGTAGGCTCGGTTAGGATTCAAGACCTTGTTCAGTCTGACCGGAAGAGAATCTCATGACACTCCGAATGTCATACTTTCGACAGATTTCCCACCTGACCCTTCTCCTGATTGCACTGGTCTCATCGGTGCTCACGACGGCGGGAGGACCGGCGCAGCAAAAATATTTGGTTTACGTTGGCACCTACACCGACCACGGCAGCAAAGGAATCTATGCCTTCCGTTTCGACTCCTCCACCGGCAAGCTGACCTCGTTGGGTCTTGCCGCCGAGGCCGCTGAACCGTCTTTTCTCACGGTCGATTCCAGGGGACGATTCCTCTATGCAGCCAATGAGACGCTCAACTATAACGGTCAACCCACGGGGGCAGTGAGCGCCTTCGCCATCCCGCCCAAAACCGGGAAACTCGCTCTCTTGAATCAAGTCTCCTCGCGCGATGAAGGTCCAGCCCACATCACTTTGGATCGCACGGGAAAGTATGCCTTTGTCTCCAATTACACGCTGGGCAGCGTGGCCGTGTTTCCGGTGCTGAAAGACGGTCGGCTGGGGGAGGCCACCTCGTTCGTGCAGCACAAAGGCTCCAGCGTAAATCCCCAGCGACAAAAAGGACCACACGCCCACGCCGTCGCACTCTCGCCGGACAATCGCTTTGCGGTTGTCGCCGACCTCGGACTCGATCAGTTGCTCGTGTATCCCTTCGATGCTGCGAAGGGAACACTGGGAGCCAAACCCCAAATCGTGAGAGCCAGTCCGGGCGCGGGCCCGCGGCACTTGGTCTTCAGCGCTGACGGCCAGTTCCTCTATGTGATTAATGAACTGCAGTCTACTGTCGTAGCCTACTCGTATAACGTCGTTACCGGTACGCTGCTTCAGTTGCAAACCATCTCCACACTTGCAAAAGGCTTCAGCGGCAACAGTACAGCGGCGGAGATCGAAATCTCTCCTTCCGGGAAATTTCTCTTCGCTTCGAATCGTGGAGATGACAGCATCGCCGTGTTTGCAATCGATTTGCATACCGGCACGCTGACTCAGGTTGAGACCGATCGCACAGGCGGAAAGACACCGCGCAACTTCGCGATCGATCCCACTGGATCATGGCTGCTGGCCGCGAACCAGGATTCCGACCAGATCGTTGTCTTTCGTATTGATGGCAAAACCGGCCACCTCGTCCGCACGGGAGAGGTGCCCCAGGTGCCGTCACCCACCTGTTTGAAGTTCGTGGCGCGTCCGTAGCCATGCAGAGGAGAAGTCCGAAAGAAGCGGTAGGCGGTCGCCGGCAAAGTGGAAAAGCACCACAGCGTATAATCGCTCGGAGAAAATGCGGTTGGCTGTGGGCTGGCATCGTTTCTGACCGAAGCCATTGTTTCTCCGCACAGTCCTGAAAGATTCGTCTTGTTAGTGATGACGTGAAGATCCTCCGGCTAAAGACCGCGGTGGTAGAGGGCAACTTCGATTGGACCTTCGTTCGCATTGAAACGGATGAAGGAGTTCGAGGTCTGGGTGAGTGCTTTTTCGCTCCCGGCCTGACATCGATTCTGCGCTCGCTCGAGCCGCTGCTGCTGGGCGAAGACCCGCGCGACATTCATCGACTGTTCCGCAAACTCCAGCTTGCAACTTCGGGCGCCGGTTCGGTGGCGGGCATCGTGTACAACGCGATCAGCGGGATCGAAACCGCGCTTTGGGATGTGCTTGGGCAATGGTTGGATGTACCCATTTATCGCCTGATGGGAGGAAAGTTTCGGGATAGAGTCCGCATCTATGCCGATTGCCATGGAGGAGAAGCCCTCGAGAGCCTGGATGAAGTGTTGCGTTCCCGCCCAGCGTCGTGGGCTTCGAAAGCTCCCGCACGCCCGGCAAGAGATTACTTCGGCGAGGCCAGCGAAGATTCCCCTGCTTCGCCCGACGACTATCGCCGCCAGGCTCTCGCAAAGAGAGCCGAAGGATTCACCGCCCTGAAGTTTGATCTGGATGTGCCGGGCACGCAAGGCTCCGATCCCCACAATCGAGTGCTCAGCAATCGCGCCATTGATCACATGGTAAGTTTGATCGGCGCGGTTCACGACGCGGTGGGCAAGAATAACGATACCGACATCGCGGTCGATTGCCATTGGCGCTATAACGCCAGCGACGTGGTGAAAGTAGCGCGCGAACTCGAACCATTCCGACTGTTGTGGCTCGAAGATCCAGTTCCGCCCAACAACCCTGCTGCGTTAAAGGAAGTCAGCTCGAGGGTGCGGGTGCCGATCGCGACCGGGGAGAATCTTTTCCTCTTTGAAGGCTTTCAGGAAATCATCGCGCAACACGCGCTGAGCGTGGTTACTCCCGACCTTCAGAAGGTCGGGGGATTGTCCGTCGCCCAAAGCATTGCCCAATTTGCCGACGTGCACACCATGCCCGTTGCTCCACACAATATCAGTAGCCCGGTCGGCACTTTAGCTGCCGTCCACTTCTGCGCCGCGATTCCAAACTTTCTTGCTCTCGAGTTTCATGCCTCCGAAGTTCCTTTCTGGAATGATTTGGTCGAAGGTTTGCCCAAGCCGATTATTCAGAATGGATTTATTCCCATCCCGGAGAAACCTGGCCTCGGGGTCAAGTTGAATGAGGAGGTCGCCCGCCGCCATGCGCGCCAGGGCGAACCATTCTTTGAATGAGCGCGCGTGCAGCCCATAGCGGCGGCGCGCTATGCTTAAGCCGTGTTGCCAATTCATTCGTCTCCAGTCTGAGACTGTAAGCGCGCAATGAGCACGACGAAGTTGTGGACATCCGACGACGAACTCTTCACCATCGCGCAGCGCGAGCTTTTCACCTGCGTCGTGGGTGATGTGATGGACAAGCTGGGTCTTCAGCACCAGTTCCTCCCGCCACAAATTCAACCTCTTCGGCAGGATATGGTGGTGATCGGCCGGGCTATGCCGGTTCTTTCGGTGGATGTGTTTGCCGAAAAAATTGCCGGCAGCGCCAACCAGCTAATGGACAAATCGTTTGGCCTGATGCTGGAAGCGCTCGACGACCTCCGCAGCAACGAAGTCTATGTCAATACCGGTTCCTCGCCCCGAAACGCGCTCTGGGGAGAACTCATGAGCACCCGAGCCCGCAAACTCGGCAGCCGGGGCGCGGTGTTGAATGGCTACGTCAGAGATACCAAGGCCATTCTGAAGATGAGTTTCCCCACCTTCGGCTTCGGTTCGTACGGACAAGACGCAGCCCCACGCTATAAAGTAGTCGACTTCCGCATTCCGGTTGAGATTGGAGTGGTGCGCGTCCGTCCGGGGGATATTATTTTCGGCGACATTGACGGAGTCTTGCTGGTGCCCGCCGAGGCCGAGACCGAGGTTTTCACGCGGGCGCTCGAAAAGGCTCGTGGTGAAAAGCTGGTGAGGAAAGCCATCGAAGAAGGAAGCAGTGCAGTCCAAGCCTTTGAGAAATACGGAATCATGTAAGCACAAATGGGGACACCGATCGTGACTGCATACCCGCCGTCTCGCGCACAGCAGATACGCAGCTTTCTCCGACAACATGATTTGCAGGCCTGGATTGCATGGAGGCCCGACGAACTCCTCATGCTGGCCGGGTATTTTCCGTTCTGGGGAGCCTCGCTACTGATTTACTTCGCGGATGCGGAGCCCGTGCTTTTCGTTCCGCAGATTGAGCCCAGGGATCATATTCCCGCCGGGTTGCGGGTTCAAGAATATCCCTGGGGTGATCTCAAGTGCGCCCATCCATATTCGGTTTTAGTGTCGGCGGTTGGCGATGAACTTGTCAAGACAAGGATCGATGGCGAAAAGGTCGGAATCAATCCCAGCGCCTCCAGAATTTCTCTGCCAATTCAAGCCGCCGAGCAAATTCCCATCCCTGAAGGTTTTGCAGCGCAGCTATCCGTGCTCGGCGTAAGTCAGGACGCCCGGTGCCAGGCGGTTTTTACGGATCTCTATTTAAGAAAAACTTCGGAGGAAGTCGACGCGATTCGGCTGGCAAACCGGGTTGCGAACGTTGGCCTTCAAGTCTTCTTCGAGAATTTGAAACCGGGAATCGCGGAGGCGGAGGTTGCGGCGGCGGTAGAGTCGGCCATCTACCGCCAAATTGGCCGCGATGGCATATTTCATTCCCGAGGGTGGGCCATGGTTCAATCCGGTCCCAACAGCGCCGACGCGGGACGATTTAATCGCTCGACCGCGCGGCGCTTAGAGAGTGGCGACCTAGTTCTCATCGAATTGGCAACTTGCGTCAATGGTTATTGGAGCGACCTCACGCGCACCGCCGCAGTAGGTTCCCCGAAAGCTGAAGTGGAGCAAATACTCGCCGTTGTCAGAGAGGCGCAGCAGGCCGCGATCGATGGCGTGCGTTCCGGTATCTCGGCTGCCGAAGTTGACGCATTGGCAAGGAACAGAATCGCAGCTCAAGGGCTCTCGTCTTTCTTCACCCATCATACCGGCCACCACGTTGGCTTTCGCTATCACGACCCCGGATTTGGGATCCTTCCGGGAGAGTCCGCCAAGCTTGAGCCCGGGATGGTGATTACGATCGAACCGGGAATATATGTTCCCGAACGCGGCGCGGGCGCGCGCCTTGAGGATAATGTGCTGGTTACTGAAACAGGTCACGAAGTGCTTTCGAGAATTGAAGGGAGCGGGCAGGCATGATCACCATTGATCTCTCCGGCAAGGTGATTCTGATCACTGGGGCTTTGGGCGCGATTGCTGAACATATGGTGCGGAGGCTGGCTGCAAGCGGCGCAACCCTGGTGCTCACCGACATTAAAGTGGAGGAACAAGCCAGGCGGACGCTCAATGATTGGCAGATTTCACCTTCGTCTTATGTCTATTTTCCCGCTGACATTACCGAGTCCAGACAGGTAGAAGGCGTGGTGAACGCCGCTTTCGAAAAGTTTCCGGGCATGGATACGGTCATCGGCCATGCGGGCGGCTGTGGGCTGCATCCGTTCGCCAGCACATCGGAAGCCGACTATGAGCGCATCTTTCGCTTCAACTATTTTGCGCAAACTTATCTGGCGCGATCCGTGCTCGCGCAATGGACGCAGCGCAACATTGCGGGCCACCTGATCTTTACATCTTCGTACGTAGCTCGAATGCCGCACACGCAAATCTCTTCGTACGCCTCGGCCAAAGCCGCGCTGGAAAACTTCGCGCGCAGCCTGGCTCTCGAATATGCACTGACCGGAATTCGCGTAAATGTGGTTTCGCCGGGGAACGTCGCGGCCGGTAGCTCGCTGAAAGTTTTCGAGGAAGACCCCGCCTACCGGGAATTTGTGCTGCGAGTGTCTCTGGGCAAAAGAAACAGCCCGCAGTCGATTGCGGACGCGTTTGTTTTTCTTTGCTCGCCCCTGGCCAGCGAGATCAACGGACAAATCCTCAGCCCCGATTATGGCGCAGGCATCGGGAATCGCCTATGAAGATTGGCCTCGGCCTCTACCGTCACATGCTGACCCGCGATTATTACGACTTCGCGCGCCAGGCAGGCTGTACTCACATCGTGGTTCATCTGGTCGATTACTTCAACCAGGGCCCTTCCAACCCGCGTAACAGTCAGCCCACCGGCTCAAAATACGAAGCTTGGGGAGTTGCCGGCGATCCGGATCAGCTTTGGACGGCGAAGGAACTCAAGACCCTTCGCGCGGAAATTGAAGACGCCGGGCTAGCCTTGGCCGCGATCGAGAACCTCGATCCCGCGCACTGGCACGATATCCTGCTCGATGGTCCGCAACGTACGCAACAGATTGAAAAAGTGAAGACCATCATTCGCCGCCTCGGCGAAGCCGGCATTCCCGTACTCGGCTACAACTTTAGTTTGGCTGGCGTATGCGGCCGCGTGACTGCCCCACTCGGGCGCGGCCATGCGATCACCCTGGGGATGGACGGTCCCGCCGAAGATGTGCCGATCCCGAGTGGAATGGTCTGGAACATGATTTACGACCGCAACGCCCCTGCCGGCAATCTGCCCGCAATTTCGCATGAAGAACTCTGGCGGCGCCTGCAAAGATTTTTGGAAGAAGTCATTCCGGTGGCCGAACAGTCTGGGGTGCGGCTCGCAGCTCATCCTGACGATCCTCCCATGCCCACCATGCGACAGCAGCCGCGCCTGGTCTACCAGCCTCAGATGTATCAAAAGTTGATTGATCTGGCTCCGAGCCGCAGTAATGCCCTTGAGCTTTGCGTGGGAACTCTGGCTGAAATGACGGATGGCGATATTTACGAAGCGGTGGATCAATACAGCCAACAAGGCAGGATTGCATATATTCATCTTCGCAATGTCGTGGGGAAGGTGCCGCACTATCGCGAAACTTTTATCGACGAAGGCGACGTGGACATGATTCGCATTCTCGAAATCCTTCACCATAACCGCTTCGACGGCGTGCTCATTCCCGACCACACTCCGCAGATGACTTGTGCGGCCCCCTGGCACGCCGGAATGGCGCACACTCTCGGCTTCATGCTGGCGGCAAAGGCGGTCATCGAATCTCCCCAACGATACGACGCCCAGTTGGCGCCCAAAGGTAAATGATCTGAACTCTCCATCCGGTCCGACGTATTCGCGTGCTCCACTCGTCGTTGCGGCCAGCGTCTCCACGCTGGGCGGTTTCCTGTTTGGGTACGACAACATTGTGATCAGCGGCGCGATCGGATTCTTGAGCCAGTTGTTTCATCTGAACGCGGCGGGCGTGGGCTGGGCCGCGGGCTGCGCGTTGGTGGGATGCATTGCCGGTTGCGCAGCGGCAGGAACAGTTGCTGACTATCTGGGCAAGAAAAAGGGTCTCGCGCTTTGGGCGCTATGTTTCGCTCTCTCCTCTGTGGGCATGCTCTTCGCCGCCGATCTCCACCAGTTCGTTCTCTGGCGGCTGATTGGCGGAGTGGGCATCGGGGCGGCGTCGGTGATTTCTCCGAACTACATTGCCGAGATTGCGCCCACGCGGGTTCGCGGCCGCTGTGTGACTCTCTACCAACTTGGCATTGTGCTAGGAATTCTCGCCGCCGTCTTCGTCAACATGCTCATTGAGCGCATGGGTGATGAAGCATGGAACATATCCACGGGCTGGCGCTGGATGTTTCTCGCCGGCGTTGTACCAGCGATTCTGTTCGGATCAATGATTGTGCCTGCGGTCGAAAGTCCGCGCTGGCTGCTGAAAATGGGCAGGCGCGATCAGGCCATCGAAGTACTGACCAAGATTAATGGCGCTGACGCTGCCCGACGAGAAGCTGCTGAAATCGAAATGTCGCTGGCCAGTGAAGAGGGCCACATCTCGGAACTTTTCACTACCTTTCGTCGCCCGCTGCTGTTTGGCATCATGCTGGCTGGATTGCAACAGATCAGCGGAATCACGCCGCTCTTTTCCTTCTTACCGGAGATTTTTCGCGCCGCCGGAGCTGCAACCAGCGATGCATTTTTCCAGTCCGTATTGGTTAGCCTCATCAATCTTTTGTTTACCCTCGTCGCTCTCTGGCTGGTCGACCGCGCCGGGCGCAAGACCCTCATCCTGGCCGGAACCACCCTGCAATTCGTCTCGTTTGCATTGGTCGGCTGGTTCTATCACATCCACGGCAGCGGCCTGGCAGTCTTGATCTTCGTCATGAGCTTCGTCGCCGGCCATGCCTTTGGCAACGGAGTGGCCTGCTGGGTCATTATCTCGGAAATTTATCCTACCAAGGTTCGAGGCCGCGGCATGTCCATCGCGACTACCGCGCTCTGGCTGGTGGGGTATCTGGGCAACCAACTGTTTCCAATCATGCAGAAGCATGTGGGATCAGATGGCACGTTCTGGTTTTTCGGCGCCGGCGCATTGTTGACCGTCATTCTGGTCGGATGGCTAATTCCCGAAACCAAAGGCCGCTCGCTGGAAGAGATCACAAAATTTTGGACTGAAAAGAAAGCGATCGAGGCGCCAAGTTTATAAGCGGTTCAAGAAGAACTTGTGGCAGCCGGACCTGTAAGCCGAATTCTGTCTGCGGGATTGCTCTCGCAGGACGGTCATTCCTCTGGGCCGCGCATTACTGCGAGGCTCAAGCGACCTACCCGGAGGTTGTGGCGCGCCGAGCCGGCACGTTCTCCCAGGGCGAAGTTTTCACTCCGACCCCAGGTCCCTCCCTATTTGGTCTTGCTCCGTGTGGGGTTTGCCCTGCCCGCTGCATTACTGCCGCGGCGGTGCGCTCTTACCGCACCTTTTCACCCTTACCCCGTTGCCGAGGCGGTATGTTCTCTGTGGCACTAGCCGTCAACCGGGCTTGAACCCGGCTTCCCGGACGTTATCCGGCACACTGCTCTGCGGAGTTCGGACTTTCCTCCCTCGCCGCCCGAAAGCGTCGAGAGCGACCGTCCGGTCCAGCTGCCTACAGAATCATTATATGCTGCGAGGGCTTCGGGCGTTAGGCTGCAGGCGTCAACAAGCGCATGCTGACCTGTTAGACTGCTCGATGGCCAGGGAATTTGCGGAGGACGAAACCTAAAGCCCAGAGCCTGGAGCCCGAAGCCTGTCTCACTCGCATGATTCGCTACGCCGTCCAGATCATCCATGTCCTTGCTGTGTTGGGCACAATTTCCAGCATAGGCTACTACGTTCTGTGCCTGTGGAGCGCGGGGTGGTTTCTGCGAGAGCAACGAAAACCGGTGGACGAGGGCGTCCGCGGCACACCGGCTACTGCTCCGGTCTCCATTCTGAAGCCGCTTCGCGGCACTGATCCCGAAATGTACCAAAGCTTCCGCAGTCATTGCCTGCAAGACTACCCGGAATACGAGATCATCTTCGGAGTCAACGAGGCGAACGATCCCGCAATTCAACTGGTGGAGCGGTTGAAGGCAGAGTTTCCGCAACTCGCGATCCGCTTGATGGTTTGCCGCGAGCACCTGGGCGCCAACACCAAGGTGAGCAACCTGGCCCAGATGGAACGCGAAGCGCATTACGAATACCTTCTTGTGAACGACAGCGATATTCGGGTTGAGCCGGATTACCTACGCCGCGTGCTTGCTCCGCTGACCGATCCTGGGATTGGCTTAGTCACTTGCCTTTACCGTGGCGTTGCCAATTCGACTATGGGCTCGTGGCTGGAATCACTCGGCATCAGCACCGACTTTTGTGCCGGCGTATTGGTCGCGCAAACGGTCGAGAATGGAATGCGCTTTGGACTAGGTTCAACCCTCGCTTTTCGCCGCCGCGATTTACAGGCCATTGGCGGATTCGAAGCCATGGTCGACTATCTGGCCGACGATTATCAGCTTGGCAGCCGCATCGCCGGACTGGGGCTGAAGGTAAAGTTATCTGACGTGGTGGTCGAGACGTTCCTGCCTCGCTACACGCTCCGCAGTTTCTTGGATCACCAATTGCGTTGGGCGCGAACCGTTCGGGATTCCCGCTTTTGGGGATACGTCGGCCTCGCGCTTACGTTCGGCCTGCCTTGGGCGGCGCTGGCATTGATTTTCGCTCAGGGCGCGGGCTGGGCGTGGGTGCTATTGGCAATTACTGCAGCATTGCGCATAACAGTAGCCGTCGTCGTCGGCAAGTTGGTTCTGCGCGATCGCCAGGTCCTGCGCTCGCTGGCCTTAATTCCCGTGCGCGATCCATTCGCGCTGTTGATCTGGTTCGTCAGCTTTGCCAGTCACACAGTCGTTTGGCGCGGAGATCGCTTTAGATTGGAAAACGGCAAACTCGCAAGGATCAGAACCTGAGCCGTCAAGTCGTTAATGTAGGCACGGGCATCCCACGAGGACGTTTGCCAGGGGCGGAAGTTTTTGGTTCTCTCATTCCGGGATACATCCCCCAGCTGTTACATCGGAGGCTGAATTCTGGAGCATCTCTGCGAGAGGATGGGTTCTGAAAAGATAGGGGGACGAAAGTTCCATTTCCGGAAGGCCGGTTTTTCATTGAAGCGACGGCTGGACTTGATTGGACTCGCCTGCGCGTGGGGACCTAGGTACGGCGCCACTTTCCAGAACCACCCCGGATGGAGGACAATAGATAGCATACCTACGGGGTAAGGTGACCTATGCGGCGAGGCTTGTGTGAACTCCTGTGCGTTGTACTTTTGGCTCTTTCGGCATCGGCTCTTGGCCAGCAGATTCGCGGCGATTATATCGAGACCCGCAGCGCTGACGTTTACACCGGACAGTGTTTCGCCAACGGCGAGGTGAACCTCGTCGGCGACGAGGCCATTCTGGCATGGCACGTCCAGAGCGGAAGCTGGGATGGCGTGCCCCTGGCCGGCCTAACTGTCGCCGCCGCAGTGCACGCCCGCGCCACCCTGGGTGATCCCTACGCCAACCCCTATCCGGCGCGGGCCGTCCTCATCGTAGACGACCAGGCGAGTCAGCAGCAGAGTTCGGCTCTGGTTGCATTTGCGCGCCAAATGGGAGGCGAACTGCTGCGCCACGCCCAGCAAGTAATTCCCGCGCCCGTGGAACTGGTGGTCAATCCAGAGCATCACGGAGTAGCGCTGCTGCGCGCCGGACAGTTCGCCACGGTGCAGACCCGCCCCGTCAACGACAAAGATCATCTCTGCGGGAACGAAGTGACGTTTTACCCGCCCCTCACCCAGTTAACGCACTCCATGCCAGCGGTAGCCCTAACCGATTCCTATCGCGGCCCCGGCCTTGACGTAGATTGGGAGTCGCATGGAAGGCGCAGCGCCTTCGTAGGCACGTTTGTGCGCTAGACACGGCTTAGATTAAGTTGCACGGTGTAGGTGAAGACCACGCGTCTACATTGACTGGTTAATCAGAGTCCACCGGAGTTTCTCCCTCAAATCACGCAGAGAACAGCCGCCAGCACTGCTCTTAACCATGCGACTATGGGCCTCCTCTTTTGCAGCGCCCGGCGTAAGCACTGTTCTGAGGTGGTTATTAGCCGCCGAGGTGGCCGTGTTCCTGCGTTTGTTGGCTAGTCTTTCTGGTTCTGCCAAGCTCAGGCGGGCGAGTACGGCTTCTCGCCTATACCCCGACCTTCGTACCGTCTCTAGTACTTTAGTTACGGTTCCCGGGAAGAGGTGCCATCCTGCGCGTAGGCACCGCTTCCTATTGTATGCACGCCTAATGTAAATACCATATATACGGTCGCCCCCCATCTCCCTTTTGGTTACTTTCCAGAAAACGGGCACAAAACACGGAAAATCTCGGAAGTTCGCCTTTAGCTCATGTGCTTTCCGGGGTGATATATGCTCGGGACACCTGAATTCACTCGAACGCATTTTTGTTAGAGGAATTCTTCCCAACTTAGGCCTGGGGCGGCATGTGGCAAGAGGCCTTAAATCTGCGAAAAGGGTTTGGAAACTATGGCCGACTCACGGGAAGTCATGAACATTCGCCAGGCGTCGCAGTACCTGGGGGTGAGTCCGGACACGCTCTACAAGTATGTAGGCGAGCAAAAGATTCCCGCTTTCAAGTTGGGCAACCGCTGGCGCTTCAAGAAATCGAAGCTCGACCAGTGGATGGAAGAGAAGTCCAGCCAGATGGAAGCGAAGAGTAGAAAGAAACCGAAGGCGGCCGCCAAGGCTGCCGGGCAAACGTAAAAGGCGGGCACATGTTTGGATTCGGATCGAAAACGATTGTTGGTCTGGATGTGGGGTCCTCGAGCATTAAGGCGTGCGAACTGAGGAAGGGGCGCAATGGCATTGAAGTCGCGCACCTTGGCCTCGAACCCCTGGCTCCGGATATCGTCGTGGATTCCATGATCGTGGACTCGGGGACGGTGTCGAGCGCGATTTCCAAGCTGTTCACCGACAATCAGATCAAGACCAAGAGCGTAGCCACGGCGGTGAGCGGGCACTCGGTGATCGTGAAAAAGATCTCGCTGCCCTCGATGAGCGATCAGGAATTGGCCGAGACCATCCAGAAAGAAGCCGCGCAGCATATTCCTTTCGATCTGGCGGATGTGAACCTCGACTATCAGATCCTGTCCGAAGACGCCGGCAATCCGCAGATGGACGTGCTGCTGGTCGCCGTCAAGAAGGACAAGATCCTGAACTACACCAACGTACTCTCGATGGCGGGCAAGACTCCGGCTATCGTGGACATTGATGCCCTCGCTCTACAGAATTGTTACGAATACAACTATGAGCCCGCGCCGGGGCAGGTGGTGGCGCTCTTGAACCTGGGCGCCAGCGTCATGAACATCAACATCGTGAAAGGCACCACGCCGCTGTTCCCCCGCGACGTGAGTGTAGGCGGACATCAGTACACGGATTCGTTGCAGAAGGAACTGGATTTGAGTTTCGACGATGCCGAGTCGTTGAAACTCGGAAACAAAGTTGGCACGGTGAGCGAAGATGCGAAAACGCCCATCCTGCAGCAAGTGACCGAGATCATCGTGCTGGAGATTCAGAAGACTTTCGACTTCTTCCGCGCCAGTGCGGCGGGCGAGCACATCGAGAAGATTTATCTAGCCGGCGGATCCTCAAAAGTTCCCGGGCTGATTGAGGCGCTGCGCCAGGAGTTTTCGCTGCCGGTGGAGATTTTCAATCCCTTCCAGAAGATCGCGCCGCCAGTCGAGGGACCAGGAGTGGAACTGATCGAGCAGAATGCTGGCCAGTTGGCAGTTGCGGTGGGTTTGGCCTTAAGGAGTTTTGAAAACTTATGATCCGAATCAACCTGCTGGGACAACCCAGACCGAAGAACAAACGGGCCGCAGCCTCGGCTGCGGCTGTCATGGAGATGGGCGAGGTAGGCTCACCGAAGCTGAAAGTGCTGGTGGTGCTGCTGCTGGCGGGAGCGCTCAATCTGATGTACTGGTACCGCCTCGACAAAGAGAAACAGAGCATTGCCACCAAGATGCAGGTCGCGGAACAAAGAAACCGCGAACTGGCTGATGTGAAGGCCCGTTACCTGGAGCGGCAGCGCCAGGCCGACAGTTACAAACGCCGCGTCGATGTGATCGATCAGCTTCGGGCCAACCAGTCCGGGCCAGTGAATCTGCTCAACACTATCGGTGACACCATCAACGGCACCGAAGCAGTGTGGCTCAACACCATGAAGGATCAGGGCGGCAGCGTGGATATCGAAGGCATGGCGCTGAGTGCCGATGCCGTGGCCTCGCTGATTCTGAATCTGCAGAAGACGGGCTATTTCAAGAACATCGAAATTAAAGAGACCTTCCAGGACGACACGTACAAGGAAATGCAGGCATTTCAATTTACTCTGACCTGCGAAAAAGGAAAGTCCTAAAGGCGGGAGAATATGGGGAACTTTAGCGAATTATCGGGTCTCAAGCAGTGGGCGGCCCTGGTGTTAGGGGCAGCGCTGGTCACCGCCGCATTGCATTTCACGTTGTTCAAGTCCCAGCGGGAAGCCAACGCGACGGCGCAAACCGCCCTGGAACTAAAGCGCCGCGAGAATGCCGAACTCGAATCTTACGCGCCCAAGCTCAAGGACATGGATCGGCAACTGGCGAATCTGAAACAGCAACTCGAAATCGAGCGGAAAATCGTCCCCGACGAGAAAGAGGTGGACGGCTTCATCAAGATGCTGGACGCCGAGGCCATGAAGGCGGGAATCGAGATTCGACGCTACACTGCCAAGCCGGTGTCGACTCGCGAGTTCTATACCGAAGTGCCTTTCGAAGTCGAACTGGATGGGCCGTACTACTCGGTGCTGAATTTTTTTGACCGGGTGGGAAAGCTGGAGCGGATCGTCAACATGTCCGGCTTGCTGATCGCGAACACCAAGCGGCCCAGCGAGGCCAAGGCGAAGCACACCTATCAATACGCGGGCAACGAAAGCATCGTGGCGACCTGTGAAGCGACGACATTTTTTAGTCATGACCTGGCCCCGCCCACGGGCACACCGGCCAAAGGTAAGGGAGGCCTATGAAGCTGGCGACTGCAATTCTAATACTGGGAATGGGGCTGGGAACGGCCGGAGCGCAGAACCCCAGCGTCATCGACACCACCAAGGCCAAGCTGAATGCGGTGCAGCAGCAGAAGATGGCGGACTCCAATGCTGCGCTGGGGATTTCGCCGGGGCAGACAGCAAAGCCGCAACCCGCAACTGCGGCAGCGAAACCGGTTGCTGGCAAGCTTGCAAGCGCAGCCCAGGCGACATCGCAAGCACAGCCTTCCAAGCAGCAACCCGCGGCGGTTTCTCCGGCGATCGCACCCAAACCGGCTGCCAAAACGACCGCACCGAAGACCAAGACGAAGAAGATCACCACGGTTACGGTGATCAAGCCGAGTCCGCCCAAGCCGGCGGTTGCAGTCGAAGACAAGAAGAATCCGGTCGAACCCAAGAAGGATGCGCACAAGACGATCAGCATGGCAGGAGGGCGCCGCGATCCATTCCTGAGTCCGGTGGTAAACCGCGGTATGGGCGGTTCGGGGTGCAGCACGGGCAAACGCTGCCTGGCGGTCGACCAGATCGCCCTCACCGGGATTGTGAAGTCGGAGGCGGGCATGATCGCGGTGGTGATCAACGCCATGAACAAGGCATATTTCCTGCGCGAAAACGATCCGGTCTTCAACGGATACGTGGTAAAGATCACGGGTGATTCGATCGTTTTCAAAGAGACCATGCAGGACAAGTTAGGTAAGTCGTTCACGCGGGAAGTTACCAAGAAGATCTCGACTCCGGCGGTTTAACTCCGGGGGAAGCTGCCGGTTCGATCCGGCGTGTGCAGCAACGAAATTTGAGAGACAGATCACGCGGCGAGCAAAACGCGCGCCCGTGGGGAGAAGGGAAATGCGAAAGCAATTGTTGGCTGTTTTGCTACCGCTGCTGATCTTGGCCCTGATCACGGGCGCCCAGACCCAGAGCACCAGCACAGGCGCGGACACGCGTGCCACCGTACAGAAGGTGGACGTAATGCACGCGGATGACGGAATCAGCGTGGAGATCACCGCCCGCGGACAGGTGACGCCCAAGCTCAGTGCCTTGGACTCGCCGGCTCGGGTGCTGGTGACTCTGCCCAACACCGTGGCAGCCACCGTCCAGAACCACATCAGCGTGGGCAGCGACGGCGTGAAGGGCGTGCGCATTGGCACCGATGGCCATGTGCCTCCCACCACCAGCGTCGTGATTGACCTGGTGCAGGCATGCCCATACGAACTGCTTCCGGGCGGCGATAACAGAATCATTGTCAAGCTGCACCCCGCCGCGGTGAAGACCAGCGCACAGGCAGCGAGGCCAGCGCCGGCAAAGCTGCAGACCACCGCCACGACGGTTGCGCCAGCCTTGGTTAAGACGGTAAGCAAACCAGTTTCCGTCACGGCATCTCCGGTCGCAGTTCCAGCTGCAATCACGGCTGGCGATAAGACCTCGAAGCAGACCACTTCCGCGACTGACTTTGTCTTCGTGGAGCCGACGTATCAAGAGAAAAATACGGCCCAGCAAACCATCGCTGACGCAACCGATCCAACCCGGGCAGTCGGTGCCGCGGCGAAATTTGTAGACAAGCCCGAGGGCAATTTACTACCGGCGCCAAGCGCTGCCATCCAGCCCCAGGCTGGGTCTAGCCAAACCATCCAACCCGCAGTGAATTTGGCGGCGGAGGGAAAAGGGCAGAGCCACCTGGTTAGCCCGGTCACGGCCGCCAAGTACACGGGCGAACCCATTTCCGTGAACCTGAAAGATGTGGACCTGAAAGACTTCTTCCGCTTGATTCATGAGATCAGCGGACTGAACGTGGTGCTCGATCCCCAAGTCAAGGGCACACTCACCATCGTCCTCGACGACGTGCCGTGGGATCAGGCGCTGGACATCGTTCTCAAGAACAACGAACTGGCTCGGCAGCTTGAAGGCAACGTGTTGCGCATCGCGACCGTGGAAACGCTGCGCCATGAAGCCGATTCGCGCCGGGCAGAGCAGGAAGCCGAAGCCTTGGCCGTCGACAAGCAGACGGTCACCCGGTTTCTGAGCTATGCGCACTCCAAAGACGTGCTGATGACCGTGAAGAAGTTCTTGTCGCAGCGCGGTGACGTGGTCGCCGATGAGCGCACCAACGCGGTGATCATCTCGGATATCCCCGCCGTGATGCCAAATATCGACCGGTTACTCACGCAGCTTGACCGCAAGACGCAGGAAGTGGAAATTGAAGCTCGCGTAGTCGCTGCCACCCGCAGCTTCGCGCGCGAGATTGGCACCCAGCTTGGGTTTGGCTGGGGCAATGCAGCGAGCGGTGTCGGTGGCGTACCCGCCGTGGGCACGACACCCCTTTCGACCTTTGGGGTCAACCCCAAATACCCGATCGTTGGAACCAGTCCGCCGACGCCGACCACGGGAGTACAGATACCGCTGTTCTCAAACTTGGGCCCGACCAGCCCAACTAGCGGCTTTTCGTTCATCAATGCCAGCTCGGCGATGCGAATCGATGCCATGCTTAGCATGGCTGAATCTCGCGGACTGTTGAAAATCCTTTCCCGCCCGCGGGTAGTGACGCAGAATAACATCCAGGCTTTGGTCCGCCAGGGCGTGCGCGTGCCCATCGTGACCCAGGCGCAGTTGGGCGGCCCCCCGACCGTAACCTACATCGATGCTTTCCTGAGGCTGACTGTGATTCCGCAAATCACCTCCGAAGGCACCATCTTCCTGAATGTGGACGTCGAGAACACGACCCCTGACTTCGGGCGCACCATCAATGGCAACCCCACTCTGATCACGCAACAGGCGACTACGCAGGTGCTGGTCACCGACGGCGGCACGGTGGTCATTGGCGGCGTTATTCAGACCAACAACTCGATCAACGTGTCGCAGGTTCCATTGCTGGGCAGCATTCCATGGCTCGGCGAGCTGTTCAAGCACACCACCGTCAGCACCGCGAACCAAGAGCTGATTTTTTTCATAACGCCGCGGATCATCCAAACCTAGCGACAAGTTAGCAGTAAAGACAGCCGTCGGCCTCCTGAAGTACCTGTCAGGGACCGGCGGTTTTGTTTTGGGCCGAGGATCCCTTTTAGAGGACTTAACCAGCGAGGGGATTACCTGGACTCCTGGGGCCGGCGGTGATTTATCCCGCGCGCTCCTTCTTTTCCACAATGGGACATGGTTTACTGTTTAGGTTTAGTACCGGGTACCCCCCTTTGTGCGCAAAATCTAGAAAACAAGGGATCTAATTTGCGACTATGTGCTAGATCTTTGAATTTACAGGACTTACACGCAAGATCTAGAGAACATGGGACTTATCGAGATTCCGATTTCGTTTTGGAACAGTTCTTTGGAACTGGATAGGTCCAAATCGGGCTCCGCCGACAGACGATGGGGCGGGCGCGAAGCGCCGTGATCGCGATGTCAAATTGTCAAAGATCAACTATTATCCAGAAGATAATTATATCCAGCACATCTTATCTGCTTTCAAGTACGAAATCAAGCAGAGGAACCGGCGTGCGCCGGTCACGACGGGTAGGAACAGGGAACCACAAGGCAAGCAGGATAACGAAAAACCAGTTGTCAGTTCTCGGTTCTCAGTTTGTTCCTCAGAAGCCCGAAAAAACCACCGCGGATCGGTTGCCGCGGGGTTCGCCCTGCATGCCGACGCGGACTGGTTTTGTTTTCTTTGAAGAACGTACCAACCGGCTGAAGAAAAGCCAGTTGTCAGTTGCCAGTTCTTGGTTCTCAGTTTTTCTTCAGAAGAGAAAGCAGCGGACGCGAGTCTCTCCCCATAACTTGAGAGCACCTAGACGCCCGTCGTAACCCGGCGGGCGTCCCTGTGATTCGCGCAAACCTACGGTTTGTAAATCTGCACGTTGTTGTAAATAGTGCCCACGAAAGCGTTGGAGCAGGTTGAACCGCCGAAGCAGTCCCGCAGGCCCTTAGCTGTTCCTACTCCGTGCCCTGGTAGGGCTGGGGCAGGGTTTTGCCGGCTGGTGTGTAGTGCCCGACCAGCAGGCTGCTGTCATTGATACCCTCCGAGCCGGTGTTGGAGCCGTTGGGATAATCAAAAATAAAATAAGCGCCCCCCTTCTTCAACGCGCCGTGCTGGTTTCCGTAGGGATCTTCCCAGCTGAATACGATGTCGCCGGCTTTGTTGATGGAGTGCACGCCCGTGAAGAAAGCTCCCGGAACGTTGATGGTGGTGTACTTCTTTCCGTTATAGAGAGCCGACTCCAGGTAGCTCTTGGAGTCATACCACTGTAGCGTGACGTCACCGGCGGTGTTGATGCCCCAGGCAAAGGTTGCGATCGCACCGGGCACGTCCAGTTGTGTGTATTTGCGGCCTTTGAGTACGAAGCCATGGTTGTTTCCGGATGAATCCTCGAACTCTCCCGCGATGTCTCCGGCGTCGTTGATTCCGGTGGCTTCACTAGGGAGAGAGCCAGAGGGACCGGGGATATCCTTGAATTTTCCGGCTGTGTATAGGAACCCATGCGGGTTGCCAGCGGTGTCGAAGTAAGCGCCGACAATCTCATTTTTCGAGTTGATGCCAAAACAATCGGTGCTGACGCCCTTTTTATCGTCGATATTCTTCACTTTGCCGCCGGAGATCAGCATGCCGTGCTCGGTTCCATTCGAAGCCACGTAGGATCCGACGAAAACGCCTGCGTTGTTGACGCCGTAGATGGTGCCTTGCTGGTCTTTCGGAATTTTGACCTCGCTCAATTTGAAGGCTTGGGGCGAGGCCAGGTAACCGTACACCACTCCGTCGGCGCCAAAATAGTATCCGACGTAGGCTCCTTTGCTGTTGACCCCATTGGTGAAGGGAAAGTCGTCGGTCGCAAACTTACCGCCTTTGCCGGTGAAACCATGGGTATTTCCAGAGCTGTCTATGTAATAACCGGTAATCTCGCCGGAGTCGTTGATCCCGATGCACCCGGTCTGGGCCGCGCCCGGGTAGGCAATCTCAGTGATGGTTCCGGAGGCGGCGCGGTAAAAGCCGTGAGAGTTACCGCTGGAATCAAAGTACTGCCCCACCACTTCATCGGACTTATTGATGGAGTAGGCATAAGTAGTGTCGGAACCGCTGGCGTAGAACTCGGTCACGGTGCCAGCAATGTCGGTGAAGCCTTCTTCAACGCCCTGAGGGTTCACGACGCCAACGAAGTCTCCGGCGTTGTTAATCCCGAAGAGAGAAGTCGAGGCCTTTCCTAAGTCCACGTCGTACTGAGCGTAGACTCCTTTGACATAGGTATAGCCGTGGTAAGCGCCATCCGAGCCAAAGAAATCGCCCACGATCTCGTTCGAATCGTTGATGCCGTTGCCCCGGGTGAAATTGTCCGATCCTGGGTAAGTGAGAATGGTGTATTTGCCGCCGACATATAAAAATCCCACTACAGCCCCGGACGAATTCGTATAGTCGCCTACAACGGCTTGGCCGGAGTTGACGCCATTTGGAAACGTGCCCGTTGTGTTACCCGGAGGCGTTCAGTTGGGTCACTTTGAAGCCTTGTCCCAGCGCGTTTTGCGCGCTCAAAGTGACGAGAAAAGGCGCCAGGAAAAGTAGTGTGCTCAACTTCAACCCTCGCAGGTTTTGCTTATATCTTGCTGACATTTGATCGATATTCACTTGTATCCTCCGTCACGCGGTGAGAAGAGATGGGTTGTTTTTCCCCAGCGTTCGCTGTTCTCCGGGAGAGTCCACAGTCGGGCGCCAAGAATCTTTCCGGCGTTTCCTGATCGTTTCGAGCTTGATCTGAAACACGTAACAATCTCCTGGAACGCTGAAGCTCCTTATGGAGTACGCAAAAACGCTGCACTTCACTAAACTAAATGGCCTGCCGACCTCGGGCGAAAGACTGAGGGGGGAAGTGTTCACACGGTCGGCAGTCGCGCTATACTCTAAGAACTTGCTCCCCCAAGCAAGGGACATCACGGGACAACTCAGGACATTTCAGGCTTATGCCAGCTCCCGAGCCGCAGGCCGCGAACCGCCGACTGGATTCCTGGAAGGAAATCGCCGCCTTCTTCGGCCGCGACGAGCGGACTGTCAAGCGCTGGGAGAAAGAGCGGGCTCTCCCCATACATCGCGTGCCGGGCGGTATAAGAGGCGGTGTGTTCGCATATCCGGCCGAGTTATCGCAGTGGCTGAAAGATCCCGATCCGGCAGCATCGGCATCCTCAGAGCAACTTTGGGTGGCCGAAGAGAATGATTCTTCAGCCGACGTAATCCGCAAGGCAGAACTCACGATCTCCAAGCCGGTTCAAAGTGGGGCGGCTCCGCCGAGTCGTTCGAAATTCCAAGTGGCCCGAATCTTGGGATTGCTTCTGGCGATCCTGCTAGGATTTCTCATTCTCAAGCATCAAGTTCCACGTCAGCCAACCTCAGCTTCGGCGACAAACATTGCTCCGGCAGCTCATCGACCAAACCCAGAAGCGGAAGATCTCTACCTGAAGGGACGCTATTTTTGGAACAAGCGGACCCCGGAGGATTTGAACCAAGCCCTCGACTTTTTCACCCAGTCCATCGTTCGAGATCCCAGCTACGCGCAAGCGTATGTGGGTCTTGCCGATTGCTATAGCCTGCTACGGGAATACTCAGTGATGCCGCCCAGCGAGGCTTATCCGCGGGCACTGGCAGCGGCAAAGAAAGCTGTGGAATTGGATGACGCTTCCGCCGAAGCGCACAATTCTCTCGCCTTTGTCACCTTCTATTGGACGTGGGATGCGGCCACGGCGGAGCGCGAGTTCAAACGTGCGCTCGCACTGAATCCGGACTACGTGGCCGCTCACCACTGGTATGCAACTTTCCTGATGACCATTCGGCGTTACCCGGAGGCGGTCGCGGAAATCGAAACCGCCAGGAAACTTGAGCCCTCCGCCACGCCGATCGTGGCCGACAAAGGATTGATCCTTTACTGGGCGGGCCAACCAGAACAGGGCATCGCGCTGCTGAAGCAGATCGAAGCCCGAGAACCGGCATTTCTTTCGCCTCACCTTTACCTGGCGGAGATCTATCTCAATGGCAAGGACTATCCAAATTACTTGTCGGAGTCAAAGAAAGTCGCGGTGTTGCGCCACGACTCAATGGCCCAGGCGATCGTGAACGCCGCTGAAAAAGGCTTCGCTGCCCGCGGCCGACAAGGGATGTGGCAAAGCATGCTGCCGGTTCAGAAGAAATTCTATCGCCAAGGCTCGCTGTCGCCCTATTCGTTGGCGCAAACCTATGCCCAGCTAGGGGAAAACCAGGAAGCTCTCAACTACGTGCGCGAGGCTTATGACAAACGCGATGCTGCGATTATCTTCATGACCAACGACCGCTCGTTCGATGGGCTGCGCGAAAATCCCTCTTTTCGCGACCTGCTTGCGCGATCCAGCCAGCCGCGGTTGAACTGAGGACGCCAGACGCCCGTCCTCCATTGAAGCTACGGTCGGCGAGCCGGCTTCATGCGGGCTGCGCCTCCAACTCGAGCAGCGCTTTCTTTCTGTCCACGCCCCAGCGATAGCCGCCCATGTCTCCGCTCTTCCTGACTACGCGATGGCATGGGATGGCGATTGCCACCGGGTTGGTCGCGCAGGCTCGGGCCACGGCGCGGGTGGCCGTTGGCTGACCGATCGCCTTTGCCACGGCCGCATAGGAACGCGTTGCCCCGAAAGGAATGGATTGCAAATGCGACCACACCCGCCGCTGAAACGCCGTGGCTTGAATGTCCAAGGGAAGAGCGGCATTCAGACGCTGGCCACGCATCTGGCGAAGTAAGTCATTTTTCCACGGCTGCATGGTTTCGTCGTCGCGGCGCCGGATGGCGAAGGGGAACTCATGTCTGAGTCCCTGCTCGAGTTCGTCATCCGAGTTGGCGAATTGGATGGCGCAGATTCCCTTGTCGGTGGCCGCGATTAACATGCGTCCCAAGGGAGAGTCGGCGCAAGTGTAGCGGATGGGGGCGGCGATCGCGCCGCGCCGGTATTTATCCGGCGTCATGCCGAGTTGCGATGCCGTTCGTTCGTACAAACGGCTGCTGGAACTGTAACCCGCGTCGTACATGGATCGGGTGACCGAGTGTCCGGCGCGAAGATTGTCTTTGAGTTGGTTCATGCGGCAGGAGTCGGCATAGGCGCGCGGCGTGATGCCCAGCACGCGCTTGAAAGTACGCTGCAAATGGAACGGACTCTGGTGAAATTCTGATCCCAGCCGGGCCAAGGTGAGCGGTTCGTCTAAGTGTTGCTCAATGTAGCGGCACATCGCCTTCACCAATTCCGTCGTGCCGTTGCCGCCTGCTGACTTGGGCCGGCAGCGCAAGCAGGCGCGGTAGCCGGACTTTTCCGCTTCGTCAGGCTTGCGGAAAAAGGTTACGTTCTCGCGGCGGGGACGCCGGGCCGGGCAGGAAGGCCGGCAATACACTCCGGTCGAAGACACCGCAAAAACAAAATTCCCGTCCTGGCTGGCATCACGAGTCAGCACCGCCTGCCAGTACAGGCTTTGATTGTTTTCGTCGTGGATCTGGTTGCTGTGAGCCATTTCCGTTGCTGCCGTGAGGTTGAGTATCGCATTGGTTGTCATAGTGTTGAAAGCATAAGACGGCGTTCGCCGGTGGACCATCCGGATCTTGCGGTCAAAGCAAGATTTCTTAATCGAGGGTTCGCGTGGCCACGTTCGCTCTGTCTTTTTCCGGCCTTGTGAGGGAACTCAAAGCGAAAAATCGCTTTATCAATTGAAGGCATAATTTAAAGAGACTACGAATTCAGTCCAAGAGTCGCAGCTTTTCATAGCGAACTGGACCTCGAATTCCAATTAAGCTGTGGAGTGTGCATCGATACCAAAGATCCACGGCGTGGGCGGGAACTGGAAGGGGGAGTCAGTCCCGCCCGTTTTCTTTTCTGTCCTGGGTTACGATATTGCTTCTGTATCTTTTCGCTACTCCCGACATGCCTGCCCAGAAAAAACCGGAAGTGCGGGGCGATGTTGTAGAGCCGGAGATTGTCGCGAAATACGTTGACACCGTTCTCCTCGATGCAGCGCATCCTGCAGGGGCGTGGAAGAGCGCGAGCCCGATTGCTTTCTCGGCTGACTGGCAGGGGAAGAATGTCGATCCCGGACGGGAAACTCAAGTGCGGGTCTTGTGGTCGCGGCACTACCTGTATCTGAGATTCGAGTGTCACTATCGTGAGCTTTTCACGTTCGAGGATTCCGATCCCAACGGCCGGCGCGACCATCTATGGGACCGCGATGTTGCCGAGGTGTTTCTGCAACCCGACCCCTCGCGGGAACGTTTCTACCGGGAATTTGAAGTCAGTCCGAATGGGATGTTTGTGGATCTCGACATTTTCCCCGGCGGACTTGCGGACTTGAAAAGCGGTTTGCAACGCTCGGTGGTTCGGGATGAGAAATCACATACGTGGAATGCCGAGTTGGCAATCCCCATGAATTCCCTGACAACGAAGTTTGATCCGGCCGCGATTTGGCGGGTGAACTTCTACCGTGTCGAAGGCAGGAATGAGCCACGAGCCTATCTGGCCTGGCAGCCCACCCACACCCCGCAGCCGAATTTCCACGTCCCTAAGGCATTCGGCAAGTTGCGATTCGCCTCAGCGCCTGCGACCTGATTCAGGGTTGGTTGCGGGAACAAGTTGCACCGGCGTAAAGTTAAGCGCAATCCTGTTTAGAATTGCTGGAGGAATCATGCAGCGCAAAGCCGTACGCGTCGTGATCTTTTCATTCAGCCTGCTGGCTTCTCTGATGCTCTCAGCCACGGAGCCAAGTCCCGGGGTGCTGGGTGCGGAAGACCTTAAGCGGGTCGTCCCGCCGAGCTATTTCTTTCGTGGTCAAAGTGCGTCGGTGCAGCTTCGCAATGCAGCGGGTTTCCGCATCTCGGACGGCAAACTGGTACTGGCTGGCTTGGTCGACACCTCTGGTTATTCGAGCGATGTGGCGGAAAAGTATCAGGGTTTCCTGATCACTGAAGTGAAACTCAACATCGGGGGGTCGGAGCTGCCGCCAGGCCAATATGGTTTCGGGTTTAGCAAGCAGGGCAAGTTCCTGGTGATGGACGTGGGGGCCAACGACCTGTTCAGCGTTTCGTCGCACCTCGACCAGAACCTGCAACGCGCTGTGCCGTTAACAATCGTGGCCGACCAAGGCTCATACCGGCTCTATGCGGGCAAGAAATGGGTCAGCCTGAAGGCACAATAGGCGCGTCGCCGCCGAGCGAGAGAGCGCAAAGGTTAGTCCGACAGAGGCTGCAACAGCCCGAATACTTGCGTGACTCCCGAGCGTTTCCGTAGCTCGGCGAGCAGCGCGTGAGCGGCGTTCTCATAGGTCTTGGTGGGATCGGACGAATCTGCCCACACTGCGTCGTAAACGATCTGTGCCGCTTCCTTCAAGTCCATGTGCAGGGCGGCTTCCAGCACGTCCACGCGTTCCTGCAGGCGATCGTAACAAGCCTGGCATACGGCTGCGGGTTCGGGCCCGCTGGGATGATTTTCCTCGTGAGCGCAAGACAGACTCCCGTTCACGCTGGCTGGCAACTGGGAGGCGAAAACTTGCGCTTTGAAGTCGCGTAGGAAACGTTCGCGCTCTTCTTCCAGAGCGATGGGATCGGGGCATAGTTCGCTGGCCGAGACGGTGGAACGCACCGGGGCCGCGGTCGGTGAAACGCGCTCTCCTGCTTTACACACCGGGCACGCTTTCAGATCAGCCGCGTAATACGTCTTGCAATTTGCGCACGGCATGCCGTAACCGACTTGCTTGGGGACGTTCTGAGGTCCGATGGATGGACTTGCTTTTGCCGCCCGCTCGGTGGTTTGGGTGTCGCTGTTGGATGGGAGGGCTGCCGGAGAGACTGCTTTCTTAACTCCGACCGGCGCTGTGGGTGTCGAATTCATAGTGAAAACCCCATGCGGCTCAAGGGCCGTGCTAAAACTTCAGACTTCGCCATTCTAGGAGAGTGAGCCCCGCCTTTCGAGGGCACGGAAGTTCATGCCTGAATGGCCGCCTGACCCTCCGTGCAGTTGGTCGGCCAAACAAGAACGCATGGAATGAGCGACTTACAACAAAAAGCCTCGTCTTTTTTCGCGACAACCGGTTCGCCGTCCTTTCAAACTGAGACCAAGGTCAGCGCGTGCGCCATGTTCAAACGATTCTTGTTTGTCGGCGTGGAGTTTTTGCGGGGTTACGGCGGACTGAGGAAAAAACTTGCCAAGGTTGACGGAACAATCCGGCTTCAGTAAGGTTAAGGTTAAAGAGAGCAGTTGTGTCTGCGGGGAGGTTCTTGTATGTTCGACGGTCTTTTTCAACCGATGCACCTTCTGGTGATCTTTTTTATTGCCCTGCTGGTGTTTGGCCCCAAGAAACTGCCAGAGCTTGGCAAAGGGATTGGCGAGGGTATTCGGGCTTTGAAAGAGGGCATGAAGGATTCAACCTCGGAGCAAGCAAAGAACCCGAGCACGGAAGTGAAGAATCCCGAAATAAAGAGTTGAGTTGGGCTGAGCGATCCAACATTCCTTCAAAGCTGGCGTCACCGTTTTTCTTCTCGAAACATGTTAATAAGAGACGCACGATTCCGCCGCACTCGGTCGGATGGTTAAACTACAAATTAAACAAGAGGCTTGTCGGGTTTTCCCCTATAGCGGGATTCCTGCATCTGCGGTAAGTTAATTTCTTCGTTCTTGTCATTCACCCGGCCTCGCAAACGAAAGTACAAATTCACGATGGAGAAATGTTATGCGTAAGGTGCATCTCTGGGCAGCCTTGTCAGCATTCGCATTCTGTTCCACGCTGTTTGCCGATCAAGTGGTGCTGAAGAATGGCGATCGTCTGACCGGAACCATCACAAAATCAGACGACAAAATCTTGCTGATTAAGACGGAGTTCGCGGGCGACGTTACCGTTCAGTGGGCGGCTGTCCAGGAAATCAGTTCCACCCAGCCGCTGCATGTAGCGCTGTCCAATGGAAAGACTGTGGTTGGCCCGGTTAGCACAGTAGATGGCAATCTCGCGGTGACCACGGCGGCGAGCGGAAGCGTAAATGTGTCGAAGGGCGAGGTGACTGCGTTGCGCAGCGACGCGGAGCAAACGGCGTATGACAAGTCGCTCCACCCGGGCCTTTTGCAGGGTTGGGCGGGAGGAGCGAACCTTGGATTTGCCCTCACCGCTGGAAATAGTGAGACCAAGAGCCTGGCCGTGGCCTTTACCGCCGATCGCAAGACGCGAACCGACGAGATCGCGCTCTATGAAAACACGGTGTATGCCACCAACGATGCTGGGGCGACCCCGAGTACGACCGCAAACTCGAATCAGGCCGGAGCTCGGTATTCCCGGAATTTTACTCCCCGGCTCTTTGGCTACGGGGGTGCTGACTTCCAAACCAACGCCCTGCAAGACCTCAATCTTCGAACCGTTCTTGGCGGTGGTCTCGGGTTCCACGCCATCGAGACCGATAGGACAACGCTGGACTTCCTGGTTGGCCCCAACTATACGCGAGAGAATTACACAACTTTCTACCGCAATTTCGCAGCCCTTACTCTCGGGGAAGAGCTCAGCCGCAAGCTGGGCGCATCGACGCTGCTCACCCAAAAGTTGTATTTTTTTCCTGACCTGAGTGACACCGGGCAATATCGCGCGACCTTCAATTTCGGCAGCGTCACCAAGCTGAGCAAATGGCTGGGATGGCAGAATGCGTTCGGTGATATCTACGTAACCAACCCTAATCCGCCCAATCCGGCTCCGGGCACGGCGCGGCTCAAGACCAATGACATTATCCTGACCACCGGGCTGAATTTCTCGTTCACACACTAAGCGAGATGGCACAAACATGATGTTTCCACGGGTTGGTCCGCAGCATCAGAGAGAGAAGCAAGAGGTACCTTCATGTACGAACATTCGACTGAAGACGCGAGGGATCCGGAAGATCGTGAGATTGATGAATGTAATCCGGTCGAGAAGAAAGACAAAATGATGGATAAGACCGTGGCCGACACGTTTCCGGCCAGCGATCCGCCGTCGTCAATCCCGGACCCGAATGAAGACTCCTTTGCTGCGAGCGGATTCTAGCGGTGGCCCTTGAGTTTCATCATTCCAGGGTCACCGACTTGACCAGATTCCGCGGGCGATCCACATCCAGACCTTTTCTTACTGCCATGTAATAGGCGAACAGTTGTAGAGGCACAATCTCCAGGATGGGTGACAGCAGCTCCGATGCCTGCGGAACGAAAATAGTGTGATCCGCGAGTTTACGCATTTCCTCATCACCCTCGGTGGCGATCGCAATTACGCGCGCGGATTGCTGTTTGAACCCTTTGATGTTGGCAACGTTCTTCGCGTAACGCAGCACTGATCCTGCATCGTTGCGGTCGCAGGTAGCAATAATGACCACGGGCAGGCTATCGTCGATTAACGCGTTTGGACCGTGCTTGGTTTCTCCCGTAGGGTAACCCTCGGCATGGATGTAGGAAACCTCCTTCAATTTGAGGGCGCCGTCCATGGCCACGGGATAATGAATGGCACGGCCGAGAAACAGAAAATCCCCCACCTCGTGATACTGGTCGGCGAGTGTTTTTAAGTCGGACGCGGACTCAAGTACAGTTTCCGTCTTGGCCGGAAGCTCAAGCAGCTCGCGGATATAGCGCCGCACTTGCTCTTTCGTCAGCTTGCCCCGCACCTGCCCCAGATAGACCGCGAACAGAAACAAAACCGCCATCTGCGCCGTGAATGCCTTGGTCGAAGCAATGCTGATCTCGGGTCCAGCGTGAGTGTAAAGCACGCCATCCGCCTCCCGAGCGATAGTGGAATCCATGACATTAGAAATCGCAATCGTACGCGAACCTTTGGCCTTGGCTTCACGCTGAGCGGCGGTTGTATCGGCGGTTTCTCCGGATTGTGTAATCACAATAGTGAGTTCGTCGCGGCAGATCAGCGGATTGCGATATTCAAACTCGCTGGCGTAGTCCACGTCCACGGGCACGTTCACCAGATCCTGAATCATGTACTGACCGGCCATGCCAGCGTGGCGGCTGGTTCCTGAGGCCACGATGTTGATCCGCTGCAAGGAACGCAGTTCGTCCACGGTGATGCGCACGTCGTCCAGACGGACCAGACCCTCTTCGAGCGAGACGCGGGGCGCGATAGTGTTGCGCAAGCCCTGCGGCTGCTCGAAAATCTCTTTCAGCATGTGATGGGGGAACCCGCCCTTGTCTGCCATCCTGTCTCCTCAGCTCCTGCTTACGGCTTCCGATACTTCGCCGCGAACGATCGTGCTTCTCACGTCACCATCGGGACTCAACACAACGAAATCGGCTTCAGCCCCGGCCTCAAGCCTGCCTCGATTGGGAAATCCAACCACCCGTGCCGGATTGAGCGTGGCAAGACGAAGGGCCTGTTGCAGATCCCAGTGTGCGAACTGCATCACATTGCGAACCGCGCGATCCATGGTTAACACACTTCCCGCCAACTTCCCGCCCAAGAGGCAGCGGCCATTCTTCACTTCGACTTCGAATGTCCCCAGGCGATAACGTCCCTCGGGCATGCCGGTGGCGGAAATCGCGTCGGTGATCAGCACCGCCCCATCGGCTCCCTTGGCTTTCAGAAATAGCTCGACGATCGTGGGATCAAGATGAATTCCGTCGGCGATAATATCGGCCGAAAGCCGCGAGTCGGTGAGCACTTCGCCGATAATTCCTGGATCGCGGTGGTCCAGCGGCCGCATCGCATTGAACGTGTGGGTAGCGTGTCGCGCCCCGGCGGCTACGGCCGCGCGCGCGGAATTCAAATCGGCGTCGGAATGTCCCAGGCTGACGCAAACCCCCCGCAGCGCGGCCTCCGCGATCACTTCGTGGGCGCCTTCCAGTTCGGGGGCAATTGTCATGATGCGAATGTGACCACGCGCCGCCTGCCAGAAGCGGTCGAACGCCGGCAGGGTGGGCAACAGTAAATTTTCCGGCGGATGCACGCCGCGGCGGATGTGACTGAGAAAAGGGCCCTCCAAATGGATGCCGAGCGGCTGGGCTCGGTCGCCACGAGACCCGTCGCGCGATGCACTCTCAATCGCATTCGCCAACCGGTCGAGGGCGGACCAGGTTTGCTCAAGAGGGGCGGTAACGGTCGTCGGAAAATAACTGGTCACGCCATGTTGGAAAAGCAGTTGTTCAACCGCGGATAACCCCGAAGAGTCAGCGACCATCAAGTCGTGCCCCGCACCCCCGTGAATGTGAATATCCACGAACCCCGGAGCCAGGATGGCATCGCCAAAATCCACAAGGCGCACCCCATGGGGAATTTGACGCGAGGCTCGCGAGCCAGCCTCCACGATCACGTGATCTTCCACCAGAAGCAGCGGCTGCTCCACCCGCTCCAGCGGCGTGTACAAACAATTTGCGGTAAACGCAATCATGAATTAAAACGTTAATCTAAAGGTAATTTGCCGAGTTGCCCAAGCTTCCTTCTGCCTCGGCAATCATGTCCAGTTATACGATATTTCTGGCTGCCGCGGTCGTTTTTCCTGTCGCCGCTGAACTCGCGCAACAACAAAGCTGAATAGTGAGCCAGTTTTCAAACTGACCCACTACCCAAAGCTGGTTGGCAGACAAGCGGCAGGACGCCGAATGTTATAATTATCGCGGTATTCCGAGGCCTGCGCGCGCCTGTGTTTCCTGCCTCCGCGCAGACTTACGAGTTCGTCGGGGAGTGGCTCAGCCTGGTAGAGCACCTGGTTCGGGACCAGGGGGTCGGAGGTTCAAATCCTCTCTCCCCGACCAATTCAAATCAATCACTTACATTTTGTCGAGGAATAGAGGGTTTACAAAAGGGTTTACATTCCCGCAGGCACTTGCGGTGTGGCATAAACTCCCGCCAAACGCTGGCGGCAGCCATGCTCACTGCTTCAACTCGCTCTTCCCACCACGTCTTGTTGTAGACATTCTGAGTCACGTTAATGTTGGCGTGTCCCATGTTGTCCCGCGTCACCTCAGGCCGAGCGCCTGCACTGCTCATGAGGCTTGAGTGCATGGTTCGGAAACTCCTGAAGTCCACGGTCGCCAGCAAACCAAGTTCTTAGCCGTTGGCTTGAGTTGCCGCCGCAGCAGATTACGCCGGTGTATAGGCCCGCCGCGTCGATTCGTCAAAACCAAGTCTTCCGGTTTACGAAACTTCGACCTCTGCCAAGCCGCATCGAGAACCGCCCGCAAAATTCCGAAAGAATCCAGTGGGATGCTCCGACGCCCGGCATCAGTCTTGGTGTCGTCGAATTCGCCTTCCGGCCCGACTGCCGCGAAGGATCATCGAGAAGTGCCTGGCGAGTGACCGCATCGTCATCGACACAGTCGTCAGCAAATATTGCAATCACACACCCCTTCATCGACAGAGCGTGATTATGGAGAGAGACATTGGCTTGGAAATCAGCCGCGCGACGCTGGACGGCTGGGTCCTCAAAGTCGGCGAATTGCTATTCCTATGGTCGCCGCGATGAGGCGAGAATTGATCACCGGAACTTACATTCAAGCGGATGAAACCCCAGTCGATGTGCAGACACGCGAGGGCCGAGGTAAGAATCACCAAGCGTACCTCTGGCAATACGGTCGTCCCAGAGGAAGCGTAGTGTTCGATTTCTGCTTGGGTCGCGGACGCGATGGGCCGAAGCGGTTCCTGGGACAGTTCGAAGGCATTCTCCAAACCGACGGATACGCGGCTTATGACCAAATCGGTGGGCCGAGAGGTACATGCCGCCTGTTGGTCTCATGCCAGAAGACATTTTTTCGAAGCAGTTCAGCTAAATCCGCGGGACCCGGTTGCAACCCCGATTGTGGCTCAGATGGACGAACTGTTTGCCGTCGATGCAGAAGCTCGCCGCAAAACGCTGACTACTGCGGCGCGCCATATCCGGCGTCAGGAAACAGCGAGACCTCTTCTCGATGATATCCGCAGCAAGATCGAGGCACCGCAGTCCGCTGCTTTGCCTTCCAGCGCACTCAGCAAGGTCTGCCAGTACGCCCTCACGCTTTGGAAGAAGCTCACCCGCTTCTTGGAGTATCAATTAGAGCTAAGTACAAACCTAGCGGAGAATTCCATGTGTCCCGTGGCTCTTGGTCGAAAGAATTGGTTGCACAATCGGCAGCCCACAAGCGGGGCCGAAGATTGCGGCGATTCTATCGGTCGTGGAAAGCTGCCGTCGGCTGCAAGTCCCGGTGCGCGATTACTTTTCCACGATTCTCCCCGGGCTTGCCGATCTCCCCATCAAGTGCCTTCCAGACCTTACTCCCGCTGTATGGGTCGCCCGGCATTCATAGACTCAAGCGACCTGGGTATTAGCGTGAAGTGATTTTGCGACTAAGAACACAGTTTCCTGTTTGCCGACCATCCACGAACTTACTTCGTCCTGCTTCAGAAGAGAACAGGCATACTAAGGCTCCGCAAGGCAGTCCTTGCATTCGTATTCGCGTCATCCTCATTGGACTGCGAATCGGACTGGTGCCACCGTTGCGTTGGCTTCAGGGTTGTAGTAGTCATATAGGATTGACGGCGATGTATTGGCGTTCATTCGATAACGCGTTTTGAAACTGAAGGTCAATTTCGTTCCTCCCGCCGATGGCCAGACGTGGAAAACAACTCGATCAGGACGGACCTCATATTGTTGGCCCGAATCCTGCAACGATTGCCGGTCAACTTCGCTTCCGGGCGGCAGGCCGATTTCCGCAACCATCATTCCGTAGCCCACGAAACCGATTCTCTCAACCTGCACCTCGCAACGCACCGGCTCATCCACCTTTGGCGCAGTTTGACCGTAATGCACGTTCAACCGTAATGCACGCGTTTCGCCCCTCTGCACATTCTCGCCGAGAACTGCGGAAGAATAGTTCCATGGAACGTAGTAAGAGGTGATGGCCTGCGCGTTCATGGGAGCACCATTCTCCGGTCGAAGAACTTGCACCGTGTTCGTCCCCGCACGGAGAAACTCAGTCAGATCGACCGCGATCGCGCCGACCACGTCCTTGGCAGCCGGTAGGTCCACAGCGGTGGCTTCGTGGCCGTTCACTGTGAGTATGGCCTTTGAACCCTCTCCCTTGTCGTTTCCCACCGGAATGGCCGTCGCTAAAGCTTCGACAGCCGCTACCGTGGCATGAGTTGAATACCAGACCCGATATGGATCCTTGTGGGAGAGCAAGTATTGAACCCCTCGACTCACTTGTTCATTGGCATCCTGATTTTGGTCTGGCGAGGAGGCGAGCGCCTGAACCGCGAGCGCAGTTGTCTCAAGGCGGCCCGCATTTCCCCAGCCGTAGAAAGGTGAGGTATTCGTCTCCAAGTTCCAGTAAGTAGAACTACCCTCCGGATGCGCTAATTCCGCCAGACTGGCACGAGCCTGTGCCATCAGATGCATATCGTTCATGGCATTAGCGGCAATCGCGTAATTCCCGATCATGTAGGCGTCGCGCCAAGCCTGAAGGTCCAGATAGTCCATTGCCGCCTTGAGCGATGTTTCAATTGCCTTGCGCTCACCCTGCTTGGGATCGGGTAAAGTCACAGCCAGCGAACGCGCCACCTCCGAGGTGATTTGTGGGTCCTCCACTTCGCGCTCCTTCGACCAATCCCATTTCGTCCATGATCCGTTGTTTTGCTGTTTCGCGAGGAGGAAGCGCTGCGCCTTACGGGCTACCGTCGGATCGACCTCGACGTAATCCTTCGCCGCGTTGAGAAAACGCAGAACGTAGGCGGTTAGCGCCACATCGGAAGAGCCGCTTTTCCAGTAGCCGAATCCACCGTCTTCACGCTGCGAACTTACGAGTTGCTCGTACCCGCTCTGGACTGACTGCTTAGCTTGTGCCACCAGGTCTGCTTGCGCACTACCATCAATGGTTCCTTGCTTCTTCAGCAATTGCAGGCCTAGCAAATTCACATACGCGGTGGACGTGATCTGCTCGGCGCAGCCTGCAGGCCGCATTCCTATCCCGTGCATCGCCTCCAAGACGTGCGCAACCAGGCTCGGATAGAGCATTAATTCAATGTCGGACGAGCCGGGTATGGCTGTGGCAGGAACATCTACGTTCACGGTATTGTCGTTTCCCGCGAGAATCTTCGCTGCGCTGAATGTGATCTGCTGGCCGTCCGGGTGTACGGAGATTTCGTGTTCGACAGCATCGCCGGTAGCACGATCGCGCGCCGAGATGCGCTGTTTGCCATTCCTGGTGCTGGCGTCGGCGCGGAACGCGAACACAACACTCGCGTTTCCGTTCGGCGGCACACTTACTTGCTGTTTCGATTGAGATAGCAGGGACGACCACGGCTCCGGGCTGATCTCCGCCTGGAGGCTCAGAATCTTGTCCGTATAGTTCCGCAGAACGACGGGAAGACTGATGCGGTCGCCCTCGGTCAACGTCTTCGGCGGATCGTGCTCAATGAAAAATGGCTGGAAGCTTCGCAATTGCCTGTCCGCAATGCCAATTTGGCCGTCCTGGGTCGAAGCCACCATGGACATGTTCCACGCTGTGATACTGTCGCCCATTGGGAAACTGACATGGGCGTGACCATATTGGTCCGTGATGACTTCCGGGCGCCAGAGCAGTGTTTCGGTGAAATTCTTACGGACGCGCGGAGTGAATAGCGGTATTTCGGATCCCTGCGAGTGTCTGGGCTTCTTTTCAACGACTTGTATGGTTTCCGCTGCGACACTAGTTTCTAAAGTCCCCGGCGCGGCAGACACTGTTACGATCTGGGTCGATGCTGCCACTCGCAGAGCGGCGTCTAGCTTCGTGACTTCACCGGGCCGGACCGGAACCTTTAGAATCAAACTTTCCATGAATGCATTCGCGGTGACGCTCACTTCATAGAACCCCGCCGCCAAGTTCGCGAGCGTGTAGCCACCTAGCGCGTTCGTTCTCGCCTTGCACGTCCTGTTGTCCTCTGCGGTTGCAGCGACGGTCGCGTTTGGAATCACAGCGCCAGTCGAATCAGTTACCGTCCCTGAAATCGTTCCTTCACCCGCACCGAGCGGCGCGTTCGCGGAAGTCGGCACGGGTGCAGCATCCTTGCTGCTCTGTTCCACCAGGACGCGGCTGAAACTGCTTACTTCAAAGGGATACTGCGGCGCCGGACCCACGCTCTGCACGCTGATGTGGGCAACCTGCTGGGTCACGGGTGTGACCCGCGTTCGTACTACTGGCTGATTCGGATATACGGCAAATGAATCGATGTCCGTTCGGTCGCCATACTGTGAGCGTTGATCGAATTTAAACTGATATGGATGACCCCAGGGATCGAGCAATTGTTCCTTTGTCAGGCCTGAGGCTGCCAAGACAGGCCTCAATTCCTCTTCGTTTTTCGGAAAGATCCCGGTCTTCGCATAATGTTCTGCCAGCGCCCGCACAAGAGCAGCATCCTCGCGCTGAAAATAGTGTGTGTACGAGGACGATTCCAGGATGTCGTGGCAGTTGTCTCCAGTGATCACACCATCCGGCCCGCCGCTCACCACGGTAATGACGTAGGATGGTCCGGCGATGTCGAACTTGAATTGATACGGATGCCCCCAGGGATCCTGCAGAGTATCGAGGTCGACTCCCTTGCGCTTTACTTCGTCGCGAAGAGTCGGATAGTCGCGAATGTAATTGCTGGTGCGCTCGAAATAATCAATCGTTACCTGACGGATTTTGTTTGCAATGGGATTGAAGTACGACCAGCTGAATTTGGTGACTTCGATATCGTCGGCGGTATTGGGCACCTTGTCAGGACCGTTGCTGTAGATGGTAATTACGCTGTCGCGCGGCTGCGTGGAGTAGGCCACGCGGTAGGGAACGTCCCAGGGGTCTCGTAACGATTCAAAATCGACGCCCCCGGATTTCAGAGTCGCCAGAAACTCGTGTTCTGGCGGATAAACTGAATTTCTTTTGTCGTAGTGATCCAGCAACTCCTTTGCAGGCTGAAGTTGCTGCTGCATCCATTGGTGAATCTCATATCCCAAGGAGTATTCCGAATACGAACCGCCATCCTCCTCGCCTTGTTCTTCGTCCCTGAGAGCGTACGGGCTGCTTAACAGGAGCGCTTCCGCCAGCATTTGCAGGCTGTTTGAGAAGGGCTGCTTGGGATCGAGCACGAGAAGATCCCGCAGGCCCATGCCGGCGATCGATCCATACCTCGAGTAGTCGAAATAGTCGGCGCCAGAGAATCCGTAGTCCCCAAAATCCTGATCCGTGCGCAGTCTTTCAGCAACCGCCTGATCAAATACCACCAAACCGAGAGCGCTGGCAACGCCGTCCCCTTGCGGCGTTCGTACGTCGATGTCTGTAATAACGGCCTCGCCCGGCCGGTACGTTGTCTGCGGCATGCGCACCGACAGCTTGAGCTCATCTGGTCTGGCGTAGATCACCCGCGTGCTGCCGTGCAGCGCTGCGTGGGGAGTCTCGAGGGAATACGCCTGAACAGTAAGGACTCCCAGAAACCGGGAATCATAGGGAATCAGCAGCTCTCCTCGCTGGTCGTGCAGGCGCAGTACCTGAGACGCTAGTACTCCCTTTGGGGTAACGATATCGACGACGAACTCCCCATCGTTGGCACTTGAGAGCAGGGAAAGTCGAATGGGTTCTCCCGGACGATAGAGAGTGCGATCGGCAGTTACTTCGGTGAATTCGTTCTGTGCGGCTTGAAGAGGAAGCTCATTGTCAAACGTGCCGCGCAAACCGTTCGCGTCTTCGCCGTCGATGGTCAACGGAACCACGCGCTCTTGGCTGCCGCTGTAGTAGCAGTTTCCACCACGAACCATCACAGACGCTTCGGGAATGTGCGGCAACCGGACGCGCGCGAGTCCATATTCGTTTGTCCGGAACTGCGCGAGGGGATTGCCAGCTTCGCCGCCAGCGGGACGTACTCCACCGGAGATCGGCGCGGGCATGCCGTCGGCGTAGGCGCTAGTGATGTAGATATCTCGCGGTTCACCGCTCCGCTCGTACGTGGCCGCGGCAACGTAGACATGAATGGGCTGCACAGTTACACGCAGCTTGAACCGGCGTTGTTCCGTACGACCAGTCGAAAGGTCGGTTACATAAGCCGCAAAGTCGACGTCCTTGAAACGCGCATAGTCGGTTTCTTCAAACTTCGCATCGGGCTGGAGATCGATCGCCGCGATGAACTTCCCCGTCCGATCAAACTCCCCCAGCACAGGACTGGACTCATCGGCGGTCCAACGGCCTGTTTTGCTGTCCCACTCTC